>Ga0255341_1000635_pt1 | contig 56789 bp, 41 predicted proteins | sample wastewater_treat_8_FD_192418 | JGI IMG/M metagenome (GOLD analysis project Ga0255341, IMG submission 192418) | Wastewater microbial communities from Lulu Island WWTP, Vancouver, Canada - plant12 | ecosystem: Engineered > WWTP > Wastewater > Unclassified | place: Canada: Vancouver, British... | reverse complement strand
TCGCGTAGGCTTTTGCTTGTGACATCGCCGTATGACGCAATACACAGTTTGGCTTTGTTCCCAAATGAGCCTTGCATAAGGTCTGCCAGATAGTGATACGCTTTTACTGAGGAGATACGTTTGGACTGGGAGGAAAACAGCCATTTGAAAAACCCAGAAGATGGTTTTACATCTTGCAGCGCTTTAAGAATTCTCTCTTGTGCCGACAGGAGATTGCGCGCTTGGGTCCTTATTGTTTCACCCTTACGCAGGATATATAGGCTTTGAACCAGTTCATCTTGGTACTGGGTTTTTACTTGGGGATCAATGCGAATCTTGCCCGATGCAATAATAGCGCTGTACATTGTCTGAGCGATTTCCTCAATCCTGTACGCTGTCTGTTCGCCTATTCCATTGATGCCCATGATTTCTCGGGCAGACATATTGTAAACCTGATATATATTCGTGATACCTGCGCGTTTTAAGGCCGAGATGCGTATGCCTTGCTTGTCGGCGTTAAGGGCATCAATCTGTATAAGTGCCATCTCTCTCAGGGCAGAATCATGCAGCAGAGCTTCTGTTTGTTTGCGAATGGCTTGTTGCACGGTCTTGTGGCTTGCGGCTATAGCTGATAGTGAATTATGAATCTCAGTAGTTTCCTGAATAACTCTTCTAACTTGATGTTTATCAGGGCGCTCAATTTTCTGTGACATGTGATACACCTCTGAATTCCCTGTGCGCTATCTTGATCTCTAACGGAATTTGCTTTTCATGCCGACTAGAATCGCATAAGCACTGTGCTCGGGAACGGACAATATCTGTGCTTGCCAAAGGGCAACGTGTCATGTGCTCGGAAAACATCTTGCCTACGGAGCAAGATGAAAAAGCTAGCCGAGCAAAGAGTCTTCTAATGCAGACAGATCCGTTCCCCGCGTCAAATACATGTTTCTGCAGATGTATACGACAGGACAATCTCAATAGAATCCGGTAGATTGCATATAAGACAAGTCAATAGCAAGACATTACGGTAAAACGCTGACGAATATGCCTGCCGGTTTCCGCTTCGTCTACAGCAGCTATGGCGTAGTCAGCGTAACTTATTCGGCTTTCTCCTTTGTTATTTACCAGCAGTTCTTCTCCGCCTATCACATATCTTCCTGTGCGCGCGCCATCTGGCTGGAAATCTGCAGAAGGACTGATGTAGGTCCATTTGACGTCATTGCGTTTCCTCAGAGCATCAAGTCCGGCTGCCATGTTTTGAGCTACGGGCTTGTATGACTCAGGGAAACCTGGGGTGTCCATGAGCCGCGTAGTATGTTGGGGATCTACGTACAAGCTTCCTGCGCCGCCTACTACGATCAGGCGGTTGGGTTTGTCTGACAGCATGTCTGCCAAGTGTTCTATTGAGGCTTTGTGAAGGTGCAACGCATCTTCTGTCCATGTGCCGAAAGCGTCCACAACCACATCGTTATCTTTGACATCATCGTAAGTCAAATCGAATAAATCCTTTTCAAGCACTTTGGCCCTGGGCTCTCGGACCTTGTTACGATCTCGCACGATGGTGGTTACTTCATGCCCTCTGTCGAGAGCCTCTTTCATAATTAGCCTTCCGGCCCTTCCGGAAGCTCCAATTACTGCAATTTTCATTCCGGATCCCTCCTTTTCGTACGTCAGTCGAACTTGTTCAATCAATTTCCATGCTAACTTCGTAAGTGCTTTCTGTAAACTAGGCACCAAAAAGTAATATAGTATGCTAGAAGAAACTATTAAGCACTGGGCTTGCAGGGAGTGATATCTTGCCATGTCAAAAGAACTTGAATTGCCAGATTGTCCTGTGGAAGCAACTCTTCAGCTTGCAGGTAACAAGTGGAGGCTTCTAATAGTACGGGAACTACTCACCGGTACAAAACGTTTCAACGAACTTAGGAGGGCCCTTGGCGGAGTCTCGCAGAAAGTACTCACGCAACACTTGCGTAGCATGGAGGAAAGCGGACTTGTTCACCGTCAGGTATACGCTGAAGTTCCGCCCAGAGTGGAGTATTCCCTTACCGAAATAGGGCAGAGACTTGGATTGATCATTGACGCCATGTGGAAATGGGGCGAGGAGTACAAAGCGAAAATGAGGAACGAAGAACAAGCCGGCGAGAACACGGGTGTATAGGAACACCGAGCCAAGGTAACCGAATCTATCTTGGTCTAATCGCTCACAAGGCGCCAGGTTATTGTCTTTGTGTCGTTTTCAGACTCTCCTTGAAAAAGCTAGTGTCCAAGTTACTATGTAGTCAACCGATAAGCTACGTTAATCAGATGGTTAACTGAGGTGGCGGTGCAGGGTGTGAGATTTGAATATTGAGACAGGGTAGTGCAAGAATGCTACGGGATCGCATGTGAGCAGTGTAATCAATAGTCGAAAAGGCATTTCAGTTAGCTGTGCCAAGAAACTAGAATATGCTCTAGGTATTGAGGCTAGTCATTCAAATAGGGAAGTTTCTGACTTGCATTCTTATTGGCATGCTCCAAAAAATGGACGCATTAAGCACAGTCAATACTCAGATGATAAACTCAACTACGATCTGATAGATGGCCTCACATAATTGTGCAAGATCTGCCTCTGATTGATTTCTGTATATTTCTTTTATTTGCAATATACAGACTACAGTAGTATACCGAAGGTGAGACTACGCACCAAGGCAGGGGGTGACTTCGTGCTTTACATGACCGTGAAGGAAGCTGCGGCAAAGTGGGGGTTGGGCACTAGGGTTGTAACCTTGTACTGCGAAGAAAAGAAGATTCAAGGGGCCCTAAAGAGAGGCAATCTATGGTTGATACCCGAGTATGCGGAGCGGCCCACCGATAAAAGGCGCCGAGAACAGTTACCTTCCCGGCCTTCTCTTTCAGACGACCTTGCCCGCCTTATTACATCTATGGGCGATGCCATAGTATTTCATGATACAGAGGTAGTCTCGGATAGCGCGGATGACGAGAGAATCCAGATCGAGTACGAAGCCGAAACATCCTATCTCCGGGGAGATTTCCAAAAGGCCGTGGACTGCTTCGAGAAAACCCGTGGAGACGATGCAGCGAGGCTTTGCATCTGTCTAACCGCGATTGCAGCAACCATCAGTCTTGGTGATTACCGAATGTATACAGAGATAGAGGATTACCTCAAAAAGTGCATAAACGCCAACAAAGGCAGCGGTGCGGCCGCGATGGCAGAGCTGGCTCTTGCAACGGCCGCAGTAAGCGTAATCGCGCCTACTATGGCACCTGACTGGCTGAAAGATGGGGATTTTGGCGTCCTTGTTCCAGAAGCATGGCCCCAGGCGCTGTATCTGCGGGCGAAGTATTTTGTCTGTTTACGTAGGTATGATGCAGGGTTAGCAGTGGCTGAGACCGCTTTGACCCTAACTGCGCAGCCCCGGGGTTTTACCACAATGGACATTTACCAGAGGCTTACATGTGCCACCGCGTGCCATTGCCTAGGCCGCGATGACGAGGCCCGGCGCTGGCTTTTGGAAGCCATGCGTCTCGCCCTGCCACACGGGTTTGTAACGCCTTTTGCGGAACTCATTACCGCACTCGGGGGTCTTGTGGAGCAGTGCCTACAAAGAGAGTTTCCCGCCTACTATGGCCCGGTTCTTGAACAATGGAAGCACACATGGAAAAACTGGATCGAGTTTCATAATCAATTCACAAGCGATAACATTACAGTCATATTAACCCCTCGAGAATATCACTTGGCTCTGCTTGTGGCTCAACACGTTCCTTACGATAAGATCGCTAAGCAGTACTGCATTTCTGTGGGTAGACTGAAAAACATTATGTCCGAGATCTACCAGAAACTGCAAATATCTAGCCGGGAGGAGCTCACAAAATACATTATCTAGGCGGAAAATAGTGACTTTTTGAAGCCGAAAAGTCACTACCGGAAATGTCTAGATGCCCCTATGGTAGTAGTAGAAGCTGCCATAGGGGTTTTTGTATGTCTCTTCTCAGAAAGAAGTGTGAGCATATGCACCCTCATCAAAAGGAACCTTGCTGCGTATTCAAAGTAGGAGGCCGGAGTTTCCATGTCTATGCTGAATACGACGAACTTGGCGAGACCTACCTTGCCTACCCAGACTTTGAAGAGAATCCGGAGTACACCGACGACGGACGTCCCTTTGCTACAGCTAGTCAGGAGAGCTGTCTCTATTGCAAGCCTGATGATGCAGGGAAGCCGGCTCCCGGGGACTGTGGGGGCTGTGGCTGGTTTTTCAGGGAGGTAACGCCTTTTGACCCCATTGGAATATGTATGTGCGATGCGCTTAAGCGCAGGGATGGCGGCAGACCTACCGAAAGTCTTTGAATTGCGACTCGAGATAAGGAGGGCACCCGATTATGCAAACGGCAAGGAAGTCGATTGTGAGCCTGTTTTTGTGCGTTGTGCTGATACTTGCCATGTTGCCGCTAGATGTTTTGGCAGAGAACAGCCTAGCTGCGCCTTCAGGACCGCTTACTGCAACCGCCGGCGATGTTGCTGGAGATGGGCCTGGGCAATCCTCGACTGAGCTGACCAGCGGCAAACTAGAGTTCACAAATCTGTTTCGCGACGTGAACCCCGGTGATTGGTTCTTTGAGGATGTGGGCTTCGTCTGTGCTAGCAGCCTGATGATTGGCACCGGAGCGGAGCCGCCTCTGTTCAGCCCAAATATGCCCATGTCCCGGGCCATGCTGGTCACTGTCTTGTACCGTCTTGCGGGAAGCCCGGATGCCTCCCGTCTCCCCAACGTCTTTACTGATGTGCCGCAAGGTTCGTGGTACGCAGATGCGGTGGCGTGGGCGGCGGCTAATCGAATAACCACCGGGATAGGGGGCAACCTATTTGCGCCTGACGGAAACATTACTCGTGAACAGGCAGCGACGGTTTTTCTGAGGTATGCCCGCTTTAAAGGGAAAGGACCTTCTGAAGAGGTAACAGGAGACCTAGACTTTGAAGACGAGGATAAAATTTCGGATTGGGCTTTGGAAGGTTCTATCTGGTGCGCTATCTCGGGGATTATAAAGGGTAAACCATGCGGTAACGGCCTGTTTTTCGATCCGCAGGGAAACGCCACACGGGCGGAGATAGCATCTATGCTGCACAGGTTCTCGGACAATGTGCTAAACAAATCCGGTGCCGAACAGCCTGCCACTGCGTCTTATCCCGATACCGAATCCAGCGATTTTGTGCGAGTATCCTTTGAAACCAATGGCGGGAGCGCAATGGATCCTGTTTCTCTACTCCGTGGTGAAAAGCTTCCAGACGTGTCTTACCCGCTTAAGGACGATTACATCTTTACGGGCTGGTATACTGATGCCAATCTAACCCAACCTTTCTTCTCTGATGCGCCCATCACAGATAACATGCTTCTTTACGCATCTTACGCTGCCAAAGACTATAACTACAAGGAATACGTCGATCCAGTCAAGTTTCTGCCCGACTGCGAAGACGACATAGCTTTTGAGGTTTTGTCTCCCGAGATCCTGGACGAGGGCAATCTAGGTGATTACTTGACTATTACAGACAAAGCTAACGGAGACGAGATCCCTAATGTTACGGTAAAAAGCTTAGGCGAAAATGTCTACCTTGTTTCTCCCAAAGCGCCATACAGATACACTCCTGGCGATACCTATGAGCTTTCGCTCACGCAAGATATCTTAAGTTTTAGTGGCGAAAAGGAAGAAGTTCGTACCATCGCCTTTGGTATCAAGAAGTCTGAGACTTATGATGTTCAGTTCCAATATGGCGTTTCATACCTTTTGTGGAGCCAGGTGAATTTGATCGATACAGGCGTATACAGTATGCCCAAATCCTTGGCTCAAGAAAAAGGGATCACCGTTGGAACTACTATATGTTTGACCGATGAGATTGACTCGAGCGGGCAAGGGATACTCAACGAGAATTCTAAGATTCGCAATGTTCTTAGCATTGTAGATACAGACTCAACAATTCCTCCTCGGGTGATGATCTTCACTGAACCTAGCGCTATAGAGGACATCTATGATCAGCTCGACGTCTATCTGAAGCAAACGGTGAACCCGGATAGTTTGGCCAGTTCCCTCGACGTAGCCAAGATTGTAGAAGATCTACAATCAAGCGAAGGTACCGTGCAATTTACCAAGCTTTTGGCCATGGCAATTAACGAAAGCCAGACAATAGATGCTATGAATCTGTCTGCGAGTGCGTCTCTTCAAGCGCCATCCATATCCAGTTCTTCTTCGCCTTTTGCAGAGCCTAGAGAGAACAACGATAAGATTAGCATTACCGCGAACGCTTTGGCTTCAGGGCTTACTATAAGCGCGTCAGTTGGTACAGCTAGAAACACGAATTTCCCTGGAGCAGTCGACAGCAATTGGGTTGTGCTTACCATAAATTTTGACTACAATACGACGATTAAGAAAGTCCAGATAAACGCCGATTTTACCTTCAAGGAGTTCATTAGCCTTTCGACTGGAACCAAGACGGGTCTAAGTTTGAGCAAGGGACTCTATTTTGACGCCTGGATCGATGCCTACTCGCAGACGGATATGGAATTCAACGTTCTTGTGAAAACAGTGGATGTAGATGAGGAGTTTCTAAACATAACCGATGAAATCCAAAATCTCATCGATGGCTTTACAAAGGACAACTCCGACGTCCCCGAAGTAATTAGAAACGTCCTCGGAGCTAAGGGAGACTATATAGATCTTGTGGAAGTCAATCTCTTTGAGCAAACACAAGACGTAAAAATGCCTATCCCGGTCCTTCAGTTGAAGGTAAGCGGGGACTTTGTCGTCAGGCTCAATCTTGCAGTAGGGCTGTCTGCCCAAAGCACTTTCATGTCTGCCAGCCGAGTAGGGCTAAGGGGAAGCACAAGCCAGGGCCTCGAAACGTACAGATACGGGCTTGAAGGTGACGGTAGGCAGAGCCTCGACTTGTATTGTGCAGGGTACTTAGGGCTCAAATCCGGCATGAGACTCACCTTGAGCGTCAATTTCTACGGCCTTGAGTCTTTGGGCAAAGTTGGCTTTATGGGAGAAGTAGGCGCGTATATGGACGTATACGGCTTTTTGCAGCTGCATCTTGTAAAGGTCGGCGGTGGTACAGATATAAACAGTAATGGCGGAGTTTACATGGAAGTCGGGATCTATCTAGAGCTTGAGATCTTCGCCGAGTCTGAGTTGCTACACGCAAAGGCTGAGCTTTCGCTCCTAGATCTGAAGTTTCCCATCTATAGCCTGGGCAACCGGTATGTGCTGTACAGGTTCAAAAATGCAGGTCGAACGGTAGTGATCAACCAAAATGACTACTACGTAAATAGCAGCGGACTTTTGGACTGCGAGATGCTTGACCTTACTACCGGTGAGCTGGTCAAAGGCGACTACTGCAAGTTGAAGAATTTTCATTTTACCATATCCAACCCATGGATGATCGATTGGATGGATGAGAATCACATCCATGTCCAGCCCCAGTATTTTGGTAGAACCTACAATGGCGTACGCGTGCCAAAAGGTGCCCAACGGCTCGATGGCAAAGTGCAGGTCTATTACGGCGGCGACAACTTGTGCTTCAGCAGCCGCGAAAAAGGTTACACGTACAATGAGATAAACATAGTGTGGATAGACCCAAGGATTGACCCAAAGACAGTCAACTTAGACGCGGTAACAGCCACGTACGTGGTAAACCTGGATGGGCAAAGGACTACCGTCGCGACCAAGTCGGTGCTGGCTGGAAATGTTCCCGGCTCCGTAGACCTGTCTTCGTGGCTAAGGGATGCGGTAGTAACCGGATATGAGAATGACTATGATGCCGCCATTTGGAAAGATACGACTTACACAATCAATATCACCAAGCTTCAGGTTCTCGTATCCTATATGTACCTCCAAGGCGGAAGTTGGCACTACGAGATATATGCAGTAGAAAGTGGGGATGTGCTGCCACTTCCCCAGGGTTCTCAGTCCCCTGATCCCGGGCTCATTTTCCAAAACTGGATGAGAAGAAACTTTAAGTATATCGACTACGAGTGCCCCACTAACAGCCGCACGGCGCTAACCGTAGATCAAATGCATGAACTATGGGAGTGGTGGGATTTTACGTGCACGGGTTACCAAAAGACCGGTCCCATATACACGTTTACCGGCACGCTCGACGAGTGCTATCAGAAGCTCAGCGAGAATCAGAAGGTCATGCCTGTTTTGTACAATAATGTAGCCCAGTATCAGACGAAGTTCGTGGGCATTACTTTTGACTACCCACGGATGCAATACACGGCCTATGGCCAGAATTTTGATGTGTACTATACCAGCGATACATTTTGGTTTACTTACGGCAACAGACCTTTGCCGCCTGTCCAAAAGACCTACCCTGGTTGCAAGATTGACGGATGGAGTCACAGGTATATCGCACAGGCGGATTATGCTTACGGCGAACTCCCACCGGCTACAGAGGGTACCTATTACAACCTCATCGTCGAATTTACACAGCGTCGAGTTGTCTTCAAAACGGACATGGGGACGTTTGTTGATGGAAATACCGTCGCCGACTCTGGAATGATCCCTTACCCTGCTTACGTAAAATATGTAGAGGATTTTCAAAATGCGAACAATGCCCTAACGATGGAGCCAGTATTCGAAAATGGCGTGCTGTATAGATTTCATCGCTGGGATGTTGACTATTCCCAGGATAAAGAGCAAATACAGACTTGGAACGCGGTATGGGTTGTGGCGCCTGGTCAGGAGTTTACTGCAACTTTTAACGCTGGAGAAGGAGCTGCGTTTCCCGATGGAAGCACAACCATTTCCCTCCAGGTTACGTACGGTACTACTTTGAGCCTAGGCGTGTTTGAACCCGTTAAGGCTCCAGATGAGCGGTACTCGTACGTGCTAGCGGGGTGGATGGATCAGAACGGAGACGTATACAGCCAAGAGGATGAGATCTTGATACAGAAGGATATGAGGTACACTGCGCTCTACACGCAGTCTGATAGGATGTACACGGTGACAGTGAGCTCGGGAAACGGGAAGTTTTCCGACGGGACGGATCTAAAGACTTTCATCGGCAGATACGATGAAGAAACGAATATCTCAGAAGGTGTCTATGATCCTACACCGCCTGCGGGTTACGCTGATTACCATTACGAGTTTGACGGCTGGTCAGAAGACCTTCCCCAGACGTTTACAAGGGATATCTCCATTGTTGCGAAATACAGGCAGGTATATAACGAGTATACGATCACCTTTGATGCTGGAAGCGGTTTCTTTGATGGGGAACACAATATCGTTAACCAGACGTATCATTACGGCGAAGTAATAGTCCAGCCCGATCACCCTGTCAAAGCTCAGGATGAGTATTTCACGTATGAATTCGCAGGGTGGACACCAGCCTTGACAGAGGGAGATGTGGTTACAGGTAACTCTACGTATACAGCAAGTTACCGTTCCATACCAAAAGGTACGCCTCTTCCACAGACTGGGATTATGGTAACAGATGGCGAAGTGACTGAGGATATCAGTGTGGGCAGTATCTTTGGTTACACCTATGAAATGGTCGAGACGGTTGACGGAACCTATGTTCCGGTGCTTAAGATTGAAGGAGATGGCCTCACTTTCAGCGGACTAGGCAGCGATGTCTACGTGGATATCAAAAATAGCGTAAGTCATGTCGCCTTCAACAATCTGAATATCGTGTTTGCTCAGGAATATTTCGACGGAGTGAATATTGGGGAAAGCGACAGCGTCTTGATTGTCGACATTGAGGGAGATTGCAGTTTCGAAGTTGCGTTATCATCAGAAGAAGCTCAAAATGTCATGTATATTGAGCGCCCTGTTAGATTTGTTGGCATGGACAAAACCTCGGATTTCTTGAACATTGCTACTTCGAGCGGCAAGGCGATTTATGCCTCCAGCAGTCTGACATTTGACGGGTTGGGTTTGTCAATTAGTGCAGGGGGAGGCGACGGAGTCGCGGATCCGGGCTTGATATATGCGCTGAGCGCAGATGTTGGCGACTCTGAGCAGTCCGTGTGTCGCTTCGTATATTCAAGCGTTTACATTGCGTCTGACGGTGGTGGGTTGATGTTAGGTTCCATTGACATAGAAATCGAAAGCAGCATCTTCGTTATGAATTGCGAAGGGGCGAGTGGCGTTGTTGGCTCATTTGAAATCAACGATTCCAATGTTACTGTTTCAGGGCAGCAAGGGCTCTGGGTCACAGGAGCGGCTCTATTTGGCGGTGCCTCCATAGTAGAGCTCACGGGAGAAGACAACGCGGCTATATGTGCCCAAAACGGCATTACTGTACCTGAAGGCTACGATGTGGGCGGTGCGTCGGTCAGACTTTTTGAAGACCCGGATATGGGCAATTACTATACCTTTGCCAGTGAAGTAGAAGGGGTCTGGATCCCGTTGAAAAACGTCCGCATAGACTACGACTGATGCGCTGTGTGTGCTCTGGTCGCGAAAAGGAGTTTGAGCTTAGCGAATATAAGCGATTGATTTTGCAAAGGCAGTCAAATCGACTCTCTTACTGAGTCTTAGCGTCGCTAGGGGCTGCTTTTCTGGTCTGGAGCGTACTTCTACAGAAACAGTGCAGGCCTTGAAGGGTCCGAAAGGCTATGGAGCGCGTTTCCAAGTATAGCGCCGTCGGCAGAAACAGACGGCGCTATACAAAGTTGGCTGCAATTGCAGCGGTTTTGGCACCTTATAAGACAAGCGGTCAACTCTTGCAAATGCATTGTGTGAAGGACTGAAACAAAATCTCAGTCTTTACTGCACGCTTGTCACCGATCCTAAGCCTCTTTCTACCTTCTGTAGAAAAGTTTCGCAAAAGCATTATCTTCAAGCATTTCCGCTTTATATGCTCCCTTGCTTTCTTTTCAGTTGGGCCACGGCAAAAAGAGGAGACCATAAATGTCCTTAGGAACCCGAGGGCATAAGAACAAAACTTGGGGAAGCATCTTTGGAGAACAGTAGATCCCAGGGAGCACCAGCTCGGAGGCTTTAGTTCCCGTGTGGTGCTCCCTATGTTCTTTATTCATCCAATAGGTAGTGGCAGAACCAAGCGAGATTCTGTTTCATTATGGCCCTATGGAAACCAGGTTTCTTTGGGTTGTGCCCCATACCTTTGAAAGTAACCAGTTCTACAGGCACGCCTTTGTCTTTAAGTCCCCTGTAAAGCTCTTTGGCGTTTGGATAAGGAACCCGCGGGTCTTGGTCGCCGTGTTGGATTAAGGTGGGCGTATTGGCTCTATGTACATAAGTGATGGGTGAAGTCTTGGAGTAGATCTCAGGGTCGTTCCAAGGGGTGTCGCCCAAATAGTGCCTGGTGAAAGGGGTAATATCGGTATTTACGTAGTATGTGTACCAGTTGCTTATGCCTGCTCCTACCGATACTGCCCTAAATCTGTTGCTATACGTGGCGCACATTGCCGAAATGTAGCCGCCTTGGCTCCATCCCATGATGCCAACGCGTTCTTTATCCGCCAGGCCTTTCCTTACGAGCATGTCTACGCCTGAAATCACGTCTTCGTAGTCGCCGATCCCCAGGTTTCTAAAGTTCAGTTTTCGGAAGCTGTCACCGTAACCTGAGCTACCTCGGTAGTTTACGTCTAAGAGGATGAATCCTCTTTCTACGAACTGCTCGTACGGATAGTAAAGGTTGCTGGTAGGGGTGGCAAAAGCTGCCCACGAAGGTCCCCCGTGAACAACCACAAGGAGGGGATGGGGTTTGCTCTCGTCCATATCAGGCGCGGTGATTAGGATCCCTTCTATTTGGGTGCCATCTTCACTCTGCCAAGTCACAATTTCTTTGCGGCTCAGCGTCTTGGATTCGTAGTATCGGCTCTGGTTAGTGACTGCTGCCCCGTTTAGATATATTTCAAAAGGCCTATCCCGGGTCGCCGTGAGGGTGGCCAGGGCATCTCCCTTTTGGTTCACTGCGGCTGAAAATGTAACGGTGCCTGGATCATCCAGAAGGGGAACTACATTTCCTTCGTTATCCAGCATGTATAAGTAGCTGTCAGTTTTTCTCTGCAGAGTGAAAACCAGACCTTTTTCAGTCCAGCGAACAGGGAAGGGGCTCTCATCTAGGTGAAGAAGGGGCCTGGATGTATCTCCCCTCTCGAGATCCAAAAACTCCAAAGTTGTAACGTTGAACCACTTTCCTTCTGCAACTGGTCTGCCGTAACATATCTGGTCGCCTGTGGGTGAAAAAAGAACTGTGCCTGATGTGTCTATGGGCTTGGGCACAGGCAATTCTTTCAGCTCTTTGGTGACCGTGTCGAAAAGGTAAAGCCCTGCATTTTCCAAAGCTTCTGGGTCTGAACCAGGAGATGCAACAACTGCAAGGGTTTTCCTATCTGGCGATACGGAAAACCCTAGGATGTGATGGCTTTCGTCGCCAAGGAGTTTTTTCTCAGTTTCTTGTTCTTCTTGTCTCAGGTCTTTTGGCATGGATTCTTGTTCCAACAGGTCTTTATCTGGTCCTACTGCTTTGAAGTAGACGGAATTCCAAGTCCTGTCTTTTTCTGCGTAACTAAAGTCGCCGTATGTTTCCTTGCGTTTTTCCAGAACATCCTGACATAAAGGATCAGGAGTTAAGAAATAGATCCCGTTACCATCTGGCGCCCATTGGAATGAGATGACGCCAGTTTTCAAGCTAGTGATTTGTATAGGCTTTCCTTCAACTAAGACAAATACCTGAGATACTTCTTCGTGTGGGCTTAGCCATGCTAGCCTGTTTGTAATGGACCAGGCTGGGGAATTTGAAGTACCTTTTTCGCCTTCAAGGCTTAGTTTGGTCTTTGTTCTCGCATCAAAAATCTGCGCGGTTTCACGATATTCATTCTTGTCCCAGTCGGTGGTCGTTTCGACCCAAGCCAGTCCATGTCCATCTTCGCTCACGGCTGGTTGGGATAATCGGGGCATGGAGATTATTTCTTCGATGGTAAGATATGGTTTCACGTTCTAGCCTCCAGTATAATCAGTAGTTGACCATTTGAACCATGTTTTTTAGACCTTGTGTTGGCATCGTGAGTTCGGCTTGAACTCTTATTTTCTCAATTTTTAAAATCTTCAGGGAATAGTTCCATATATACCATGTCGAAAAACTCGCCGCCTTGGAGCTGATGAGATTTCAGTCTTCCGACTTCTTTGAAGCCTAATCCCAAGTAACATCTTTTTGCTCGCTCGTTGTTGCCCAAGTATTTTAAGAACACCTTTCTCAGCCTCAATTGGGAAAAGGCAAATTGTATCAAGGTTCTTAAAGCGTCGGTGCCGTATCCTTTACCCCAGTAGTCTTTTCGACCTATTACTATTCCCAATTCTGCTACGCCCGATATGTAGTCGATGCCGTGTAATCCTACTTGACCGATGTAGGTTCCATCTTTTGTTTCTACAGCGAGAACTTGGTTGGAAGGGTCGTTGGCTCTAGATGCTCTAGCGAGCCATTCTTCTTCGTATTCTCTGGATGCGGGCCATACAAATGATGAGAGCCATTTGGTGACTTCCGGATCGTTTACCCACTGCATTATGTCGTCTATGTCTTTTGGTTCAAGACGCCTTAGGCGGACTTTTTCTCCCTGGAGCATGGTCCTTCCTCCTCGAATGAACTTTTCAAACTCACATCTCGGTGAAGCGCTCGATATGTATTCCATAGAAACTGTTAGTGTACCTGGGTGCAGCTGCGTCTTCGGCAGATACGTTGCTTCATTGTATATAGAAAAGGAGGGCCGAAGCAAATGGAATTGTGCTCGCTTGGTGAAAATGATTATTTTGGGCAAGGAGAAAGAATATTGAATAAGTGGCTCACTGTGTGAGCCACTTCCGCCGGAAAAGAGGTTTCCGGATGCGAAAATGGCTCACTGGATGAACCACTTTTGTAAGTGAGGATGCTCTTGAATGAGGAAGTGGCATACCAGATGAGCCACTTCGGCCGCGAAAGAGGTTTCTTGATCGGGAAATGGCTCATTGGATGAACCACTTTTGTAAGTGAGGATGCTCTTTAATGAAGAAGTGGCATACCAGATGAGCCACTTTTGGTTGTAAGGGATGTTATTGAGTGTGATGTGGCCTACCAGATGAGCCACTTCTGGCTTTAAGGGAGGTTGTCGGGTATGGATGTGGCTCACACAGTGAGCCACTTACAGCTGCGCCTATTTCCACGAGCATCTCACTTCCGGCTAGAGATGTCTTAGAAACCGGTCGGGATCTTGCATGAAATCTCTGAAAAGTCTTACGTGGTCTAGGTCGTCATAATCTTTTTTGCATATAGGTATACTATCGAAACTCAATATGGATGCGCCTGGAACAGCCATTATAATCGGGGAATGGGTGGCGATTACAAACTGACAGTTCTTAGTTACCATTTCTTTCACCATAGAAAGAAGCGCCAGTTGGCTAATGGGAGACAGGGCCGACTCAGGCTCGTCTAAGAGGTACAGTCCGCCGGGGACGAACCGAGCCTGAAACAGCGTGAGGAGGCTCTCGCCGTGGGACCTTTCTTCCAAATCCCCGCGGTACGTCTGCTCAATTGCGTTTATCGATTTGCGGTAACTCCCCTTGGCGAGGGCTTTAGCATAGTCAGAGCGTCCTTCGTACTGTGCATCTACACTTTCTATGTTATCTTCCATATCATCTTTTAACTCGGCGAGTCTCCTTGAGAAGTTGAAAAAATCTTCAGTCCGCATGAAAAATCCTCTACGCGTCCTTAAGTTCCAAACTAGTTTCATTTTCTCTGCAAGCCTGCGAGCTCCGTACAAGGTAGGGTCGCTATGGACGTCATAGCCTCCTACTGCAATCGATTCGCACGCTACTGCCAATCCTTCTAGAAGCGTAGATTTACCGGTGCCGTTTTCGCCTACAAATATGGTTACTGGCGAGTCGAATTCTAGTTCTTTATGGTGCAATGATTGGATTACAGGCAGGCTAAAGGGATATTCTTCAAGGTCGTCTTCATCCCTGGTTAGAATTAATTGTGCTGAACGGAGATACATCAGTTTAGTGTTCCCTCCAGGTTATCGAGAGGCATTAAATGACCCAACGACTAATTGCTAAACACTTTCCTCAGTGATTATATCAAACCTTTAGCGAAATAATGATTTTGAAAGTTCGAAAAACATTGACATGGCACTACGAAGCAAGTAATAATTGATTAAGGAATTACTTAATTAATTGAGCGGTGATGATGGGAAATGGATGTAGTCGAAATACTGAAAGCCCTTGGTAATGAAACGCGATATAGCATGGTGCAGCTGCTTTTATCTGATAACTGCTGCGTACGGGCCTTGGCCAAAGAGCTTGATATTTCTGAGTCCGCTGTATCTCAGCATCTAAAAGTATTGAGAGAGGCTGGGATTGTGAAAGCCCGAAGGAAAGGTCACCACATTCATTACCGCGTTAATCGAGATGTTTTAAGGTATGCCGCTGATGAACTCATCAAATTGGCAAATGTGGATGATTGCAGCTATCACTGTACAGATAACTGCAGTCGAAAATCGGGTAAAAGGTCAGGTAATAAGAAGGAGGTGAAGAAAAAGTGACGAGAAGATACGGAAGTAAACATCAGCATCCAATGCATAAGCCACATTACAAAGACAGAGGGCACTATGGTTATGTGAAGAAAGGGATGCATGCCCATGGTGGGTATGGCCATGCCAGGCCTGTAGAGGGGCGGTGTTGCCACCACTGGGTTAGGATGGCTCCTTGTGGAAGACCAATGCATCCTGGTTGCTGCTATAGGGGATTCCACCCTGCAGAAATGCAGTGCTGCCATGAATGGGCTTGGGAGATCCCTGGTGAGTACGAAATGTGCTATCCCTATTATGAGGGAGGTCACGCTAAGTCCAAGAGAGGCGAATATGGCAGGGAGTATGAAGAAGAGTGCTGGCACGAGTATGAGAAGAAGCACGAACACAAGCACAGGAAGCCCAGGTACGAAGATGTAGAGTGCTGGGAGGAGCGCGAGGAAGAGCCTGAAGAAGAGCGTTGCCGGGAACATGAAAAGAGACACGAATATGAGCACAGGAAGCCTAGGTACGAAGAAGCAGAGTGCAGGGAGAAGCATGAGGAAGAACCTGAGAAAGAATATCCCAAGAAGCACGAAAAGGAGTACGAGGAAAAGCGCAGAAAGCACAGGTACAACGATGTAGAGTGCTACGGAGAGCACGAGGAAGAGCCTGAAGAAGAGTGTCTGGAAGAGGGCGAGGAGGAATGCCGCAAAGAAAGTGAGTGTGAACATCCAGAACGCAGACCTGATAAGGGCGAGTGCAGTCAGGAGCAAAAAGAAGAATGCCACGGCGAAGAAGAACCCGAAAGGGAATAGGGTTTAGAGCAGATGCGGTTTGAAGGTAATAGGTAAAATGAGAGAAAAGGCATAAAAGACACGTCGGTCGCTTCACGATCGACGTGTTATGTTTTTCGCACTTATATAATCTTTTGATCTGGAGGTATCACCATGGGACTGGTCTCAATACCATATTCTAGTTCAAAAGGTCATACGCCCATCTGGCAATTTCCCCGATCACATGGTCGCCTTTTTCCACATCGTCTAGGTTTTGAGATAGGCAAACTATTACGAATTTGCCTTTAGGTCCTGTTATTATTCCAGCGTCATGGATTACACCTGTAACTTCCCCAGTTTTGTGAGCGCAGACCGCTTCCCTAGGTAAAGACCTGGGCAATTTTTGGTTGTACTGCTTGGAGGATCGCTGTTTGCCGTGGAAGAACAGGCTTGTTCCCGATGTACCAGCCACTTTGGGTTGAAGAGAAGCCCGATGAGTGGCACGTCCTTTCGCGAATAGTAGACGCAAGAGATCCAAATCCATAGGCCTCAACGTTTCCGAGGTCTTCGCATTTGGAGATGGACTGAGCTACTCTAAGCACTTAAAGGTCACGGAAGTTCTTGGGCCTGTATGTGGGAACCGAGTAAGGGGCGCTTATAGGTGATCGGCAAACTCTTGGCATAAACCTCTTTCTACGAGCATGTCTGTGCCTCAAGTCACGCTGGTTTTTGCGTAAGTGACTTGGACAGGTTTCCCTTAAGCTATTAAGAATATCTGACCCAGTCCTTCGCGTAGACCTAGCCACGCTAGTGAACTAAAGGATGCACTTCCAGCCTCCAGAGTAATCTCAGTTTCAGTCCTGGTATCGTAGACTTGCACATGTTCACGGTATTCGTTCTTGTCCCGGTAGGTTGTGGTTTCTAACTGAGCCACCTTACAGTCGTCTTCGCTTACGGCAAACTGAGATAATCGGGGATGGATACTATTTCTTCCTTAGATTGGCTTAATCGTGCGTGTATTTGCTCGTTATATCTATGACCGCTTTTAAGAATTTCAAATCGCCTGATGCCTTGAACCTGGCTCTTTTGAGGTTTACATCGTAGGCGTACTCCCACGAAGCATCTTTGAACTGGTTTTTATTTATGAATTCGGTCGTTTCGGAAACCAAAGGCGTGGGATTATCCGTATAGTAATCTATGATCAGCTGAGCTTTTACAGTGCCAGGTTCAACAGGGAGAGAATCTGAATCTAGTTCATTTGTAGCCACGTTGGCTCGTGACGCGATGAATTCCATAAGGTCTTCTTCGCTGATCTTCCATGTTCCTATTTTCGATGCTTTGAGTTGCCCTGACAGAATGTAGTCCCTTACAGACTTGGGGGTAACTCTGAGTATCTGGGCAGCTTCCGAAACGGTAAAGAACCTCATTTTGCGATCACTCCATTGCACGTGCCTTCTTAGTCATTATCTCACACCTATAGACGCTCTTGTCTATAGGGTTATCCGCTATGGGAGTTTTAACGCTTGGTGTCTCTGCTATGTTAGACCAAATCTAGCGTTTCGGCAGGTCTCTTTCGATTCGTCGGCGTACTGAATCTATTGTCTGTTTGCGTAGAGGTATCGCATCATAACCATTTGGGGTTTATAAAGACCACGAAGCCAAATGGAGAAGTTCTCATTCTCCTAGCTAGATCCCGTATCTTCAGAGTAGCTTTTCCGCAACGCCCATATTATTTCTTACTTTTGGATTTCAGATTGACATTCCAAAATAGACTAATATAATAAGTAATGAGAAGTAATAATAAGCTATAGTAAGTCAATTGTCCGATTTATTCCGACTCGCACACATATATCGATTGGGGGTTGCAAAATGCTTGAAATCAAGGATCTGGCGAAAACCTATCCAAACGGTACTGAAGCTTTGAAGGGTGTGAGCTTTTCGGTAAAGCCAGGAGAAGTCTTGGGAATCCTAGGGCCGAACGGCGCTGGCAAGACTACCCTTCTAAAACTTCTACTTGGCGTGTTAACGCCTACACAAGGCGCCATATCTCTCGATGGCGTTAGCCCGCAAAAGAGTCCTTTTACGTTTAGAAAATCCATAGGAGTGGTCCATCAGTTCGGTTCCTTCGACATGTCGCTTTCACTTTGGGATAACCTTTGCATTTACGGGGCATTCCACGGAATTTCCAAACGCGAAAGAGAGACTCGCGTCAATTATCTGCTAGATGAATTCGACCTTACCTCTAAGAAGAAAGAGCCAGTAAACAGTCTTTCCGGAGGGCAGAGGCGGAAGGCGCAAATTGCCAGAGCACTGCTTCACCGTCCCAGTTTTTTGTTTCTCGATGAGCCTACGACAGGCTTGGACGTCCATAGCCGAAAGCAGGCATGGGAAGTCATCCGGAAGGAAATAGGTCCGTCAGCATATGTGATTTTTGCAAGTCACAATGTTGATGAAGTTGAAAAGCAGTGCGATAGAGTACTAATAATCAATCAAGGTGAGCTGGTGGCATTGGATAGTCCTCAAAGCCTGATCGACTCAGTTCTGGGACATCGCATTGAGATCGCTCTTTGCGACCCGCCTGGGGAGGAACTAGTGCATCTGCTTCTAACTGAAGAATGGGTATACGATGTCGAAAGTGAAAATTCTCGCCTGCGTCTTCGAGTTAACCAACCGTCCCAATGTCTTCCGAGGATCCTTGAGTGTTGTATTAACAATGGCGCTAGCGTAGAGTCTGTCATCACCAAATCTCCATCTTTAGAAGATGTGTTCTTAAAAGCCACAGGAAGGGAGTTGGGCTAGATGTCTTTGTCTGGTATAGACATAGCCGGGAAAGGTATAGGAGGTATAGGCGCTATAATTTACCGCGAAATGAGGTTGTTCTTTGGTGATATGGGGACAGTTATACTATCTCTAATATCTCCCCTAATCTACATGTTCTTTTTTTCTGCTTCTCTAGGCCAAATGATGCCGTTGCTTTCTTACAATGGAGTCCAGGCAACTTACATTGAATTTGTATTGCCTGGAATCTTGGCCATGACCAGTCTCAATTCAGCGCTCATGACGTCTCAATCGGTTTTCAACGAAAAGCTTTCTAATATGCTTCTCGAAATCCTATCAACCCCAGTGCAGCACAAAGCATATATGATCGGCAAGATTACTGCTAGTACGGTTTTAGGGGTATTTCAGTCGATCTTGATGTTTGCGTGTGGGATACTTGTCTTTGGAGTGCCCATCTCGTTATACACATTTTTAGGAATACTCCTTATAGACATTGTAGTATGCCTAACGATGTCGGGATTCTACATGACCGTAATGGGGTTAGTGAATGATTTCAGAACGTTCATTTTGACTTGTAACATCTTGTCCAGCGTTATAATGTTCGGCAGCCCGATATTCTACCCTGTAGAACAGATACCTGCCGGGCTCCAAGTTATCGCCAAAGCGAACCCCGTAACTTACTGTTGCGATGCAGTCCGCAGTTTCTTCCTTCTTGGAAAAGTACCAAGTGAGATCATGCTGTTAACGTGTTGTTTGGCTGTAGTTTTTACTGGCACGGCCGTTATGGTGTTCGCAAAGAGATTTCGAGAAGTCTAATCTGGAGTAGGAGGCGTGACCATGCCAAAGTTGCAAGTTCCAAGAGAAGTTTTCCATGTGGGGGATGTAGGGAGCAACATTTTGTACAATCCCGAGATGCATTCATGGGACTCGTTAACCGATGAAGAACTTAATATGTATGAGATGTTTCAAGAAAAAGGTGGTGTGGATTGTTCGCAAGCCGCCAAAGAAGTGCAGTCCTATCTATTTCGTCTGGTGTTTAGGGGCTTACTATATCCTGAGTCTTTATCTCAATCCGTAGAGAGAGTTAAGGAATTCCCGGATTCGCCTACCGCGGTATATTGGGAGGTAACCGATAGATGCAACATGGAATGCCTATACTGTTTTGCTGATGGATCTGCGAAAAACGATCAGGGACTATCTACCTATGAAGGGTTTAGAGTTTTAGAGAGCATCGCCACAAGCAATACGCAGTGGATCTATTTCACCGGAGGCGAGCCTTTGTTGCGTGAAGATCTTTTTGACCTGGCGCAGTTCTGCAAGGACCTAGGCATCAAAACAGGTCTTTTGACTAACGCTACACTGATCGATAGAGATATTGCCGGCAGGATCGCCGGTGTTTTTGACAGCGTAGCAATTAGTCTTGACTCAGCATCTCCTGGAATCAACGACAGTTTGAGAGGAGCAAAAACCCATGCGAAGGCACTCAATGGGCTATACATGCTGTTGGATCAAGATGTGAAACCCGCTGTCAATACCACTGTGACCAATTTGAATCTATCCGATATTCCACAACTTATACGATTGTTAAGCGATTTGGGGCTATCAGAACATAGATTAAGCATTCATATGGCGATTGGCAGAGGAAAAGACGATGCTTTAGGTTGTGATGAAAATGAGATTTTGTGGGCTTTAGAAGAAATGATCAGAAATGGCGCTTGGCTCAACCTCAAGAAAGAAAGCTACTCTTTTTTTCAGGCCAGGCTTCCCGAACCATTTAAGCCTAAATGTCAATGCGGGTTTGGCACTAACGAACTTTTGGTAGATGCCTTAGGCAATGTTTTCCCATGCAGGTTGCTTAAGCACAAAGAGCTTCTGGCAGGAAATGTTCTTCGAGAGCCTCTGAGCAAGATCTACACGACTTCAACCGCGCTTTCCAAGTGCCGAGCCATTGACGTGGACGAGATCCCAAATTGCAGTATGTGTACTTATCGTTACTTTTGTGGAGGAGGGTGCCGAGCCTTAGCTTTTCATGCGACAGGGGATATTACTGCACATATATCCGATATGTGCAATGTGTACAAAAGAGAATTTGATTTCCTATTGACCCAGGGAAACTTCTGGAAGGAGCGATGTTAATGTCAGATAGTCATTATCTTCCGCGTCAGAATTCGTCTGTGATCACTGAGATAATCGGCGACGAGTTGTATCTCTTTAACCCTGACAATGGTTCGCTGAGAAAATCAAACCTCGTTGGATCAACTATATGGTCCCTCTGCAGCAAAGAATGTTCAATTGACGACGCAGTCAATTTGATAGTAGCGACTTGGGACATCGACCCAGATACTGCAAAAACTGATCTCCTTGAATTCTTAGACGAACTAAAAACTGAAGGGTTTGTGACAGTCAAGTAACTTCGTCTCTTTGAGATCCTTCTTTGCATTATCAAAAACCGAACTTGGAGGTGTGCATCTTATGCAGAAGATAACTTACAGATACGACCGTCGTAAAGCTAAGAAGTTTCAGGATAGTTCCGTTCAAGCGCCGCAACATCTTGTACATATACTAAAAAGAGCTATAGATGAGAAGGGGAGTTTTGTCTTAACCGCAGAAGGCCATAGCATGTTTCCTACGATTAAGCCCAACGAACAGGTAATCGTCGAGAAGCTTGAGCGTGCTCCCGCGATAGGCGAGATCGTGCTAATTAGTACGACGCGTGGCCTGTGTATCCACAGGGTGAGGTGGGTTCAAGGGGGGGAAGTAGTAACTATGGGCGACGGTAATCGCCTAATAGATGAAAGATGCCAACTGACAGATATCTTAGGGATTGTTAACTACAAGCTCGTAGATGGCAGGCCTGAGCTAATCGAAGAAGTTCAGCTGCCAAGATTTGTATCTTATGTTGCGCCTCCCAATACAAGTGTTACCATAATAGATCCGAGAATAGATCCGAGCGGAATTGAGAGACTGCGAATTCAAGAGATCTGCGGAAAGTTGGGCTTCGAAACACGTTTTTGTTCCGCCCAATCAGAGCTTTACGCACTTCTTGGCGATGACGAATACAGAATTGGTATCTGCCAGCAAGCACCTGTAAGCGAAGATGAAATCTTTAGGATAATACAAACTTATGCAGGTAATCGCAAACTTCACTTCATTATCGGCGGCAGTTATGGGTATCCTGGTAACGAACTGGGGCTTCTGCCGCACAATGTAGCGCATATCCTTGCCAGGATCGGGCCGTTCGGTTTAATGAATGAAGAAGTGCCTGCACTGGTGGTCCTTGGATACTTGGCAGGTCTTTTGCAGGGGTGACCCAGATAAACCGGTCAGGGTTAGTTTTCGCTATGATTGCCCGGACCAGAAATGCGCTGCTTGACTATGCGGAAAGAAAGATGGACGTAGGAGATTCAGCCTTTTGGAGGTGACAAAGTGCACAAAAAATACAGACCCCCGAAACTTGAAGCCGTAGAGCTTACTGTCAAGATGGAATGTGAATGCCAGTGTGGGCTCTTCGTAGGGGGAGGGAGCGGTACAGCTCCTCCGGTAGTAAATTAGCGCCCAGTTCGCTATTAATCTGGTATTCGGATAATGATAAGTGCCAGAAATGGGGGGAGGAGAGATATGTGACCAAACCCAAGTATGCAAGGCCTCTCTTGATTGAAGTGAAACTACAGGCTAAGCTTCGATGCCATTGTCTATGTGGAACATGGGTCGGTTGGGGCGGCGGTGGTGGAGAAAACAGCAATTAGCCAGTTCATCTAGTTTATGTAGGCTACAGAGCTCAGGCAGCCTATTTCTGGTTTGGAAAAGTACCAAGTGAGATCATGCTGTTAACGTGTTGTTTGGCTGTAGTTTTTACTGGCACGGCCGTTATGGTGTTCGCAAAGAGATTTCGAGAAGTCTAATCTGGAGTAGGAGGCGTGACCATGCCAAAGTTGCAAGTTCCAAGAGAAGTTTTCCATGTGGGGGATGTAGGGAGCAACATTTTGTACAATCCCGAGATGCATTCATGGGACTCGTTAACCGATGAAGAACTTAATATGTATGAGATGTTTCAAGAAAAAGGTGGTGTGGATTGTTCGCAAGCCGCCAAAGAAGTGCAGTCCTATCTATTTCGTCTGGTGTTTAGGGGCTTACTATATCCTGAGTCTTTATCTCAATCCGTAGAGAGAGTTAAGGAATTCCCGGATTCGCCTACCGCGGTATATTGGGAGGTAACCGATAGATGCAACATGGAATGCCTATACTGTTTTGCTGATGGATCTGCGAAAAACGATCAGGGACTGCCTACGGATGAAGGGTTTAGAGCAGATACAGTTTGAAGGTAATAGGTAAAATGAGGGAAAAGGCATAAAAGACACGTCGGTCGCTTCACGATCGACGTGTTATGTTTTTCGCACTTATATAATCTTTTAGTCTGGAGGTATCACCATGGGACTGGTTTCAATACCAGATTCTAGTTCAAAAGGTCATACGCCCATCTGGCAATTTCCCCGATCACATGGTCGCCCTTTTCCACATCATCTAGGTTTTGAGATAGACAAACTATTACGAATTTGCCTTTAGGTCCTGTTATTATCCCAGCGTCATGGGTTACACCTGTAACTTCTCCAGTTTTATGAGCGCACATGGCTTCCTTAGGTAAACACCGGGGCAGTTTTTGGTTGTACTGTTGGCGTGACAGGATATCTATCATTGCATCACAGTCACCTGGATTTTCAATTGTTCGCTGGGCCAGACCTTTTAGGAGCAAACTTATGTCTGCGGCTGTTATGGTGTTGTACGGGCCGCCAGGTTTGGGCTTCATTAGGTGGGCTTCTAGCCTAGATCCTCGGCATCCTTTTTGGGTCATGTATTCGTTTATTTTTTCGATGGTCACAGAATCTATGACAAGGTTTGTAGCAGTGTTGTCGCTCACTACGATCATCAGGTTTATGGCATCGAGCAGGGTTAATTGCAGTCCAGCGTGGAGTTCCCTGAGTACCCCTGAACCGCCTACTTTGTCCTGGCTCCTCATGGTAGTTACATCATCTAGCCGTAGAAGTCCGGTTCTTGCATGGTTAAAAGCTGCCATCATGATGGGGATTTTGATGACAGAAGCTGCAGTGAAAGGCGAGTCAGCATTTAGCATTATAAAGCTATTATGGTCGAGAGATTCGATGACTACGCCCCATTGGCCTCCTGCAGGTTCAAGTATTTGGAGAAGATCAGACTCTAGGCCTTTGAAGACCCCTCCAGATAATATTTTATTTGTTATTTTACGGCCTCCATTTTGTTTGTGTAAGCATAGATGAGTATAGCATTGGGTGAGGTGTATTGTTCCTGTTCTTTACAGTAGGTTGGAAGTATGTGTTGAGGAGATTTGTTCCAGTCCAACAGCCTGGTTTCTCTATCCAGCGAATAGGGATTGCCCAAAAACAGTTGGGTTTATAGGATTTGCCGACACATTTATTTGTATACAAAGCATGTCTGGGTGCTTTGGCAGAACGAAGATGGAGCATAGTTGCGGTGAGAGTTTGTAAGTATGCGTGATTTGGAGAGACGAAATGTCTTATGGTTCAGGGGTGATTGTTGAGGTTTTGATCAACTTGTGCAACTAACCTCTTACTCAGCGTAATGGTCTATCGCTTTCAGGGTTCTTGGAGTACGCATTTCAATGCGAGCTGGAATGTACGTTAGGCTTTTTCGATTTCTCTGCCCGACCCACGATTTCAGAAGTCAAACGGCTAGGAGAGCGGTTTTAGCGTCTCATCGAAGCAAAAAGCCCCGTCCCTTTTGCTTCACAAAAAAGAAGGAAAAAAAGTTGTTCTTTAAGAAGTATACAAAAAATAACATGACCCTATGAAGAATGGTCCCGCAATCGGTTTTTGTACGCTTCTGGTTCTAAGAAGATAGGCCATTTTTGCTATTGGCCATGAATAAATGGCAAAGGTAAGCTAAATCAGGACAAAAAACAAAAGACAGAGTGGGATTCTTGAAGCGAATAGCTGAGATAATCGTGGATCGGCGAAATCTATTGTTTCTACTCTACATTATTGCAATAGTCTTCAGCATGTTTTCTGTACGCTGGGTCCAAGTAGAAAACGATATAGTCTATTATCTGCCCGAAGATAGTAAGACACGCCAGGGTATCATTGTCATGGAAGAGGAATTCACCACTCCTGGCATGGCAGATATCATGATATCGAACATTTCTTATGAACATGCCAAAGAAATATCTGAGGAAATAGCGGGTGTTCACGGTGTGTCGTCGGTGATGTTTGAGAATACGCAGGAGTACTACAAGGATTCTTCTGCTCTTTTTGTAGTCCTTTTCAATGGCGAAGATACTGACGACATCAGTTTGAGAGCCATGGATGAAATACTAGATATAGTCGGGCCCTACGATGTTTCAATCTCAACTACAGTAGGTGTTGATCCTGCGGCTCAATTAGCCAAAGACATGATATTGATTGGCGTGCTTGCAGCCATCATCATAGTATTCGTCCTTATACTTACGTCCCAATCCTATGCTGAAGTTCCTTTGCTTCTGGTTACCTTTGGAGTGGCTGCTCTTCTCAACATGGGTACAAATTTCATGCTTGGGAAGATCTCGTTCATATCCCATTCAGTAGGAGCGATTCTGCAGCTAGCTTTGGCCATAGATTATGCGATTATTTTGTGTCACAGATTTAACGAAGAATGTGAAGAGTTTCCTGCCAGAGAAGCCGCCGTCCACGCCTTAACCAAAGCTATCCCCGAGATTTCTTCCAGCAGTTTAACTACCATAGCAGGTCTGGGAGCCCTTGCCTTTATGCAGTTTGGGATTGGCAAAGACCTGGCTGCAGTTTTGATCAAAGCCATTTTCCTAAGCATGTTCACTGTGTTTACCCTGCTACCCGGTCTCCTCGTGGCGTGCAGCGACTTGATCCAAAAAGCCAAACATAGGCGATTCATACCGTCTGTATCGGCTATTGGAAGGTTTTCCATCAAGACCAGGTATATAGTTCCGCCAATTTTTGCCCTGATATTGATCGTATCCTTTGTGTTTTCCAGCAAGTGTCCTTTTGTTTTTAGCCTGGAAGACATTCGCGCTTACAGGGTGAGCGAAACTCAGATGGCAAAAGATCGCATTGCTGAAGTGTTTGGCACTAAGAATATGCTTGCGCTAATTGTGCCGTCTGGTGATTACGGAGCCGAAAAGAATTTGCTAACTGCTCTAGGTAGATTTGAAGAAATTGAATCGGCTGTAGGGCTGTCCAATACCGAAGCAATTGGCGGCTACATGCTAACAGACTCGCTAACTCCCAGGGAGTTTGCAGAACTTGTAGATTTGGATTTCGACTTGGCTCAAGTTCTATATTCTGCCTACGCACTCAATAACGAGGACTTCGGTAAGATTATAAGCGGCATCGGTTACTACAGCGTTCCTCTCATAGACATGTATCAGTTTCTGTACGAACAGGTCAGTCAAGGATACATCCCTATTGAACACGAATTAATGGAGGAATTGGAAAACTACAACCAATTGATATCTATAGCCCGAGCCCAATTGGAAGGAGAAAACTTTGCTCGAATGATGTTGTGCCTAAATCTTCCTGTAGAAAGCGAAGAAACTTACGATTTTCTTTCGGTCATATATAAAGAAGCCGGTAGGTATTATGATGACAGTCAAGTCTACCTTGTAGGCGAATCGGGCAATGCTTTGGATTTATCTTTGACTTTTGACAAGGATAATCTCGTAATCAGCATACTATCCGTACTGTTTGTGATTATCATATTGACTTTTACATTTCAGTCTGCAGGGCTTCCCATTCTACTCATATCTGTGATCCAGGCCAGCATCTGGATTAACTTTTCTCTGCCTTACATAAAGGGTGAGGGCATCTATTTCCTTGGATTTTTGCTGGTATCCTCCATTCAGATGGGCGCCAATATCGACTATGCCATAGTGATTACCAGTCGTTACCAGGCGTTAAAAGAAGAATTGCCAGTGCATGAAGCTGTAGTCCAGGCGCTAAACCAGGGCTTTCCCACGGTCATAACATCCGGGTCTATCTTGGCTGTAGCAGGTATTCTCATTGGCAGGATTTCAACCGATGGGGCAACTTCTGTGTTGGGCACTTGCTTGGGCCGAGGCACAATAATATCCATAGTTCTGGTTATTTTCGTTCTTCCGCAGCTCCTGTATCTTGGAGATGCAGTTATCGAACGTACCTCTTTCAAATTGAACCCTCCTACCCTTCCGCGCCCGGCTAAGGAGAAGGTCAGATTCAGCGGAAGTCTTGATGGCTATGTGAAAGGCGAGGTTCATGGGTATGTGGATGGGACCATTACTGGTGAAATACGTCCCGCAAAGGCGATAAGAAGCGAGAACAAGGACGAAAACAGCGATGAAGAAGTGTAGGTGCATGGATTTGAAGGGGTATGAATCTGTATTGTGTCTGACAATGGCGATTTCATTGATGCTAGTGCAGGTTTTGCCTGCAGTGGTTGGAATTGCGTCGCCTCAGGTTGTATATGTCTTTGATTCTGACGATCTGTGCAAATTGTCGAAGGATTGTTCGTTCGATAAGTGGTCCAAGGGCAGAACGGTCGTTTTGATGGATGATATTGATTTGAAACACAAGGAATTCACTCCAATCCCCATATTTGGAGGGATTTTTGATGGTCAAGGCTACAGCATTACCGGACTGTCGATAAAAGTAGAAGGTTCCAATCAAGGTCTTTTCAGGTATGTGCAGGAAGGCGGAGTTGTTAAGAACTTGATAGTCGAGGGAAGCGTCGTCCCGGAGGGTGACAAATCCAACGTCGGAGGCGTTGTAGGCAATAACAGTGGCTTGCTGGAAAATTGCAGTTTTTCAGGTCGCGTAGAGGGCAAGGACAATGTCGGAGGTCTTGTAGGTCGTAATGGCACTTTAGGCAAGATAATTAACTGTTGCTCAAGTGGCGTTGTGTACGGGAAAAGCAAGGCGGGCGGGATAGCAGGCTCGAACGCCGGGACTATTTTGCGATGCAAGAATGAATCCAGCGTAAATACTACAGTTGAAGAACGTAGGTTAGAATCTGACGAGTTGACCGTTGATGACATTTCGCCTTTGAGATCTTTTGTAGACGTGATTGATATTGGAGGCATTGCAGGGCTAAACGTAGGCGTGGTGAAGGGTTCTGAGAATTCAGGGGAAGTTGGATATCCTCATGTTGGGTATAACGTAGGTGGCATAGCAGGAAGGCAAAGCGGTTATGTGAGCGAATGTCTGAACTATGGGAAAATATGTGGGCAAAAGGAAGTAGGCGGAATTGTAGGTCAAATGGAGCCTTACGTTACAGCAACCATTCCTCCGTCCAAGTTGAAAGAACTTCATAAGGAGATAAACTACTTAGAATCCACCGTTGATGAACTGCTAGGAGGCGTAAAGTCAAGTTCGGGCGTGATAAATCAAGATATATCTTGCCTACAAGATGATCTTGATAGCACTAGGGTTTACGCTGAATCCCTAATCAACCAGACAGAGAGTCTCATAAACAAAGATGTGGAGGAAATAAACAGGATCAGTCTGGTGGCTATTGAAGCGATGGACAAATTGATCCCTGTTGTAGATGAGCTTGCTGATGTGGTTGATGTTATAGATAAAGCTCTTTATCCTATTGAGCAATCCCTATACTATTTTGCGAGGGCTTTGGAGAAGTTGCCTGAGGTTGGGGATCGATACGGGAAGCTGGTTGGTGAGATGGATTATTCCATTGACAAACTGATTGAGGCAGGAGACAGCGCGGGGGTAGCTCTGTCATATTTAGTAGAGGCGCTGGAACTGCTATACAACGGAGAAACAGATGGAGTATCGGAGCTGCTCGATTCTGCCTGGGATAAACTGGATGAAGCCGGGAAAATTGTGGAAGAGGCAGTGGACAGTCTCAAAAGAGCGCAAGAGCAGATGAACGAGATTATCATGATTCTAGGCGCTATGGGTGGCGATGTGGGTCGAGCCCTCGATTACTTGCGATTCGCCCTAGAGATTCTGGAAGATGCCATGGGACCTATTTCTGCAGCACTTCGACAGATCTCAGGTCTTCTGGATTACCTGGCTAAGCAGCCGAAACTGGAATTTCAGACTACAGATGATGTATATCGGGAGACCAAGGAGAATCTCTTCAGATCGATAGATGATACGTCAAACTCCTTGTTCCAGTTGATTAACACCATGAAGCGAGAAGGAGATATGCTCATTGACGATTTCCAGAGAGTCAGCGATCAGTTGTTTGTGGTTTTGGACCTGGCCCTAGAGATTGCAGAAGAAGCAAGTGAAGCGGAGATAGATCCGGACAAGGTCTATGAGGATGTGTCCCGTAATGATGCAGATGGGATCACAGAAGGCAAGGTGAGTAGCAGCAAGAACTTTGGGAGAGTTGAAGGAGATGTTAATGTAGGCGGCGTTACCGGAGCCATGGCTTTGGAACTTCTTTCAGACGCCGAGGAAGAACTAAGCGTAAAAGACAAACCGTCTCTTATGACCGTGTTCAAGACACGTGCCAGCATGATTAATTGTGAGAATCAAGGCGAAGTGGTGGGCAAAAAGAGCAACGTAGGCGGTTTGGTTGGCAATATGGATCTGGGGTATATAAAAGGATGCATTGCAACTGGTTTGGTAGAAAGTGTAAGCGGAGATTATGTAGGCGGTATTGCAGGCAAAGGAAATGGACCTATCTGCTCGAGTTATGCCAAATGCGCTCTCCGAGGAGATAACTACGTAGGGGGCATTGCCGGTCTGGCAAAAGAGGTTACCAACTGCTGCTCCATGGTAGTTGTTGAAAGGAGCAGGGCTTGTGTAGGCGCCATAGCCGGGTATGTCGATGAAGGCAGCGTCATACGAAACAATTACTTTGTCAGTTCTGTTCTGGCTGGTATTGATGGAATCAGCTATGCAAATAGGGCCGAGCCTATTACGTACGAGGAATTAATTGCCATAGGGGGCCTGCCGTCGGTGTTTATGAAGTTTAAGGCGCGTTTTTGGGCCGATGGTAAGATCGTAGATATGCTGGAGTTTTCCTACGGAGGCTGTATTGCACAAACGGATATACCGAAAATCCCTCCAAAACCAGGGCATTATGGAAGATGGAAGGGTTTGGATGTTACCAACGTTACTTGCGATATTGAGGTCCATGCAGAGTACTTCCCATATATAACTGTTTTGGAGAGTTGCATGAAAAGGGAGGGGCCCCTTTCGGCAGTCTTGGTCGAAGGCGATTTTACTGACGAAGATGGGTTATTGGTTAATCAAGTTGCTGAGACTGCCTGGGAAGACGGTCTTTTCCCAGACGATGAAGAGGTCTTGGAGATGTGGATTGTAAGTATTCCTGAAGATGGCAACTCTACACATACCGTTCGATTCATGCCGCCGGAAAAAGCAGGTAACCTGGCAATATATGTTCTGGAAGATGGTAAATGGGCTCAAGCCAAAAGCAGATGGGATGGCAAGTACATGGTGTTTGAACCTGCCGGATATGTTGTTACCTTTTCTTTGGTCAAGGCCGGACTTTTCTACGGAAAGCGTTTGGCCCTCCTGGGTGCAGTAGTCATAGCTGCGGTTCTTCCTCTGGTGGTAAAGCTGGTTATTCGCAAGAACGGAAGCAGTGCATCTGTTCAGTCTGAATAAGGGTGTAGCGGCACATTTGACCAACGGCTTTTTGTGCCCATATTGCCCGATGGCTGTGTTGAGAAGGCCAGGCATCCCCTAATTTTTGGTCAGGGGCTCGTCTTACTTTGCTGACTTAGGCAAAACCTGTTCTGCAAAGTTCGTAATGGTCCAAGGAGGAGGACTATCTGTGAAGTCGAACATGAAAAGCGGTACGGTGAAAGTGGAAGATTCAGACATCGAGTATATTTCTTTCGGCAAAGGAAGCCAAGTCCTAATCATGCTTCCGGGCTTGGGAGATGGGTTAAAGACAGTAAAGGGAGGGGCTCTGCCTTTTTTCATAGCGTACAGAAGTTTTTCCGAAAAGTACCGGGTTTATGCCTTTAGCAGAAAGAACCACATGGAAATGGGGTATTCTACCCGGGACATGGCCAAGGATCAGGCCAAGGCCATGGAAATATTGGGGATTGATGCTGCTTACGTAATGGGAATATCTCAAGGCGGGATGATTGCACAGCACCTTGCAATCGACTATCCGCACCTGGTGGAGAGATTAGTATTGGCTGTAACAGCTTCAAGACCAAATAAGACAATTCAAACAGTGATAAAGTTCTGGATTGATATGGCAGAACGAGGCGATTACAAATCGCTAATCATAGATACTGCCGAGAAACTATATTCTGAAAAATACCTCAGAAAATTAAGGCTCGTCTATCCCATCTTGGGTAGAGTAGGGAAGCCGAAAGATTTCACCAGATTTATTGTGCAAGCTCATTCTTGCCTACAACACAACGCTCATTGCGAACTGCCGAAAATAACGTGTCCAACCCTGGTAGTAGGAGGTAGCGAGGACAAGATAGTAGGGCCAGCGGCTTCTTATGAAATTGCAGACCAAATTGGCAACAGCATTTTGTTCATATACCCCGATTTGGGACACGGGCTGTATGAAGAGGCGGCAAGCGATTATAATGGGCGGGTTATGGATTTCCTGAGCACAAGTGTTACATATTGAGATGGCGCAGACATGCGGTTTTGTATTTTTATCTGTATGTAGAGCAATCTGAGAGATTTAGGAATTTTGGGGACGGTTCTTACCGCTTATTTGAAACGGAAAGAACCGTCCCTTTGCTTCAGTTTGGTTTCTGGTGAAGCAGAAAGTGCCGTCCCCCGCTACTTCACGGCTCGTGAGCCATTCTGACAGGGCTCGCTGCAGCTGAATTGGTCGATAGCCTCAAACTGCATGAGGGTGGCGTGATTGGGACGAAAGTGAGGTAGGTCTCGCATTCTAGATAGTCGGAAGAGGTGGACGTTCTGCAATGTGGGTATCGATTTGTCTCGACATATTGGGAAGAACCAGACGTGGTGTCAGTTTCGGTCACAGAGGAAATCATATGCATAATGTGATAATACAGTGTATCAGAATGCATTGACTGCGTACCTGTTCTGTTATATTCTGACTGTGAAAGTATAGTGTTTAGTATTCAATAGCTCACATGACTGGCGACCCGTTTACATCTACCTAGAGAGAAATGCTGAACAATGGAATTAGGCAAGTTGTTCGCGACCAAGCGCCCCGGGCTTCTTAGAAATAAGCATGCAACAGACAAGTAACCCGGTGCCTGGATATCTCAGGCTTCTAGGAAGAGATGGACAATGTGGGTTAGGGTAGGAGTTTTAAGCCTCGTCTCTGTGTCAAACTAATCCTGGGGAGACGATGATACGCGTCTACATTCTGGGCACCTTAAGACGCGTGGAGTCAGTGGTGCAACCGGCCCTCCATGTAGGGGGGTAAGAGATGAAGAACGGTACGAAGGTGAAATTGGCAGTATTGTTGGCAGCGGCCATGGTTTTGGGAGTTGCTAGCGTGGGGTTGGGTGACGTAGAGTACAGTCCTGGCAGACCTTCGGACGGTGGGGTTACGGCTGAGGTCCTAGTTGATCCCGAGGATCCGAACATTGAGGGATACGACACGGTGAAGCACGGTCCACCAGCAGAGTACGTACCATACAGCCTGCTAGATGGAGCTATACAGGGAGAGATCTATCACTTCTACGATTTGCCGACAGGCGATCCCTATGGTGACAAGATGGCGGTTAGCTGGAGTACAGATGAAGACTCGGAGGTTGTGTACAGAGTTGTGTATGTCTATATCAGAGGTGCGGATTGTGGGAATCTGTACAAGTACGGGGATGACCAAAATGAGGATTCTGGCTTACATGCTCCGGTAAAAGGCAAACATGTGCATGATATACATCATATTACGTTTTATTACACCGTGGAAGGAGCCGAGGAGCCAGTAGAGCCAGACGAACCTGAGCAGCCTGAGCAACCAGAACAGCCAGAGCAACCAGAGCAGCCTGAGCAACCAGAGCAGCCTGAGCAACCAGAACAGCCAGAGCAACCAGAACAGCCAGAGCAACCAGAACAGCCAGAGGAACCAGAACAGCCAGAGGAACCAGAGCAGCCCGAGGAACCTGAGCAGCCAGAGGAACCTGAGCAGCCAGAGGAGCCAGGCGAACCTGAGCAGCCAGAGCAACCAGAACAGCCTGAGCAACCAGAACAGCCAGAGGAACCAGAGGAACCAGAGGAACCAGAGGAACCTGAGGAACCAGAGCAGCCTGAGACTCCGGAATATGAAGAACTTGAAGAAGAGGAAGTACCTCTTAGCGAGCCTACACCTGGTTCAGGAATCCCAGAGGAAGAACTTGTTGCTGAGAAAGAGACAACTAAAGACACTGGGGAACAGATAGTTGCGGAAGCTGAGATCCCGCTTACCGTTTTGCCAACTACCGGCGGTGTCTCGCCTGAGGTTCTCTATGGACTCGGAGCGATAGTGGCAGGCATAGGTGCTGTTATCAGGAAACGGGATAAGGAGTAGAGAGTGGTGATTTTGGCCCCTGTCCAACAAAGGGCAGGGGCCTGTTTTGTCGAAACCTGAACGCTAAGCGACGGCCGAGGGCCAATCAGTTGGATTAACTCGCCATGTCGATAACGTATGCGCGCTACTTTGAAGAATCGTGAGGGGGCTCATTTGAACGCAAGAAAACTAGGCAACTTGATGATTGTGCTTGGGGTAGGGCTCGTCTGCTACACCGCGTGTAGCCAAGCTTACTACGCTTACGTTGGATATACCATGGCAAAAGACCTGGAGGCACAGGTCATGGCTGATCTAGCAGATCTTGAGCCCGAATCGGTCGTCACAGATGCAAGCGAACAATCGTCCTCGGAGGACCTTTCGTCCGAATCATCTGTTGATACGCCAGGATCGTCGGAGGAATCAACTTCTGGCGACACTCAAGAGGCTTCTCCTGCGCAGACGGGACCAGTATCGCTAGGGGATATGGAAATCCCGAAGATTGAGATGACTGCAACTGTCTTAGAGGGCACGGAATCCACGCAACTGGCCGCAGGAATTGGCCATGTTACAGGGAGCGCCCTGCCTGGGGAAGCAGGAAATTGTTGCGTTGCAGGTCATCGCAGTGGTCGAGCGGCAAAACCTTTTGAACATCTTGATGAATTGACCAACGGCGATCTGGTACGGTTTGTTGTGGGCGACAGCTCTTATGAGTATGAGGTGTTTGACAAGTTTGTGGTCGAGCCGACGGACGTGTGGGTTCTTAAGCAAAATAAAGATGAGAGTATTGTAACTGTTATTACTTGCGAATACGTATCGGTAGGAGTAAAAAAGCGGCTCATAGTTCGCGCCAGACTAATAGAACCATAGAAGGAAGAAGGGGGACGGCAGTTTCTGCTTCGGTTTCTGGTGAAGCAGAAACTGCCGTCCCCCTTGCTTTATTACACTTTGAACTGTGCTACCAAAGTGGCCAACTCCTGCGCCAGTCTGGCTAGCATTTGAGCGGATTCGGCTGTTCCTTGGACTGATGCTGCTACTTCTTCGCTGCTGGCTGAGACTTCTTCTGAAGCCGCTGCGGTTTCTTCGGAAATGGCTGCAGTGTTCTGCATGACGGATTGTGCCTGGTAGGTCTGTTCGGCTGCATTTAGAGTCGCTTCCAGGTTTCGCTGAGCCATTAGTAGCACACCTTCAATTGCGGAGCATACTTGAGCTGCTGCGTCTTTTAGTCCTTCTATCTGGGATGCCATGTCTACTACGTGCGCCTTGGATTCCTCTGCGGTGTACGCGACCTGGCTTAGCGCGGAACCTGCTTCTCCTACGTGTTCGTTTACGCGCTCTACCTCGGTTGCGCTTTCGGCAATTGTATTTGACAGATGTCTTGTATCCCGCAGCGTCTGGTCAATGAGACCTTCTATGGCCTTAGTTTCAGCAGCGGACCTTTCAGCGAGTTTTCTTACCTCGTCGGCTACAACTGCAAAGCCGCGCCCATATTCTCCGGCTCGCGCAGCCTCTATCGCTGCGTTAAGTGCCAAGAGGTTGGTTTGATCAGCGATGTCACTTATGATCTCCAGAATCTGTCCTATCTGCTGGGAGTGTGAGTCGAGCTGCGAAATGCCGGTGACTACGTTTGAAGTTGTCTCTCGCAAGCGAGCCACGCTCTGTATGGCTGCCTGTACTGTGTCGATTCCGTTAGACGCCGAGGCCTGGTTCTCCTCGCTTACTCTTACAGTGTTCTCAAGTCCCAAGGCGATTGAATCGAGGGCTGAAACCATGCTATTTACGATAACGTTTGCTGATTCTGTATTAGCCTCTTGCGCCTGTGCGTCGCGGGCGATCTGTTCGATGACGCCTGTGATCTTCTCCAGGAATTCCGTAGCGTTACCAGCGTTAGTGGTCTGCTCTTGGGCGCCTCTTGCGACCTCCGATATTGCGGTAGATATCTGTTCCGCCGCTGCGCTTACTTGAGCGCCTCCCGCCGCTAGTTCTTCGCTGGTAGAGGAAACGTCCGTTGCAGCAGATGCGATCTGCGCGACTATGCTGTGGATCTTATCGACAAACACATTGAACCAGTGTCCTAGATCGCCTAACTCGTCATTGGAGTTTACTTCAATTCGTTTGGTGAGGTCGCCTTCTCCTTCAGCGATGTCTTTGAGCACGGCTACCGTTCCTATGAGAGGAGCTGAAATCCAAGAGGAGATCCATATGCCTACTCCGGAGGCAATAGCTGCGGCGATGACGCCAATCAGTAGGGTGGACATTAGCAGTTTGCGCTGTGCGGCTCGGACGTGTTCAGCGGAAATGTCTGCGGCTACAACGCCTACGACTTCGCCCTCTGAATTCCTTATTGGCGCATATCCGGATAGAAAAGTCCCCCAGTCGTCGGTGACAAAGTCGGATACAGTTGTGGCTTTTCCAGAAAAGGCTACTTCCATGTCAGGGTTTGACTCATACATGCTTCCTAAGTCAGAGTGGTCTTCGCCCACACTAGCGTCAAGCGCAAAATACACGTTGCCATCGGATGTCTTTGCCAACGTGTAGAGGTAGACAAGGTCAGGGTTTGCTTCCATCACCTGCTGCAATTTGTGCTGGGCCTCTATGTAAAAAGGTGAAGATTCAAGATCGTACGACGTAAGGAGGGCGTGTTGGTCGCCATCTATGTATTCGGCGACAGTCTGTACGATGCTGAGTAGACGCGTCTCCAAATCCTCTTGTGTGCGGGCCGATATTTGAGAGAATAGGATACCTCCCAATAGCACACAGCTGAGCGCTACGACAGCTACGTATGAGAGTATCAGTTTCCCTTTAAGTCTCAAGTTCAATTTCAACGCTATCACTTCCTATCGAGATGAGCTTTGTATGTTGGCGCCGGTCAAAAGAACCGGTCAATATTGTTATCGACAAAACTGCGGGAAGCAACAGGGACGGCACTTTTTGCTTCAAATTGACAGGCACGTGATTTCAGGGATATACTCGTAACGCGGCTGGTGAGATGCGTGTACAGGCATCTAAGAGGGAACCCGGTGTGAGTCCGGGACTGCCCCGCAGCGGTGAGTAGCAACGAAAGCTGTCATTTAAGCACTGGGCTTAGGCCTGGGAAGCGATGGCCGGTAGGAAGGCGCCACAGGGCGAAGAGGCTACGAGTCCGAAGACCTGCCAGAAGCACAATTTGCTAGATTGGACCTTCGAGGGGAGGAGCCAACAGTATGTGTATGACCGTATTACCCTTTTTCAATTCAGTGCATCTTCCTTGGATCTTCTATGCAACCTGCCGCGGTACATTACATCTTTATTTGTACCTCTTGCACCTTCATTTGCATGGCACTTGGGCCACCCTTTTCTTTGGACCAAGGCACTTATCACACGGCCCTGGGGTTTGCGCTGGATTTCAAAACACATACTCTTTTCTATGCCCTCTCTTTTTACGGTCGTCTAGTTACTGAATTTCTATTTCACGTCAAAAAGGAGGGCATATTATTGTTAACCAATGTGATCAAAAGGGATGGACGGGTGGTAGATTACGATAGATCTCGCATTGTGTCGGCTATATACAGGGCTTGCAAAGCGTCAGGTATAGATGATCTGGACCTTGCCCAAGAACTGGGGTTTCAGGTTGAAGATGAACTCAAGAGGAAATATGCAGACAGGGCGCCTTCTGTAGAAGATATCCAGGATATTGTGGAAAAAACCCTAATGGAAAGGGATATGTACGAGGTCGCCAAAAGGTACATCTTGTACAGGGAGCAGAGGCATTCTCTTCGTTCGGTAAAGAAAGTATTTTTCGACGCAGAGAAGATATTTGAGGAATACATGGATATGCAGGATTGGCGGGTTAAGGAAAACAGCAACATGAACTACTCCCTCCAGGGCCTTAACAACCACATTGTGTCTTTGGTTACCTCCAAATATTGGCTAGAGCGCATCTATCCGGAGGAGATAAGGGAAGCCCATAATCACGGGGAATTCCACATCCACGACCTGAACATATTGGGACCTTACTGTTGCGGTTGGAACCTTCCTGATCTGCTTACCAAAGGATTTGGAGGGGTTTCTCAGAAAGTAGAGAGCCAGCCTGCCAAGCATTTTAGGGTTGCTCTTATGCAAGTGGTGAACTATTGCTATACCCTTCAAGGGGAAGCCGCAGGAGCTCAGGCGTTTTCCAACTTCGATACCTACCTGGCTCCTTTTATCGGCTACGATGGGCTTTCCTACGGGGAAGTAGTCCAATGTATGCAAGAATTTGTGTTTAACCTTAACGTTCCTACCAGAGTAGGGTTTCAGACACCTTTTGTAAATATCACCATGGACGTAAATGTTCCTGATATTTTGAAGAACGAGCCGGTTATCATAGGTGGAAAATTTCAGGATAAGTGTTATGGGGATTTTCAACGGGAAATGGATATGCTAAACAAGGCTTTTGCCCAAGTCATGTTGGAAGGCGATGCTAAAGGGAGGATATTTAGTTTCCCCATACCTACTTACAACATCAGTCCGGATTTCCCTTGGGGCTCAGAGGTTTCGGAAAAGATCATGAGCCTTACGGGGAAATATGGAGCCCCTTACTTTGCCAATTTTATCAGTTCAGGACTTTCTCCTGATGACGTAAGGAGCATGTGCTGCAGACTTCGTTTGGATAACCGGGAGCTTATAAGGCGGGGAGGGGGGCTTTTTGGAGCCAATCCTCTCACAGGGTCTATAGGTGTGGTGACGGTAAATTTGCCTAGGATAGGGTATTTGTGTCGAACCAAGAGCAGTTTCATGGGTAGACTAAAATACCTTATGGATCTGGCTAAGCAGAGTTTATTGGTTAAAAGGCGCCTTTTGGAAAGAATGACCGAAAGCGGCCTATATCCCTATTCCCGGGTTTACTTGGCCGACGTCAAAGATGGGGTGGGCGAATATTGGTACAACCACTTCAATACCATAGGGATCTTGGGCATGCACGAGTCGGTCTTGAATTTCTTAGGATGCGGAATTGAGACACAAGAAGGTAGAGAATTTGCCCTTGAGGTTTTGGATTTCATGCGCGAGCAGCTTATGGAGTATCAGGAAGAGACAGGGTATCTTTTCAATCTAGAGGCCACACCGGCCGAAGGCGCTTCTTACAGGCTGGCTAGTCTGGACAAAGAGGCTTTTCCAGACATAAAGACCTCAGGCTCGTCTGCGCCATATTACACCAATTCCACCCAACTTCCCGTGTCTTATACTTCGGATATAATAACGGCCTTGGCTCATCAGGAAGAACTTCAAAACCGCTATACAGGCGGGACTGTGTTTCACGGATTTTTAGGTGAAAAAGTCACTGATACCCGGGCACTGGAGCTTTTGATAAGACGCACTTTCGAGCAGTTCAAGATCCCCTACTTTACCGTTACCCCTACCTTTAGCATTTGCCCTGACTGCGGATACATAGGGGGAGAGCACTGGACGTGCCCTATATGTTCTCAAAAGACTGAAGTATGGAGCAGGGTCGTAGGGTTTTACAGGCCTGTGGACAATTGGAACCCGGGCAAGCGCCAAGAGTTTGAGGATAGGCTAGAGTTTGCTCCTCCCAAGGCAGGTTCTTAGTCGTGTCAGGTTACATTGGCCAAGGCGAGAATATGGTAGTAGACGGTTGGGTCAAGGTTAGCCTCATAGATTTTCCCGGGGCCATTTGTTCTACTTTGTTTTTCAACGGATGCAACTTAAGGTGCAGGTATTGCCATAACCCTCAGATGGCAAAAGGGGAAGGGCCTTTTGAAAGCGTTGAGTGGAAAGTGGTGGAGGGGTTTTTGGAAAGCGGAAAAGGGCTTTTGGATGGGGTGTGCTTTTCAGGTGGCGAGCCTACGTTGCGGCCGGACCTTTATACCATGGCTTTGAGGGTAAAGATGTCAGGATTTAAGGTGAAGGTTGATACCAACGGGACTGTGCCTGAGAACATATACCCTTTGATAGAAAACGGTCTTTTGGATTATGCGGCTGTGGATGTAAAGGGCCCGCCGGGAAAGTACCAGGAGATCTGCGGCGTAGATGTAGATGGAAGAGCCGTGGCTGAGACTGTTGAAATCCTGGAAAGGTTCAGAGTTCCTTTTGAGCTTAGGACCACAGTGCATCAGGATCTTCTGTCTGAGAAAGACATGTTGGAGATGGCCAGATGGATGCAAGGGGAAAGGGTCCTTTATATCCAGCCGTGCAGGACTAGTATTACCCTTGATCCCCGGTTGCAGGGGACTTTGGGTCCGGATAAGGCGTGGCTGGAGGATTTGGCCCAGGTCTGTCGCCCCTATTTTCGCCAAGTGTTGATTAGAGGGTGAGCAGTGTAGGGGATAGGCGGTGAAGCAGAAAGTGCCGTCCCCTGTGCTTCACTTTGGAAGCAGCAGGGACGGTTCCTGGCGCTTGAGAGGGTTCTAGTCGTATTGCGGCGAAGATATGAGCTGGGATCAAAACAAGAGCATACGGCGGTTGTCTAGGGGTTTTGAGAAAACAAGGGAGGTCTGAAGTAGTGCGAAAGAAAGTTCTGATAAGTGATCTGACCAGGATGCAAGGGAATAAAGTGTGCATAGCTGGTTATACAGGCTATCCCGATTCCTTAGAATGCGTTAGACCCATGTTTGTTTCTGGCTCTGTGGATGAGGACTGGCTGTGCAAAGGTTCGGAGGTGGTGATCAGGCCTTTTGCGGAAGTTGAGCTGGATTTTTTGGAGCGACCAGATGTGACACCGCCTCACACAGAGGATTACATAATTGATAGGCATGTTATGCCTAATGGAATTAGGTTGCTTTCGGAACGTAAAAGACTGGCTTTACTAGAGTCGTTAGAAGATGCATGTGTTCGGGAAATTTTCGGCACTGAGATTCGCTATGGGCCTGGGCACTATGTGAAAAGCGGGACAGGTGTTCGTTCTTTAGGTACAATACGACCTAGTTGGTTTACTGTCAGCTGCGAACCTTGGAACGGGAAACCTGACTATCGTATTAGCTTTGGAGACGGCAAGTCTACTTACAGATTAAAGGTTACAGATCTGGCGTTTCAGTACTATATTAACAAAGAGAAAGAGATTAAATCTCACAAACAGGTAGCGGAGGAAACCAATAGACTAATGAGAAGTGCTGACCATGTGTTTTTTAGAATTGGTCTGGCCCGCGGCTGGCAGAGGTATCCTGATAGATGCTATCTTCAGATTACCGGGGTATACACTTTTCCCGACTATCTCGGGGGGAAATGTTTTGCGCATTTCAGTGAGTGATGGATAATATAGGGCAGGCTTACAAATATCGCCTATCAAGGTAAGGTTGGTGAAGAAGATGGCGGTATCGGAAAAGGGAGATAGTGAGAGACAGTCGGCTTTTGTCCGAGACCAAGTTATTTATACAATAGGGCATAGCAATCACACTATGGAGCATTTAGTATCCATTTTGAAGACGCACCATATTGAAATGCTGATAGATATTAGAACTAGGCCCTATAGTTCATATGTACCGCATTTTAACAGGCCGGATTTAGAGAAGGCTGTTATCAACCAGGGAATAGGATACGTCTTCATGGGAGAAAAACTAGGAGGATACCCCAAAGATGCTGACTGCTATGTTCAAGATATAAATGGGAAAAGAACACCTAATTACAATGTTATGGCGGGAAAGGACTGGTTTCGGGAGGGATTGGATGCTGTCATTGCGGTTTCAAAAGGCAAGCGAGTAGTTTTGATGTGCAGCGAAGAAGATCCAAACAGATGCCATCGGCACCATCTTCTGAGTAAGTCCTTGGCAGAAAGAGGTATTAGGGTAATTCACATTAGGGGAGATGCAAGTCTGGAGCAAGCGGCTTTTTGTCCCAGTGATAAAGAGGCACAATTGGTTGATAGTGAGCAAGAGAATGTTCTTGGAAGTGGCGGCAGCAAACAAGGAAGTCAGAGCAAGGATGAAGACGTTCATCATGCGAGCCGTGAAGAGTTGCCCGAGGATGAAAAATATGAGCAGCTTCCTTTGTTTCCGGTAGGAGGGTGGGTCTAGATGAATCTTTACACTATTGGATTTTCCGGAAAGTCAGCGGAGGAGTTTTTTACGTTGATAAGAGATAACCAAATTGTACGGGTTATTGACATCCGCCTTCGCCCCTACGGGCAGCTTTCTGGCTTTGCGAAGAAGAATGATTTGGAGTTTTTCTTGAGAGAGCTGACTGATTGCGAATATGTTTACTTGCCAAAGCTAGCTCCTACAGATGAAATAATGAAGTCATATCGTAATACTAAAGATTGGGAACAATACGTGCGCGATTTTAGCCGTCTCATGACGGAACGAAATGTTCCCTATTGCCTTGACTCTAGGCTCTTTGAAGATGCTTGTCTTTTGTGCAGTGAGACCGAGCCTGACCGGTGCCACCGTAGACTGGTAGCAGAGATTATTGAGGCCAATTGGGAAGGTGTCAACGTGGTTCATTTGAGGTGACCTTTGGTAGTTGAGTCAGTAGCCAAATCGCACGCATAAAGCGCTGCCCAGATGAGTTCTGGGCAGCGCTTTATACTAGCTTCTAGCATGAAGCAAAAAGTGCCGTCCCTGTTGCTTTGCGGTCCCTGGTGCTTTGTAATCGCAATTCTACGACATATCAGAACAAGTCTGGCATAGAGCAGTGTTGGCACCTTGCTATAGTAGTGTTAGTGATAGTATCTATTTTCCCGCAGTGTTGTTGGTTCTTGGTCTGGGTTTCGGTCAATCTTAGATGAATGTAGAAGGAGGGCGTTGTTCTATGCCGCTTGCGGGTTTCTAAGGGCCTGTGGCTCTAGTAGTTTTGGATGTGCGGTTCAAACGATGAATTATGGAGGTGTAGAGATCGAATGCTAAAGGACGGATACGCAACGACCCTGATCTTTGAGTTGGCGATGTGTGTTGCCCTTGCCATCTTAGTAAGGAGAGGCAAACACGGTGAAAAAGTCCCGGTAATCCACAAGATTCCGGGTTTGGAAGCTATCGATGAGGCTGTCGGACGTGCCACAGAACTAGGTCGCCCTGTTCTTTATGTGCCTGGTCGTGGTGATTTGCAGGATGCCCAAACTTTTGCTTCGTTGGCCATCCTAGATTACACGGCTGCGGCGTGTGCCCAATACGATACACGTATCATTGTGCCAACTGGTCTGGCAGTAGTGCAACCGGTAGTATCTGCCGTAGTTCAGCAGGCCTATGTCGGTGTTGGAAAAGGAGATAGGTATACTGAAAGCGATGTTCGCTTCATTAACGAAGAGAACTGGCCATGGGCAATTGGGATAGGCGGCATTATTATGCGTGAGCAGGTGGCTGCGACCATCCTCATTGGAGCCTTTTGGGCTGAGAGTCTGTTCATTGCGGAAATAGGAAGTTCTTCGGGTGCAATGCAGATTGCAGGCTCGGCCAGTATTCCACAGATACCGTTTTTCGTAGCTTCTTGTGATTACACCCTTATTGGAGAAGAGATATACGCTGCTTCTGCCTATCTGAACCCCGATCCTATCACGACCGCAGGGTTGATTGTTCAAGACTGGGGCAAGATGGTTGGCATGGTATTGGTCCTCGTCGGTTCCTTACTCGTATCATTTGGAAGCAATTGGCTCTTAGAGTTAGTTCTTAAGTGAGGAGGAAGAGGTATGAAGAACGAAGGTCCTCTAATTGTTACCATTGCAGCAGGCCTGCTGTATATTATTAGTACGGTGTTTGCACCTTCTGGATTTGCAAATATGCAGCACGTTCTTGACGATTGGTATACAGTTGTGTCCGGTTTCATATGTTTTGTTGGTGTCATAAGTCTAACGCAGGTTCACGGACTTAGAATAGCTCAAAAAAGGGACGACTGGTTCTATAGTTCGGTTGTTCTTTTCTCGCTCTATGGATACATGCTCCTTGGGCTTTTCGGCGGCCTGAGTAACCCTCTCTTCAACCTTCTTTATGACAACGTTCTTTCCGTTATATTGATGACAATTTTCTCAACCTTAACGTTTTGGATTGGCTCGGCAGCCTACCGCGCTTTTCGGGCGAAGAATATCGAGGCAGCGTTGCTTCTGATTTCTGCATCTCTGGTCATGATTGGGAAGGTCACTCTCGGAGAATTCATATCGCCCGCACTTCCTAGAATCGCAGAGTGGATAATGAGTGTTCCCAATACAGCTGGTATGAGAGCTGTGGAAATGGGCTCTGCAATAGGCGGGGTTGTTTTGGCTCTACGTATTCTTTTGGGCCTTGAGCGTAACTTCCTGGGCTCGGATTAATTGAACCAACAAGGGAGGGTAGATAAAGTGAACTTGTACCAACGTTTAGAAAGTCTAGATAGACGATGGATATTTGGGTTTCAAGTACTTGTCTTTGTCGTGTCTATCCTAAACCCAGTAGGGCTTGCTCTTGAGGTAAGCGGTAGTACACGCCAAACTTTTGAACTCATTGATAGTCTTCCGGCAGGTTCAATAGTGTGGTTTGGAGTTGATTACGAACCAGCAAATCGTGCCGAGATAGAAGCTTCCGCAATAGCACTGTTTAAGCATTGTATGAAAAAAGACCTGAGGGTTGTTGCAGCTTCCATGTGGGCTCCTGGTGGCAGTCAAATGGACTCGCTGATAAGGGCAGTAAGCGATCAATTTGAGGATAAGGTCTATGGCGTTGACTTCCTTAATCTAGGCTATAGACCAGGAGGTCAAGTCTTCCTTCAACAATTGACAGAGGATATTTCGACAGCGGTCCTAGGCATCGACCACTATGGGAATCCTGTTTCTCAGTACCCGTTAGGCAAAGAACTTAAGACCATCAAGGATGTTTCTATCATCGTGTCATTTGCCATCGGAAGTCCCGGGTTTAGAGAATATATAAAGGTGGTTACCGATCCTTACAAGGTCCCCATTATAGCCGTACTTCCAGCAGTCAGTATTCCAGAAGCAATGCCCATGGTTAACTCCCATCAGATATCAGGTATTCTAGGTTCTCTTCGAGGTGGTGCGGAATACGAAAAGATATCCAGTAACCCAGGCAAAGCTATGACTGGTATGGACGCTCAGTCTTTTATGAACCTCACCATATTGCTGTTTATAGTCTTAGGTAACGTTGGCTATTTTGCTCAGAGACGATTCAACGAACGTAAGGGGGGAATGTAAGTGTCTACCGATGTTTGGACGTGGGTAGCTGCAGCCTTGATTATCGGCGTCTATAGTGTGTTGTTTAAGGATAACCCTGTGTACCGACTGCTTGAATGCGTGTTCGTCGGGATGATGGCTGCACACACTGTCGTAGTTAGCTGGTTCAACTTCATGATGCCAACGCTGTCAACTAGGATCGGTGTTGAAAGAGAATATTCCCTGATAATCCCCTTGATACTTGCCGCAATGATGTACTTTAGGTATTCAAAGAGACATGCGTGGATAGCAAGGTATTCTATGGGCTTTCTGATGGGGATTGGCGCGGCATATGTTTTGACAAAGGATCTAAAACCGTTTTTCTTTATGCAAGCTAGAGCAACGATGATCCCGCTGTGGGTTTCGAATGACCTTGCAGCTACTATAAATAACTGGCTCGTTGTTCTTGGTGTGATCTCCGTGCTTGTCTACTTCTTCTTCACTGTTGAACGAAAAGGGCCAGTGAGAATTCTCGGCATTACAGGTCGTATGGTTTTGATGGTGGCCTTTGGGGCTGCTTTCGGCAATACAGTGATGGGTCGTGTGACTGTTACTCTTCAGCAGTTTCAGTTTCTACTGGGGAATTGGCTAGGTTTGGTCAGATAGTAGGCGAACTGTCGCCAGAGAGAATATTGTTGTTTCTTAAATAGTGTAAGGGTGCACCGGCGATGAGTCGTACCAAATAATGGTACTCAAATTAGAGTTGCCAGACGTAGATGAAATATGGATGAAGCGAGTGATGTGTGTGTCAACCTTAGAGCGATGGAGCGAGGAACTTCTCGATGTTATTTGGCATGATGATCCAGTTGCGGCTAGCATGATTGGTATCACGAAATATGACAAGGAACTGCCAAGCGTAGACCCTGATATTAAAGAGCAGTTTGTGTCTGACCTTTCGAAATACGCGGCTGATTGTGAGAGGTTACTCTCGCATGGTGGCAATTTGAGCTGGGCTGAAAGGTTAGACGTGGAAGCCACGCTTGCAGGGTTGCAGGAGAGAATCTTAGCGGAGACCTCTATTTCGGAGTGGCAAACAAATCCTTGTTTCTACGTCTCTGCTATCAATAACGGCTTGCATGTATTGCTAAGCAGAGATGATTCTTTATCGGACGAACTAGTTGAGGCAGTAATCAAGCGGATTGAGGGTGTTCCTCAATTCCTGGAAACAGGAGTAAAAAACCTGGATGTTAATAGAATGCCTATTGAATGGTTGGATATTGCACTTGGTTCAGTCGAGGGCAGTAAGAACATGATTGACAGTTCTGTAAGGCACATACTGTGCGATTCAGGAATTGGAAGCACATCTGTTGATGGCCTGTGCAACAAGGCCATAGATGCCCTCTGTGCTTTTGCTTGTTTCCTTGAACAAACAAAGCCGCTGGCTCAAGGTAGTTTTGCTTGTGGTAGGGACTATTTTGAACAGATTCTTCAAAGAGTACATATGGTCGATATGGACGTTAGGCAATTGGAGGAGTTTGGAAGAAGCAAGATAAGCGAATACGAATTGATGTTGCGTGAAGCTGCGAAGACAATAGATGATAGTCGGCAGTGGACCGAGATCATTTCAGATTTCAAGAAGGACCACCCTTCTCCAGAGATGCTTCTGGATTCATATCGTAGTGAAGTTCGGAGAGCGGAGGAGTTTGTAACCGAAAGAGACCTTGTATCAATTCCGAAGGGACAAAAGTGGGCGGTTCTGCCTGCGCCTGAGTTTTCGAGAATGACTGCTCCAATGGGCTATATGGAAACAAGCCCGCCTTTTTCCGACGAGCTGAAGAGCATATTGTACATCACACCAATTGATCCAAATGCCACTATTGAACAGCAAAAGCAGCATTTGGAGGATAATTGCTATGCTTTTCAGAGAAGTATAGCGTTACACGAAGTCATACCCGGTCATCACCTTCAATCGTGTTTAGCGAAACTTGGCGTTTCAGATCTGCGAAAGCAATGCAGTTTCAGTGTCTTCATAGAGGGGTGGGGGCTCTATACTGAACTGTTAATGGCCGAACAAGGGTATCTTTCAGCACCGGCTACGACATTGATTTATCTCAAGAATGCCCTGTGGCGAGCTGTAAGAGTGGTCATTGACGTTGGTCTTCACGTAACTGGGTTGACTCTGGAAGAAGCAACACAGTTACTGCAAGACAAGGTTCGAATGGAACGCCACATGGCCTTCGGCGAGGCCAGGAGATATACAATGAGCCCGACCTACCAGTCCAGCTATCTATTAGGCAGAGAGCAGATTGTAAGCCTTCGTAGTGAATTTGCTGCGCGGGCAGGTTCGGACTACACCCCTAAGAGTTTCCATGACAAACTTTGCAGTTATGGTTCGATTCCTGTATCCCTAATTAGGAGAGAAATCTTGGCTGGGCGATAAGGTTGTTTTTTCGGGCTGAGATTGGCTCGGATAGCGACTAATATCTCGTTTATCAGAGGTGGTGTTTTATGTCAGCACTAAGCGGAGAAATGGTTCTGAAGAACTGTCGTTTAGTTGATGGGACCGGGAGTCCAGCGATGGAAGATATGGTCATAACGATTGACCGGTCCAGCGGCAACATTGTACGGGTTGATAGTACTGAGTCTGTCGGCGAGTTTCTGCTTTCCAGTGGAGACGATGTGTTTGACCTGGAAGGCTATACTGTGATGCCGGGTCTGTTCAATGTCCACAGTCACCTTGGACTAACGTTGCCATTCACGCCTTACCGCGTTGACCCGTATCCGCCGACCTACTGGGCCCTCATCTGCTACAGAAGAGCTGTTGAGGCCCTGGTATGTGGCGTTACGTCTCTGCGCTGCCCAGGTGGACCTCACGGAGCGGATATTTCTGTGCGAAATGCAATTGACAAGATGATGTTATGGGGGCCCCGCCTTATAGTAGCAGGCGAACTGCTTTTGGCTCACGGAGGTCATGGGTATAACAGCGTGGGCAGTATCGAGTGTAGCGGAGTAGCGCAGTTTAGAGAGGCGGCCAGGATTCAGCTTAGACAAGGTGCGGATTTCATCAAAATATGTTTGTCAGGTGGGCTGGGTACTCCGGGAGAAGGATTTCGGGACAAACAGATGACAGATGATGAGATTCAAGCAGTGGTCGAAGTTGCTCATATGTCGGGTAAGCGGGTCGCAGCTCATGTCGGTGGAGACAAGGCTATCCGTGATGCGGTGCGTTTGGGAGTTGACTGTATAGAGCATGGCTATGTGCTAAGTGAAGAGACAGCCCGTATAATGGCCGATGCAGGTACTTATCTCGTTCCTACGCTTGCAGTGACGCATGCCTTTGACTACCTGGAGCGTCATGGCAGTCCCTCGTACCATGTCGACAAAGCGAGAGAAGCGTCTCATTTTCACTTGGATAGTATACGGGGCGCGATCGCAGCTGGAGTGAAGATTGCCGTAGGTACTGACCTCCTGCCATCTGACCCCCTAGACGGCACGAATGCTACTGTGCGCGAGTTGGAGTTACTGGTCGAAGCAGGTATGACTTGCCTTCAGGCGATCCGTGCAGCCACATTGTCCTCTGCCGAATTGTGTCAAGTTGATCACATTACAGGCTCATTGGCCGAAGGCAAACAGGGAGATCTGATAGTAGTGGGTGGAGAGCCCGACAAATCCATATCTGATATGCGGAACCTAGTGATGGTTGTCAAAGGAGGTCATATAGTGTGGAGCAACTTGGCCGGTCATGAGGTGCGCTGCGTCGGAGTTCTTCCCACAGGTATTGATATTGGAGGCGGCACTTTCTGTGATTGGTAGCATGAGTTTTCTAACATTTATGGGGGTGTAGATCCGTGAATAGTCGATGGTCGGATAATGAGATAGAGATTATGCGCAAACTGGACTTGGAGTTAGCAAAACTCGTTTCCGAGTATGTAGGGGGAAAATGGCATAAGGACAAGGTATTTATACCCACAAGGGATAATCTCGAACGGATTAAGGGTTCTATAAGACAGTATAAAGACCAGGTTAACAAGCTGCCAGATGAATTCTGGCGCAGGCACTTTCTTTCAGTATTGGAATCTCTGGAATTCAGTGTCGAATGCAATACAAAGATGCCTTATGAATACGTTACTCGGATATCATCCAGTTTCGATGATCTTATCCCGGGTTTGAACAAGAATTCTCTGGATGATGAATGTCGAACTGTGAACGAAATGCTCGCGTCCCTGCCCGCGGTAATGCAGGCCGTCGGAGAACTCCTTCGAGATGCGACTGACTTGGCGAGGAGTCAGGTGGCTGATATGTTGCCTCCCATTTTCCCCAATATACAAAGGGCCGTCAGGTTTGTAGAATCTAGTTCGCAGAATGAGAGTCTAGTTAGAGATGCAAGAAGATATGCCGACTTGTCTGTGGCTGCTGCGAAACAGATTCAGAACATGGTAGAGTCAATGCCTATTAGTTCTTTGCAAGCCATAGATATTCCGTTTGAGTTCTCACTTGAGAAGGGCATGCAGGTAGATCTGGAATATGTTCTCTCGTGGTACGAGCAGGATGTGGAGTACAGGCGCGAGGAATTCTTCAGGGCAGCTGCTGAGATAGATCCTCACAGAGACGCTTATGACCTGTTGAATAATGGGTCTCCTGGCTATGAAGGTGTGGATGAACTGCTTGACGACATGAGAAGAATGCTTGTGGATCTTAGAGAGAGTTGTCTACACTTCATTGATCTACCAGACTCCGATATCTGCGGGGTAGGTCTGATCCCAGATACCTGGAGGATGGTATGTCCAACGTTTATGCAAATGGGGAACGCAGTCTGCATCAACCCAGACAACTTAGGTGCTTTCAAGCGGGGGGGAGTTGAAGAGACTCTGGCCCATGAAGCGTATCCAGGGCATTATGCGTGTCATGTGAAGTCTGCTCAATTTGATCTTCCTAATACATTTAGGCTTGAGTTGTTCATGTCGCGTAGCCATGAAGAAGGTATAGCCCATAGGTCTGAGTTCTTGATGATTCCTTTCTATAGAGACCCAATTGCACGACTGGAAGCCGCCCGGCGAGGTTGGTATTGTTCAACTCGGGTTAAGGCAGAAGTTGATCTTTATTACAATAGGCGCACTGTCAAAGAGGTAGTGGAGAACTATGTTGAGAACCTGAATTGCACAGAATACAGTGCCATTGGTCAAACTAGGGCCCACATGATGCGACCCGGCGATGGTGTATCATATTACACCGGCATGCGATATCTGGAGGAACTGTACAAGCAGTCGGGCCTTTCAATGAAGGACTTTACAAATGAAACGTTTAGCTATGGTGGAGTGTCTCTTGAAACCATGAAGAACATCATAGACCTCAATCCAGAGAAGAAGAAACAGTTGAAGAACTTTGGTCCGTTGGAAAGATAAGAGGTTACGGCGGATCGGACATTCTCGGCGATTTTCGGCCCTCTACAGGCTTGAAGCCCGGAGCTGCGGAGGCCTTTGGCAAACGTTTTGCCTTTGATTATGCACCAAATATGGAATTGACAGTACACACTATGAAGCGGGACGGAATACCAGGAGGGAGATTCAATGGACATTCGTAGCAAAATGCATCCTGCGTTTGCAAAGCTGGAAGGTGGATTATTCACTGAAGTTGCAAAAGCCGACGTGGGAAATGCGTATATAGAACTAATCCGTAGAGGCGTCAGCCCTTTGGGTTGGGCAGATCCATTCTATCCGGACGGTTGTATGCCGGAGCATGTACTTAGAGCCATGGTCAAATGCTTGGACTCTGGGAGGGCTTCCCACTACACGGTCCCTATAGGGAGTGCGGAATTGCGTTCCGAGGTCTCGAGGAAGCTCAGCGAGTTCAACGGCATTGATGCGGATCCCGATCGCAATATCTTGATCACACCGGGTTCCGATTCGGGCTTGTTCTATGCTATGCTGCCATTTATCCTGCCTGGTGACGAAGTGATGGTTTTGGATCCGAGCTACCCCAACAATTTTCTGAATGTCGAACTGATGGGTGGTAAGGCTGTTAGGATAGGTTTGCATGAGGAACGCGGATACCAACCCAATATAGAGGACTTCGAGCGGGGTCTTACAAAAAATACTAAGATGGTATTGCTAACGCATCCGAATAATCCAACTACAACCGTGTTTCGGCGGCAGTTCTTGGAGGAACTGGCCAGGTTTGTAGTTGACAATGATCTGGTGCTCGTTGTTGATCAGGCTTTTGAGGACACTGTGTTTGACGGCATAGAATACGTGAATGTGGCGACTTTGCCCGGAATGTGGGAAAGGACTTTGTCCGTGTTCTCAATCTCTAAGGGTATGGGGCTTAGCGGGTTAAGAGTAGGGTACATTGTGTCTGATGACAATATCATGGACGTGTTGTATGGGGCATGTGTGAATGTTCTAGGCGCAACGAATACTGCCGCTCAAGCTGGGGCAATTGCTGCCTTGGCAAATCCTGGCTTCGTCAAGGAATACCGTAATACTTATGACAAACGGCGCAAGTTTGCTTATGAGGTCTTCAACTCTATACCGGGAGTCAGCATGTTGATGCCGGAGTCAGGCTTTTGCTCTTGGATAAATGTGTCTCAGTTAGGTGATTCTTCGGATGTCAGTGACTTTCTGGTAAGAGAAGCGAAGGTAGCAGTCAACGATGGGAAAACGTATGGGCTCCAGGGTAGCGGGTACATACGAATCGTGCACGGTGCTATGGTAGACGACAGCCAGGTCTTCGAATCTTTGTTGAGAGTTAGGAGAGCCTTAGATAAGTTGGCTAGGGCCAAAGGGGTAAGTCGAAATTAGTGGATTAAACAGCACTAAGGCTTGGATTGATAGCGCGAATCTGTCTACCAGGTACAAATGATGTGCAGTTGGTTGCAGCGAGGTACGCAGGAGCTTCTGGGTTGTTCCTACTCAGAGAATTGTTGTACCGCGGTTGACGTTGATTACCGGTAAGACTAGAATCAAACGTAGTATGGGCTGCGATTACACAGCCAGGGTTGCTGTTGTGATTTGTGCTCTCGATCATATGCGGGAGCTTACCCTAATAGGTTGTTATTTCAAGTGAACTATGACCGCCATGTAGGAGGGTTTGGTGGAATTGAAATACACTTTGCTTCCGGGCAAAGATGACGCCCGGCTTGGTCGGCAAGATTTTGCGTACGGACGGTTCGAATGGATTAGGCTTCCAGATGAGAGCACGCCTGATGGTATTATGATTGCGCGATGCACGATTGAGCCGGGTCGTGAATGGCCTGAGCATTGGCATACTGGCTACGAGCAGATGCTATTCGTCGTGAGTGGCAGCGGAGTGCATTCTGTAAATGGAGAAAAGAGAGAACTACACCCCGGAGTTGTCGAGTTTCTTCCGGTCGGTGCGTCGCACTATGTTCTAAACACTGGCGACGAACCCTTGACTCACCTGTCTGTCTATCATCCTATTACACCGAAGGAAGTTCGTGAACTTGCATTGGACATACAGGGAGACGAAGTTGCTTCAGTTGAGGAACAGATTGATCCCATAGAATTCCTTAGAACGCCCGTTATGCAGTCTATACAGGATAAGTTTGCGGCTGCTGTAGGGCTAGGCGTAGTTACGGTGGACGTGAATGGAAGTCTGGTGACGGAGCCAACTAGGCTCCCGTCATTCTGCCGCTATGTTCAACAGTCTTCTAAGGCAATAGGTAGATGCCCTGCTTTTGATCCCTGCCTCAGAGAGCATGTAGACGCTCGAGGTTACACAATGCTCAACTGTTGTCCGGGCGTGGCATGTGTTGTGATGCCGCTGAACGTGAACGGCGAACTATTAGGCTATATGGTCTGTGGGTTTGTGAAGATTGAACAATCTGATGAATCACATCTTGATGCTGTTAGACGGATTGGCGCAGATTTCGGGCTCGATGAGGATATCCTGTTAGAGTACTACGAAGAGATGGAAGTTGTTCTAAAAGCGCAAATCGTGGCAGCTGCGGAATCTCTTCAGTCTATCGCTAATGCTATTGTCTCTTCACAGATACGCGAGACTCAACGGCACCACGAAAGTGAATATCATGCAGAGATGGTGAAAAAACTCCAGGCGATAAACAGTCTTGAGCATGACCTCCAGGAAGCCGAGTTTAGAGCCCTTGAAGCGAGGATTAACCCTCACTTCTTGTTTAATGCCCTAAATACCATTGCTGAAGCAGTTTCAAAAAGCGATGAAAGTGGCGAGGACATGGTGTACGCTCTTTCAGAATTTCTGCGGTTCAGCCTTAGCAATACCTGTTCGACTACAACTCTCAGTCAAGAAATCAAGTGTCTAGAGAACTACCTAAGAATACAGCATGCGCGGTTTGGTTCAGGATTGAGAACAGAGATTGCTGTGGAGCCCCCCAATGCAAATCCTGTTGTGCCTTCCATGATCCTACAACCCCTGGTTGAGAATGCTATTGTTCATGGACTATCAAGTCTCAAATATGAAGGGTTGGTCAAGGTGGCTGCGGTGGTTGACAATGGTTGGCTAACCATCTCGGTTTCAGACACCGGTGTCGGGTTTAACGAAGACATGATTATAGACTTTCCTAACCTTTCTTTTCCACAGAGGAAGAGGCAGGGATTGGGGCTTAGGTATGTGAGAACCAAACTGCAGCATACTTTCGGTGATGAATATGTCTTTTCGGTGGAAAGTTTGCCAGGGCATGGAACGACAGTATTCATTGAGATGCCTGCTAAAGAAAGTGATATTCTGTGATGATTGACAGTAATGCTGTTGAAGTTAAAGGGAGACTTACAGCGGTTATAGCCGATGATGAACCAGTTGCTCGACGTCTTCTGCGGCATAATCTGATCCGGTTTGCGCCTCATGTAGAGATTGTTGGCGAGGCATCCAACGGTGAGGAACTTCTTCAATTATTAGACCATGTGGCTGCCGATATCCTTATGCTTGATATTGTGATGCCAGGACTCAATGGCCTCGAGTTTTTAGCTCAATTTGAAGCCAAGACCAAGGGAATGGAAGTAATCATAATATCCGCTTACGACAGGTTTGACTTTGCTCAGCAAGCGCTTCATCTGGGTGTATTTGACTTTCTTCTCAAGCCGGTTAGGCCGGCCGATTTGGTTGCCTGCATAGACAGATGCGAAGAGGATATTTCGTCGAGGCGCAATATGCATCAATCCTATGCCGATCTGAAAAGACAAATGGCGGATAGTGAGAAAGTGGTCAAAACTAGTATCTTGCGGGAAGTTGTATCTAGTGTTTCGGCGGCAGAGCAGGAAATATTCTCTTGGAATGGGCTGCAGTATTTTGACTCCGAGTCGCCGCAACTTATGATCGTTGTCGACGTGATAAACCGGATAGACAACGATATCCTTGACATAGTTGCTGAGTGGGGTAGGGAAAAAGAAGCTGTGTGGTGTACCTCAGGCGAGGATAGGGTAGTAATACTAACCCCAAAGAACAGCGGTTTGGACCAGACCGACTTGTTGTGCGGTTCGGACTGTTGGGCCGAATCTGTAGTTCACTCGCTAAATAACGAGATTTGCACTCTTCTACCGAAAGACAAGGCCGGCTCGGTTAGAATTGCGTACATCGAACCGATTGAGGGTGTAGGGCTTGGTCGGAGGTATGAAATTGTGTGTAACGCAATGAACAGGGCTTATGTGACAAGCGAGACTGTCGTGAGAGCGAACCCTCAGAGGACATCTGTTTCCACGATTTCAGGGGCCCAACATCAATATGAAAATCAGATCGCAGCCATTGAGTTGAGACTCTTAGCTGAGGTGAGGTCGGGTTCCTTGGAAGGAGCTGTTGTGCTGCTACAAGAGTGGGCTAAAAGAGTAGCGCATCTTGACTGCGGATACAGTTTCTTGCGATTGGAATTTGCCGTGCTCATGAATTCCGTGTGCAAGACTGCGATTGAGGTAACCGGCGAATCTGAGGGCTTTCTAGCTATTAGAAATGATGTGGTTGAGAGACTCACGCGTGTTAGCACCTTGACTGCAATGGCCGACATAGCCAAAACTTGCCTTGAAAGAGTATTTGACGCTCTTCGGAATACTAGTTCCTTTCAAGGCAAGGTCGTGTTACAGGCCAAGAAAATCATCGATGAGCGGTTTGATCAAGATCTTACACTTAGTCAGGTCGCTTCTGAAGTGTTTGTGAGCCCATATTATCTGAGCAGGCTTTTTAAGCAGCAATGCGGCATAGGGTTTCAGGATTATTTGACGGCAATCCGGATAAGTGAAGCCAAAGAACTTCTCCGAAGCACGGATTCGACCTGCGCAGTTATTGCTGAACGTGTTGGATATTCTACTGCAAGCTATTTCAGCAAGATATTTGGACGGATCACCGGGCAATCGCCAACCGAATTCAGAAAGAGCGTCCGTCAGAAACCTCAGGTGTTAACAAATCCGTCTATGAATAGCCGCGCGCAGGAACTACAGGATGTACCCAAAGCGAAAGCGTAATATTGCATAGAACTGCTCTTCTCAGGTTCCGCCGATGTTTCTCTTGTTCGATATACTACCTATTTCCTGCTTCAGGTACCTTTCCTTCTGATGGGAGAATACGGTATATACAAGTGTAATAAGGGGTACTATTGGTGACGGGGTGCTCTTCAAGCGAAAGATCCACGGGCAAGTTTTTGTATGTGAGCGTAATCATGTTCAAACCTAGATCAATCCGTGAACTTGCTGAGAGGACTAATATGAACCGAAGCGTAGTTACTAATCTGGTTCGTTCCTTGGAAGAAGCGCAATGGCTGATGATATATGCGACTCCTGGAAAGAAGATCATGATTCCTACCGAGCCTCGGGAAGTTCAGAAAGCCAAATTGGAACAAGCATAAGAGATGGATAAGTTTCGCCCTCGCAGGGGTGAGAACAAGATGAACCTCCTTTTGGATCTGATTGTGGACCTGGGCTCTTTCATCTACAATTGCGGACTCTGGTTCTTGCAAAACCCTTATACCAAGAAATTTCTTGAATACGACCGTTTCGCACCTGGTGTTAAGGTTGCTTGGGAGTTTAGCGGGAGGCAGCATTATGAAACGACTCCTCAATTTCCTGATGAGGTTGAGCTGAGACGAACTAAGGAGAGGGATTCGATGAAGGTCCAGCTCGGCCAGGAACAGGGCGTGGCTTTGGTTACCATAACTCCTAAAGACCTTATGCTTGAAAACATGTTGGAGAAACTCCCGGAACACGTGCCTACCACGTTATTCGATGTAGATAGTCTATACACAATAGGTGTGGAGGAAATGTGTCTACAGTACATAGAGTATTGGGAAAGGGCTAGGGATATGAGATTTCAAAGTAGGTGATAGAGGCAGAAAGATGGCATACCGGATGAGCCACTTACGAAGATCATTACGGTAAAGTGAAAGAAAGCGGCCTACGCAGTGAGCCACTTTCTCAGATTGGGAAGGTTAGGAATAAGGAAAGTGGCCTACACGGTAGGCCACTTTTCCATAGAGGTTGTTCCTTCAGGAGGAGAAGTGGCATATCCGTTGAGCCACTTTTTCAGGAAAGTCATGTTAGAGCGACCATATCTTTGATATCTTTAGATATGGCGTGTTTGGGTGTTCTGCCTCTGTTGCCATGAACCTGGGCTAGAACACCTTTTTCTTTCATCCCCTTCTTTAACCTTTTCACCTGTCGCTCAGGTTCAAATATGCTGCTGCTTCTCTTTCTGCTATCCTCCCTTCAACTACTTCTTCCATAACGAAAACTCTTCTTGCTTCTTTTGTGCTAAAGAAACGTCCTCTCGTGGTGACAATATCACTGTCCAATCACACCATAATTAGATAATTCTTGATCTATTTACATGTAACTAATACTATGATGTCGGAACAGGGGATGACAATGTGTTTAGGAAAATCAGAAGATTTGCAAAAGTTCTTTTCATTGACGTAATAGCGGCTTCCTGTCTGATTCCGGGCAGAATAAGGTGTTGGCTTTATAGGCTGTACGGAATGGACGTAAATTCGACTGCCATAAGTTGTAGATGTTACTTTGGGAGCAACAACGTTCTTATAGGGCGAGACGTGTTTATAAACCATAGTTGTTGTTTTCACAATCCCGGAGGTAGAATAGCGATAGGAGATAACACGTGGATTGCTATGCACGTCATATTTACTACCTCAACGCACGAAATGGGGGGGGTAATCAGAGGGCGGGTGAAGTGATTCATAGGCCAATTACCGTTGGTAGAGGCTGTTGGATTGGAGCAAATGCTGTAGTTCTACCTGGAGTCACCATAGGGGATGGATGCATAATAGGT
>Ga0255341_1000626_pt1 | contig 57068 bp, 48 predicted proteins | sample wastewater_treat_8_FD_192418 | JGI IMG/M metagenome (GOLD analysis project Ga0255341, IMG submission 192418) | Wastewater microbial communities from Lulu Island WWTP, Vancouver, Canada - plant12 | ecosystem: Engineered > WWTP > Wastewater > Unclassified | place: Canada: Vancouver, British... | reverse complement strand
AATTTCTGACCCCAAATTAGTAAATATTAGCAAAACACCCTTGATATTTTCCTAATAATGGTTATTGCGTGAAGTTGTCAAGGTACATCTATTGTAAAAAAAGAGTTTATGCAGTGGAATCAATAATGAAATACCAATAAGTGAAAGTGGTAAAAAGGAATTAAAAGAACCTGAAGAAAGTATTAAAAATACTTTAGAAAATAAACCGGAGGGTATAATAGTAAAAACATCATTACCTAAAGAAGCTATGGAATTTGTCCATAAGCTGGAACTTAAGAAAAAGCTGTGTGAAAAACTTTTTGAAATATCTTTAAGTCAGGGAATTGGCAGCGGCATAACAAATACATATTCAGTTGAAGAAGCTGTCGATTTAATAGTAAATAAGCTTGATGATGAATTGAATAACTATAATTACGGTGTGCCAAAAGAAATGATATCTTCAGTTCTATTTAGGGAAATAATTTGCTATGACGTGTTTGACAAATATGGAGATGGGAGATGGGCTAAAACCTTAGGAATCTCTCAGATAAGTGTAGAAGGAGTAAGAATCAACGACAATATAATATCAAAAAAAGAAAATAAGCTTTTAAAGTATTCTAATTTTACAGATAAAGAGATATCTGCAATGCTTAAGGACGATTTTATGAACGTACAATTTGCCGCTGAAGCTTTGAAAGCAAGAGCCTATTTAAAAAATATTTATATTAAAACAGATAAACAGTGGGAAATAGAAGAAATTTTAGCAGAATACAACGGCTATGAAGGTCAAATTCCCTTTGTTTCACAGCTTGCTGATAAAATCGGGCTGGATATAAGATTGCCTGAAATAGGTCTTGTGCAATACAAAGATACTTATGGCAAGGAAACTTATAAATACTTAGAAGCTTTTAAAGCTTATTATGAAGCATTAGCCAAAAACTCAAATTGATTTTTGCATTTCGTGATCCTAATAATAAAACGAGGTTCTAATCCACAAATATCAGCGGATTAAGACCTCATTTTATTTGTTTTTTTATTTGTTTTTTTATTTGTTTTTTATTTGTTTTTTGCCTGTTTTTCTACTGTTTTTATGAAGGTATCAAAATTATTCCCATTCACCCTCACATCAGGATTAATTTTCTTCCCCATTATGTTTTTCTCATTAACATTCCAATAGAATGAAACAAGATAAATAAGGTATTTTTTAGGTTTATTCTCATATACTATTTGGCCCACACCTTTTCCAAAAGTAGACCTGCCTACAATAGTAACATTCGGTAAATTTTTCTTGAGCCCTAATACAAGAAGTTCTGAACTACTGGCAGTATGCTCATTTGTTAAAACAAAAATCCTTTTAAATTTTACAAGGTTTGCATCTGAATAATATGTGTCCACATAACCGTCACGATATATGAGGTAACTAGTGGCACATTGAGGAAGAAGCAAATCCAGTATTTCATTTGATGCCTTAGTCAGTCCTCCGCTGTTATCCCTCAAATCTATTATTAGGTTTTTGTCTTGAGGCTTATTGATTTTATCAATAACCTTTTTAAACTCCCTTGATGTATTTAATGCAAATGAATTAATTCCTATGTAGAAAATATCATCTGCCACGGATTTGGTTATGATATGGCTTGAATTACCCATACTTATAAGATTATCATAATCCTTGCCTGAAACAACAAATGTGAAAATATCCTCTTTGGGCTTAATAGATTTTATAAAAGCTTCTATATCTTTTACACTTACATCATTTTTCGCAATAAACTTATTTGATTTTTTGTCAAAATCTTTTATTTTATCCAAGTAAAGATAATTCTCTTTTATAAAATCCGAAATCTGCCTGCTTTCAGGTAACTTCCTCTTTTCCAACTCTGCCTTAAGCTTTAATGCAGTATTGTTACTTTTATTAACCTTTAATGCTCTATTGTTGTAATCTTCAGAGCCCTTGTAGTCCTGTAAAATGTAGTATTCATACGCTGTCAAGGCTAAAACCCGGTCATTCTCTGGGTTTACATCAAGCATTTTTTTATAACACTCAATTGCTTCCTTATGCAGATTAATATACGAATAGCTGTCCCCTAAGTACCACAGAATATCAATATTTCCGGGAAATCTACCAAGTTCTTTCTTTGCAAGGCTTATACATTCATCATAGTTTTTCATGTAAAAGCTTACACTTATTCTGTCAACAATTGCATCTAAATAATCAGGATCTATTGTAATAGCTTTATCAAACATTTCTATTGCTTGTTGAAATTTGCTCTGTTTAAGGTATATGCAGCCTTTAACGTCATAAGCAAAGGAATTACCGGTATCTATGTCCAAAACCTGTTTACACAATTCCTCCGCTTCTTTGTATTCACCATTCATTGTGAGGCTTTTCGCCTTCCACAGCTTTGCATAAGATGAATCCTTATCAATAGCTAATGCTTTATCAAGACTTTCCAAAGCCTCTTTGTATTTATTTATATAATACAAGGATCTTCCTTTGAACACATGGATTTCATGAATATCCGGTGATATCTCAATTGCTTTATCAAAGCATTGAATAGAATCCTCATATTTTCCAATATGACAAAGAGCATCGCCTTTACCCACCAATGCATCAATACTATCCTTACCCTTGCTTATATTAATGGCTTTATCATATATTTTTATAGCTTCCTCAAACTTTGAAGCGTCATTTAAAATATCACCTTTATAAATATATGCAATGACATTATTCAAATCATATTCAATGGCTTTGTCATATAATCCCAGGGCTTCTTCTGATCTACCAAGCCCCTCTAATGCATACCCTTTATTTAAATAAGCAATGGACAGCTTTGGATCTTTCTCAATTGCCCTATCGCTGTACTTCATTGCCTCATCATATAGTTCAAGCATGTTCAAAGCATAGGAAATATTACTTATATATATGGCATTTTCCGGGTCAAGCTTATATGCGACTTTATAGTTTTCCAGAGCACTTTCAAATTCCGATTTCCCAGAGAGTGCATTGCCTTTTGTGTTATATATATCAGCCAATTGAGGCTCAAGCTTAATAGCTTTATCACTTTCTATAATAGCATCATCATATTTTCCTAAAGCCTCAAGTGCTTTTGCCTTCCCCCCCAATGCTCCAACTTTCCTAGGGCTTATCTCAAGTGCTTTATCATAGTATATAATAGCATTTTTATAGTCTTCTTCTCCTAGATACTTGTCAGCCTGAACCTTGTAAGAATCAGCTTTTCTGCTGTCGGTACAACCATGCAGGAATGATGTAAACAGAAGAATACACAATAGTAGAATGCTTCTCTTCATTAACAAATACCTCACAAACAAATGAGAAATTAATAAATTAACGTACCCAAATATTCATCCAGTTTATTTTTTATAAATGATTCAAAGGATGTATTAAGAAATGTTATTTTAAGTCTATCGTCAACATCAACCATTTCCCACTCACCTTTTTTTGAAAAGCCTATGCTGTGACCGTCATAATAATCACCGAAAAATACTATGTCCTTTAATTTCTCAGCTTTCGACTCGTCATAAATCTCAGAAGCCTCCACCAATCCTCCATAGAGCATAAAATAATTATCTCCTATATCACCATGTCCTATCTCTTCAAGAAATTCAATATAATCATCAGGAACACCTGGGTGTTTTATTATTATTGAATTGATTTCGTCTCTAGTAACGCTTTCAAATAAATTTCTAATACCTTTTTTAATTAATTGATACAATAGTTCGTCATACCTACCCATTGAAAATTTATCCTTTCCTTCAAATATGCAACTATGTTAGTGATAATCATATAAAATGATTAGGAATGCCCTTATTAACTTCCGGTAATTGTATTGATTGATGCTCCAAAATGCTTTGCTACAATGATTATATCACTCATGTTTATGACTCCATCCTGGTTTGCATCCAAATCCTGCTTATATTTTTCATCACCTGATATACTATTAAAAACCAGAGCATATGCCATTATATCTGACATATTTATTGATCCATCACCATTAGTATCGCCAATCCACATTAATATTGGATCAGTATTTGTTGATAATTGGATATCCCCATTTACAACAATATTAGTAATTTCTTTCTTTAAATAGTTTTTCTTGCTTATTGTTAAATCAATTCCTTTTGAGCTTTCGGGAACACCGGAAATTTCAAAGAAACCGTTTGAATCTGTAAAACTCTCAATATTTGTATCTTTAATCCCAACCTTAAATCCTGCCTTTACATATGCCGAATATTGGCTTGAAACAGAAAAATCAGGATATATGAAACCTGTGATTTTGTGTTTATCTCCATTAGGTGTTGTTGGAGTTACTGCCGGAGTGGGCGACGGCTTTATACTGGGCAGTGTCCCAAGATGCTTGGCCATTCCTGCTAACGCACCTACAAATGCTGCATTATAATCTATTGCAACCTCAGTATATTGATACTCATCAACACTTTCTTTAAAGGTATCAGTTTTATCCGGACCTCCAATAAGAGCACCCCTTAATACATATTTTGCAGGTGTTTTATCTGCATTGTTTTCATATCCCTGCCCTCCCTGTGCTGCCCTATGGTGAACAAATGATGACCACTTAGAGCCAAAACCCACTTCATAAGACATATTTTCAGGGTTCTTACCAAGAATATAGTCCATCTGTGACTGTGCAAAATCCAGGTATTTTGGGTTAGGTGATATCCTATTGAATAAAAATGCTATCATGGACTCGGCAGCTGCATACCTTAAAACTCCCCAGTAATGAAGCACCCTGAGTCCTGCCGGTGTTTTATCAAGTGTATGTATCCAATAATCAAGATTTGATTCAACAGATGTCTTAAAAATAGTATCCCCTGTCAGTTCAGCTATCTTTAAATGAGCTGCAAGATACATATTATCCCAGCACATTGTCCATTTATTTTTCAAAGGATCCTCCTGGTTAATATTCTTTTGAAGGGCATATTCTTTTGCCTCAATCATATATTGCTCATCCTTTTCTGCGACATAGAGCCATATTGCTCCCCAAGCCAAATCATCATACATACTTGTTGACTGATAAAAAAATTGATAATCTCCTATTTTGGGTGATACTTTGCAAAGCTGGTAAAGCTCCTTTGCAGCTTTTAGACATTTATCTGCATATGCAGAATCTATACTTTTATAGTTTAAATACATCAGTGCCAATGCAGCAACAGTTTCTCCTACAACATCAGTCGCAGGATTACTTGGATTTGCTACATAAAGAGTAGGCCTTTCTTCGATCTGAAGCTCCGGTGCTCCCCAATACTGGTGATCAATTATCCCATCCCCTAATTGATAATAAAAAGTCGTAGGATCCGGATGGCATTTTAAAAAATAATCTGTAAAGTATTTAAGCTGTGAAAGCATTTTTTCGGTATTTCCCGTTGCATCAAACACTTCCCTGAACTCATAAATAGACCAACCAAGTACCGATGCAGTATATCCCTGAGGCAAACCGAATTTAACATGGTCACCCGCATCATGAAAACCGCCTGTCAAATCCAGGCCTACATCCACGCCATCTGTAACATGACACGGTCCTGTTCTCCACTCGAAAACATTATCATCGGCTGCTTCCTTACCGCACTTATTTGCATCATAAAACTCAATAGCATACTTAAGTGCTGTAGCATAGTCGAATCCTTCTGCAAACACCTGCGTTCTAAAAGGTAAAGCAGATGTTGTCAATGCCAGCATCAATAAGAAAACACATGCCTTTCTTAAACATTTGCCAGTTTTTTTCATGGTACCCCCCCCCTAAATAATTCTATTTCTAGTTTTTTGTTAATTCAACCATTCTTTATGTAATATGTGTTAAAAAGAAGTCCTTTTATTTATTTTATCACAAATATCCAATTAGGAATGCCTTTAATATAACTTTTGATAAAATATTCATCTACATTAAATACGATTAATCTTTTACATTTATCTATCGCAAAATTCCGTTAAAGCGTTCGTTATTTTGCTCTGCTAAATGAAAGATTAATAACGTATTTAATGTACATGTCTGTATAAAATTTTTGTTCAAAATATAATTTTAAAAAGCAATGGATTTATGTGCCATTTCAAAACCTTAAATTAATTATCTTAATACACTTTATCATTTTTTATAATTTTTTTAATTTTTATATTAAAATAATCAGACATAATTTTATTACTTTCGTATCATTTAGTATAAAAGCAATGACAAATAATTTTTATGGAGGAATTGATTATTATGAATAAAAAATTGTATCTTTCAGATAATGATAAAAAAATTGCGGGAGTTTGCGGTGGAATAGCTAATTACTTTGGAATTGATTCAACTTTGGTTAGATTGGTTTGGGTAATACTGACGGTATGTGCCGGGCTTTCCATACTATTCTATCTTGCAGCATGGCTTATTATGCTAGGAAGACATTTTTCATCTGAGAAATTTATGTAATACATTAACAATTAATTCAATAATTAATTTTTATGTTAAAGAATAACTTCCCCTATTTGCTTTTTTCTAGTTCTCTCAGTTTCGCCAACTCACACTCTAAAGGGGAAGTATTCCTTTAATCAATTTTTAGTCTTTACAAAAAATATGCTTTGAAACTAAACTATCTATATTTTCTTCGGTATACTCCTCAATCGATATACCCCTTTTAAGCTCCCATGTTTCTATAAGAGTAGATGAGCCTTCTACTTCCAGATTTTCTAAAGGACTTAATATTTCCATCTCTACTAGATTACCATTGGTATAAGTTTCGTAGGAAGAACCTGAATCCGGATAGTTCATACCTGCAATATAGTCCGATCTTTTTATAAAAAGGCTGTCATTTCTAATGTAAGCTGCCCAACCTTCATCATTGTTTGTTCCCATTTTAAAAGACTCATCTTTTGCAGGTTTTATGTCCAATACCACATATTTGTCCAACCATGAAACACGTTCATCATTTATACGGGTATATGGCCATAAAACAATTGATCTATTGGGCAAACTTCCTGTGCTGCTTTTTGAAAGGGGTATGATTTCCTTGCCTCCCGGTTCCATAACAGTTACAGTCCATGTTGACAGTTCCACAGGCCAGGCATTAAAGTTTGTCAATTTATGTACAATATTGACTTTATTCTGATCAGGTTCAAGTGTTATATACATTTCTTTCTGAATTTGAGTCCACGGCTCAACCTCTTGTGTAACATGGACTCCATTTTCAATAATCTCATATTTCACAGGATTATTATCTGCTATATATGTCCTTGGTACATTTTCCGGACTATGCCACAGCCTGTGCCCTCCCCTGATCATCCATTTTCCATACTTTGAATCTACACTTATGTCTGCTTTCTCACAAAACTCGTTTTGTCCCCCAATAAAACCAAATCTTATAATTCTTGGGCCGCATTCTAACGTTACCACAAGATTTACCTCGCTATTGGATATTTCGATACATTTTCCAAAGTCGGAATATGTAATCTCACTAATTTTCACCTTATTCATAACACACCTTCTTTAAAATAATTATAGCATTTTAAATATGATAAAACACTTTATACCTGTATTAAGCTGTTTACTCCGATAGAGTAATGTTTTAGCAATAAAGGTCTAAAGTGTTTAAAAAATTCCTTGAGGCTGTTGCAATATAATTATTTAATCACATAATATTACATATTCTATAAAGATTAAATATAATATGAAGTGGTTAATTCGCTTTATGCAACAGCCTCATGAATTTACCTTTACAAAATATTGAATTTCGAAGGATTTGTAATTATCCCATTATAACTTCAACATTGTGAGTTCCCTTATCCTGTATATGAGGAATAAAGTTACCTTCCTTCTCAACTCCATCAATTATAACCTTTTTAACACCTTTATTAATTTTATTTGGGTTCTTTATTGTAATATTGTATTCTGTTTCTCTGAAAACCCTTTTTATTTTGATGTTATCCCAGTCCTTAGGAACGCATGGATCAACAACAATTCCATCATAGTCAGGTCTTACACCCAATATCCATTTTGTTATTGCTTCGTAGTTCCATGCAGCTGTTCCTGTAAGCCATGAGTTCTTTGCTTCCCCAGGCTTAACAGCATCCTTACCTGCAATCATCTGAGCATAAACATATGGCTCCATCTTGTGGATTTCGCTGATGTCTTCAATATATGCAGGAGCAATCTTTGAATAATATTCAAAAGCCTTTTCTCCTCTGCCTAAAACTGTTTCAGCAATCATTATCCATGGATTATTATGACAGAATATACCTGCGTTTTCCTTATAACCTGGAGGATATGAAGAAATCTCCCCAAGATTTACATGGTACTCACTATATGCTGGATTCTGCAATACACAACCATACTTTGTGTTGAGGTACTTGTCTACAGATTCCATTGCTCTTAAAGCTTTACCGCTTTCAACACCGATTCCTGCCATTACGCAGAAGCCCTGTGGCTCAATAAAGATTTTACCCTCTTCATTCTCATCACTTCCGACTTTGTTGCCGTAGAAGTCATAAGCACGCAGGAACCAATCCTTATCATATCCATGAGTTTCTACACATTCTTTCATCTTTTCAACTTCTTTAGTTATGCTCTGGCTCTTTTCCTTATTGCCCAATTTATCGAAGAGCTGTGCATACTCTTTTCCTATATAAACGAACATACCGCCTATAAATACTGATTCTGCAGTTCTTCCCTGCTTGTTCTGGCAAGTCTGGAAGGACTCATCAGGATTAGTTGAGAAGCAGTTGAGGTTTAAGCAGTCATTCCAGTCTGCTCTACCGATAAGAGGCAATCCGTGAGGTCCTAAGTTATTTAATGTGTAAGTGAATGATTTTTCAAGATGCTCAAGTAATGTACCTGTGTTATTTGGGTTACAATCGTATGGTACCTGCTCATCCAATATTGATATATCGCCTGTTTCCTTAATATACGCTGTAGTAGCCAGTATCAGCCATAATGGATCATCATTAAATCCTGATCCAATTTCATTGTTACCCTTCTTAGTAAGGGGCTGGTACTGGTGGTAAGCACTTCCATCTTCAAACTGTGTTGCAGCAATGTCAAGTATTCTTTGTCTTGCTTTATGAGGTATCTGATGAACAAATCCAAGAAGATCCTGGTTTGAATCTCTAAAGCCCATACCTCTTCCTATACCTGTCTCAAAGAATGAAGCACTTCTTGACATGTTGAATGTTGTCATACACTGGTATGGATTCCATATATTAACCATTCTATTTAACTTTTCATCGTTGCTTTCAACTGAGTATTTTGACAACAAGTTGTCCCAATGCTTTGCCAAATCCGACAATGCCTTTTCAACTGCATTGTTGTCCTTATACTTTTCAATTAAAGCTAAAGCTTTTGTCTTGTTAATAACTCCTTTAGCTGACCATTTTTCTTCTTCTTTGTTCTCAACATATCCCAATACGTAAACAAATACTTTTTCTTCGTTAGGGGCAAGCTTTACATTGATACCATGGGATGCAATCGGATTCCATCCTGTAGCTATAGAATTTCTTGATTTGCCTTCTGCAACAACCTCAGGTTCATGCAAACCATTGAACTGTCCTAAGAATGAATCTCTGTCAGTATCAAATCCATCAATTGAAGTATTTACGCTGTAAAATGCAAAATGGTTGCGTCTTTCTCTGTAATCTGTTTTATGATAAACAACACTTCCTTCAACTTCTACAGCACCTATACTGTAAGTTCTTTGATAGTTTGTCATATCGTCATAGGCATTATACAGACAGAATTCTATAAATGAAAATAGTGAAATTTCTTTCGCACTGCTTCCAGTATTTTTTAATGATACTCTGTGTATCTCAACATTATCACCAAGGGGAATTGTGTAAGTAATTTCAGTCTGAAGGTTGTTTTTAACACCCTTTATTTTTGTATAACCAAGACCATGTCTGCATTCATAGTTGTCAAGATCTTTTTTAACAGGCATCCAGCTTGGTGAATAATATTCATTTCCATCCTTAATATAGAAATACCTTCCGCCATTATCAATGGGAATATTATTGTATCTGTATCTTGTTATTCTTCTAAGTCTTGCATCCTTATAAAAGCAGTAACCTCCTGCTGTATTGGAAATAAGACCGAACATTTCATCACTGCCTAAGTAATTTATCCAGGGATATGGAGTTTTCGGTGTGTTTATAACATATTCCCTGCTGTTATCGTCAAAGTATCCAAACTTCATTCTGTAAGCTCCTTTCGAGTATTTAAATACACATTTTAAAGATTTACTATTTAAATATGTGTAATTATTATTTTTTGTAATCACTTCATTATATTAAATATTTAAACACTTCTACAAACTTGTACCTACAAAAAGACCATTATAGGGTGTAATTTTTATATAAAAACCTTATAACAGCCTTATATTCAAAATTTATTTAGTTTTGAAGCAACTTAAAATAAATAAATATTCTATAATTATTCTTTTACAGCTCCAGCAGTTAATCCGCCTATTATATATTTAGAACAGAATGAGAACACAATCATAACAGGCAACATTGACATTGCAATTGCTGAATAAACTGCACCGTAGTCGTTCTGATAAACACCCTTAGCAAGTGCCGCCATAAGAGGCATTGTAAACTTTTCCTGTGTATTCAAAATAAACAACGGCAATAAGTAACTATTCCATGAGCCTATAAAAGTGAATATTGACATAGTAGCCAATGAAGGTATAATCATCGGAATTACTATACTGTTAAATATCCTGAACTCTGAACAACCATCCATTCTGGCAGATTCCAATACTGAATCGGAAACAGCAGCCTGTATATAATAACGTGTAAAGAATACCATTGCAGGATTTGCAATTGCAGGTATTATTAATGCAAGTCTGTTATTCATAAGGTTTAATGAATACATAACCTCACTTATACCAGCGAGCGCTATCTGCTGAGGAACGATCAACGATCCCAATACAATAGCAAACAAAAACTCTTTTCCTTTAAATTTATATTTTGCAAAACCAAAGGAAGTCAACGCACCGAAATATCCTGATAATACAGTAGCACTAACTGCAATCACAATACTGTTAAGCATACCAGTCCATATAGGAACCAATAAAGTCATTCTTCTATAGTTTTCCAGAAACTCAAGCCCAGGTATCAGCAATAGCTTCTGTGCTATATCAACACTAGAATGAGTACAGTTTATGATCATGAAGTAAAAAGGAAGAAAGCATATTATACCTAATGCGATCAAGAATATATATAATATTGTCTTTCCAATGCTAAATCTACCCTTTTTCTTAACAGTATAAAAATTACTGTTTAAGTTCTTTGCAGTAGAACCACTATAGTTCGCACTATAGCTCATTATATCCACCCCTTAATTATTAGCTAATTTTTTGTCCAGAAGCCTGAAGGTAATTGCAACACAGATTACTACTATGACAAACATACCAGCATATATTGTTGCACCATACCCGTAATTCATGTTTTTGATAGTCATATTATACATATACATAACTAAAGTATAAGCCTTATCCAATGGTGCTCCAACACCATTTGTCAAAACGTAAGGAATATCAAATATTGTCAAACCACCTATAACTGATGTAACAATGTTATACATGATACTTCCTTTTATACCTGGTATAGTTATATGTCTGAATGTCTGCCATCTGTTAGCTCCATCAACATCTGCAGCCTCATACAAATCATCAGGTATAGCCTTAATACCCGCCATGAATATTATCATACTGTAACCAAACCACATCCACCACAATGTAAAGGAAATAGCTCCTCTTGTAGCAGTTACATCCTGAAGCCAATAGAACGGCTCAGACAAAACATTTAGCTTCATAAGAAGCATATTTAATGAACCTGCCTGCCAGTCGAGAATGTAGTAAAAAAGCAAACCAACAGATGCCATTGTTACAAGATTCGGTAAATAAAAGATAGCTCTGAAAAAACCGGCTGCTTTTACTTGTGTTTTTCTATCTGTCAATATTGATGCTAGACCTATGGCAAATATCATCTGTGGTATAACGTTTCCTAACCATATAATAACTGTGTTTGCCAGGCACTGTCTAAAAGTTTTATCAGAAAGCAATTCTCCAAAATTTTCTAAGCCGATAAACTTAGCTGGAATAGTACCTCCATCCCATGAATTGAAACTTAACCATAAGGTGTACAACATAGGAAACAAGGTGAAAACAGCTAGTACCAAGAAAAAAGGGGCAATAAAAATATAGCCGTATTGACCGTATTTATCTCCTGCTCTTAATTTATTTAACAAAGTTCCCCCTCCTAAAATATTTAATTGAGTTGTCCCCGGCAACCTTATAAAAAGATTACAGGGTAGGAATTTAAATTACTCAACAGTTATGTCCTTCAAGTTAGTCTTAACCTTATCCTTGAATATCTTGATCATATCATCCTTAGTATTTACCTTGCCCGCAAGATATGATCTCATAGTGTCAACAAATGCATTCTCAATGGTGTCGTCATATTTTGTAAGTATGTTACCATTGATGTCTTTAACAAATGGCTCATAGAACTTAAACAGGTCAACACCCATAATCTTACTTGTTTCTCCAGCCCCCTGAGAAATGACTGTAAGGTTATTAGGAAAGTCCTGATTTTCCAATGCCCACTTCTTCATTGCATCGTTATCAGCTGTAAAGTACTTTAAGAATTCCCAAGCAAGTTCTTGTTTTTCTGACTTGCTATAAATTCCGAACCAAGTGCCACCCCAGAAGTATGTAAATGGTGGCTTTGCTATGCCCCATTTGCCCCCCTCCGCAGCGTTCTTGTCGTTTGATCCAACAATCCATGGAACCCCCCATGTAGGACAAGCCCACGCCAAAGCTATGTCATCTGACGCAATAGCAGCTGACCATCCCGGCGACCACTGATCAAATGAAGCTTCGTATTTGTTGTCTCTGAGTTTTTTTGCAAAATCAATGAAGTCTAACATTCTTTGGTCGATAATAAGTTTGTTATCGACAACCCAACCTTGACCACGACCACCGATGTACATTTTCTGAGCTTCTTCGAAAGTCGGAAACAAAGACACTTTACCAGCACTCTTATCTTTCAAAGTCTTTGCTGTTTCAAGCATTTTTTCAGGTGTCGAAATCATTTCAGCTATAGCTGACGGATCGTCTGTACCGAGATATTGTTTAGCAGCACCCTTTTTGTAAGCTACAGCTCCAGCTGCTGCCTGGTGAGATAATGCTCTTAAACAAGCATTTCCATCAGTCCCAACTGCAACCGTATAAGGTATCATGTTTCCTATAATATCCTTAGCTCTTTCAGTCAGATCCGCATATGCATCTGGCATTTCAACAAATCTTTTAACAAACGCTGACTCTGCCGGAAACACATCAGGTACGCCTGAACCAGCTCTTACTGCAGAAGTGATTTTGTTCTGATACTGTTGATCTTTGTCGGGTACGATTGAAATGTTGACTTTAATGTTTGGATAAGCAGCATTAAATGAATTTACAATGTTTGGACCTTCATCTTTATTAAAGTGCCAAAATGTTATTTCACCTTTTAATGCCGTTCTATCCACGGGTGCCCCAGAAACTGAAGCACTGGCTTTCGCAGAAGGAGCTGCTGCCGCTTCTTTTGATGAAGATGGTTCTATCAAAACAGCTGAATCTTTTTTATCGCCACATGCCGCAAAGGTAGTCACCATCAATGATACACAAGCCACAACTGCTAAAAGCCTTTTGCACTTTTTCATTAAATAACTGTCCTCCTTATGTATATATATATTTATATCAGCTCATGGAGAAAAGGCTCGGTACCAAAACTCCATGAAATAATATCAAAACCTAGTCAAGTCTAGTGTTAGAGGTGTAACTCAAAATAGCTGTTCCTAAATTATATATTAATTCTGGATAACCAATATGTCAAGTGAATAATTTTGTGCAAACCGTTATAAAAAGCACTGATAAATCAGTTAATTTTTATGCAATATTATACACAATTTTTTAATGGATTTGGCTTAAATCATCTAACTAAATTCAAATAATATCAGATTATTATACTTATTTTTCTCTCTCTATCTTTTCTATAACATAAAGCAAACTACGACTTTACAATTATACAACAAAATTATATAACAATAAAGCTTTTTTATTTAAAATTTGAAAACTTCAATTTATTCATATTAAAGGGATAACTTGCCCTTTAGAATACTTTAGTTTCTTTAATAAATATATTCACAAAAAATAACATGTATACTATTTGTTTTCGCTCATTTGCAGTTCTTGCCATTGTTGCCTGGATATGAGAACCTGTCTGGGTTTACTGCCCTCAAATTTACCTACAATACCTCTAGCTTCCATCTGATCAATAATTCTGGCAGCCCTTGCATATCCTACTTTGAACTTTCTCTGTATAAGAGAAACAGATGCCATACCTGCTTCTACAACCAGCTCTATAGCCTGGGGAAGCAGACTGTCATTATCTCCGGGATCGTTTTCTTCTTCATTGCTATTAAGACTACTGATCTCGTCTATAAGGTCATTATTATACTCCACTTCACCTTGTGTCTTGATAAACTCAACAACTCTTTCAACCTCTTTATCTGAAACAAATGTACCTTTTACTCTAATGGGCTTTGGTTCTCCAACAGGATAAAACAGCATGTCCCCTCTTCCTAAAAGCTTTTCCGCACCGGCCATATCAAGTATAGTTCTGGAATCCACCTGGGAACTTACTGCAAAGGCTATCCTTGATGGTATATTAGCCTTTATTACCCCGGTAATAACGTCTACCGAAGGCCTCTGAGTTGCTATTACAAGATGCATTCCTGCTGCCCTGGCCATTTGTGCAAGCCTGCATATGGCATCTTCCACCTCATTAGGAGCAACCATCATAAGATCTGCCAGCTCATCTATTATTATGACAACTTGAGGAAGCTGCTTTTGCTGGCCATCTTCAGCTATTACTGAATTATATCCTTTAATATCTCTTACTCCCTTTTCTGCAAAAAGCTTGTATCTGTTAACCATTTCCTGCACAGCCCAATTAAGTGCACCAGCTGCTTTCTTGGCATCAGTAACAACAGGGATCAGAAGATGAGGAATTCCATTATAAATACCAAGCTCAACCACCTTAGGGTCAACCATCAAAAGCTTTACTTCATCAGGAGATGATTTGTAGAGAATGCTAACAATAATACTGTTAATACATACGCTTTTACCTGAGCCTGTAGAACCCGCAATAAGCATATGTGGCATTTTACCTATATCCCCAACAATAGTATTACCTGATATATCCTTTCCAATTGAAAATGCAAGCTTGGATGGATATTCCTGAAACTCTTTAGATTCCACAACCTCTTTTAGGAAAACAGGAATGACCTCTTTATTGGGTACCTCTATACCAATTGCTGCCTTTCCCGGAATCGGTGCTTCTATCCTTACCCCGGAAGCAGCAAGATTTAACGATATATCATCAGCAAGATTGACGATTTTGCTAACCTTTACACCGGGACTTGGCTGCAGCTCATATCGAGTAACCGCAGGCCCTCTGCTTATATTAATAACTTTAACATCGACACCAAAGCTTTTTAAAGTTTCTTCAAGCTTTTTAGCTACTTCCATTGCAGAATTTTTTAATGTCTTTATATCACTGATTTCCTGATCATTGTCGTTCAAAAGCTCAAGGGGAGGAAAATTATAACTTGCACCAGCCATTTCCTGTAATGATATTTCCCTGTCAACATCATTTTTTAAGCTTTCCACATCAATTTTCTTCTTCTTCTTTACATCCTTCATAATGAATTCTACATCTTCATCCATTATAGACTCAAGGCTAAATTCATCTGAATGAGATTTAGTACCTTCTTCAGTTGGAATATCAAATTCATTATTCCCCTTATTCTTTATTTCCTTATCATTTTTCCCATTGTTATTTAAAGCCGACCTGTCATCATCATCATTGTCCATATCATCACTGTCTGTGTTGAAGCTAATCAGCTTGAACTTTCTTTTTGGGACAAGACCTTCCTCATCCGTCACTCTGCTCCTAAAAGTATTTCTAACAGCATTTCCGGCACCTTTAATGACTTTCAATTCGGTACTTTTGTTTTTTACATCTTTCAAGAAGCCAGCTAAAGAAATATTTGTAAGGCGGATAAGCATTATAATAGAAAATGAAGTTAGAATTATAAGCGTTCCTAAAGTACGAAAAACCATTATAAAGGGTGTACTTATAATACCCCCTAGTATTCCGCCGCCTCTAAATTCATTGCCAAGATTATAAAACTCAAAAATATGGCCTATAACACTCAGATTTGTAAATTTTTGTTCATCGTAGTTAGATTTGTAAAAACCTGTGCTGATAATTGAGGATAACATTAACAAGACTATTATAATATGTATGTATTTTTGATTTAAGATATGGTTCTTCTTAAAAATCATGAAAGCCGAATATACTATCAGCATAGGGGGTATGACATATGCAGGTATTCCCATAAACCCTAAAAGAACATTTTTTGAAAATTTTCCAAATACCCCAATAAGCTCGGGATTAATCATTCCTATAAAGGTAAGAACACCCAGAGTTAACAGTATTAGACCAATTATCTCATTATTGTATCTCAATATTCCATTTCCATTTTCATTTTTCTTATATTTCTTCTTTTGCACTCTTTTTACCTTCACTTTTGCACCCCCAGAACATCGAAAAAGTTAGTAATATAATTACTAACTTCGTTTTAAATATAACACATTTTTATTATATTTTCTACAGTGAAATAAGTAACAATAAATGTTAGCATTTTGCAACATATATCATTGACCTTTAATCCAACTCAGTTCCCGGCTGGAGTTTCGGATTCAAGTATGCCGATAGAGAAGTACTTAATACCCTTCCTATTACATACTTATTATTGTTGCTTTTATATACTTCCACCTTCTCACCCATATATTTTATCTCCATTGTGGTAAAATTACTTAAAGCCTCATTGCTGTTGTTTATGGAATTATCATAATTAAAAATAGATTCATCAGGCACTATAGTGTATAGAATCATTGAAGAGTTCCTCTTTCGGCATTTTGAACCACATCCTTTTTAGCTTTTATAAGCTCATATAGCTTGCTTAAAGCCTCAGACAGTCCCCCCAAATCATCAATAATTCCATTTTTAACAGCTTCCTCCCCAAACAACACAGTACCTACATCATTAGCTAATTCACCGGTCTTAAGCATCAGCTCCTTGAATTTTTCCCTTGTTATTTTTGAATTCTTTGATACAAACTGAACAACTCTCTCCTGCATTTTATCAAAGTATTCATATGCCTGCGGAACTCCTATTATCATTCCATTGAGCCTTATTGGGTGAATAGTCATGGTAGCAGAGGGTGCTATAAAGGAATGGGTTGTAGAAACAGCCATTGGAACTCCAATACTGTGTCCTCCGCCTAATACTAAAGAAACCGTGGGTTTAGACATACTTGCTATCATTTCAGCTATAGCCAGCCCAGCTTCCACGTCCCCGCCAACTGTATTTAAAATTAACAGCAGGCCATCAATTTCCTGATTCTCCTCAATTGCAACCAATTGGGGAATTACATGCTCATACTTTGTAGTCTTGTTTTGTGGCGGTAGCACCATGTGTCCTTCAATCTGTCCTATTACAGTAAGGCAATGGATATTCCCTTTATTAGTAACAAGTGGTGTGGTACCCATTTCCTTTAAGGCTTCAACACTTTCTGTCTTTGCACTTTGTTCTTCAGTAGTCTCTAATGATTTAAACTGCTTACCAAAGGTCACCTTGCTTTCTTCATTCATTTTTACACTTCCTTATAATTTATCTTAAATATTATTATTGGGTAGATTTAATAAAAAAAACTTAGTAAAATATGTAATTTCACTACAGTATATTATGTATTTCATAAATTTTTCTTTGAATTTTGGATTTATTTTTGATATTGTAGAATTAGAAGGCAAAAAAAATGCCCTTTTAGGGCGATTAGGGGAGTAAAATTTTCTTACTCACAATAATTATCGACACCAATTTTGAAAACTTAACAAAAAATTTATTTATTTTTTGTTTTTTTACTTAAAAGAAATGAATACATGCTTAATACTGGAATTTCTCTCGATAACAATCAGTGCAGCAAGATCACAAGGGTTCTTGTTCTTAATGAAATTGTTACAAACATATTAAGTATATCTTTACCAAAGGTATTTTTATAATATTTGTAGAAAAGTTATTTAATTAATATCAAATAATTAACTGGCCAGTGGGGTATTTCAAAAAGCTTAAGTCATATTGAAAATACAACTTCCCATATAATGTTTTTTTGAAATATCCTTATAAAAATATTAAAGATTAGGAGATACATATGAAAAATTTTATCAAACTTCTATTAATAATAACCATTTTATCTACATCATTACCATCGTCTGCATCTTTGTCTCCTATTACTGCAATGGCTGATGCAACTTCATCCCCTGCTTCTGATATGCCTGATGCAGTGCCTGATGAAGTACCGCAAGGCCCTGTTTCTAATGACCTAAGAGGCCTATGGGTCGCTACCGTAGTGAATATCGATTATCCCCAAAAACCTACAACCGATTCCGAAACACTCAAGCAAGAAGCTATAAAAGTATTGGATTATGCCAAAGACTTAAGACTCAATGCCATATTTCTGCAGGTACGTCCTACTTCAGATGCATTATATCAATCCAAATACTTTCCATGGTCAAAATATTTGACCGGTAAACAAGGGTTAAACCCATCAAATTCCTTTGACCCATTAAAATTTTGGGTAGACGAAGCACATAAACGAGGCTTAACTTTGCATGCATGGATAAACCCTTACAGGATTACAAAAAAATCCACTACCGATGCAAAAGACACACTAAATTCTTTAGCACCTTCAAATCCAGCACGTTTACATCCTGAATGGGTAGTAAAATATAAGGACGGAAACTATTATTATGATCCCGGAATACCTGAAGTTCGCAAGTTAATCATAGACGGAGCATTAGAAATAATTGATAACTATCAGGTTGATGGCATTCATTTTGATGATTATTTTTATCCCGGTACTGATTTTAATGACAATGCAACCTATAAAAAATACGGTGCAGGTTTTAAAAATGTTGACGACTGGCGAAGGTCCAATGTAAACAAGCTCATTGATGATCTATCGAAAGCAATTAAAGCTAAAAACAAAGATATACGCTTTGGTATCAGTCCATTTGGAATTTGGGCCAATAAAAAGAAAAATCCCCTTGGCAGCGATACCAATGGTGGCGAATCATACTACAGCCATTATGCCGATACCCGCAAATGGGTAAAGGAAAACATGATAGATTACATTGCACCTCAGCTCTACTGGTACATTGGTTTTAATCTTGCGGATTACTCCAAACTCCTTACATGGTGGAAGGATACGGTTAAAGGCACAGGAGTGGATTTATATATAGGTCAAGCTGCTTATTTGTCAAACAATACTGATCCATCCAGCCCTTGGTACGGGACTTCCGAAATAGAAAGACAGCTTAAACTAAATGAAAAAACTCCCGAAGTTAAAGGAAGCATTTTCTTTAACTACAACACCATGGCTAAATCACCTTCATTATCGTCTTTAATTAAATCAATACATGAGAAAAGAGACAATCTTGCTACAAAAGCACCAATAGCTTTAGCAAATCCTGTTTCTAATATCAATACTTCTTTAGATAAGTATTATATTTATGGCACATCAGACCCAAGCAAACCTCTTTACTTAAACGGTACTCTTATAAAAGACCGTTCAGACGAAGGCTATTTCGGGACTTTAGTGACACTTTCGGAAGGTCCTAACGCATTGACTCTATCTCAGGAAGGTTCATATATAACCAGGATAATATACAGGGAAAAAAATGTTCAAACTCCAACAGTGATGAGCTCTCCTACTATACCTGCTTCTTCTGCTTTTCCACAGTCAAAGGCATTTTATTCTGTAGGTGAGAAGATAACTCTTTCATGTCAGGCACCTGTAGGTTCTACAGTTACTGTAAAACTGAATGGGAAAAAATACACCATGAAGCCTAAGCCAGTCACTACAAGCGGCAGCGGTATATACTCTACAACCTATACATATGAATTTACTGCACCAAGCTACACTGGAGTCCCAAGAAACATTGACTTAGGAGCCCCTGTTTATACCATGACTTATAAAAATGTAACCAAGACCCAAACTGCACCAGCAAAAATTGGAATTATAATGAAAGACTCACCTTTTTTTGCAAAGGTAACAACTGATGTTGCAAATACCTATCTGACCACCAACACCTCAGACGGTGCAGCACATGAATTGTATAAGGGAATGGTGGACCGTGTAACTGCAATTAAAGACAATTTTGTCAGGCTATCTTCCGGCCAATGGATCAAAAGCAGCAATGTAACCACATATACATCCACTACTTCCACACTTGCTGCTGTCAATAAATTGATATACAAACAGGGTGAAAAATGGGACTCACTAGAGATGTTAACACAATCCCACGCAGCGACATATGTAAGTTTTGACGGTTCATCTTTAAAAATAAATATACCTGCATCATCTACTGCGTCCATGCCCATACTTCCCCAAGATTCTTTGTTTTCTTCTATTGCAGCTTCTGCAAAGGGTATGGGTACTGAATATACTTTAAAGCTTAATGAAAATAAGAATATAGAAGGATATTATGTAGAAAAAAAGGAAAACTCAATAATTATCCATGTTAAAAAACCTGTCAAAGCAGTTAACGGCAGTACCCCCCTATCCGGCATAACAATAATGATCGACCCGGGTCATGGCGGCAGTGAAACAGGTGCAATAGGTCCTCTTGGACTGGATTACCCTGAAAAAGACCTTAATTTGCATACATCCCTCAAATTAAAGCTTGAACTGGAAAACCGAGGAGCAAATGTACTTATGACCAGGACAACAGACAAAACCCTTTCTCTTGATGACAGACTGACTGCATCAAGAAATGCTAAACCCGATATGTTTATATCGGTACATGCTAACAGCATGGCAGATAATGTCGATATATCAAAAATCGAAGGCTTTTCTGTATTCTATAGGGAAGATTTTGCTAAGACCCTTGGTAAAACCGTATTGCAAGGAATAACAAATAAAATAGGCCGTGTTGATAAAGGCTTGCACAAAAACAACTTTTATGTCACAAGAGGAACATGGACTCCTTCAATCCTTATAGAAAGCGGATTTATGCCCAACCCAACGGAGTTCGGGTGGCTTACAGATGATTATGCTCAAACAATACTGGCAAAGTCCATAGCTGATACCATTGTTAAGTATTTTTCAAGATAGTTGAAAAGTGATTCGGTACGTTAAAGAAACGGCTTCAAAATCGGTGTATTTCAAAAATCACTGTCCCGGAACAATATTCCCACCAATTAACGTACCGTCATACTTTAAAAACATAGTACTGCGACCACCTGCAGTAACAGACGTAACACCCATCAAACCTTTGGGGATGGTACACTCTCCTTCATTTCCCCATCCCCATGCCACAATATTTCCTTCATTATCCACAGCAACAGAGTGAGAATCACCTGTTGAGATATACTTTACATTCTTTAGCCCCTCAGGTACATCACACTGTCCATAAATATTATACCCCCACACAATAACAGTACCATCTTCTTTTAATTCTACCGTATGATATCTGCCCACTGAAACTTTCTTTACTTTTCCCAATCCTTTTGGTAGATCGCACTGCCCATAATCGTTATTTCCCCACATAACAACAGTACCATCTTTCTTTAATGCAGCATTATGGACTTCACCGTCAATATACAGAGTGCTTTCTGCTTTCTCTACAACCAAAGTATTATCCAGGCTAACAGAAACTTCCTTGACATCGGTCAATCCCTCCGGAATGTCGCACTGACCCAGATTGTTGCCCCAGACTACTACAGTCCCATCTTTTTTACTGCCATAGAATGTTTATCACTTGCAGCAATAAATACAACATCCACCAGATCTTCCGGAACATTACATTCTCCATTGTTATTATTTCCCCATGGAAAAACTCTGCCGTCATTACTTAATGCAAGTATATGATTTAGCCCTACAGCAACTGTCTTAATATTCTTTATTCCTTTTGGCACTTTGCACTCATCGTCTTTCCCCAAAACAACTATAGTGCCATCGTTTTTAAGCACTGCAGTATAATATCCACCAGTTGATAGGTCCTTAACACCCTTAAGGCCAACAGGTATATCACAATTGCCCATATTCAGACCCCAGGCAACAAGCGAACCACATTCAATGCTACAGTATGATATATACTTGCTGCAACTTTTACAAATCTATGTTTTTTCCTCCCATAATCAAATTCAACAAATAATACCACCATGGAAATGATTAGCGAAATAACTAAGGAAATATTCAATATGCTAAAATATTTTTTTCATTTACCTTATTCCCCTGTACTTTTTATAACAAAGTATAATATGCTATAGCAATTCCATGATACCAGGTATAAAATTACAACAATGCTATCAACAGCTTGTCCTTAAACGGTAAAATGAAAAATAAATTATATAGACAAGTTCAAAGAAGAAAAACCGTCAGCAAACCATGACGGTAAAGGCTTTACAATAGGTACCCTTGTGCCGCTATTGACCATTTCACGATATACATTGCCGGATATTTGAGCAATATTTACCATAGAATCGTTTATTAAGCTGCTCTCATACATGCATACCCTTTCGCCACTCTCACACAATTCCTTTGACGAGAATACTATATGCTTTCTGCAAGTTATAGGTCTTACAGAATATATAGTACATGAATTGTTACTATCTAAAAATGGACATGGTATTGATTGTTTAAGGTAATTCATCTTAACACGTTCATTTGACATTTGTAGCAGATTTGGCTGATACTTTAATATACTCTTTACCTTTTTTGCCAGTTCTTCAACTTCATCTTCATTAAAATTTTCCATGACGTACCTTCTAATATTTTCAGCTTCAATTACAGCTGTTTCTACAATAGCACAACAGCAATGCCAACATCCCTTGTCACATGGACTATATTTCTTGAATTCATTAATCGCATCGTCAAATGTCAAATAAACATCCTTTAAAAGAGCTAAACCATTTTCCATACTAATATTCAAGGGTTTCTTCGTTTCCTTGTCTAAAAGCTGTTCTAATAATTCCTTGGCTTTTTTCCTGCCGGACTCTATTTGGGTCTTATTATATACTATCTGCTTTCCTTCATAATTTTCTGTGCCTAGATACTCTAAATCCCCATCACAGCATTTTTTATATTTTTTCCCGCTGCCACATGGACATAGGTCATTTTTACCGATTAACATTCCCATAATATATTCCCCCTGTGCCTAATTTATTTTTATAATGTTCATATAACTATACAAATAATTATTGCGAATTTTCATTGAGCAGTTTATTCAAAAATGTCCATACATCTTTCAATTACCGCAAATGCTTCTGCCCTTGATAAGTTTGCATTCGGTTTTATTTCAGAGTCTTTATAACCTTTTATTATGTTAAGCTCATATGCCTTATTTATATAACCTGCAGCCCAGGAAGGTATCTTTTTAGCATCTTTAAATTTTTGTGTTATATATTCCGATTTCTCGTAACCAAAAGCTTTTATTACCATTGTCGCCATTTCAGCTCGCGTCACATATGCTGACGGCATAATTTTATTATTTTTATATCCATTTATAATTCCCAACTCCGATGCCTTAATAATATACCCTAAAGCCCATTTTGAAATCTTATCATTATCAGAAAAGGACGATTTCTTCTTATTACTTGGCTCATAGCCTGCAGCTGTTAAAAGCAACTTTATAAATTCCTCTCTTGTAATCAATTTATTTAGCTTTATTGTACCATCTTTATATCCAGAAATAAAACCCTTCTCTGAAAGTTCAATAACGGATTGTTCTGCCCAATGACCTTTTATTTCCTCTGAATAACTTGATGAAGGAATCTTAAGGGTAGGTTCCACTCTAACAGAAGGTATAGGAGTATACGTTGCTTCAGGTGTTGTTGAACTTAAAACCTGTGTCGCTTCTTCCTTTAATATAGGAGTAGGAATAGGTGTTGCTGTTGCTTCTTCATTAAATTCAGGTGTTGGTGTTTCAACTACAATTGTCTCATCTTTTTCAACCTGAATTTTTATTGGCTGAGTATATAAATCATATGTATCTCCAGGTGCACTTGAAAGCTTGGCACTATAACGAAGGGTTACATATGCGTCACCTTCATTCTTTGCAGTAATTGTATTATTATTGACATACAGTTTATCCCCACCGATTAACACAACAACCTCCGGTACAACTTCCTTTATATCTCCCTTATAAGTTCTTACATCTGCTTTAAGGGAAATCGATTCACCATTTTTAACAGATATCCTATTTTGCTTGGAATTTAATTCAGCTGCCCAGTCAGAAAAGAACTGGGAAAAATTAGTTGTAATACTGCAAACACCCATTTTAAAATATTTTATAATTGATGCTTTATCATTGAAAGTCCATGGACATATCAGCATTCCTCTATGCTTGCTTATTTCCAGGAATTCCTTATCAATATATGAATACTTTGGCATAAAGCTTGAGTTAAATTTCTGTGAACTAAATAATGCAGATCTTAGGGATTCGTAAACATTGGAAGAATTTAAAGAACCACTATACAAATATCCCAATGACATCTCAGGCATTATTTCATTCATCCTGTTTAATTGATCCTCACTAAAAGAAATTGTGACCAAATGTGAATCATATCCTGTCTTCCTGATAAGATCAGTATATAAGTCAACAGTAATAGGATCACTACCCTTTATTTCGACAAAAATAACCTGATCCTTTCCTGTAAATTTGTCGAAATATTGGTCTAGCGTAGGAATTTTTGCTGTAGGGTATTTTATAGGAAACTGCTTGTTTACAAAATATTTTGAAAGCTCTTCAAGGGTCTTTTCAAAAACCTTGCCTGTGCCATTTGTTGTACGATCAATGGTCTCATCATGCATAATAACCAAATACTGTTTTCCCTCTTTATCAGCCTTCGTATGAAATATATCATTCTCAACAGTATCTGCTCCAAGCTCAAAAGCAATTTCACAACCCTCAATAGTGTTTTCCGGTGCAAGCTTCGGAGCTCCCCTATGTGCCACTAAAAACGGCTTTCTCACAATTGTTGTGTCATGATTGTAAAAAGCTAATGCTTCTCTTGCTATTTCGGGAGAATCGGTTACAATACCGTTAGCTCCTGCTGTTATAATATCGTGAATTCCTACCAGTTTCACATCCGAAGATGAATCACCTGCTATTGCCTCCTTAATCCATACTGTAATCAGTCTTTGCTGGAGAAACTTCACGTTATATCTTGTTGCTCCATCCTCCGGAATAAGGGCTATCTTTGAAAAGCTGCCGTTAACAGTGTTCCTAACATCCATAAGCTCTTGGGTATCTGCATTTGAAGACAAACTGTCAAATTCAACAATTCCCCTTAAAAATGTGTATATTTCTCTTGCCTTTCTTACAAGCTCAGGATTCTTTGATATGACAAAAGCATCTTCTATCATATTGTTTTTCAAATACTCTGCAATAGCATTTGCCGAATCGGTATCATTAACCCTAAAAGCAGGTATAACTCTGTGTTTCATAGCATCATACATTGAGCTTAAAGTTCCAATAACATTGTTTGAACTATATCCTAAAACATCAAGATCTTTATTGACTGTTAAAATTGCTGTAGCTGCAACACCACTAGATACTATCCTTTCAAAATCCTCTAAACTGTCAATCTCACTTACTATTGTCGGTGCCATAGCAATTTTTGTGTCAGCCTCAACAACTCTTGTATATTTATCCTCATTCATTATCATTGCAGGCATTGGCTCTTCGAGCAAGGTGATTTTTATATTATCTATCCTCATCTTGCTACCTTTAGCCTGTAACCCTATTCCGCCCTTAATATAACTACCCGCCATATCTGATTCCATTAATGGCATACCGTTTATCCATTCCTGTATTCTATTTGAGTAAGCTTTTACAGTGTAATGATACATTTTATTTTCATTTATATCTTCTGTAAAAAAGGCAGTTTTCTTTACATTCCACTCACCAGCTTTAGTATATTCAGCAAATTCAACTCCATTTTTAACTGTTGCATCCTTTCTAACAGTCATCTGATAATATGGATGATTATTATTTTGAATACGATACATGATGGAGTTCCAATTTTCCCCACTATTAGGGGTTAGATTAGTTACATCCGCTTCAATGGAATAATTTCCGAAATTGCCTAAATACTCAGGTAATAATACGCCTGCAGGAATATCTTCAGATGATCTTGCATCTATTTCAAAAGTACCATTTATTACGCCTGCCTTTGATGCCGATGTGCCTTTCTTCCTTGTCCATCCGTCAGGCATAGCTCCATTGGACAATCCATCGAAATTTTCTTCATATAATACAAAATTTTCTTCAGCACTCATTCTTGTGAATAATAATATGGTTGTTGAAACACCATTCTTGCTGACTGTAGCTGTTGTCATTCCTGTTCTAAAAATTTGAATCTCACCATTACTGTATTGTGCTATATCAGGGTTGTCAAATGACCATTGACAATCTCCTCCTGTTATTTTCCTAGAAGTGTTATCACTCAGTTTCTCAATAAATTTTAAATTGGACAATTCGGTATGATTTTTTGTCCATAAAATATACCCTTTATCATATGAAACGGAAACTGGTCTTACTGCTGTTGCAGAAGGAACTATATCCACCACTATATCCTTCTCCACATTATAATAGATAATCTTTATTTTACATCTTCCGGCTTTTAATGGATATAACATACCGTCGGTTACTTTAAGAACATCTTCATCAGATGAATATATTCTAACTTTTTGAGCTGAAACAGGATCATTGATCACTCCGTCGGAATAGTCAGCTGTAAAGCTTGGAATGATAGGGCCTGACAAAGCTTCCATAGTAGTAGTTATATCAGAATTAATTTTCTTAACAGTAAGCCTTGTAACCTTAATATTATCAAAAGCTACCTTGCACTGATCAGCTTCAAAACCAATTTTGCCTCTTTCCAAAATGTTCTCTTCAAGTGTCTTATCAACTAACAGGTCAAAATCAGCATCTTCACTAGACTTAATATATTCTTTGATATTATTATCGAACACACGCACTTTCATCGTATATGGTTTGTTAAAATCAAGGATGCCCTTATTCCAATTTCCTATAAATGGTATAGCCCATTTGTTATCCGCATCTCTGTAGGATATTTCCCAAACCCCGGACTTTCTTATGGACATCTCATTGTAAGGATTTTTGCCGTTGGCAGGTACTCTAAACATGATTGATGCCCATCTGTTGTTATCAAGCACCTTATCAAAGCAAACATCTGCTTCAATTGTGTAATTATCCCATTGGACAGGTGCTGTTATTCTAGACTGTTTTCCTGAATACGACCCATCGAAAACTAATGAATTACTCTCTGTATCATCCCAGAGAAATTTTCCTACACTCATGGGAATACTTCCTTCGTTAGCATCCGATATCCACCCCATTGGAATATCTCCTTCATTATAGCCTTCAAAATCCTCCTCCAGCAAAATGTTGTTATAAGAATTATCCTTTACGATGTTATCAGATAAAATTATTGTCCCATACCCGCTAGTATCATTGGCAAATGAGTCTTTTTTATATGCACACCATGCCTGGGAAACTTTTGAACCATCCGAATCTTTATCGGTAACGATTAATTCAAATCCCAAGGATTTTGCCAAATACGGATCAAAGGAAAGCATGTCCCACGGAATAGCAGTTTCACATATCCAGCCGTCACCGTATGCATTTATTGCACGTAAAATCTTATTTTCATCCTTTTCTCCGTAATTTAAGGATGTGCCAAATGTGAATCCGGGAGTGTTACTGTTTGGTCTATATGCAAAGCCAACTTCCATATCACTTGATATATAAGGTGATGATTGATGTGTTGTAGAGTCAAAAAACATTGTTATGTTGTCCTGCTCACCCCATTTATCATTTAAATCGTATACAAAGTCTGCATCTGGCTCTTTTACATCAACAGCAACATAAAGGTATGTATTGTCCCAAAGCATTCCGAATTTAGCTTCAGTTCCTTTAAAGCCGCTGCCTAGATAGTTGGAATCAACCGGAGTGTTAACTTTTTTATCCCAAACTATTTCATCTATCTTTCCGTCGATTTTAGGCGGAACAGCTGTTTTATTTATCTCAAGTGACTTTCGCATAGTAATATCTGCCGCGTTTACGTTAATTAAGCCAATGCTTTGTACTACCATAATAAGCGATATTAAAATGGAAACAACTTTTTTCATTCAATTACCCCCTGGAAAATAAATAAATATATTAATTTCTTAGATCAATTAGGTGTCAATTAAAATGGTGCATTTAAAAAATGTATTATTTTATACATTTATACCTTTAGAATACCACCAAAACTAGTTTTTTAGAATGACTTATTTTTCGGCGTTTGACATATTTTTAGGTGTCTGACATTTTTTTAAACTCCAATGATTCCAAATGAAACTTAAAGTCAAGTATTAATAAAAGCCAATGCAGAGCTATTACTGCATTGGCTTTTTCACCTTTTTATCTTCTATTTCTATTTTTTGTTGCAACTTTATTAAGCCCAAATTATAGAAGCTTTTTTAAATCTATAAGACGTGTAATCCTATCTTGAATATCAGAATATTTCATTTTTCTGTCATACAAATATGACTTGATTCCCATCTCTCTTGGAGCCTTATAATCGCACACATAGTCATCACCTATAAAGCATATATTGTGAATTGATGCACCTGACTTACTGACAGCTTCATCATATATGTTCCTGTGTGGCTTTCTCCAGCCGCATTTAACAGAAGTAACCACAAACTGAAAATAGTCAATAATTCCAGTCTTACTCAGTAAATCTTCAACACCATCATCTATTATAAAATTTGAAACAACACCAATTTTGTACTTATTTGATAAGTAATCTAATAAGTTTACCGTTTCAACATCAACATAGCATCTGGTGGAGTAATTTTCCCAATAATTTTGATATATGCTGTCTAAATGGATATTTCTGTTTTCTTTTACATTTTTTCTATCCAGCATAAACATAAAACGTTCCATAATGGAATGCTCTTTATATTGAGGCGACTTTTCTTCAATTGAATCAGCAGCCAGTCTATACTCATCAAAAAACTCCTCAAAGTCCTTCCACAAGTATTCCGCCCCACATCCGTCGTAAGCCCAAAAAGCATAATCTCTTCTACTAGGCAGCTGTGTCATATCAATTATAGTTTCCATACAGTCAAATAGTATAAACTCTATAGCTATCACTCCATTCAAAACTGTGCAAAATATCTGTGAAAGGCTAAATCATCAGTCAACTCGGGATGGAAGGATGTTGCCAGCATTTTGTCCTGTCTTACAGCCACAATTTTGCCTTCGTAAGAAGCAAGCACCTCAACATTTGTGCCAAAACTTTCAACCCACGGTGCCCTAATAAACACCATTTTAATTGGTTCTTTTGATAACTTATCCACTAAAGCACTGCAGGTAAAGCTATCCAACTGGCTGCCATAAGCGTTCCTTTTAACTTCAATATCCATTACTCCAAAATAGGTACAGTCCTCCTCAATAATCTTCCGAGCCAGCAGTATCATGCCTGCACATGTTCCCCATACAGGCATGCCTTTATGTATCCTGTCACTAATAATTTGTAAAAGATTAAATTCCCTTAAAAGCTTTCCCATTGTAGTACTTTCACCACCCGGAATAATAAGACTGTCTATACATCCAATATCCTTTTGGGATTTAACTTCCACAGGCTGAACATTATCAATCCTTGCAAGACTATCCATATGTTCCCTGTATGATCCTTGTAATGCCAATACACCAACTGTCTTCAAAGTCACCAACCCCTGTCGGACAATATTTCTTCAGCCTTAATCTGTGAAATTTCCAGGCCATACATGGCTTCACCCAAATCTTCCGAGACCTCAGCTATTATCTCAGGATTATTGTAATATGTCGTTGCTTTAACAATTGCTCTGGCCATTTTTTCAGGGTTAGATGATTTAAATATCCCTGACCCCACAAATACCCCTTCACTTCCTAAATGCATCATTAATGCAGCATCTGAAGGAGTTGCTACTCCACCTGCCGCAAAATTGACAACAGGCAGCTTTCCTTCCTCGGCAACCTGTACAACCAACCCATAGGGTGCGGAAATCTCCTTTGCAAAAGTCATAAGCTCTTCAGATGGAAGATTGGCAAGCCTTCTGATCTCTCCCATGATAGTTCTCATATGCCTCACTGCTTCAACTACATTGCCTGTTCCTGCCTCACCCTTAGTCCTAATCATGGAGGCTCCCTCACCAATTCTCCTTAGAGCCTCGCCAAGGTTTTTGGCTCCGCATACAAATGGGATTTTAAAATCATGCTTATTTATATGAAAGCTTTCATCCGCCGGTGTAAGCACTTCGCTTTCATCAATATAATCAATGCCTAACGCTTCCAAAACTCTTGCCTCAACTATATGGCCGATCCTGCACTTGGCCATAACAGGAATTGATACCGCCTTCTTAATTTCCTTTATCATCTTAGGGTCTGACATTCTCGCAACACCGCCCTGTTTCCTGATATCAGCAGGTACCCTCTCAAGTGCCATTACAGCCACAGCTCCAGCTTCCTCGGCTATTTTTGCTTCTTCAACATTTGTGACATCCATTATTACTCCGCCCTTAAGCATTTGGGCAAGGTTTTTGTTCAATTCATATCTATCTGACATGCTATCCCCTCCTACTGTACCGATACACTTCTAATGTGTATCGGTAAATTTTAAAGATTATAGCACGCCTTCATATAAATTACAATACAAAAATCACTCTAATGCTTGAGAAAGATCATAAATCAGATCATCAACATCTTCAATTCCTATTGATAACCTTATCATATCCGGCAGTACACCTGCTGCTTTTTGGTCTTCTTCAGACAGTTGTGCATGGGTTGTGCTGGCCGGGTGAATTACAAGAGACTTTGCATCCGCCACATTTGCAAGCAGCGAAAATATCTTAAGCTTCTCTATAAACTTCTTACCTGCCTCTACCCCACCTTTTATGCCAAAGGTAAATATGGAACCTGCTCCCTTTGGAAGATATTTCTGTGCCAAATCATAGTATTTATTGCCTTTTAGTCCGGGATAATTAACCCATGAAACATTAGGGTGGGCTTCTAAAAATTCAGCAATTTTTATTGCATTTGAAACATGTCTTTCAACCCTTAAAGAAAGTGTCTCAAGACCTTGAATAAGCATAAAAGAATTAAATGGGCTTATTGCTGCACCTGTATCCCTTAGAAGCTGTACCCTGGCTTTTACAATATACGCTACGTCTCCTACCGCTTCAACATACCTCACTCCGTTGTAGCTTGGATCTGGCTCTGTAAGTCCGGGAAATTTGCCGCTGTCTGCCCAATTGAAGTTTCCGGAATCAACAATAAGACCGCCTATTGATGTCCCGTGTCCACCTATAAACTTAGTTGCAGAATGGACAACTATATCAGCGCCAAACTCAATAGGTCTTATTAAATAAGGTGTTCCAAATGTATTATCAACAATAAGAGGAATTTTATTATCATGGGCAATCTTAGCAACAGCTTCAATATCAATAAGATTTATGCCGGGGTTTCCAATAGTTTCAATATAGATAGCCTTGGTTTTTTCATTAATTGCTTTTCTAAAATTTTCAGGATGGTCAGGATCTACAAATACTGTTTTTATTCCAAGCCTTGAAAGAGTTACAGCGAAAAGATTATATGTACCTCCATATAGAGTACTTGCCGAAACGATTTCATCTCCGGCACCCGCAATATTCAAAATAGCATATGTTATGGCAGCAGACCCTGAAGCTACAGCCAAAGCGGCTTTTCCTCCTTCTAATGCTGCAATCCTTTGTTCCAATACATCGTTTGTTGGATTCATAATTCTTGTGTAAATATTTCCCGATTCCTTAAGCGCAAACAGATTTGCAGCATGCTCAACGTTTTCAAAAACGTATGATGTCGTCTGATATATAGGCACAGCCCTTGAACCAGTCGTCGGATCAGGCTTTTGTCCTGCATGTACCTGAAGAGTATCAAATTTTAATTTTCTTTCACTCATATTATCAATCTCCTTTACTTTATTGTCCTTAATCCTTATATTATTTCTCATCTTTTATATGCAAAATCCCCTGTGATTTTGTAACCTTATTTGTTGTTGTGAGAAAATTAATAAAAGTAATTTCGCATGTAAACAATATATCAAACCTTAATTCCAAGTTAATTTATATGATTAATATATTTATATTATATCTTTTCTGCTCATTTTTCAATACAAATAGAATTTTCCCTCCCAAAAGAAAAATTAACACTACTTTTATCAGACAAATGATATAATATTGCGTAATATATTATATATATCAATAGAGGTGATTCTCATGAGGAAATTGTATTTGTCACATACTGATAAAAAGATAGCTGGTGTATGCGGAGGAATTGCAGAATATTTTAATATAGACTCGACTCTAGTCAGACTTGCCTTTGTTATACTTGCATTATTCGGTTTTAGCTCGGTTTTTGTATATATAGCATGCTGGTTTATATTTCCAAGCGATGAGTTCTAAACTATGATTTTCTATATAAAAATAGCCAACTTAATTTTTATTTCTTAAAGTTGGCTATTTTTATATCTTGCATTTTCATATGTAATTTCAAACATTTCTTAACTAACTTTTAGTTCCAGCCTGAGTTTGTCTGCTACCATAGCTATAAACTCAGAGTTTGTAGGCTTTCCTTTTCCCAGGTTTACAGTGTATCCAAAGAGTGAATCTATGGTATCAACCTGACCTCTGCTCCAGGCAACCTCAATAGCATGGCGGATAGCCCTTTCAACTCTGCTTGGGGTAGTATTGTATTCTCTAGCTATTGAAGGATAAAGCTGTTTGGTTATGGAATTTATTACATCCAGGTCTTTTACTACCATTATTATTGCATCCCTTAAATACTGATACCCTTTTATATGTGCAGGCACTCCTATTTCATGCATGATACTTGTAACCTCAGCTTCAAGGTTTCTAGGTGAGGGTGAAAAAACGGTCTGCCTGTCGTTTGCATGGTCGGTTATCAATATTGATGACTGGTTTACATCCTTAAGCTGCCTAATCCTTGATACAAGTATATCCATATCAAATGGTTTGACTACATAGTATTCTGCTCCTAAAGCTAAAGCACGTTGTGTTATTTTATCCTGACCTACTGCCGATAGGATTATAAACATTGGTTTTTTGCCCATCTGAATGCTATTAACTTTCTCCAACACTCCCAGTCCATCAAGATGAGGCATAATTATATCCAATATTGCAATATCAGGTCCATTACTTGCTATTAAATCAAACGCCTCCAGACCATCTCTTGCAACTCCTACAACTTCAATATCACTTTGATTGTTTAGATACTCTGCTAATATATCACCAAATTCCCGATTATCGTCAGCAATAACCACCTGTATTTTTTTACCTAACAAATTAATTCCCCCTCAGCTTTTGTAAAATTATGAATTCCATAGATATTATATTTCTGTTTCGACAAAATTTCAAGTGCAAATTGCTAATATTTAGGAATTTCTATTTATTTGTACCAAATATTTTTACCTTAATATTCATGAATAATACTTTTATAGCTTATATTATAACAAGACATAACAAGAATGTTAACTAATATAATTTCCTGGATATACAACAATAATTTCCCAATATACATATAAAAATAGGTGCTTTAGATCTTGACATCATCATTAAGCACCTGATATTTTTACCGCTACTCTATTATTTATATTATTTATGAGATAAATAAAATTTCTTAAGCAAACTTATTTGCATTGTTAGCTTGCCTTTTCAAAGCTTTGCCCATTACTGCTTATCGCATTTTTCATCATCTTTTCTATAAAAATTCCATATCCACGTGTGGGATCATTCACCAGAACATGCGTCACTGCTCCTACTATCCTCCCATCTTGAATTATGGGACTTCCCGACATACCTTGTACTATTCCGCCTGTTAAGCTTAAAAGACTTGGATCTGTAATTTTTATCACCATTCCCTTTGCACTGTCCAATTTCTGTCTTGAAACTTTTTGTATTTGTACATCATATTCTTTAACATCGCTTCCATCAATATTTGACAGTATCTTAGCAGCACCTTCCCTAAGCTGACTTTTTAGAGCAACAGGGTATAACTTACCTTCTATTCTTGACAATGCATTACCCTCCAAACTCCCGTATATACCAAATTCAGAGTTCTTACTTATAACACCAAGTCTTTTCCTTTGTTCCATAAATATCCCTTTTAGTTCGCCCGGTGCACCCTGTTTACCTTTTTTAACGGATAATATGGTTGATTCTAATATTTCTCCTTCTTTTACAGGCATTATCTTTCCTGTATCAATATCTGTTATGCCATGTCCTAAAGCACCAAAGCTTTTTGTGCTTGGATCATAAAATGTTAGTGTGCCTATACCGGCGGTACTATCTCTTACCCATAAACCCAAATGATATTTGTTATCATCTGATGACTTGACAGGCTTGATGTACCTTTCTACTATTTCATCTCCATGCTTAATACTTAAATGTATATTTTGTCCTTCGCTGTCATCAATCTGCTCAATAAAATCATTTATACTCACCAAATCATTACCATTAGCCTGTAAAATCATATCTCCCGGCTTTATACCACTTTGTTTTGCCGGAAAACTTTTATTGCCGGATATGTCTTCCACATCTGATATACCAATTACAAGAAGCCCTTTTGTTCTTATTTTTACACCAATTGTATTTCCACAGGCTACAACTTCCTTGTTAGGTACTACGTTAATTTCCATAGTCTTCACAGGAATTAATCCAAATAAGTTCATTCTAAGATTGACACACCCTTGTTTTAAAGACTTTAATGAAAAAGGATTTGAAAATCCTACATCCAGTTTACTTGTATTTTTTTGTTCTATTTTCTCCTTTATTAAGCTTATAATACCTTCTCTATCAGCTTTTATGCTTACGAGAAACGGACTTTTAAAGTCATATGCAAAATCATCACCTTCTGCCAATGTCAACTGCTCAGGTATTACAGTAAGAGTTTGAGAATAACTAAGTAAGACTACCAAAATGCTTATTATTAGGAATATCATAATATTTTTTCTTTTATTGTTTGAGTTCATCATCTATATCTCCCGGCATCTATGTCATATAAAAATAATAGTTTTTATCTGTAAATTCATTTCTTAACATGCCTAAATGTTATTAAACTATAATGATATCTTTTATTTGGATTAAGGAATGACTAAAATATTGCTTCCTTATCATAAACCAAATTTATGGCGGAAGTTATATTTTAGTCATTCCTAATGATAAGTTAACCTTTTATAACTTTTATTATTCAAACAAATTAATGCATTGAAGGTAAATAAAAAACAGTTAGGTCATAAACCCAACTGTCTTTTTTTGTAATCAATTTATCACTTATAATTTATATTCATTTTAAACTTTTTTGCATTCATAAGTATTTCTTCTGCATGCTTTAACGTAATATCAGAAATGCTGGCACCACCTAAAATCCTAGCTATTTCATTTTTTATTTCCTTGTCATTGATTTTTCGTATGCTTGTTTTTGTCTGGTTATCTACTGACTGTTTTTCTATCTGGAAATGTTCATCTGCCATGCATGCTATCTGTGCTAAGTGGGTTACACATAAAACCTGGTGACTTCGGGATATTATAGAAAGTTTTTCAGCAACCTTCTGTGCAGCTTTTCCACTTATACCTATATCAATTTCATCAAATATAAGAGTTGGAATATCATCGACATTTGCAAGTATAGTTTTAATTGCAAGCATTATTCTTGACATTTCGCCTCCTGACGCTATTTTTGAAAGGGGTTTCAATGGTTCTCCGGCATTGGGCGAAATCAGAAACTCCACCCTATTAAGCCCATTAGCTAAAAACTTATACTCATCATTCTCATCTTTTTCAGAATTAAACTCAATATTAACCTTGAATTGGGCCTTTTTCATTTCCAATTCTTCAAACTCTTTTCCGATTTGTTTCTCCAAAATTTCTGCCGACCTTTTTCTTTCATCGTTAATCTGCGAAGCGATCTTAAAAAGCTCATCAGATGTACTTAGCAGATTTTTGCTGAGCTCATTTACAATCTCATCGCTTTTAACTATTTCTTCGTACTCCGCTTCACACTTTTTCCGGTATTCCAAAATAGCTTCTATGGTATTACCATACTTTTTCTTTAATCTTACTATTAAGTCAATTCTTTCTTCTATCTGCTCCAATAATTCCGGACTGAATTCTATATTGTCTCTTTCTTTCCTGATATGCTCCACAACATCATCAAGCTGATAAGATATCTCTTCCAGCTTTACTGCCAGATTTCCATACTTTTCGTCCAGCTTTGAAATAGAATTCATTTGTGATATGGAATCACTCAGGCAGTCATAAATAGACCTTTTTATATTGTTTCCTGAAAAAACATTTTCATATACGCTTGATAACGCTTCAATAATTCTTTCAGCATTAGAAAGAATGTTTCTCTGTTTGTTTAATTCTTCGTCCTCACCGACTTTTAGCTTGGACTTCTTTATTTCATCTATCTGATATCTCAAATAATCAATTTTCTTTTCCCTGTCATTTTTATCACCTGCAAGGGACCTAATTTTGCTTTTTATATCTTTATACTCTGCAAGCAGAGCTGAATAGTTTTCTTTTAGAAGGTTTATACGACTTGCTCCAAAGGAATCTAAAAGATCTATATGGCTTTCAGTACGAAGTAATGACTGATTGTCATGCTGCCCATGAACATCAATCAACCTGCTCCCAAGCTCCTTTAACATTGAAACGGTAGCCATTTTTCCATTTATCCTGCAGCTATTCTTTCCAGCCAAAGTAAACTCCCTCGAAATAATCAATGTACCATCTTCTTCAGGTTCAACACCAATTCCTCTTAGAAACTCCTCTATGCTGTTGCTTTTTATCAGAAAAACCGCTTCCACAGAGGCTTTATCCTTCCCTGTCCTGATCAGGTCCTTTGAAAGCCTCTCTCCAAGAATTGCATTTATTGAATCGATAATTATAGATTTACCTGCTCCAGTCTCACCGGTTAATACATTTAAGCCTCTTCCCACTTCTATGCAAATTTTCTCAATTAAGGCAATATTCTGTATTTCAAGTTGTTGAAGCAAGCCACCACCTCCAATATCAATGTGAGTGAATTCACCAGTTAAGTTATATATTTTTATTAGCAAGCTTGTTAAATCTATTTACCATTTCTTCCGCTATTTTTTCAGCTCTACAAATTATCATTATTGTATCGTCACCTGCTATAGTTCCAAGAACTTCAGTCCACTTCATTGAGTCTATAGATGATGCACAGGCTTGTGCCATACCTGGAAGTGTCTTAACCACAACTATATTGTTTGCATAATCACTTGAGACATAAGACTCTGCAAAAATTGTTAGAAGCCTGTTGGAAATTGCACTCTCAGTTGGTATAAATGGAGCATATTTATACCTTCCATCTTCCATCATAACCTTAATGAGGCGAAGTTCCTTTATATCTCTTGAAACTGTAGCTTGTGTCACATCAAACCCAAGTTCCTTGAGTTTTTCCGCGATTTCCTCCTGGGTCTCAATAGTTTCTTTTTCTATCAGTTCAAGAATTTTTGAATGTCTACTGTATTTCATCCCTGAGCGTATCTCCCCTCATGTAAAATTTTGACCTTAATATCTTAAAGAAATTTTTATTTGCTAACTTTATCATTTTTACAAAGCAAGGAGCCTTTTTAATCTCTATGGAGTATCCGCCTTTTACCTCATATCCATTCTGCCCGTCAACAGTAACCATAGCACTATGCTCATAGTTTTCATCCACTACAACCTTAACTACCCTTCCGGCTGCAGTAATAAAAGACCTCGAATACAATATATGGGGACATATTGGTGTAACAATTATTATGTCCAGATCCGGCTCAACAATAGGCCCACCCGCTGACAGTGAATATGCAGTCGATCCGGTAGGACTTGATACTATGATGCCATCTCCAGGGTAAGATTCGGCATATACATTATTGATATAGGTATTGAGATGAAGTATCCTTGACAGTTCTCCTCTAGAAATCACTACATCATTTAATGCTATATCCTTTGCCACTACCTCAGTTTTATTATAAATAACAGTATCCAGCATCATACGCTCTTCAACTGTGTACCTGTCATTAATAATATTGTGCAGTGTTGAATCTATATCACATTTTTCAATTTCAGTCAGAAATCCCAAAGTACCTAAGTTTATTCCCAGTATTGGAACATTAGCCGAATACGCATTTCTAGCCACTTTTAAATATGTCCCATCTCCGCCTAGCGATAAGATGCATTCACCTTTTTTATAAATTTCATTTTCATCAAGGATTTCTACTTCTAACTCCAATTTACTTGCAGATGCATATGGCATCAATACCCTTCCGCCCAGCTCCATAATCTTGCCGGCAACCAGTTTTGTAAATTCAAAATTGATATCTTTATCGGAATTCGTTATTATACCGATTGTTTTCATTATTTCTCCTTAATGAATATCCATTATATTTGAATACACCATAATTTCTTACGCTATAAACAAATATAAAAGATCAATCACATTTAATGTAGTTTTATATTATAATAACACACTAAATACAATTCTGAAAATAATTTTTAGTGAATTTATAAGAATCGATGTAATATTAAATACGATTAATCTTTTACATTTATCTCTACTAAATGTAAGATTAATAACGTATTTAATATAACTTACAGATCTGTATGAGCACTATCTACAACTTTAGGAATCTCTACTACTGAAGATACAGAGCAATGGCAATTTGACAAGTGCAAAAGATATTCAATATTACCCTCGGGACCCTTAATAGGTGAAAATGTCAAGCCTTTTATTGAAAATCCCAAACTTGAAGAAAATTCTACAATATCCTTAATAACATCTTCGTGTACCTTTCGGTCCCTTACAACACCCTTCTTTCCTACCTTTTCTCTTCCAGCTTCGAACTGGGGCTTTATAAGGCAGACTACTTGACCATTCTGGTTAAGCAGTGTCTTAACAACAGGCAGAACCTTTTTTAATGATATGAACGATACGTCAATGGAAGCAAAATCCTTAAGTTCTCCCATTTCTTCAGGCTTAACATATCTTATATTGGTTCTTTCCATATTTATTACTCTTTTGTCATTTCTGAGCTCCCAGGCAAGCTGCCCATAGCCTACATCAACTGCTGTAACTTCAACAGCCCCATTCTTTAACATACAGTCTGTAAACCCACCGGTAGAAGCACCAATATCAATGGACCTGGCACCTGTAAGATCAATTCCAAAAAAATCCAGTGCCTTTTCGAGCTTAAGACCACCTCTGCTTACATATGGTATAGCGTTATTTTTTATTTCAATTTCCGAATCTATATTGAATTTTGAGCCTGGTTTGTCTTCCTTATTTTTATTTACATAAACAAGGCCAGCCATAATAGTACTACGTGCCTTTTCTCTGCTTTCAAAAAAACCTTTTTTTACTAATAATGTATCAAGTCTTTCCTTTTCCAAAGCCTTTCCTCCAAATGTTCTCCACCTTAATTCTTTACTGCTTTATAATAACAAGTATCTGCTATTTTACTTACTGATCATTTTGCTGCTTTTTACATAACTTCAGTATTTCTTCAACTAAAGATTCTTCATCAAGCTTATATCTTTTGAAAAGCTGGTTTCTAGACCCATGGGTAATAGGCTGATCAGGAAAACCAAAGAGCTTTGATTTAATATTGATTCCTCTTTGATTTATCATTTCAAGCACACTACTGCCAAACCCTCCAGTAATAGTATTGTCCTCTAACGTTATGAGCTTACGTGTCTTCATAACTGAATTGATAATAAGCTTAACATCAAGAGGCTTGACAAACCTTGCATTGATGAGCTCTACAGAAACCCCATGTTTTGCAAGCTCCTCAGTGGCATTAAGTGCAGTTTCAAACATTGTGCCTATTGCTAGAAAAGTTAAATCACTTCCCTCCTTATAAAGAACCCCCTGCCCAAGCTTGACCTCACCACCATCTATAAGGTGATCCTTTCCTCTGCCTCTCGGATACCTTATAGCAATAGGTCCATTATGCTCCATAAATGCAAACTTAAGCATTTTTCTCATTTCATCATAATCACAAGGTGCCATTACTGTAAAATTCGGTATATGACTTAAGAACGACAGATCATACAGTCCCTGATGGGTTTCTCCGTCATCACCAACAATTCCAGCCCTATCTATTCCAAAAACAACATGGAGATTCTGAAGTGCAATATCATGAAGCAATTGGTCATAGGCTCTCTGTAAAAAAGAGGAATAAACAGCAAATACAGGCTTCAACCCATTTCTTGCCAGGCCAGCAGCAAAAGTAACAGCATGCTGTTCTGCTATTCCCACATCAAAAAATCTTTCATGAAACCTCTTTGAAAACTGGTCAAGCCCTGTTCCGTTAGGCATAGCTGCGGTTATTGCAACAATGTTTTCATCTTCTTCTGCAAGACTTACAAGCTCACTTCCAAATACATTGGAATAGGAAGGTCCCCCAGCTGCCAGAACTTCCCCTGTTTCTATCTCAAATGGTGATATTCCATGAAAAAGGTGGGGGCTTTCTTCTGCAAAAGTATATCCTTTTCCTTTCTGGGTACATACATGGAGCAATATCGGACCTTTCATGGCTTTAGCTCTTGTAAGCACTTCATTAAGCTCCACAAGGTCATGTCCATCAATCGGACCGAAATACTTAAAGCCTAATTCCTCAAACAGTATACCCGGCATGATCATATATTTTACAGATCCTTTAACTTTTCCCAAAGCTTTTGCAGCACTTTTGCCTATAGCGGGAATCTTGTTTAATATAATATCCAAATCTTCCTTAACTTTAAAATAAAAAGGCTCTGTTCTTATTTTTCCTAAATACTTTGAAAGTCCACCCACATTTTTAGATATGGACATTTCATTATCGTTCAATATGACAATAAGATTGTTTGGAGATCTTCCTGCATCATTCAGTGCTTCAAATGCCATTCCACCTGTTAAAGCACCGTCACCTATCAATGCTATCACTGAATACTTTTCCTTTTTTATGTCTCTTGCCTTTGCCATCCCTAAAGCGGCTGAAATTGAAGTACTGCTATGTCCCGTATTAAAAGCGTCGTGCTCGCATTCATTAACTTTAGGAAAACCTGAAATACCATCTAATTGTCTTAATGTGCAAAACTTGTCCTTTCTCCCCGTAATAATCTTGTGTACATAGGACTGATGGCCTACATCCCATATTATTTTGTCGGTTGGAGTACTAAAAACACTATGTAGTGCTAAAGTCAATTCTACAACCCCAAGGTTTGACGCAAGATGCCCCCCAGTCTTTGACACATTTTCTATTAAAAAGGCCCTGATTTCTTCAGCAAGCTCTTCAAGCTGATGTATGTCAAGTTTCTTTATATCATCCGGTGAGTAAATATCATTTAAAATACCACCCAAAAACCTTCAACTCTCTTTCGGTTTCTTTATATAAGAAATATCATATAAGGAATGTCTTATAAATATCTTCATGTTTTTTCTTTAACATGCCTAATTAATGATTATAGCATAATTGCATCCATATATAAAGAGTTGTCTATTTATCTGTTTCTAATTATTTCTTTTTGAGATATATACAGCTATATTTCTAAGGAATTCAGCCTCTGCACCGAAACACTCGAGAGCACCAACCGCTTCATTAGTTACTTCATCCAAAATCTTCTTGGCTTCTTCCAATCCATACTCTGTTATATAAGTAGTTTTATCGTTAGAAGCATCACTACCGCTGTTTTTACCTAATGTTGAAAGATCACCTTCAACATCCAATATATCATCCTTTATCTGGAATGCCAACCCAATCTTTTCTGCAAACACAGAGAGCTTTGATATCTGGGTATCATCCGCACCACATATAATTGCTGAAGAAACAACCGGAGCCTTTATCATTGCTCCTGTTTTACACCCATGCATATAAGTTAGAGTTTCCAATGGAATTTTTTTACCTTCAGATTGGAGATCCACCACCTGGCCTCCTATCATTCCGGTAACTCCTGATGCCTTTACAATATACTGCATGGCTTTAACCTTACTTACAATAATATCAACATTTTTTAAAGCATCTTCAATCATTATCTCAAATGCATAATTTAGGAGAGCATCTCCTGCAAGTACAGCCAAAGCTTCACCATATACTTTGTGGTTTGTAAGCCTTCCTCTTCTATAATCGTCATTATCCATTGAAGGAAGATCATCATGAATAAGAGAGTAGGTATGTATCATTTCGATGGCACATCCATATGCAATAATCTCTTTAAAATTCTTGCCAAAAAGATCACACACTGCCAATGACAATACCGGTCTGATTCTTTTACCTCCAGCCATAAGGCTGTATTTCATAGCTTCATAGCAGGTCTTTTCCGGCATTTCCCTTACCTGCAAAAATACTTCAAGTGCCTCATTTATATAATCAAGATAAAACTGGTACTTTTTGTTAAATTCCATCTGTCTCCTCCAAATTTATTCGACTGAAAAATCTTCTTCTGTGATTTCACCTTTTTCATTTTCCAAAAGAATTGTTATTTTCTTTTCCATTTCATCAAGCTTTGTATTGCAATACTTTGTTAACTCTATTCCCTTCTGAAAAGCTTCAAGGGATTCTTCAAGACTAAGTTCTCCCCTTTCAAGCTTTTTTACTACACCCTCCAACTCTATTATTGCCTCTTCATAGCTTTTTCTTTCCATAGCCAGCTTGTCCCCTTCCTTAACAATGCCTTAATTAACAATGCAATCAACTGTGCCATCCTTTAATTTTATTTCCAAATCAGCTCCTTTATAAACATCATTTATAGACTGTATGACCTTTCCATTTTCTTTGTTCTTGACAACACTATACCCTCTAGCCATTATTGTAAGCGGACTTAGTGCATCAAGCTTTCCTGCCAAAACTGCGAACCTAGATTTATATGAAGTAAAATTCATTTGCAATGCCCTTATAAGACTTTTTTGAAAAATATCTATTCTCATTCTTTCCTGATATACCCTGTCAAAAGGTTGCTTGAAAGTAGTACTCTCAGTAATGCGGGAAAGCCTGTTTCTTTGAAAAAGAAGGTTCTGGTTTAAGGATCTTGCCAACCGATATACCAGGCTGTTTAAATCATTTTTAAGTGATACTTTATCAGGAGCTACTATTTCTGCCGCTGCTGAAGGCGTTGGTGCCCTTTTATCGGCCACGAAATCAGCGATGGTATAATCGGTTTCATGTCCAATAGCAGAAACAACAGGTATATCAGACCTAAATATGCTTCTTGCAACAACCTCCTCGTTAAATGCCCATAATTCCTCTAATGATCCTCCTCCACGAGCCAAAATAATGACATCAACACATTGAAGCTTATTCAGCCTGTCTATTGCCTTGGAAATTTGTTTTGCCGCTCCTTCGCCCTGGACAGCTACCGGATAAATCTTTATATTTATGTTGGGATACCTTCTTCCCATTACGTTAATTATATCTCTTATAACAGAGCCTGTTGAAGATGTTACAACTCCAACAACCCGGGGTAAAAGTGGAAGCGATTTTTTATATATCAGGTCAAACAACCCTTCCTTTTCCAGCTTCTGTTTTAATTGCTCAAAAGCCATATGAAGAGCTCCGATCCCATCAGGCTGCATGGACTCTACATAAAGCTGGTATTGTCCATCTCTTTCAAAAACCGAAATATATCCACCAACAATAACTCTCATACCGTTTTCCGGAACAAATTTCAATTGGCAATTATTAGTTCTGAACATGACACATTTAATAAGACTCGATTCATCCTTAAGGGTGAAATACATATGTCCTGAGTAATGATTTTTATAATTGGAAATTTCTCCTCTCACCATAAGGCCTGAAAGTAATATATCACTTGAAATTATATTTTTCAAATACCTGTTTATCTCTGAAACTGTGAGAACCTTACGCATAAAACCTCCATATTGCAAGTAATGGGAGCATTATCAATTTATGAACATACAAATTAACACACATCCTACAATGTGGTATGTGTGTTAATCACGTTAAATAATATACTATTCTTTAGAGCCATCTACATGTACAGGAAATATCTTGGATACTTTACCCAAGATACCATTGACAAATGATCCCGCATCGTCTGTACTATATTTTTTAGCCAATTCAACCGCTTCGTTTATAGAAACATTGAAGGGTATATCTTCCCTAAAGCAAACTTCATAGATACTTAACCTTAGTATTGATAAATCAACCTTTGAAATCCTGTTGATTTTCCATCCCTTAGCGTGATTTTCGATAAGCTGGTCAATTTCTTCAAGCTTACTATACACCCCGTCTATGACTTCATTCACATATGTTTTGTCACTGTCAGTTAACTTCTCTTCATCTAAAACGTATTGCACCTGCTGCTCCCTATCATCCTTCTGTATCTCCAACTGGTATAAGAGCTTCATAGCAGTTTCGCGGGCTGCTCTTCGTCCCATTAAATATTACCTCCATACAAGCTTTACGTATATCAAATTTATTAATCCTATATTAAATGCGATTAATCTTTTACATTTATCTATCGCAAAATTCCGTTAAAGCGTTCGTTATTTTGCTCTGCTAAATGTAAGATTAATAACGTATTTAATATAAATAAGGAATGATATTAAAAATTAGTATTTAGTTAAAATCATCTCAAAGTACCTGGTGGAAAGATCTTATCCAGAAACTTTTTGAGATAATCTTTGTCAACACTTAATACCTTACCAATATAATACCCCACCGACATGCAAATTACAATAAAAATAAACTTAATCAATCCAATTATAAGAATAGATACAGCAATTAAAAAGCCTATTATTGCTCCATTTACTTCACCCTTGTGAGATTTATAAAAACTGTATATTTTGTCCATGTTCATATAATCTGCCTCCAGGGCTTATTCCACCCTATTTTTATTATATCCTATAAATATATTATCAACTATCACCTTTACCTCAATTACATTTATACCTGAAGTATCCTCTACAGTTTTCTTAACCTTGACCTGAATATCTTCAGAAAGTATAGGTATATTTATATCTGATAATACTACAGCTTTTATAACTACAATGACACCTTCTGTCTCCTTATATACATAGGCTTTTGCTTCCTTAATACCTGATAGTCTCTTTGTAGCCGCCAGGGAAATATTTTCAATGGTATTTAGTGAAACCTTAATCTCCCCTATATCTGTTTTCTTGCTAATGGTCCTTTTATCCGTATCATCACTGGTTTGGGACAATAACAGTATCACACTAACTCCAAGGATTGCTAAACCTCCAAAAATTATAACAAATTGGAATACATTGTTAGTCAATAAATTTGATGATATATATGTTGAAACGCTTTTAAAGGAGTCGGGCATGACTGTTAAAAATATAATTGCCATTGTAAATATAATAACCACAACAAAATATACACCTAGTATAGCCCGCTTTAATGTACTGTTCATATTTTGCCTCCTCTTTTGTTTTTATAACAAAATTGATTTGCCCACAAACAAATGTAATAGATTTATCACTTTTACTATGTTTTGGAGTCATTTTTATTTTCTGTGTCAAAATTAACGCCCTGTATGTGAATATTAACCTCAACTACATTCAGACCTGTCATTGTCTCTACAGTCTTTTTTACTCTCTCCTGTATATCCCAAGCCACATCGGGTATTCTGCAGCCGTAATCAATTATTATATATAGATCAATTGCTGCCTGTTTTTCACCTACCTCAACCTTAACGCCCTTAGAGAGGTTTTTTCTGCCGAGCATCTCAACGATTTCTCCTGCAATACCACCGCTCATACCTGCAACTCCCGGCACTTCCATAGCAGCAATTCCAGCTATTATGGCAACAACCTCATCAGTGACTTTAACAGTCCCCAAGTCACTTAAAAGCTCATGATTGATTTCCTCCATTAAAAAAACCTCCCCGCTTGGAGAACATAATTGCTTAAATACACTTCATCAGGAGTTAATTATATCATTATATATAAGTATTATCAATATATGGAGGTTCAATGCCTAAAATATATTTTTTATTCTTATATCATCTATATCCAAATTTGCCTGCCTTGACACAATATCGTATATTTGTGCTGTTTGGGAGGAAGAAAGGTTTGGAGCCTTGATAACTATGTCTACACTACCGTCATCTGCAAAAAATGCTATTGCATCATTGAATCCATTTTTCTTTATCAGATTTTCTATTCTCATTTCCCTATCTGAGTTTTCAGCCATTCTTGTAACTTTCTCATAAGCTTTCGTTCTAGCTTCCTTAGTGAGGCTCGGATCATCAGCTATTGCTTTCAATGTATCACTACTCCTTCCCCTGCTGACCTCCTTATCAATCTTAGCCTTTGCAAAATAGTCATTTGCTTCTTTTGATGCAACTAAGTTCGCACTTGTTTTTTTGTTATCTTCATCATTGCTTTTTGAGTTATCCTTATCACTTGTCTTATCGCTATCCTTTGCTTTATTGTCTTCTTTTACATCTTTACTATCTTCTTTTTTATCCTTACTTTTATCTGTCTCTTTTACACCATCTGAAACAGCAAACTCGCTGTCCACATATACAGCTTCACCAAGTCTTGAACTGTCACTGTTATTTACCGATGTGTCGCCCTTCCTATAGCTATATTGAAGATAACCGGCAACCACTAGCATTAAAACCAAAGACAGAACAACTATTTGTTTTCTTTTAAATACCATCATATAAAAGCCCCCTTTTATTATTTTCCCCTATCATATTAATACTTGTCATATAATTTATATTCATATTCCTATAAATTTATAATTAAATTATTTATTTAGAATAGCTTTCTTTGCTTTCTAAAACCTCAATTCTGTGAACAGGAACATCCAACAACACTTGTACGGCTCTAGCAAGCCTTTCTCTAACCTCAGGGTCCGATGCTCCTTCAGCGACAACAACTACACCCTTAACTTGGGGCATAAGTTCTTTTAAAACTATAGGTTTTTTATTATTTCCCTGGATTTCTTCATAAACTACTTTGTTTTCACTGTCATATTGTTTTATACTTCTCACCCCGCCTCCCGAGTCTTTTTCCTCTGTATCATTTTCATTCCTTTTAATATCATAAGCAGGTACAATCTCTTTTCCCGATACATATGTCACCATAACGTTAACCTTGCCTGCCCCTTTAACCTTTGTTAAAAGTTCCTCCAGCCTTTTTTCGTTTTGGTCTGCATCATTCGGCTCTACTTTGGCCGCAGTATCTACAACCTGTGTCACACTACTATTTACAGTTTCCTTTTTTTCCTCTTTTTTAGGGAACAGGGATCCACCGGCAACAATAGCAATTATACCGATTATGATAACTATAACTGAGTTTTCTATGACTTTCTTTCTATTTTTGTTTTGCAATAACTTTTCCAGTAACTTTTTGATTCTTACCATATCCTTCTCCCATTCATCCTTTTGTAAATTATCTTTGAGTCTTTGTTTTCTGGCTTTGGCATGTAATTACTATATTTTCCTTCTTCACCCCCAAAAGCTCATTTATTTGATTTTTTAAATATGTATCCAGCTTACTGTCTACAACATTATTTTCATTAGAATTATCTATTCCTTTACTTAACTTATTCCTTTGGTCAGTATTAGTTATGGAAATTTCGCTACCAGGGCCTACCTGAATTTTCTCTACCCTCGGTATAATACTTACTGCCCGGGCATTCTCATTTTTATCCTTCGTGTTAAGACTCATATATATTCTTTTAATCTCACCATACTTTTGGGAATCCGGGTCTTCATCTATGATTACATCAGCCTTTACAGATTCTATCTCATCGTTTTGTTTCGCATAACTTTCCAATTGAGCTATTATTTTTTGTCTATAAACTTCAATTACTTGCTTTGATTGACTGTTACCTAAAACCTTACTTTTTCTGTCAATATCCATTTTGTTTATATTTATAGTCTCAACGAGCTCTAAGCCTTTTAAATCCGCATCCTTCTGGATAAACTTCAAAAAAGGAGTTATCAGTGCAATCATTATAAGAAATCCCGAAATCAGATTAATATACTTTTTCATTCTGCCTGAAGGAATCAAAATCTCAAGAAGAACAATAAATATTACAAGTGTTACTATATTGATAGTCCATCCCCTTAAAAATTCAATCATAAACCTCCTCCTTTGAAATGATTAATTTAAGTTATTTCTTACCGTATAGCTGTTGAGATACTACTTGATGCAATTATCGCAGTAATTGCTATAAGAAACATAAATGCTACACAAGCTACTATCCCTAAAACAAATGTAAGAGATCCTGATATATCATTAATGCATTTAACAATTCTTGTTTCTGCAATAGGCTCAACCAATACAGCAGTTATTTTAAATAAGGAAATTAGAGCAAATATTTTAATTATCGGTACAAGGCAAATTGACACAATACCTATCATAACAGCTATCCCTGATGCATTTTTTATAAGCAGGGTGCAGCCTAAAACGGTATCTGCCGCATCCGCAAGGTATTTGCCGGCCACAGGTATAAATGCTCCTATAGCAAATTTGGCAGTTTTACTTGAAACTCCGTCAACAACAGCACCTACCGATCCCTGAATAGTAATTATTGCTATAAAAACAGTCAGTGTTAGTCCTAAAACGACCGACCCTGCCTGCTTTAAAAGGGAGGCCAGCTTTGATATTTGAACTTTATCTGAAATATTGTTTACCAAAGATAATATAGTTGAAAAAAGAATTATTGGAATAAATATGTTCTTCATAATTGCTGCAACAATCTCAACAATCATTACAAGAAGAGGCTGAAATATACCTCCGGAAGTAATGTTTCCGCTTGATACAAGCAATGTTATAAGTATGGGTATAGTTGCCTGCATAAAATTAACCATATCGTCTATTATATTTCTTCCCATAGTCAATACAGAGTTTAAGCTGACAATCAATACCGACACTATTACTATATAGCAAACAAAAAAGGCTAATTCTCCAACACTAGCACTTAAAAATGATGATTGAAGGTTTTTAAGAATAGCACACAGAATTATGAGAACAATAAGCTTAATTAATATGTTGATATTTATATATATCTCTTTTAAAAAATAGCGTAATACCGCATTCAAAATACCCTTTAAATTCGGATTAAACTTTCCTTTAGCAGTATTTGCTATAAACCCGCTAGGATCATACTTCGGCAAAAGATCCTTTATACCGTTATCGGCATAATCCCTCATCTGATTCTCTATAAATCCGGCTTCCTCCGATTTCGCCTGCTCTTCAATGAGCTTATCCTCAATAATATTATCACTATCACTTTGTTCATATGCATAACATGTAAAAAGTGATTGCATCTGAGGCAAAATCAGGATGATAACATACACCAGAATTGATATCTTTACACATTTTTTTAAATTAAACCTAGCATTTTTCTTCATATTACTCCTCTTTAGTAAGGAATGTCTTAGAAATAGCATCGGATGCTTTTTCTTAGCCATTACTAATTCTTTATAAAATATATTTATATATAGATATTTAACTAAGTCCAACTTTATTACATAAAATTAATAAATTTCAAAAAAATATTCAATCTCTTTATATAGGAGCTGCAATAACCTCAAACACTCAGGTTAACTGCCATTGAAGGCCTCATATATTGAAACCAATCCTTTATTATTTCAAACATGTAATCAAGAAAACCTTTGTGCAAAACCTCATCCTTTGTTCTTAGCTTTGCCTCTGCTATAACATTTCCGTTTACGGAAAAGCTAACATATCCCATGTTTACACCCTTATCAACAGGTGCTTTTACACAATCCGGTATCTCTTCCACCCTCTTTAAACTTTTGAATTCTTCTTCAGTTAGCGGGTAGGTTATTTCAACATTCGAAACTAGTGAAACAAACTTCTCTTTACCTTTTATGACCGGTATTTTTTTTATCTCCTCATCTGCTTTTATCAATGTGTACTGCTTAAAGTTTTTAAAAGCATAGTCCAGTATTTTTCTGGTGCTCTCAGCCCTAATAGTTCTTGTCGGACAACCGAGGACAACAGATATCAATCTCTGACCGTTCCTTGTTGCAGAACATACAAGACATCTTCCTGCCTGGCCGGTATATCCGGTCTTAACACCATCTGCACCAGGATAAAAACCCAGCATTTCATTGGTATTGTATAAGCTTCTCCCGGTAATACTTGTAGAAACAGTCTTACATATTGCTGCAAATTCTGGATTACGGAGGGCATACCTTGTCATTTGAGCAAGCTCATTAGCAGTAGAATAATGCCCTTCTCGGTCCAAACCATGGGGTGTCTTAAAAGAAGTATTAACAAGGTCTAACTCACTGGCTTTTTTATTCATCATATCTACAAATGATTCCACATCTCCTCCGATATGCTCAGCTATAGCTATTGCTGCATCATTACCGGAGTTAAGCAACAGACCGTATAATAACTCTTTTAATTTCAACTTTTCTCCTTCTTTTAAGTTGATGCTCGACCCTTTAATGCTGGCAGCCCTTTTGCTTATTGTAACTATATCATCAACATTTCCGTTTTCCAAAGTTACTATCGCTGTCATTATTTTTGTAGTACTGGCAATATACCTTCTTTGATCAGCATTTTTTGAGTACAAAATACGCCCGCTATTTGCATCCATGACAATAGCCGCATGTGCATTAATTACAGGAACGGAAGCAGTAACATCATTCTTTTCGGAAGCAAAAGCTTTTATAACCAATTGACCTTCATTCAAATCATCTGAAAACGAATAAGTGCATATATTTACTATCATTATCAATATAACGACTATACAAGTTTTACGTCTTAGACCTATCACTTAATCCACCTCAAATTAAATATTTATATGAAAATATATGAATTGAAATTGTTTAATATAATAAATTTGATTAATTAATCTCACAATATACTATATTAAAAGATTCTAAAAAACTACTTACGCTTTCTACGCAGACGTTGACTACATTACAGAATTTGTAAAGGAATTGTTTTATTTATCGCCCAAAACTTACTACTTATAATCTTATAATTTTAAGACACAATAAGACTATAAAGGGAGGTGATATTAATGGCAAACAACAATAGCAACAGCAAAACTCAATTTGATAACATGAAGTATGAAATAGCTAAAGAAATTGGTGTAAACTTAAAACAGGGATATAACGGCGACTTAACCTCAAGAGAAGCAGGTAAAGTTGGCGGTAATATAGTTAAAAAAGTTTTCCAGTCATACACTGGTAACAGCTATCCTACTGAAAAATTAAATGACACTTCCAGATAAGTATATCATTCTGGCATAGTAAATGACGCTTTTTAATTTTATAAATATACACTTTTTATTCATAATAATTAAAAAGTACTAAAATCTAGTAATAAATTGTTGAATTTCACTCTGTGAATCACGATAAAGGGACTTCAAATAGTTTGAGGTCCTTTTATTCATAAAAACTACACCAACAAATTCAGTTCAATTGCCTGCATTTGATTTAAAACAATGAATGATTGAATTTTTGCTTCTTAAAAAAGAAACAGACGGATATTGGTATCTGACTGTTTCTTCATTAGATTTGTTGATATTTATTACACTTAATATCGATACTTCACATTTGATAGAGCAAATAACGAGTAATTAAAGGGATTTGCTATAGACAAATGTGAAATATCAATTGATTTTATTGCTTACAAACTCAAACTCAAAATGGGAAGTAATATTTCAATATTCCCTTAGCTTAAGCGTTAATTCTTGCAGTTTCCTGCTGGGCCTTGCTTATTTCCTGTTGACTAGCATTCTGAACTTGATACCATCCCTTTTGGGCCATCAAGTCAAAAATTTGTTTTTGATGATTAAATGTACTTGTTAGAATATTTGTTGCATCATTTCTTAAAAACTGGTTAGTGCTTTCAAGTACTAAATTTGTTAAAGACGATGCTGCAAGCTTGTGTTCATTCAATAAAACAGACATTACTTCCTGGTCAGTAATACTTCTCATTTTTTATCCTCCTTACTGTATAGTCGCTGAATTAATATGTTTGATTAGTGTTTGTAAATCACTTTGATGATCCTTTACCATCTTTTCACACAAGCTTTTTATCTGTGTATCAGTACACAATTCTCCAAAACCTTCCATAACTTTAATAGAGTTTTGTGTCATTTTAATGTTATCTTGAACCAGCATAAGTTCTTTTGTTGTAAGTGACATTGGCTACCTCCTTTGTTAATTATTATATAAAACCAATTTTTCACATTGCCATAACAAACCCCTTTAAATCATTCGTTATTTGTTCTGCCAAATGTTAATCCTCATTGGTTTTATGTATATTAAATGCGTTATTAATCTTACATTTAGCAGAGCAAAATAATGAACGCTTTAACGGAATTTTGCGATAGATAAATGTAAAAGATTAATCGTATTTAATATAGTTATCATACCAATAAATATGATTTACATTTTTCCCTAATATATTCATTAATAATACAAAAGTGTTTAAACCATTGCAAAACATGATTAAAAATCATTTTGTCAATAAGTCATCACTTAAATACATAACTAACGAAATAAAGGCAAAAATATAAATTATGACCATCGTTTTTCATCACAATTTTTTTGTAATTCTCATTTAAAATAACTGAAAGGATGATTCTGTGTTAGTAGTTTTTATAAGGACTCTTATATTATTTTTATTAGTCGTTGTTGTCATGCGTGTAATGGGAAAAAGACAAATAGGACAACTCCAGCCTTTTGAATTGGCAGTCGCTATTATGATATCCGAACTGGCTGCCATACCCATGCAAAATACCGGTATTCCTTTGATAAACGGCATAATCCCCATTATCACGTTATTGCTTGCACAGCTCCTGCTGTCATTAATATCATTAAAAAGTATCAAAGCCCGCGGCATTATATGTGGAAAGCCCAATATCCTTATAGAAAACGGTAAAATCAATGAAGCAAACTTGCGAAAAGAAATGTATACATTGAATGATTTGCTTGAACAGCTACGTATAAAGGGCACCAGCAATATTCTGGATATTGAATATGCAATCCTTGAAACAAACGGACAGCTTAGTATTATCCCTAAATCCCAAAAAAGACCTGTTACACCTGAAGACTTAAAGATTCAAACCAATTATGAGGGTATACCCTTAGACTTGGTAATCGACGGCGTTATCAACTATAATAATCTGAAAAAAGCTAAACTCGACGAAAGCTGGTTATTAACCCAGCTAAACAATCATGATATTAAAGACACAAAAGAAGCCTTGTTTGTGAGCCTGGATTCATCCGGAAAACTATATTTTCAGAAAAAAAGCATGGAGGGGAAGGGAAATTAATTTGCATAACGTCAAAGTATTTATTGGAATAATTATATTAATATCCGCTTTGTTTACTTTTAGTCTGGCAAGCTCACATTATTTGCATCAGTCAGCCCAAGAATTAGATTATCTTATTGGTAAAGTAGAGAGAAATTCAAGGTCTAATGACTGGGCGAATGCAGTTAATGAGCTTACTAACCTTGATAATGAATGGAAAAACACATCAAACATATGGGCCATGCTAATCGATCATGCAGAAATCGATAATATAGATGATTCATTAATTCGTATGAGAGAATATATAAAAGCCCAAAATAGTGTCTTAGCTTTAGGAGAACTGGCCAGTTTGAAACAATATATCAACCACATACCACTAAAAGAGTCTTTTAGCTTTGATAATATTTTCTAGGCGTGTTAATTTTTTAGGTGTGTCAAAATGCCGTGATTTTCTCATTGAAACTCATCTGTTAATAAAACACACTCATTATCAAGTAGAAAATAAAAACAATATATATTACGCCACTAAGCATAAAAGGTAAAGGAGTTAACCCATTCTTTACCTTTATCCATAATATCACGGTTATAGATGATACCATTGATAATATGCAGCTTACAATTGCAGTACTGCTAAGCTTCCATGAAGTAAACATTATTCCCACTGCAACAGGTATGCAACTTTGGAATACCATTGCACCACTAATATTTCCTAATGCCAGTGAATCTTTTCCTTTTCTTATCCATATTACGCTATTAAATTTCTCAGGTAACTCAGTAGCAATTGGAGTTATAATTAATGCAAGAATCATCGGCGAAATTTGTAATAAATTTGAAACTCCTTCTATGTTTGACACAAATATGTACGATCCAGATATTATTCCGACTAAAGCAATAGTTAACTGCAATAAGATTGCTGGCAAACTTACCTTTGCATCGAAAATCTTTAATATATATAGTGTTTCAAGCCTGTCTACAGAAATTTTATCATATTTAACTGTCAGTAAAACATAGTATAAATACATTAAAATCAGTCCAATAGATATAATCATTTTTACATTGAAATTTTCTGCAATTGTTACTATTATGCCACTTGAATACATTACTAGAAAAAACTTCATATCTCTGATAAAAATCTTTTTGTTTAACCTAATATTAAGGCCGCTTTTTCGTTTTTTATTGAAAAGAATTACGCTTAATCCGGTTATAAAAAACGCCAGTGTACTCAACATAAAAGGTGCACCTAATATCGCACCTATACCAACATCTATAGAGCTATCCTCATTACTTCCTGCTGACCTGATAATTGCTATTATAGGAATTAATGTTTCAGGTAAACAAGTACCAACTGCTGAAAATATGCTTCCTACAACTCCATCTCCAAAATTCAGCTTTCTTCCGAACCACTCTATCCCGTTGGTAAATAATTCACAGCTCATTAGAATTATTATTAACCCCAAAAACAGTAATGTTATATATATCTGCATAGAACTCTTATCCTTTATATTAGTGCTTAATGAAATTCTCACATTATAACTATTCTTAAAAAAGCACCATTATTACATATTCCATGCATAAGTTTAAACACTGATTAAACAGAAAAAAGAATGTTGCAAACTGCGATATAAGCAGCATTACAACATTCTTTCTGATTAATCAGCTAAATATTTACTATTTAACTAATATTTCACTTCCGTCCTTTTCATCTCTTCTAAATTTATGATCTCTAGCCGCTTCTTCAATATCTCCAAATGCCCAATAATTTGGTGATACATCTGGGAATGAACCTACTTCTACCTTAAGAGGTCCTCTGTAAAGCATCCTATTAATCATTGCAACAACTTCTGCACGTATTATGTTGTTATTTGGCTTAAATGAACCGTCACTATAGCCCTGAATCAATTTGAACCTATATATCTCCTCTATATAGTTTATAGCCCAGTGACCCTCAATGTCTGTAAAATGTACTTTCGATGGTGCAATATTCTTCAGTTGCAGGTAATTAAATATTACTGTAGCCAACTCTGCCCTTGTTATAGGTGCATCAGGATGGAAAGTAGAATCCATATACCCTTTGAATATTCCACTATTTGTTACCGCTTCAATATAGCCAAATGCCCAATGCTTCTTTGAAACGTCAACATAACTGCTTTCAGCACTATCCTTTACAGTAAGCCCCATAATACGAGCAAACATTGTAGCAACCTCAGCTCTTGTTACATTTTGTTTAGGCTTGAATGTTTTATCCTTATAGCCTAAAATATATGCACTATGACTGCCTGGCGTAAACCTATTGGAGTATAACATTACTCTAATTGTTGATTTATCGTCATTTCCTTTTACGTCATTTTCATCCATACCAAGGGTTTCCTTACTGTTTATCTCTACAGTATTATCTGTATACTCCTCTGATTTTGTCAATGAATCAACCTTAACTTTATACTCTTTTGTGTATGAAGCTCCAACTGCCAGCTTACCTATTGTCCATTCAATTTTGTTTCCACTTATCGTACCATTGGCTGCATCATAAATAGTAGTGAATTTAGGTATAGCTGCTGTTATCTTAACATCTGTAACATCGACTTTTCCAATGTTCTTATATTCAATGGAGTAAGTAATAATACTTAATTCTTCATATCTGCTCTTATCTGAACTTAAATACACAGCTAAATCTGCACCCTCAGCAGGAGGACCAGGTATTCTTTCAGTTGGTATAGGTACCACCACTGGAGTAGCAGTAGGCGTAGCTGTCGCAGATGCAGCTGGTGTAGCTGTTGCCGTAGCTGTTGCTGTCGCACTGCTAACAGGGCCAACCGGCGGAATATATGGTGCATCAGTAGGTTTTGCTGTTGCTGTTGGTGTTGCTGTTACAGCTGATGCTGTTGGTGTTGCAGCAGTTGGTGTTGCAGCAGTTGGTGTTGCATCTGTTGCTGTTGGCGTCGCATCTGTTGCAGTTGGTGTTGCATCTGTTGCTGTTGGTGTTGCATCTGTAGCTGTTGGTGTTGCATCTGTTGCTGTTGGTGTTACTGTTGCAGCTGTAGCTGTTGGTGTTGCATCTGTTGCTGTTGGTGTAACTGTTGCAGCTGTAGCTGTTGGTGTTGCATCTGTTGCTGTTGGCGTTACTGTTTCAGCTGTAGCTGTTGGTGTTGCATCTGTTGCTGTTGGCGTTACTGTTTCAGCAGTAGCTGTTGGTGTTGCATCTGTTGCTGTTGGTGTTACTGTTGCAGCTGTAGCTGTTGGTGTTGCATCTGTTGCTGTTGGTGTTACTGTTGCAGCTGTAGCAGTTGGTGTTGCATCTGTTGCTGTTGGTGTTACTGTTGCAGCAGTAGCTGTTGGTGTTGCATCTGTTGCTGTTGGTGTTACTGTTGCAGCTGTAGCAGTTGGTGTTGCATCTGTTGCTGTTGGCGTTACTGTTGCAGCTGTAGCTGTTGGTGTTGCATCTGTTGCTGTTGGTGTTACTGTTGCAGCTGTAGCTGTTGGTGTTGCATCTGTTGCTGTTGGTGTTACTGTTGCAGCAGTAGCTGTTGGTGTTGCATCTGTTGCTGTTGGTGTTACTGTTGCAGCAGTAGCTGTTGGTGTTGCAGCA
>Ga0255341_1000625_pt1 | contig 57133 bp, 50 predicted proteins | sample wastewater_treat_8_FD_192418 | JGI IMG/M metagenome (GOLD analysis project Ga0255341, IMG submission 192418) | Wastewater microbial communities from Lulu Island WWTP, Vancouver, Canada - plant12 | ecosystem: Engineered > WWTP > Wastewater > Unclassified | place: Canada: Vancouver, British... | reverse complement strand
CATGGCTGTTTAAGACAGATATTTTGATGATTCTACGATAAATTCATACATTTTTTTGCAAAATCCCCTTGATTTTTCGGGGGGGTATGATATGCTAAAGGAAATTTGACGTTTTTAGAGGTGCCCTTATGATATTACAAAAATATTAAGTGAAACAAATTGGAAATTATGGAGGTAGTAATGAATAAGATTACTTGTATTTGTTTAGGTGTTAGAGATATGGAAAGGTCAATAAAGTTTTACAGAGATGGTTTAGGATATAAGACTGACTGCAAAGAGAATAATCCGCCAGTATGTTTTTTCGATACTCCAGGAACAAAATTTGAACTATTTCCTTTGGAACAATTAGCAAAAGATATTGATGAGAATAATCCACCAAAGGGAAATGGATTTTCCGGAATTACATTAGCATATAATGTTGAACATAAAGAAGATGTTGATAGTGTAATTGAATTAGTACGAAATGCTGGCGGAAGAATTGTAAAAGAACCACAAGACACCTTTTGGGGTGGATATCACGCATATTTTTCTGATTTAGATGGATATTACTGGGAAGTTGCATGGGGTTCAAATTTTAAGTTTGATGAAAATGGACTATTGAAATTTTAGTAATTAAAGGAGATATAAAAATGGCTTCAAGCAAAGAATACTTAGACTTTATTTTAGAACAAGTATCTGAATTAGATAATATTAGTTACTCAATTTTCAAAAGAGAAAGCGTCAATAAATCAAAAAAGGTACTTGACAAAACGCTTCCTGCGGAAGCGCTCCGGCATTACAGGGTGATTCCACAGCGGCTGGCGCCAGCGCGCAGCACGCTCAGCACCAGATCGTTGTATGAAACGCCGGAAAACTCAGCAAGCATGGGGTAGTCGCTGTAACCGGGAGCCAGGCCGGGAAGCGGATTGATTTCAATGAAGTATATTTTGCCGTCTGCGGAAAGACGAAAGTCGATCCGGGAAAAATCCCGGCATCCGAGGGCCTTGTATATCCGGCGCGACAATTCCATCATTTCGTTTTCGGTATTTTTGTCTATGTCGGACGGGCAGCTGTACGACACATGGTTCTTGTAATCCTGTTTCACGTTATAGCTGTAGATGCGATAGTTTCCCCGCGTGCTTTTATGGAATGAAATCTCCATCGGCGGAAAAACGCGCATATCCTGCCCGTTCCCCAGAATGCCCACGGTGAACTCGCGGCCTTCTATATATTCCTCTGCCAGCATGTCGCCTTTGTAGTGGCCTAACATGTACTTGAGTTGCTGGTCAAATTCTTCGTCGGAATTCACGATGCTGATATCGGAGATTCCCTTGCTCGACCCCTCGGCGTTGGGTTTGATGATGATCGGGTATTTCATGCCGCTCAGATCGGGCTTCATATAAAGCCCGAACACAGTGTATTTCGGCGAGCGAACGTCGTATGTGGAAAGCAGTCTTTTGGTAAGCGCCTTGTCCAGCGCGATGCAGAGCGTCGTTTCGTCCGATCCGGTAAAAGGAATGCCGAGCATATTCAAAAGCGCGGGGATTTGGGCTTCCCTGCCGCGCCCCGAAGTGCCTTCGGCGATATTGAACGCCATGTCTATGTGATTGTGCGCAAGGCGCTCAGGGAGCGTTGAATCCGCCTCAAAAAGCAGCACGCCGAGACCCGCGCCGGCAAGAGCGTCCCTGATGGCGTAGACGGTGTCAATGCTGTCGTATTCGGCTTGTGCGTCGGGAGTGTCGCCGGATGAGTCATGCTTGAGGTTATAAATGATTCCAATGACCAGCGCAGGAGGAGGGATATGGCTTTCCTCAGCCCTTTCTTCCATGGAAAAATCACTTCGCTTTCAGGTAATCATCGGAGCAATTTCTTACTCGAAAACGGTATACTGCAACTCTCAACACAAGTCAACATAAATTATTTCATGCCGGTTCGAATCCTGCGTGCATCAGCATGAGCGCTTCTCCGCTGCCCGCCGGCGGCTGACAGCGCCTGGTGAACGTTCATCATCTGTCCACGGAATCATCGAACTTTCTCCCGCGATAAAACACATTTCCGCCACAGTTTCCGTTTAGGATAGGATCACGGCAAAGGAATGCCGGAATGAAAGGAAAGAGGAAATTACGATGAACACAAAGAAATGGATGAGCATGCTGGCGCTGGCGCTGGCTTTGGCTGCGCCGGTGATGGGCCTGGCTTCCGGGGACTACGGCGCGGCCGCGGTCAGGGAGGGCGAGACCTATACGGTGGAGCAGATGCTGGTCTACGCCCTGCAGGACGAGTACCTAGCCCTGGCTGAATACAAGGCGATCATGGAGAAATTCGGCGTGGACCGCCCCTTTGGCAACATCATGAAGGCTGAGCAAACCCATGTGGAGCACCTGCTGCCCCTGTTTGCCGCCTACAAGATCCCTGTGCCGGAGGATACCTCCGCCGGGCATGTGACGCTGCCCGAGACGCTGGAGGAGATCTATCAGACCGGCGTGACGGTGGAGATCAACAATATCAAAATGTATGAAACCTTCCTGAAGCAGGAGGGGCTGCCGGAGGATGTGAAGACCGTGCTCCAGGCGCTGAAGAACGCGTCCGAGAACCACCTGGCGGCCTTTGAGCGCAACCTGAACAGGCCCGGCAGCGGGCAAGGCCTGCGCGCCGGCAGCCGCCGGGCGGATGAGGGCGGCGCCCCCGCCTATGGACGCCGCAACCAGCCCGGGAATGCCGCCGATAGCGGAAGCCGGCCCCGCGACGGGCGCGGCCGCAGGGGGAACTGACAGGAACAATTGGTTATTCCAGACAATATAAAAGGGATGCGCGGGCGCCGCGCATCCCTTGACTTTCTGGCGCTTATACTGATGTAAAGAAAAGTATCAGCATTATTATTTCAGCAGCTCGGCCGCTTCCAGCTGCGCCTGGATATCGTCCAGGGCTTCCTGGGCGGTGACTTCGTTGCTCTCCAGCGTGGACAACACGTTGCCGATGATCTCTGCGGCGGCGCCGGCTTCAATCAGGGCAGGCGGCGCGGAAGCGAAGTTCATGCTGTCAAACACGGCGGTGCGGTTGGCGGGCGGGGTGATGTCCAGATATTGGCTCAGCCTGCTCTGGTCCGCGATGGTGGGCAGCTCCCAGCTGGCGTCCAGGCGCAGCTGCACGATGTCCGGGTCCGAGCCCAGGGCATCAATGAACCTGGCAGCCGCTTCCTTGTGGGCGCAATTGGGAGAGATGGCGTTGACATTGGCAAAGAAGAAAGTGGCCTTGTCCTTGAACCCCGGCTCCACCACGATGTCCCATTCAAAGGCGGCCTTTTCCGTGAAGGTGGGGAAGCCCCAGATGCCGGTGACGATCATGCCCAGCTTGCCCTCAGTGAACATGTCCCAGTCACCGCGGCCGGCCATGTCCTCCTGGTTGGGCTGCACGCGGCCTTCGCCCCGCACGCGCTGGAGCATGGCTTGCAGCACCGCCACGTTCTCGGGCGCGTTGGCGGTAAAGGCGGTGTAGTCGGCGCTGACCAGGCTGCCGCCGTTGCCCTTTACGGACTTGTAGAACTCATGGTAGGAGACGGGCTGGAAATAGCCCCAGATGTCCTCGCCCAGCGCCCGGATTTTTTCCGCGGCCGCCTGCGCGTCCGCCCAGGTCCATTCATTGGTGGGGTACGCAAGCCCGGCCTGGTCAAAGAGTGCCTTGTTGTAGAACAGCACGCAGGTGGAGAAGCTCATGGGCACGGCGTAGAGCCTGCCCTCACTGGACACAGCCGCCAGGGTGCCTTCGGAATAATTGCCGCGCGCTATGCCCAGGTCGCTCAGGTCGGCCACGGCGCCCCTGAGCATGTAGGCCAGGAAGTTCTCCATGTTCAGTTCAAACACGTCCGGCGGGTTGCCGCCGCCCACGCGGGTGGCCAGCCCCGTGAAATAATCGTTGTAGCCGGTCAGCTGCAGGTCGATCTTGATGTCGGGATTCTTTTCCTCAAAGATGGCGATCATCTTCTTGAGGGTTTCCTCCTGGGCGCCGGAAGCGGAGAAGTTGGCGTAGGTCAGGGTGGTCTGTGCGCTGGCGGCTGCGGCGAAGGCCATGAGCAGCGCAGCGGCAAGCAGGAAAGCCAGGATCTTTTTCATTGGGATACCTCCTATTTTTTGAACGCTTGCGCGTTTGATCCGGGGTTGGGGGACTATTTGAGCCCGCCCAGGGCGATGCCGCTGTCCACGCGGCACTGGGAGAGGACATAGACCAGCAGGATGGGCAGGATGGTGAGCACGGCCCCCGCCATGAGGACGTGCTCGTTGTTGCGGTACATGCTGTTCATGTTGCCCAGCACCACCTGCAGGGTCTGCTTGCCGGTGCTGGTCAGCACGATCAGGGGCCACAGGTAGCTGTTCCAGGCGCCCATGAAGGCCAGCAGCACCAAGGTGAAGAAGGTGGGCGCCACCATGGGCAGCAGAATGACAAGAAACACCCTGTACAGGGAGGCACCGTCCAGCATGGCGGATTCCAGGTAGCTGTCCGGCACCGTGATCATCGCCTGGCGCATGAGGAACACGCCGAAGGCGTTGGCCAGGGCGGGCAGGATCAGCCCGGTATAGCTGTCCAGCAGCCCCATGATTCGCAGGATGATGTAGTTGGGCACCATGGTCACCGTGCCCGGGATCATCATGGTGGCCAGGTACAGGCCAAAGAGCTTGCCCAAGCCCCTGAAGGGCAGCTTGGCGAACACAAAGGCGGCCATGCAGGCGCTGAGCACCTGCACCAGGGTGGTGGCAAGCGCCAGGAAGAGGCTGTTGAGGCTTGCCCTGCCAAAGGAGAAGCCGGGCATGTTGAACACCCGGATATAGCCCTCCAGGGTGGGGCGCTCCGGGATCCAGCGGATGGGAATGGTGCGGATGGCCTCGCTGCCCTTGAAGGAGGAGGACAGCATGAACAGGAAGGGCAGCAGCGTCAGGGCCGCCATGAGGACAACCATGACGTAAAAAGCGGCGTTCCTGAGCTGTTTTGCGCGCAGCTTAGGCATCATAGTTCACCCACCTTTTCTGCAGGCGGAACTGCAGCAGCGTAAAGGCCAGGATGATGAGGAACAAGATCCAGGAATAGGCCGAAGCCATGCCCATCTTGTACTGCCGGAAGGCGTACTTGTAGATGCGTTCCAGGAAGACGGTGGTCGCCCCGCCCGGCCCGCCATCGGTCATGATCAGCACGGAGTCAAACACCTGCAGCCCGTAGATGACATTGATGACCACCAGCAGGAAGAGGGTGGGCGTCAGCAGCGGCAGGGTGATGCTGAAAAACTTCCGCGCGCCGCCCGCGCCGTCAATGCCGGCAGCCTCATACAGCGCGGGGTCGATGCTTTTGAGCGCCGCCAGCACCATCAGGGCATAATAGCCGGTGTCCTTCCACACGGCGGTGATCACGATCCCGGGCATGGCCCAGACGCGGCTGGACAACCACGCGGGGCCCTTGATGCCAAACAGGGACAGGGCCTGGTTCATCAGCCCGTAGCGCCCGGACAGCACCCAGGTCCACACCACGGCGGCGGCCACCCAGGAGGTGATCACAGGGGTATAAAACACCGTCCGAAGCACCGCCCGCCCCCGGAAGCTGCGGTTGAGCAGCAGGGCCTGGCCCAGGGAGCACACCAGAATCAACGGCAGGTAAAGCCCCAGGTAGGTCAGGGTGTGGAGAAGCACCTGGGGAAATTCCCGCCCGGTCAGGATCCGCGCGAAGTTTTTTAGCCCCAGGAAGTCCATGCTTCCCGCCAGCAGGTCGTAATCCATGAAGCTGTAGTAAAACGACATGGCGATGGGCAGCAGGCAGAAGACCGCCACCCCGATCAGGGAAGGCGCGAGAAACACCGCGGTCGCCGTCCGGCGGGTGTTCGCGTTGGGCAGGTACATGCGCGCCTCCTTTCCTGAAGTGGCGAGAATCAGCTTGTCAGCCTTCTGAACACCGGGATCCGCTCAAGCGGCGCGTCCGCGAGCAAAGTCTGGTTCCCCGAATGACGCCGGCCGGTGAAAAAATCCTCCCAGACGCCTTCGGGCAGGTACACCCTGCGGCTGGTTTTACCTTCCTCCATCACGGGCGCCACCATCAGCTCCCGCCCCAGCATGAACTGGTCATGGGTGGACAGGGCGACGGCGTCCTCCGGCCAGTCCAGGCACAGGTGCGCCATCAGGGGCCTGGCGTCCCGGACACAGGCCTGCGCTTCCTGCCACAGGTAGGGGCGCAGGCCTTCCCGCAGCCTGGCAAAGCGTATGCCCAGGCTGAGCACCCGGGGGTCCCCCAGCCTCTGCGCCAGGTTCCAGGGGCTGCGGTCGTTGTTTTCCACCCGCATCCCGCCGTATTGCCCGCCCCGGGGCTCCGAATGCCACTGCATGATGGGGCAAAAGCAGGCCAGGGCGGTGGCCCGCAGGTAGAGCTCGGCCGTGGGGATGGGGCCGGCAAAGCCGCCGATGTCAAAGCCCCAGAACAGGATGCCGGACAGGCCAGCCGAGATCCCGGCCCTGAGCTGGGCCTGCAGCTCGCTGAAGGTACTCAGCTGGTCCCCCGCCCAGTGGGCGGGCTGGGTCTGGGCGCCCACATAGCCGGCCCGGCTGAAAGTCAGGCCCCTGACGCCGTTCTCTTTCAAAAAGTTTTGGTAGGCTTCCACATACTGGCCGGTGTACAGGTTGTGGGCTTCCAGCCCCCGCATGCCGTTGTGAAGCCTTGCGCCCTCCTCAAACAGGAACTCCCCGCCGTCGGTCTTGAAGCCCTCCACGCCCATGTCCAGCAGGTATTTCCGCTTGCCGAACCACCAGGCGCGGGCTTCAGGGTTGGTGAAGTCCGGCATCAGGCTGTGGGCGAACCAGCGCCCGTTGATGCGGTAAGGGCTGCCGTCCTCCCGGCGGATGACATAGCCGCGGCGGACGGCCTCCTGGATGTCCGCCTCATGAACGGGCGCGCAGGGATGCTCGTCATCGTGCTTGAGGACGGGGATCTGCCACAGCAGCAGACGCAGCCCGGCTTTGCGGATGCGCCTGACGGTCTGTTCCGGGTTTGGAAAATGTTCCTCATGCCAGCGGTAGAAGGTCTGCTCGTCGCTCCATTGCTCCAGCACCATGACGGAAGCCGGGTAGCCATGCGCCCGCAGCGCCTCCAGCTGGGCATCCACTTCGGCGTCGTCCTTCCAGCTGTTGCCGGAGATCCACACCCCGAAGGCCCATTCCGGCGGCAGCGCGGGCTGGCCGGTCAGGCGGATGTAGGCGCGCAGCAGCTCATCCGGGCGGCCCAGGAGCAGATGGTCCCTGGACAGGGTAGTGCCTTGGGCGCGCTGGCATAAGGTGACGGTGTCCGCGAAGCGCATCCGTGTCGGGATGCCGCCCTCCCGGTACCAGCCCAGGCCGGCCTCTGTCATGAAGAAGGGCATGGGCAGGTAGCTCATATCGCCCTGCCGGGTGAACTTCTCCACCACGCGGCCGTTGCTGGACCCGCCTTTCATGTCCACCGCGTCAAAGCGTTCCCCGGTCCCGAAGATGTGCCAGCCCGGCAGCCGCATCTCCAGGCCGGACTGCCGGATTCTGCCCTTTCCGTCCCGCAGCGCCACATAGGCCAGGGCCTCGGCGGCTGCGTCGCTTAAACGGTTAAGTTTCCAAAGATAATTGCCGCCCAGACGCATTTTATAATCATTTGATAAAGGGATTTCAGCCATTTCCACCCGGACGCCCTCAGCCTGCGCCTGCTTGAGCGTCAGCGTCCCGTCCGCCTGCAGATCAAGGCTCAGGTCATGGTCCAGGACCAGGCAATAGCCTGTTGTGGTCTTCAGGACGCTTCGCGCCCGGGTGTAGCGGACTTCCTCCAGCACCTCAAAACGGTACCAGGGGCTGGCTTCCTGCTGTGTTGTGAACTGATAGGCGACCTCCCCGGCCCGGTCAAAGGCGCCCAGCTCAAAGCGGAAGAGGCCCCCGGCTGCCCCCGGGCGGGCCTCCAGGCGCTCTTCCCTGCCGTCCAGGCGAAGGATTAAATACGGGATCTCCTCATTGCCCTCCAGCCTGCAGCCCAGGGTGACGGGCTGCCCGACCAGGGGCAGGCGGGGATGGCGCTCAACCCCGCTGTCCTCAAAGGGGACCATGCCTTCAGGCAGGTGAATGATCATTCGTTCAGCTCCTCCACGCTGTCAGGCCGGCGGTGCTTTTGTGCTGTTACCGGCCGGCCGACGCTACGCACCGAGTCCCGGACCACCAGGTCCACCGGGAAGATCCATTCCTGCTTGTCCGGCTTGCCGTCCAGGGCGTCCAGGATGGTCAGGATCGCCTGCCTGCCCTTGGCGGCGATGTCCTGCCGCATGGTGGTCAGGGAGGGGTCGCAGATCTGCGCCAGGTCCAGGTCGTCAAAGCCCATGACGGACACATCCTCCGGCACGCGCCTGCCCTGCTGCCGCAAGCCCTTGACCACGCCTACCCCCAGGATGTCCGCCGCGGCGAACACCGCGGTGATGTCCTGTTGGCTGCAAAGCTCTCTGGCCGCCTGCATGCCGTGCTGGAAGCTCACCTCGCCTGTATACAGGCGCTCCTCCCGGACCTGCAGGCCCGCCGCCTCCAAAGCCTCCTGATAGCCCAGGAAGCGCTGGCGCATGACGCCGTGCTCGCTGATCCCGCCGGACACAAAGGCGATGCCGCGGTGGCCCCGGGAGAGCAGGTATTCGGTTGCCATCCGGCCGCCCTGCCGGTCGTTGATGCCGATGGTGTGGAAGGATTCATCCGTGACATAGGTGTCGATCAGCACCACCGGGATGGACAGCTGGTGCAGCTCGTCCAGGCTGCTGGAGGGATAGGAGCCCACGATGACGATGCCGTCAACCCCGCGGTTGCGGGCGACGCCGATGTAGCTCTGCCCGCTGGCGGGGCCGGTCAGCAGCAGGTGGTAGCCGTTCCTGCGGGCGTTGAACTCCAGGCTGGACAGCAGGGCGCCGTAGAAAGGGTTGTCAAACATGAACTCCCGCCCCGGCTCCGTCTGGGGGATCACGATCCCGATCAGGTTGGTCTTGCGGCTGGTCAGGCTGCGGGCGTTCAGGTTGGGCACATAGCCCATCCGCTTGGCGACCTCCCGCACGCGCCGGCTGGTCTCGCTGCTGATGGTCTGCGTGGTGATCTCGTTGAGGACATAGCTGACGGTGGTGGTGGACACCCCCGCCTCCCTGGCCACATCCTTGATGCTGACCCTGCGCACGCACTCACATCCTTACTTAACCGTTTCAGTACCTCTGTAATACACCAGATATGACAGCTTGTCAAGCGACGCACTGGACATCCTCAGCCAATTCCTTCACAGTAAAGTATAAATGATCAATAACTGAATTCAGATTCTAAAAATCTCATTGAGGAAGGATTAGGTGCCTTGATAGTTAGACTTGGTCTTCTTTTTCCATTCCAATGCCTTTTCATAGTCACCCAGGCTATCGTATACTCCCGCGATATTGTTGTATGTCGTTGCTGTGGAAGGATGATCGGTGCCCAGGACTTTTTCTTGAATCGCCAAAGCCTTTTCATACCATTCCAGCGCCTGTTCATATTTACCCAGGTTGTCGTATACCAGTCCGATATTGTTGTACGTCGTTGCTGTGGAAGGATGGTCGGCGCCCAGGACTTTTTCTTGAATCGCCAAAGCCTTTTCATACCATTCCAGCGCCTGTTCATATTTACCCAGGTTGTCGTATACCAGTCCGATATTGTTGTACGTCGTTGCTGTGGAAGGATGGTCGGCACCCAGGACTTTTTCTTGAATCGCCAAAGCCTTTTCATACCATTCCAGCGCCTGTTCATATTTACCTAGGTTGTCGTATACCAGTCCGATATTGTTGTACGTCGCTGCTGTGGAAGGATGGTCGGCGCCCAGGACTTTTTCTCGAATCGCCAAAGCCTTTTCATACCATTCCAGCGCCTTTTCATAGTCACCCAGGTTCTTGTATACTACGGCGATATTGTTGTACGTCGTTGCTGTGGAAGGATGGTCAGCGCCCAGGACTTTTTCTTGAATCGCCAAAGCCTTTTCATACCATTCCAGCGCCTGTTCATATTTACCCAGGTTGTCGTATACCAGTCCGATATTGTTGTACATCGTTGCTGTGGAAGGATGGTCGGCACCCAGGACTTTTTCAACAATCGCCAAGGCCTTTTTATGCCATTCCAGCGCTTTTTTGTATTCTCCTAAACTTCTATATACGGAGGCTACATTGTTATATGCTGTTGCTGTAGAAGGATGATCTGAATCCAAGGCTCTTTCGCTAATTGATAGTGCCCTTTCATAACATTTCAGTGCTTTTTCGTATTCTCCTAGTTCGCTGTATACAGAGGCGATATTACTGTACGTCATTGCCGTATCTGGATGGCCGGGGCTCAGGACTCTTTCTCGAATCGCCAATGCTTTTTCATACCATTTCAGTGCTTTTTCGTATTCTCCTAATTCGCTGTATACAGAGGCGATATTACTGTACGTCATTGCCGTATCTGGATGGCCGGGGCTCAGGACTCTTTCTCGAATCGCCAATGCTTTTTCATACCATTTCAGTGCTTTTTCGTATTCTCCTAATTCGTTGTATACAGAGGCGATATTACTGTACGTCATTGCCGTATCTGGATGGCCGGGGCTCAGGACTCTTTCTCGAATCGCCAATGCCTTTTCATTCCATTCCAGCGCCTTTTTGTATTCTCCTAAACTGCTATACACAAGGGCGATATGGTTGTATGTCATTGCCGTATCTGGATGATTAAGACCCATGACTCTTTCGCGAACCAACAATGCCTTTTCAAGCAATCTAAGCGCCTCTACAAATTTTCCCTGGCTGGCGTACATAATGGCGATATCGTTATATGTCGTTGCAGTAGAACCAGATTGTTCAGATTCTGAAGCAATCTCTGCTTTATACTCGTCAAACCAACTCTTTAGGGTCAAAGCTTTAGCGTACCTACCAACAAACTCAGCATTAAATACACCAGACTCGAGAGCAGCTTCCACCATGTCTATAAATAATGCCTTTGCACCACTTTCACTTGTACTATAGCCAAATCCTGATTCATTGAACTTATAAGCAAATTTGGCCACATAGAACTCTACAATCTTGAAAATAGTCTTTCTATAATACTCCTCTGTCGCCTTTTCATCTATGATGCCTTTTAAGTATACTGCTCTTAGCAAATAGAAACTAGCCATGTAACCTATAGATTTTTCCATAAAGGGCAAATCGTAACCTGTATCTTCAGAAACAATTCCTCGCACATCAGTCCATGCATTAAAATAATTCTTTAGAATCTTATAAATGACTTCATCTTGTTCACGGATAAAATAGTCTCTGAAAATATACTTATCTACATCTAGTTGAGCAAGAGGGTAATCATTATTTAAACTTTTGTTGTCTCTTGCAGAATTATTAGTAATTAGCCTCATTAATGAATCTACCATAGTTGCTTGGGAAACAGTTGCCGACTTGGAATTCTCATCACGGTATCCTAGCATTTTTACTTTATGCCTTATTTTTGAATCCTGATCTTTATTTAATGACTTAATTATTGTATGGCATGTCCTCTCCACCGTTCTCTTACTACTTAGCCCAAATAAATCATAAATTAAGGATTTTGATACAGGACGCTGATTGCCATTTATTGTAACAAATATTTCAGCATCTTGCTCCAAAGTAGTGTCCAAAGTTATAACAACAGGCAATGTAAAATCTTCTAACCGACCTGCTTCGTTTATTCCTTCTAGTCTGTGTTGCCCATCAATGATGCTAAAGAAATTGTTATCATTATTAATTCTTTCATCATCAATGAGGAACAATCCATCCTTGCTGAACTCTATATATTTACTAGCACCCGACAATACAATTGCAGTCGGGAAAATTGCATCAGGACTCTCTGCATATTCTGAAATCTTCTTTATTCTAAAAAGATCAAGGTGACGTTGAATTCCTCTTTGATTATACGCTGTTCGCGTTTTAGACTCAGCAATAGCATATATATCTTTAGCATTTAAAGCTCCTAAATACAGAGTCCCAATTGGCTGTTCTATTAAAAAATAGTTAAATTCTATCATTATAATTCAATCCCTTCTATTTCTGAAAGAGTAGAATCTCTAATAATATCTTCTTCCAAATTGTCTGTTATAGCATTTTGAGTATCATCGGTACGGTTTAAATAATTTAAACATACAATTATAAAAACTGTTAAGAAATACCAGATTATTGACAATATTATTTTTAAGACATCCAGATTTATTTTATTACTGACATTATCATACCCTCTTGCAATGGACAATGATATTAACACGATAACTATAATTGCGAAAATATTTATCTTTTTCAAAAAGTATTTATTTTCAGGTGCAGTTTCTTTTTGATACTGATGTAAAGCTTGTTTGCATCCAAAGTGACGAGGGATTTTGTTGGCCTGCAAGGAAGGGAACCGAAAGCGTAGCCTGAGCTATGTCGAGGTTGACTGGCACAGCAGGGCGACAAAAGATCCGCGCGACGATGCAATAAAGATTGGAATCGGTATGATCTTTAAATACATTAGTAATTAATGATAGTGAGATAGTAAACAAGCTTCCTGATTTTAAAAAATCAGATGCGTTAGTTAATACTACGCTCATGTTTTTTGTTTCTATTACAGTAAGGAAAAGAAGAATACCTAGATTTAGAAAAGGTAAGATCAGCATCCAAACTGTCCTACATTTCCATTTTTCTTTGTAATCCTTTCCCTTAACTTTCTTATAGTTTGTGAAAAAAAGACTCTCATTGTTCGTTTCCTTATTGTTCTGAAGCTTACTAACATCGTTAGATGAATCTTTTCTATCCACTTATGCCTCTCTCAACTAGCTCCACATTATTTAAACAGTAACACTCCAAATTCTATTTCTGCCTAAAAGCTTCCTTAAACTATTTAGTGTCTGTTTTTTTCTTCTAAATGCCATACCGTGTCTCTTTCTATGGATTTTATTTCCATATTCTAAAATATAGAAATTTACTATTAGAATACTATCATCAAATAGCACAGTTTGTCTAGCGATATTTATCTTTCATTTTGTCCACATTTGATGAATTCACGTAAAATGTTACTGTGGTTATTGTTTTTACTTAAGTTTCTATCTCTTATACCTATTTGCCATGTTAAATTATTGCTCAGGCATACAAGGATTTATCCCTTGAATATCCTCTTCTCTTTTGGCCATGCCTGTTCCACCCCCGCCCTTTTTGATGTTTCCCGCGCCGGTATGGTATAATTGGCCATCCTCTTTTGGAGCGTGAGCATGGCTGAACTGACCCCGATGATGCGCCAGTACCTGGAGCTGAAGGAGGCCTATCCCGAGGCCCTCCTCTTTTTCCGTCTGGGCGATTTTTATGAGATGTTCTTTGAGGACGCCGTCACCGCCGCGCGGGAACTGGAGCTCACCCTGACCGGGCGGGACTGCGGATTGGAGGAGCGCGCGCCCATGTGCGGCGTGCCCTGGCACGCGGTGGACGGCTACATCGGGCGGTTGATCGCCCGCGGCTACAAGGTGGCCATCGCCGAGCAGACCGAGGACCCGGCCCAGGCCAAGACGCTGGTCAAACGGGACATCGTGCGGGTCATCACCCCGGGCACCTACAGCGAGGACACCGCGCAGGACCAGAAGGAGAACCGCTTTGTGGCCGCGGCCTACCTGGACGCGAAGAAGTCCGGGGTCGCGCTGTGCGACGTGTCCACCGGCGAGCTGATGGTGCGCGCCTTTCCCGAGGGGGAGGAGGCCGCCCTGGCTTTTCTGCGCGCGCAGGCCCCGAGCGAAACCATCACCAACCAGCCCGAGCGCTTAAGCGCCGGCTATTCAGGGTATTTGAGCCAGGTGCGCACCGAGGGCTTTTCGCCCAGGCGCGCCAACGACGCGCTCAAGGCGCATTTCGGCGTGGCCAGCGTGGAGGCGCTGGGCATCCGGCGGCAGGACCTCCCGCGCATCGCGCCCCTGGGCGCCCTGCTGGCCTACCTTAAGGACACCCAGAAGGTGCCGCTCAAGCACATCACAAGGGTGCAGCTGCTGCGCGGGGAGGACAGCATGCCCCTGCCGCAGGCCACCAGGCGCAGCCTGGAGCTGGTCGAGGGCCTGCGCGGCCGGGCCGGCAGGGGCACGCTGCTGTATGAATTGGACAGGACCCGCACCGCCATGGGCGGGCGGCTGCTGCGCGCCTGGGTGGAGCGGCCGCTGGTGGACGCGGCGCGCATCACTTCCCGGCTGGACTGCGTGGCGGCTTTTGTGGAGGACGCGGTGCTGCTGGAGGAGGTCAGCGGCCTGCTGGGCGAGGTCTATGACCTGGAGCGGCTGCTGTCCCGGCTGAGCTACCGCACGCTCAACCCGCGCGACTGCCTGGCCATGCTGCGCTCCATCCGCCAGGCGCCCCGGGCGGGGCAGCTGATCGCCGACCTGCCCCAGGAGGGTTTTGCGGCGTTGCGCGAGCAGCTACAGCCCTTGCCCGAGCTTGAGGACCTGCTGGAACGGGCGATCTCCCCGGAGGCCCCGGCCCTGCTGTCCGACGGCGGGGTCATCCGCGAGGGCTATGACCAGCGGCTGGACGAGGCGCGCCTGGCCGCGCGGGACGGGCGGCAGTGGATCGCGCAGCTGGAGGCGCGGGAGCGGGAGCGCACCGGCATCAAGAACCTCAGGGTGACCTACAACCGGGTGTTCGGCTATTCCATCGAGGTGACCAAGTCCAACTACAGCCTGGTGCCCGCGCACTATATCCGCCGTCAGACGCTGGCCAATTCCGAGCGCTACACCACCGAGGAGCTCAACGACCTGCAGCGCCGCGCCCTGGGCGCGCAGGAGGAGGCGGCGCAGCTGGAAAGCGCGCTGTACAATGAGCTCATTGAGCAGCTGTTTTCCCACATTCAGCCGCTGCAGCGGCTGGCGGCCGGCTTTAAGACCCTGGACGCGCTGCAGTCCCTGGCGCGCGCCGCGCGCGACAAGCGCTATGTGCGCCCGGGCATCAACCTTGAAGGGCGGCTGGAGATCGTGGACGGGCGCCACCCGGTGGTGGAAAACGCCATGCCCGAGGGCAGCTTCGTGCCCAATGACACCAGGATGAGCCGCGAGGAGCGGGTCATGATCGTGACCGGGCCCAACATGGCCGGCAAGTCCACCTATATGCGCCAGACCGCGCTGATCGCCCTGATGGCGCACATGGGCTCCTTTGTGCCGGCGCGGTCGGCCGACATCCCGCTGCTGGACAATGTGTATACCCGCATCGGCGCCCAGGACGACCTGGCGGCCGGGCAGTCCACCTTCATGGTGGAGATGATCGAGCTGTCCCATATTTTGCGCAACGCCACCAAGGATTCCCTGGTGGTGCTGGACGAGGTGGGGCGCGGCACCGGCACGCTGGACGGCCTGTCCATCGCCTGGGCGGCGGTGGAGTTCCTGGCGGATCCGGAGAAGTCCGGCGCGCTGACGCTGTTCGCCACCCACTACCACGAGCTCTCCGGCATGGAGGGCGCCCTGCCCGGCGTGGTCAACCTGAGCGTGCTCACGCGCGAGATGGGCGACGAGGTGCTCTTCTTGCACAAGATCAGGCGCGGCGCGGCGGACAAGTCCTTTGGCGTGTATGTGGCGCGCATGGCCGGCGTGCCCCGCGGCGTGGTGGCCAGGGCGCGCGAGATCCTGGCGCGGCTGGAGGCCAGCGAGATCACCCAGGACGCGATCGGCCGCAACATCCTGGAAAAGAAGAAAAAGCGCAAAAACGAGCAGATGGCCCTGGGCGAGTACGCCCGCGCCGAATTGGTGCAGGAGCTGGCGCAGCTGGACGTGCTGCAGATGAGCCCGATGGAGGCGCTCAACCACCTGTTTGTCCTCAAGGAAAAAGCAAGGAAGCTGTAAGGAGAACCCATGAACCCAAGCATCCGCGTACTGCCCCCGGACGTGGTGGAATTGATCGCCGCCGGCGAGGTGGTGGAGCGCCCGGCCAGCGTGGTCAAGGAGCTGGTGGAAAACAGCCTGGACGCCGGGGCCACGGCGGTGACCGTCGCCCTGGAGGGCGGCGGGCTGGACCTGATCCGCGTGACCGACAATGGCGCCGGCATCGCGCCGGAGGATCTGCGGCTGGTCTTTTTGCCGCACGCCACCAGCAAGCTGGGCCGAGCGGAGGACTTGCACGCCGTGGCCACGCTGGGCTTCCGCGGGGAGGCGCTGCCCTCCATCGCGCGGGTCAGCCGCGTGACGCTGCTGTCCCGGCAGCCGGGCGAGCCCGGCGGGATGAAGGCCGTGAACGAGGGCGGGCAGATGGAAGCCATCGCCGAGGCCGCCTGCGCCGAGGGCACCCAGGTCAGGGTGCGGGACCTGTTCTACAACGCCCCGGTGCGCAGGGATTTCATGAAAAAGCCCCAGCGGGAGGCCGCGCTGTGCGCGGAGGTCATGCAGCTGATGATCCTGTCCCGCCCGGACGTATCCTTCCGGTTGACGGCGGACGGCAGGCAGGTCTACGCCAGCCCCGGGGACGGCAAGCTGGACAGCGCGCTGCTGTCCATCTACGGCGTGGACACGCTCAAGGCGCTTTTCCCGGTGGACGACGCCGGGCTGGGCCTTTTGGTCCGGGGCTATGTGGGGGTGTCCGAGCAGGCCCGCGCCAACCGCGGCCACCAGCACTTCTTTTTGAACGGGCGCGCCGTGCGCTCGCCGCTGCTCTCCCGCGCGCTGGAGGAGGCCTGCCGCCACCGGGTGATGACCGGACGCTTCCCCATGTGCGCGCTGGCCCTGACCCTGCCCTATGACAGCGTGGACGTCAACGTCCACCCCAACAAGTGGGAGGTGCGTTTCTCCCGCGAGCAGGCCGTGGCCCAGGCCCTGCAGGCCGCTGTCGGCAAGGCGCTGGACACCGCGCCCACCCAGGCGCCGCCGCCCCTGTTTGAGCGCCCGGCGCCGGCGCCGGGCGCGAAGGTGGTCCGCCGCGAGCCTGAAGCGCAGCCGCCTGAGCCTGTTGTGCCGGCCGCCAGGCCGGCGGAGCCCGCGCCATCCTCCGTGATTCCGCCCCGACGCAGCCTGCGCGCGCGCGACAGCGCGCTGGACAGCCCGGTTGTTGAGACGAAGCCGCCGGCTGCCAGCCAGGTAACGCAGGAAGCCGATCAGCTGCACGCCGCGCAGGTGCCCGCGGCCTCCCGCAGCCTGAAGGTGCTGGGCGTGGCCTTCAATACCTACATCATCGCCCAGCAGGGCGAGCGGCTGCTGCTGATCGACCAGCACGCCCTGCATGAGCGGCTGCTGTTTGACCGCATGATGGCCTCCGCGCACACGCGCCAGCCCGCGCAGAACCTGCTTTTGCCCCCGGTGATCGACCTGGACTACCCGGGCTACCAGGCCTTCCTGGCCTACCGGGAGGAGCTGGCCCGGGCCGGCTTTGAAGCCGAGGACTTCGGCGCGCGCGCGGTGCGGCTGCTGAGCGTCCCGATGGAGCTGGGCGAGCCGCTGGCCCAGCGCAGCTTCCTGGACGCGCTGGATGAGCTGCGCGAGCGCGGCGGCCTGAGCGGGCAGAGCCTGCGCGAGCGCATCATCATGGCGGCCTGCAAAAACGCGGTCAAGGGCGGGGAGCGCCTGCCGGAAAACGCCCTGCAGGAACTGGTGGATGAGATGATGGAGCGGGGCGCCATCCCTGCCTGCCCGCACGGGCGGCCCATCGTGCTGGAACTGACCCGCCGCGAGCTGGAAAAGCGTTTCCGGCGCATTCAGGAATGAGCAAGCCGCGCGTGCTGGGCCTGGTCGGGCCGACCGCCTCGGGCAAATCCGTCCTGGCGCTGCTGGCCGCGCAGGCGCTTGAGGGCGAAATCGTCTGCATGGACGCCATGCAGGTCTACCGCGGGATGGACATCGGCACCGCCAAGCCCACCGCGCGGGAGCGGGCCCTGGCGCCCCACCACCTGCTGGACGTCGCGGACCCGGACCAGCCCTTCTCGGTGGCCGACTACCTGCCTTTGGCCCGCGCGGCCATCGATGACATCCTGGCGCGGGGCCGCCTGCCGGTGCTGTGTGGGGGCACGGGTCTATATTTGCGCGCGCTCTCGCGTGGGCTGAGCCTGGGTGGGACGCGGGCCGACCCCATGATCCGCGCGCGCTACCAGCGTCTGGCGGACAGCCGGGGGAACGAGGCCGTCCACGCCGTCTTAATGGAGCGGGACCCGGATACCGCGGCGCGGCTGCACCCCAACAACCTGCGCCGGGTGATCCGCGCGCTGGAGGTGCAGGAGCTGACCGGGCGGCCCTTTTCCGCGCAGGCTATGCCTTCGGACGCGGACGGCCCCTATGACATGCGGCTGTTCGCGCTGGACTGGCCCAGGGAGCGGCTCTACCAACGCATCGACCGCCGCGCCGGGCGGATGCTGGAGGAGGGCTTAGCGGAGGAGGTGCGCTCGCTGCTAAAGGGCGGCCTGTCCCCGGACGCGCAGAGCATGCAGGGCTTGGGCTACAAGGAGCTGGTGCCTTACCTTGAGGGCCGCGCCACCCGGGAGCAGACGGTCGAACTGCTGAGCCGGCGCACCCGCAACTACGCCAAGCGCCAGCTGACCTGGTTCCGGGCCGACGCGCGCATCCGGTGGCTGGCGGGCGGCGCGCAGCCGCGGGACTTGCTGGACATCATCAAGAAGGAAACGGAAGCGGAATGAAACAGGACATCGGGGCCCTGCTCCAGCGGGCGGAGCGCGACCTGGCGGAGATCTTCGCCGGCTTTGAGCGGACCGAGGAGCGGGCCACCAGGCGCGTGCTGGACGCCTTCGCGCGCCACCGCGTAGCCGCGCGGCATTTCGCGCCGTCCACTGGCTACGGCTATGACGATGTCGGCCGGGACACCCTGGAAGCCCTGTGCGCGGACATCTTCCGCGCCGAGGCCGCCATCTGCCGGCCGATGCTGGCCTCCGGCACCCACACCCTGGCGGTGGGCCTCTTCGGCCTGCTGCTGCCCGGGGAGGAGCTGCTCATCATCACCGGCGCGCCCTACGACACCCTGGCGGGCGTTATCGGGACCAAGAGGGAGCCAGGCTCCCTGATGGAGCTGGGCGTCACCAGCCGCGTGGTGGGCCTGGACGGGCAGGGGGCCATCGATGTGCCTGCGGCGCTGGCGGCGCTGCGCCCCAATACCCGGGTAGCGTTCCTCCAGCGCAGCCGCGGCTACGCGCTGCGGCCCTCGCTGATGCCAGAGGACATGGCGCCGGCCATTGCCGCCATCAAGCGCGCCCGGCCGGACGTGTACGTGTTTGTGGACAATTGCTACGGCGCCTTTGTGACCGATGACGAGCCCACCTTCCACGGCGCGGACGTGGCGGCCGGCAGCCTGATCAAGAACCTGGGCGGCGGCATCGCGCCCACGGGCGGCTATCTGGCGGGCAGCCGCAGGGCCATTGAGCGCATCGCGCAGCGGCTGACCGCGCCGGGCATCGGCCTGGAGGTAGGCAGCTACGAGGCCGGCTACCGCCCCTTTTATCAGGGCCTGTTCATGGCGCCGCACACCGTCTGCCAGGCCAAGAAAACCGCGGCCTTGGCCGCGCGCGTGGCGGAGCTGCTGGGGCTGAGGGCCTTGCCGGGCGCCTTTGAGGCGCGCAGCGACATCATCCAGGCGCTGGTCATGGGCAGCCCGCAGCGCGTGATGGCCTACTGCCGGGGCATCCAGGAGGCTTCCCCGGTGGACAGCTTCGCCGCGCCCGAGCCCTGGCGGATGCCCGGCTATGCCGACGCGGTCATCATGGCGGCGGGCGCCTTTGTGCAGGGCGCCTCCATCGAGCTGAGCTGCGACGCGCCCATGCGCCCGCCCTACGCCGTCTACCAGCAGGGTGCTTTGACCTACGCCGCGGGCAAGCTGGCGGTCAGGGCAGCCTTTACCAGGCTGATGGAGGTTGAAGATGCCTGAGTGGACCCCGCGGCAGAAGCAGGCCATCACCGCGCGCAACCGCGACATCCTGGTCTCGGCCGCGGCCGGCAGCGGCAAGACCGCCGTGCTGATCGAGCGCGTGCTGAGCCTGCTTAAGGAGGGCATGCAGCTGGACCGCATGCTGGTAATGACCTTCACCCACGCCGCGGCTGAGGAGATGAAGGAGCGCCTGACCGACCTGCTGAGCCGGGAGGCGGCCGGGGATGAGCACCTGCGGCGGCAGTTTTCGCTGTTGGGGCGGGCCGACATCAGCACCCTGCACAGCTTTTGCCAGCGGCTGCTCAGGCGGCATTTCCAGGCGGTGGGCGCGGACCCGCTGGCCCGCCTGGCCGATGAATCCCTGGCCAGGGAGCTGTTCGACCGGGCGCTGGATGAGGCCATGGACGCCTTCTTTGAGGCGCCCAGCGCGGACAGGCTCGCGCTGGGCGAGCGCTTCACCCAGGATGAGATCCAGGACATGGCCCGGTCGCTGTACAATTTCCTGATGGCGCAGGCCGCGCCCTTTGAATGGCTGGACCAGGCGCTGGAAGCAAGCGTGCCCGCGGATTTGTACGGGCATCCCTGGTATGGGGTGATGGCGCGCGAGGCGCTGCTGATGCTGGAGGGGGCCGCCGGCTTTTTGCGTATGGCGGAGGACTGCTGCCTGCGCCCGGACGGCCCGGCGCGCTACCTGAACGCGATCCGCGATGACCTGGCAATGGTGGCGGACCTGAGCGAGCGGCTGTCCGCGCCCGGGCGCTTTGCCTGGAACAAGCCGGTGTTTACCCGTCTGCCCAGCACCAAGCCCCCGCCCGAGGAGGACCCCGCGCTGAAGGAATGGGTGCATAAAACGCTGCGGGAAACGTCCAAGAAGCTGATCGTGGACGCGCTGGAGCTGCTGCCCCGCGACGGGCAGGAGGCGGACGCCTGGGCCGGGCAGGTGCGCGCGACCCGGCCGCAGCTGCAGGCGCTGGCCGGTCTGGTCAGGGACACCGCCGAGCGCTACCGGGCGCTCAAGGCGCAAAAATCGCTCTGGGACTTCAACGACCTGGAGCACCTGGCCTTCCAGGCTCTGAGGGACCTGCAGGTGCACCGGGAGGTTTCCGGCGCCTATGACGCCCTGTTTGTGGACGAGTACCAGGACATCTCCCGCATCCAGGAGGCCATCATCCAGCGCCTGCACGGGCCGGACAACACGCTGTTCATGGTGGGCGATGTCAAGCAGAGCATCTACCGCTTCCGCCAGGCGGACCCCACGCTGTTTTTAAGCAAGTACCGAAGCTTTGAAACCGATGAGAAGGCCCCGCGGCGCCTGATCACCCTGAAGGAGAACTTCCGCTCCGCCGGCAACATCCTGCGCGCGGTCAACCTGGTGTTTGAGCACGCCATGCAAAAGGACGCGACCGAGATCGACTATGACGACGAAGCCCGCCTGAGCACCCTGGGCGATGAGGATGCCGGCGCGCCGGTCGAATTGTGGATTCTTGAAAAAGACGCTGAACCCGCGGAAGCGGCGGAAGAATCGGAAGCCGATGAATTGCTCAGGGGGGACTGGGCGGAGGAGGAAGCGGAGGAGCAGGAGGAAGGCGGTTCCAGCCGCGGCGCGGGCGGGGAGATGGAGCGCGCCTTTGTCTATGAGGCGCGGCTGATCGCCCGGCGCATCCGCAGCCTTGTGGGCACCCGGATCGCCGATGTGGACGGCGAGCGCGAGCTGCAATACCGCGATATCGCCATCCTGCTGCGCTCCGCCTCCGGGCGGGCCGCCGTGATGGCGGAGATCCTCAACGCCCGGGACATCCCCACCTATTCGGACGCCGACGGCGAGTTTTATACCCAAAGCGACGTGCGGGATGTGCTGTCCATCTTAGAGGTGCTGGACAACCCCTGCCAGGACATCCCGTTGCTTTCCGCCCTGTCCTGCCCGGCTTTCGGCTTCACGCCCGATGAGCTGGCGCAGCTGCGCCTGCGCGCGCCCGGCCGGGACAGGCCGCTGCACACGGCCTTTTTTGAGTTGGCCCAGAGCGATTCCCGCTTTGGCGGGGCCGCGCGGCAACTGGAGCGCTGGCGGATGATGGCGCAGTCCATGCCGCTGGAGAAATTCCTGGCGCGCCTGCTGCGCGAATCCGGCCTGTACGCCGTGGCCGGCGCCAAGGAGGACGGCCTGCTGCGCCGCGCCAACCTGCGCATCCTGGTCTCCCGCGCGGCGTCCGCGCCCGAGCCGCAGAACCTGGCCGACTTTGTCGAGCGCGCCCGCCGCGCCGCGCGGCAGCCCGGGCGCGACCGCAGCGCCTCCCTGGGCATGCAGGAAAACGTGGTGCGCATCATGACCATGCACAAGTCCAAGGGCCTGCAGTTTCCCGTGGTCTTCCTGCCTGACCTGGCTGCCGCCTTCTCCGGGAAGCGCAGGCCCCTGCCGTTGGTCCTGGACGCGCAGGCCGGCCTGGCCCTCATCCAGGTGGACCCGGCGCTGCGCGCCAAGCAGGAGGGCTTTGCCGTGCGCGCGATGAAGGTCAAAAAGAACCGCGAGGAGCTCAGCGAGGAGGCGCGGCTCTTGTATGTGGGCATGACGCGGGCCAGGCAGCGCCTGATCCTGATCGCCGCGCCGCGGCAGCCCGTCATCGGGCGCGCGCGCGACAGCCTGACCGAGGGCAGCTACGCGGCCGGCAGCGCCAAATGCATGCTGGACTGGGTGAGCGCGCCGCTGCGGGACGCCCTGGCGCAGCGCCCGGATGGGCTGTACACCGCGCCGGGCGGCAGCCGCTGGCAGCTGCGCATGCTGGGCATTAGCGCCCTGGCGGAGCAGGCGCGCCCGGCCCCCGAAGCCAGGCCTGCCGTCCTGGAAATGGCGGGCTGCGAGGCGCCGGAAGACCTGTTCGCGCCGCTGGCGACCGGGGCGCGCCTGCCGCAAAAATCCTCGGTCACCGCGCTGGTGACCGGGGGCTTCCGGGACCCTGCCCTGCTGGAGCAAACCGAGGAAACGCCCGAGCTCAAGCGCCACGCCCTGGCGCCCTCGCGCACGCTGCGTCCCCTGCGGGATTCCTCCGGCGGCAGCGCGCTCAGCGCCGCCCAGCGCGGCGCGGCGGCGCACAAGGCCCTGTGCGCGCTGGACCCGGCCCTGTTCACCGGGCTGGAGGGGCAGCAGCTGATGCCGGCCCTCCGCCTGGCGATGGATGAGCTGGCGGGGCGGGGCCTGCTGCTGTCCGCGGAACGCCAGGCCCTGGATGAGGCCGCGGTCGCGCGCTTTTACCGCAGCGACCTGGCCAGGCGCATGGCCCGCAGCCCGCAGCGCCACGCCGAGTGGCCCTTCACCCTGCTCGCGGATGAGCAGGTCATCCTCCAGGGCGTGCTGGACGCCTGCTTCCTGGAGGAGGGCGCCTGGGTGCTGGTGGACTACAAGACCGACCGGGGCGAGGCAAAGGACATCCTGGCGCGCTACCGCGACCAGATGCGCTGGTATATGCGCGCGCTGCGGGACATCACGGGGCTTGCGGTCAGGGAAGCCTGGCTCTACCTGCTGCGCACCGGCGAAGCGGTGCGGGTGGAGGAGGAAGCGCCCATCCGGCTTGCTTGAGGGGGATAGGATCATATCACCTCCTATAAAGAGTATCCTTTGTCAAAATAGATTGTTTTTGATGGGTGATGCCTCATTACAGCGTGCCTTATTTCTGTAGAATTCTGATGATCACCAAACATAAAGCCATAATACTTTACAATTTTTTCTACAAACTTCCCTTTGTTAATTCTTTTAACAAAACGCCCGGTACCAACACCTAAATAGGGTTTTAATGATTGTGGACAATTATCAATATTATTAAGATAAATACGCAATTGACTGCCTTGTTTCATCATATTACCACCAGAAGTAAGTCCCTGTTGGAGGAGTAATACTGACGTAAAGAATGAGAATAAGAATCAGTCGGGTTTGCCGTGGCAAAACTCCCTGACTTCGTCGCTGCATTCGCCTTTTTTGGGGCAGTCCTTCTTTTCGTCAGCGGGGCAGTCATCCCGGTTTTCCGGCTGGCAGGCTTCCTGCTCAATATCAGCCAGGGCTTCAATTTCCTTTGCCAGTTCGCGCAACACCGCTCTATCCACAAGATAGTGCATGAAATACCCGCGTTTTTCCCCTGTAAGCAGGCCTGCCTCCCGCATCACTTTGAGATGCTGGGATATGGTCGCTTCGGTCAGGTTCAGCTCGTTTGCCAATGCCCGGACGCAATAATTTCGCCGCAGGAGCAATTTCAAAATACTCATCCGTGTTTCATCAGCGATCGCCTTCAATACTTTTTTCTTGTCCATGATGATCCTCCTATAGTTTAATCAGCTTTGCGCCTAATCAAACTATAGCGCGCAAAATCAATTAAGTCAACACCTAAATAAAACATCCTGGCCGGAACAGCCCCGCGACACAAATCATGAATCGGCTCTCAGTGACACCAAAGCCCCGGCGCGGCGGCGCAATATAGATAAAATCAGAATGAACGCGGTCAGCGGGGTCCGCTCCTGATCGCATGATTCATCTTCACATAGAGCGCGATCGCCGTGATCTCCGCCGCGGCGGTAAATACGATGATCAATTTTGTGAATTTCAGGTCGTACAGCAGCCCCATCAGCGCTGACCCGGCGAGCAGCGCCAGGCCGTAAGCCGAATTGAAGATGCCGTAGCCTGTCCCGCGCTTGCGGTACGGCGTGATGTCCGCGATGGCGGAACGCATGATCGTCTCATGCGTTCCCATGACGACGCCGAAAAGCGCCATTCCCGCCATGATGAGCGCTGTCGAATGGCTTAGTGTAAGCAAAGGCAGCAGCATCGTCATCAGCGGGATCGCCGCCAGCGCGAGGATGCCGCCCGTTTTCTTTCCGGTTTTCTCTTTCAAGCGGTCATACGCCTTCCCGACGATCATCGCCGCGACGGCGTCGACGAGCATCGCCAGGGAATACAGCAAGGTGATCTCGCCGTCGGACATCAGTTGATTCGCTTTCAAATGGTAGCCGATCGTGCTGAAATTGACGAAACCGGCCGTGCAGAAGAAAGTGAACACGGTATAGCTCCAGAACACCGGCTCTAATTTTTCGTTTTGAAACTCCCTGTTTTGAGCCGAAGGCAGCAAATTTGAGCCCCTCATCTTCTTGAACGCGAAATATAAAAACAGCATCAAGAATACAAAGGGCGCGGCCAGCAGCCGATACCCCGCCTGGTATTCGCTGATCCCGCTCTTGCCCGCGAAATAGAACACCGCGGTAAAGACGAGCGGCCCCAGGAACGCGCCCAGCTGATCCAAAGCCTCCTGCAGGCCAAAGGCGAACCCGATGCCCACCTGACGCTCCGCGATGCCGGACAAGACCGTGTCCTTGGCGGGGTTGCGCAGCGCCTTCCCGATGCGCTCCATCAGCATCAGAATGACGAGAGCATCCCACTTCATTGTCAGCCCCATCAGGGGAACGCTCAGGAGCATGCCGTAGCCAAGAAACATGAACCACCAGTGCCTGCCGCTCTTATCGGACAGGATGCCGGCCAGGAGCCTGAGCGCGTAGCCCAGGAACTCGCCTATCCCGAAGACCAGCCCGACCCTGGCCGCGCTGATGCCCAGCAGATTCAGATACTGGCTGTTCGCGCTCCTCGCCGATTCATACACGATATCGCCCAGCATGCTGATGACGCCAAACATGATCACCACGCTTACCGCCGGCGAAAACCGCTTGCCTGAACTCATACCTCTCTTTTCTGACATGCTGTTGCCTCATATTAATGATTGTTTTGATCCGCTGCCTGACGCCGTGTGTCATGGATGGCCCGGCTGACCCCGTCAAAAGAAAACAGGGAGGCGGATCGGAGTCTACCGGTTGGCCTCATAGGACCGGATCCCCGCTTCCGTGTCCGGTTTCAGGATCAAACGCTTGAACAACCAGTTCCCCGGCAGAAGGTCATCTCCATGGAAACGGATGTCTTTGACCCGCCGTCCGGGGCAAAGCCTGATCTCCGAAGCTATGGCTTCCGGAAGGTCCACAGGGATCGGGACCGCGTCAGGGGCATAGATTTTGCTCATGCCGTTCATCCTGAACCCCCGCCTCTTCATCATCGCGCCCATTCTCCCCGGCATGTATTCAAGGCTGCCTTTGCTGTTCACGTACACGACCGGCACACGGAAAGCGTTGGCGTACATCAGGCAGCGGGCATCATTTTCCCGGCGCTCCCGTTCGGGCTTCTCCGGGTCCGCGGGCGATCCGTGCGGGAACAGGATCAGCGACAGCTCCTCGTCCTTCACGTTCTCATAAAAATGCCTGCGCCGGGAATCATAGCAGATGCCCACGCCGACTTTCCCGAAGGGCGCCGCGATCACGCTGCCGAAATCGCCGCGCCTGAATACCGCGGATTCCCCTTCTGATTTTGACACGAAGCCGCAGACCCCCTCCGCGCCGGCGATCATATAGCGGTTGAAGTAGTCTCCGCCTTCCCTGTCCACATAGCCGGCGCCGATATAGGTCCTGTATTTCCGCGCCGTCCGAACGGCCCAGTCCGCCGTTCCCCGCCCGCGGTCGTCCGCGTATCGCCATATCTCCTGACTGGCCATATAGCTGCAAAGCGCCAGTTCGGGGAGAACGACCAGCTCCGGAGACGGCAGCCGGCCGATCAGCGCTTCGATATACTCTTTCCTCCGGGGGACGCCCTTGATGTCGTTGTCCAGCTCCAAAGCGAAAATGCGCATGCTGCCGTCCTCTCCGAAATGGTCATTTCCCGGTGCGGTTTTTTTCAAAAAGCTGGCGGATCGCGCCCCGTCCCCCTGTATATTTTAAGCTTCCGCCGCGCCGCTTTCAAGAAGCGAACAAAGAATCTGTCTTTTTCACGAGCGAAGGATCAAGCGGGTCAACTCATCGATGCATAACAATAAAATGCAAGAAAAATCCTGCCGGGCGCGTTAGATTGTACGGGAATCGGAAAGGGGATTGAATGTCATTGAAAGCGAGGTATCTGTTGTGAAGCGATCGATTTTTATCATCTTGCTAACTTGCCTGATGCCTGCCGCCTGCTTTGCGGCGCCTGCCGGCGCCTGCATCAGCAGCGCGCCGCCTTTGCAGCTTCCCTTTGAGCTGGTGGACAGTCCCTACGCTCAGGGGGAAGAATTCGGGCCGGTCATCATGCGCATCACAGCGCCCAACGGGCAGTCGCTGCACTTTGTTACCTGCCTGCCGTCGGACGCGATCGTCCATAGCGCGGACGTCAATTTTGACGGCGCGGATGACCTGGCGGTGATGGTATCCTCCGGCGCCACAAATTCGGTTTACCGGCTGTTCATCAGGCAGGGAGATCGCTATATTGCCGTGAACGACGGGCAGGAGGATGGTTTGTTCAACCTGACGCTCTACCCGGAACTTGGTCTGGTGGAGTCCCAGGGCACCAGCGGCCTGGCCGGCGCCCTGCATGAACACATCCTGCTGAAGTGGGAAGGGACCAGGCTTGCGCCTGTGCGCCGGGCGGTCTGCGATCATGAGGAAACCACAAGCTTTCAAAGCGATTCCTTCACCATCACCTGCCGGTACAATCTTCTGCGCAGCCGGGTATGGGACTATGAGCGGGGGCAGCCCGGGGAACCCGCCGTTTTGTTTGATGAAACCTACGACATGGATGCCCTTGGCATGGAGGAGGCCTATTTGGATTATTACCAGCGGGAGCAGGACGCGCTATGGCAGGGGATCACAGCGCCCTGACCCCGGCGGCGGCATCCTGTCACGGCCGGCGGAAACAACCGGGCCTGAACAGGGGATGTTTGCGTGCCGGCAGCGACGGATCAAAGGGAGCGGGAGCGGATGATGCTGTATGATAAGGAGGCGCCGGTCATGAGAGGATTACACCGGAACAGAAAAGGCAAAAGGTGGGTCTTGCTTTGCGCGGCCATTTTGCTGATGAACTGCGCGCTGCCGCTTGCCGCCGGCCAGGCGCCTGACCCCAAAACGCTGCGGGATCTCGCCGGCGCAAGCTTTCTCTGGGCGCCGCCGGAGGGCATCGCCGACCCTCGTTTTGGCGACGGTTTTCAGGTTGAGATCACAGACCGGGAGCGGCTGAGCGCCCTGGAAACGCTGCTTGGCCAGGCGTATCCGACCCGGACCCGCGCCGGCTGCCCCTTTTACGGCGCGGCGCTGCTGAAACTGAAGACGTCGCGCGGCCAGGAGATAACCCTTGAGCTGGCCTGGGATTCCTGCACCATTTTCAGGTGGGGAGAGCATGAGTATAACTACAAGCCGCCGGCTTTCCGGAAGCGTTACGATGTTTATCCGCACAATGACGTGCTTTTTGATCTGTTCACCTGGCAGGAAAAAGCGCGGAGCCTGGACGGGAACGACCTGCTGGCCATCGAGGGGCTTTATCAGGATTGGCTGAGCGTTCATGGCCAGCCCTGGCTGTGGCCTTTTGAGACCTGGGTGCGCTTCAGCCAGACCTTTGAGCCGCCGGCGAAGGCGTACGCGCGGCTGCATCCGGATCAGCCCCAGCCTGCCTGGCTGCGCCTGATGCGGCGGCATTACACCTGGTATGAAGAGGGTGATCTGCCCCTTGACGACGCGGTGGGCCTTGCTCTAAAAGCAGTGCAAAAGCGGTTCGGCTTCTCTCAGGAGGAGATGCGGCGGCGCAGCGCCTATGCCCGGTTTGCCAGGGTCAGCCCGGAGCGGTCTGAATGGCTCATCCACCTGCTGGAAGGCGAGAACCCGCAGGGCGCGCCCTATGTGCGGATCGACGCCAACACCGGCCAAGTGCTTGAGACGGGGCGCTGGCCGGAGATCATTGACCGGGATGTTTCTTTTTTGGAATGAGCGGGGCGGGGGAGCTGCTGGTTTTGTGCTGATGTACAGCCTGTTCGCATCCAAAGCGGCGAAGGCGGCGGCGCGGTCTTCACGATACCCTCAGACGCCCAGGGCTTGGACATGCTAGTGGCCGTCGGCGCCCGGCCCAAGACCGCCGGGGTTGAGAAAAAAGGAAAAAGAACGCTGATTTTTAAATTTAAATAATCGAAAACCTATAAACCAAAGGCTATTCTTTTATTTCTCAATAATTGAGCGCAAAAATTCAGGCCATCGTGTAAAAACTTCTCGTCCGACTATCACTTCATCGACAACGCCGCTGTTCATCGCATCGACCAAACGACAAAGATATGATTTTCCTTGCACCCACCATGTTCTATAGGCATCAATAAACAAAATATGATGTACTTTCTTTCCTGTTCTTTCGTACAGTTCTTTAAACTCAAAGCCGTCTAATTGAGTTTCATAGACAGCATCAGCAACTCGACTACCAAATGTAGTTGCATAATAGTATTCTTTGATTTCCCACACTAATTCAGGGTTTTCAATGCTTGGATATGCGCCATCAAAGCGTCTTGATGAAGCGCCTATTATTCTGCCGTCATCATCCCAAATGTACGCCAAGCTACGTGGATCATCGTCAAAGCCTAAAGAATGGTTATTGCCCGTAATCTCTCTTATGGTTTTTTCAGCGATAATGTTTATAATTGCAGTATAATAAGCTACTTGTTTCATTGCCCCTTTTTGTTTGTTCAATGGGAGTTTGCAATAAAAGTTTCCAATACGGTGAAGAATTTCTAAATTCAAAAATTCTTTACCTGCCGTTTCCGCATCCATCAACATACTTTCGACATATCTATTTAGCAAATCTGCTCGCATTTTTGAATACAGTGCTACATTAACAATGGTTTCTTCAGAAGCGTTTATACCTCGTTCTGCACATAGGGCTTTAATTGTGTTGATTGAATAATGCTTAACAAGTCCTTTATTGCGTTCTGTATAACCAAAGTTCTCGGAAACATATTTAACGAACGCCCAAAAAGAAGCGTCCATGTTTTTAAATCTTTCAAATGCTTGCATTGCTTTCGAGCTCCTGAAACAGTTCTGATATTTTCATATCAAGCGCATTTGCCATTTTTTCAATGTTTTCAAGTGAAACGTTCCGTTTCCCCAGTTCAATATCACTTATATATGTACGGTGCAAATCGCACATATCTGCTAATTTTTCCTGTGATATGCCCTTGGAAAGTCTGATTTTGCGGATAGTCTGTCCAAAAATGAACAGCAAATCTTTCTGCATGACTTGACACCTCCTAATCTGTTTATTATGATGATGCTGCAGACTATAGGTCTACAGACTATAAGTTACGGATTGGAGCTGAAACTTGATACCTGCTTTGTTAAAATGGATAGGTAATAAACAACGTTTCGCAGAAACGATTATTTCATATATGCCGCAGAGCTTTAACAACTATTTCGAGCCCTTTTTAGGCAGTGGCGCAGTAATGGCAGAATTGCTTCATGCAGACGCGACTAAACTATTCCCTAAAATTAGCCATGCTTATGGAAGTGATATATTGCCCTTTCTGATTGATATATTTAAAATTACGAAAGAGAACCCGCAATCTATTATTGATTATTACAAAAGAGAAGTCTCTGAATACTATCAAGACCCCATAAAGAAGTATGAAGAAATCAGAAATAGATTTAATATGGAGAATAACCCTTATGATTTTGTTTTGCTTTCAAGAACCTGCTATTCAGGTGTTATTCGTTTCCGCAAAGCCGACGGGTACATGAGCACACCACGCGGACCTCATAAGCCAATCAGTCCAGGAGCATTTGAAAGCCGTATAAAGCTATGGCACAATCTGTTGAAAAAGGCTTCTTTTGATTGTGAAAGCTACATAGAGTTAATGAAGCGCCCTAAAGTGGGCGATGTTGTTTACTGTGATCCACCCTATACACATTCACAAAGCATCATATATGGCGCACAAGACTTTGATATTGACGTTCTATGGAAAATGATTGCTGAATGCAAAGAACGCGGTGCAAAAGTTATGCTATCTATAAATGGTATGCGTGATTCAAAGAAAAAAGATATATCGATCACACCTCCCGAGGGCTTGTTTGAAAGAAAATTGCTTGTGAATTGTGGAACATCAATGATTGATAGATTGCAGAACAATGGAAAAGAAATGAAAGACAAAAAGGTTGACGACCAACTTTTGCTAACATGGTAAGCTATTGTTGCCAAAATTTTTCTGTAAGTGACAATAAAACATCTGTATACCATCATAGGCTGTAAACTCTCTTCCTCTACTCCATCATAAGCATCAATAATAGCCACCCCCATTTTACGATATTTTGACCCAAGCTTAATCCGCCTTTAATCCCTCCGCGGGCTGGTTTTCATTTTCCTCCGCTATGATGCCCCTGAAAGCAAGCCCGGGGGATTCCGACAACAGGCCCGGGGATTCGGAAAGGAAGGTACTTATGAATCATTTCGAGATGGCGCAGACCCTGCGCGAGAAGACCGGCATCTCCTACGAGGAGGCGCGCCGCGCCCTGGAACAGGCCGGCTGGGACATCCTGGAGGCCATGGTGGCCCTGGAAAAGGAAGGCAAGCTCGATCACGACAACAATACCAGCAAGGAGGGACCCATGGACAGCGCCAACACCCGGAACAACGCCCAAAACACCCAAAGCGCCGCTAAGAACATCGAAAACGTCTTCACCCGCTTCTTCCGCTGGCTGGTCGACCTGATCGCCAGGGGCAACCGCAACCACTTCATCATCACCCGGAACGATCGCCGCGTGGCGTCCGTGCCGGTGACCGCCGCCGTGGTGCTGTTCCTGGTGTTTCACGGCGCCTTCATGTTCTTCCTGATCGTCGGCCTGATCACGGGCTACCGCTTCAGCTTTGAGAGCGGGCAGCAGGCCGCGGCCCGCGACAAAGACGTTGAGGAAGCCCGCCGGGCCGCCGACCAGCTCAACGACCGCCACGCCGTCAACAGCTTCGACGGGAACGCCTGAGCAGGCGGGCCCTCATACAACACCCCCGCTCTATCCCGGGGGTGTTCTGTGATAAAGAAAAGATATACCGCTTTCCTGGGCAAAGCCGGGCGCGTTCCTAATCTGTCACCAGCGTGGCGAAATAGTCCTCCGACGTCTCCGCGCGGCGGATCAGGCGGTATTCGCCCGACCGCGTATACAGGACCTCCGCGCAGCGCAGGCGGCCGTTGTACTGGTAGCCCATGGCATGGGCGTGGGCGCCGGCGTCATGGATGAGCACCAGGTCCCCCAGGCTGATCTCCGGCAGCGCCCGCCGGACGGCGAACTTGTCGTTGTTCTCGCACAGCGGCCCGGTCAGGTCATAGACCCGATCATGCGGCGCGTCCCGCTTGCCGGCCACGCTCACGTGGTGGTAGGCGCCGTACATCGCCGGGCGCATCAGGTTGGCCGCGCTGGCGTCCAGGCCGATGTAATCGCGCCAGATCTCCTTTTTGTGGATGGCCCGGGCCACCAGCCAGCCGTACGGCCCGGTCAGCAGCCGGCCTAGCTCGGTCATCACGCGCACATCCCCGCGCGCGCCGAAGGCGGCCCGGTAGGCCCGCCGCACGCCCTCGCCCACCTGAACCAGGTCCAGCGCGCGCTCCTCCTCCCGGTAGGGGATGCCCAGCCCGCCGGACAGGTTGACAAAGTCCAATGTCAGGCCGCTTTGCGCCTCCAGCGCCAGCCCGGTCTTAAACAGCCAGGCCGCGCTGAGCGGGTAGTAGTCCGCGTCCAGGGTGTTGGACACCGTCATCATGTGCAGGCCGAAGCGCCGCGCGCCCAGGGACCTGAGCCGCGCCAGGCCCGGCGCCAGCTGGCAGGGCATCCAGCCGAACTTGGCGTCCAGCGCGCCGCCCATGATGCCGTTGTGCGCCACGCCCTCCTCCCCCGGGTTGACGCGCAGGCTGACCAATTCCGGCACGCCGCCGTTTGCCGCAAGCAGGTCCACGTCGCTGGCGTCGTCCAGGTTGATCGTGGCCTCCATCGCCCGCGCCTGGGCTAGCTCGGCCCCGGGCATCGCGTTGGCCGAGAACATCACCTGCTCGCCCCGGGCGCCCAGCCGCCGCGCCAACAGCAGCTCGGTATGGGAGGAGCAGTCCAGCCCGCAGCCCTCCTCCATCAGTATACGCAGCACGGCGGGGTTAGGCAGCGCCTTGACCGCGTAATACTGTTTGTAGCCCGGGTTCCAGGAAAAGGCGGCGTACAGCGCGCGCGCCGCCGCGCGGATGCCCCGCTCGTCATACAGATAAAAAGGCGTGGGAAAACGCCGCGCCGCCTCGCTAAACACGGTGTCCGCCAGGGAAAAATTGGGCATGCATCCTCCTCTGTATCCTGTATACAGGAAATGATGACAGTATAACAAAAGAAAAAAGCCGGGCAAGCCTTTCCCGCCCGGAAATACAAAGGGGGTGCAGGCTGTCAGGCCGGCGGCATCCCCTTTGGTTCAATCAAGCGGGTCATCATTTCATAATCAAAGAGATTCCACTTTTACAAACCACAAAAATGACCGGCGAGCATCCACAAAAACAAGCGACAGAAGACCGCAAAAACAACAACTGTCATTGCAGGAATGCTTATGGCGGCAGATGCCTCCTCAGTCAACAAAGATCGCCCGATTCTCCTTGCGCGCTTTGACTGAGGGATAGTCGCCGTTGATGTAGCCCAGGCAGACGAAAGCAATGGGCATATACTCCGGGTCCAGCCCCCACCGACTCAGAAGTTCCTGCATTTCAGGCTGCTGGAAGGTGGCTTCCGCGCGTCCCACAATAACACTGGACACGCCCAGGTCATAGGCTTCCAGGCACATGTTCTGGGCGCTGATGAAGGCAGTGCCGATGGCGTTCACATACGTGTAAAACTTGCGCTGAATGCAGATGACGCCCAGGGCAGGGCAGCTGTAAAAGCCGCTGCGGATGCTCAGGTCATCGATAATGGAGGGTTGATCCGTAGAAACACCACGGCCCCAGCTGCGGTTTTCGCAGTTGGCGTTGACAATGCCGATCCTGTCGATCAGCTCCGCGTTGTCAATCAGAATAATCTTTGAGGACTGGCCTCCGCCGGAACTGGGGGCAAACAGTCCTGCTTCAACAATCTTTTCCAGCTTCTCCCGCTCCACCTTCTTTGACAGGTATTTGCGGATGGCTCTGCGATTGCGAATAATGTCGATCAGCTCCATGTGATTGTCTCCTTTCCTGTGCTGCCCGCATGTTGCCATATCTGCTAAACCATCATGCCGCACCAGACGGGCACAATCATCCGGTGCGGTGATTTGTTCATCTCCCTTCAATCAGATACGCTTGCCGTCCATGATTTGAAGTTGGGGATACGTGGCCCGCAGTTCATCAAGGCTTCCATGAATGCCGGTAGAGGAAGAAGTGGCAAACAGATGGATCTTTTTGCCTGCCAAGTTGGCCTGATCAAAGAAAGTATTGATGATGCGGGGATGGGTGTACCACCAGATGGGGTAGCCGACCCAAATCTCATCAATACCGCTTAAATCAGGTAAGCCATGAATTCAGGCCGGGAAGAAACATCCTTGTATTCCTTCACATTTCGGCTGGTGTTATCCTGCCAGTTCACGTCCGCACGGGTATACGGCATTGCGGGTTTTATTTCAAAGGTAGTGGCATCCAGTTCATTGGCCAGCTGTTCAGCAATGCGTTTCGTAACGCCGCCGTATGAAAAATAGGCAACTAATCTCCCCATACGCTTTGTTCCTTTCAATGATGTCCTGTAATCCGACGAGGTACATAGGGCTCTTCCAGATACTTGACTTCATCAATCGTTAATTCCACATTCACAGCATCGCAGGCTTCTTCCAGATGATTCAGCTTCGTCACGCCGACAATTGGGCAAGCCACGGTGGGCTTGGAAAGAAGCCAGGAAAGGGCCACTTGCCCCATCTTAACGCCTTTGTCCGCGGCCACTTTCTCCACGCGGCGAATGATTTCCAGGCTGCTGTCATCTTCCAGCGGGAAAAACGCTTTGCCCGCCGCTTCATTGTCAAACCGACGGGTTACAGTTTCAGGTGAACGGCACAGCCTTCCTTTTGCCATAGGAGACCAGATTATCTGCTTCACGCCATGATCCGCGCAAAGGGGGATCATTTCCCTTTCTTCCTCCCGATACAACAGATTATACAAATCCTGCATGGTCACAAACCGTGCCCAGCCATGCTCCTTGGCCACCTGCTGCGCTTTGGCGAATTGCCAGGCATACATGGAGGACGCCCCGATATACCGGGCTTTGCCGGACCGTACCACATCATTTAGCGCTTCCATGGTTTCCTCGATAGGCGTATCATAATCCCACCGGTGAATCTGATATAAATCCACATAATCCATACCCAGGCGTATCAGGCTGTCGTCAATGGATTTCATTATGTTCTTTCGGCTTAAACCGCGCGTATTGGGATGATTGTTTTCAACCGGGAAATACACTTTGGTCGCTACCACGATTTCGTCCCGGTTCGCAAAATCCCGAAGTGCACGGCCTGTTATTTCCTCGCTGGTGCCGCCGGAATAGGTATTGGCCGTGTCAAAGAAATTGATGCCCAATTCAATGGCTCTCTTGATGATCTCACGGGATTTTTCTTCATCCAGCGCCCATCCTTTGCCGGTTGTCAATCCTCTGGCTTCATCTCCGAAGGACATGCAGCCCAAACAGATACGGGAAACGGTGGTGCCTGTGTTGCCCAGTTTTGTATATTTCATGTGATAGCCTCCTTTTTAGTCTCATCAATGACCGAATCCCTGCTTCACATCCTGAAGCAGCTTGCGAATCGCAGATGCCGGGGACAGGTCTTTTCTGCGGGCTTTTGTTACAGCCCCTTTCATCCCCTGTTTGTGTCGCTTTCAGCGACATGAATTTTAGCATTATTCCCGGTTGCGGCGAACCAGGCCGGCCGCTTCAACGACGCCCCTGTGCCCGTACACCTGACAGGCGTCCAGGGCGCGGTCCAGCCCGGCCATTTCTTCAGCGGTCAGCTCAACATCCCAGGCGCCGAGGTTTTCCAGTATGCGCTCCTGGTTTTTGGAGCCCGGGATCGGCACCGCATTGGGATACTTGTGCAGAATCCATGCGATGGAGATCTGGGCGTTTGTCGCCTTCTTCGCTTGGGCGTACCGTGAAACAATGTCGATGATCGGCTGATTGCCGATGATGTTCTCCCTGGACAACTGGGGCACCCAGTTGCGCACGTCATCCACCTTTTCAAACTGCGTATCGGCTGTGATCCTGCCGGAGAGATAGCCGCTGGCCACCGGCGAGAAAGGCACAACGCCGATGCCGTTTTCAAGGCAATAGGGGAAGATATCTTTTTCGAGATCGCGTTCCAGCATGTTGTACAGGCTCTGCACGGCGGTGACCGGCGTGACCTGGTGGGCTTTTTTCAGTGTTTCCAGGCTCACCTGGGAAAGCCCCCAGCCACGGATCAGCCCTTCGTTAATCAGCTTGCCCATGACCTGCGCGACCGCTTCCACCGGCACCTCCACATGAACACGGTGCAGGTAATACAGGTCCAGCCAATCCGTGCGGAGATTCTCAAGGGTCTTCGCCAAATGGCTGCGGACAGCGGCCTCCAGGCCATCACTGTATTCCTCAGGAGAAATAAACAGCTTGCTGGCAAGAACCACGTTCCCGCGGACATCTTCCAGGGCTTTGCCCACGATCTGCTCGTTGTGGCCAGTGTAATACAGCTGCGCGCCATAGATTTCAGCTGTATCAAAGAAGGCGCAGCCCGCTTCACAGGCTCTGCGGATCGCTTCAATGCTGTAAGCTTCCTCCGGAATTTGGCCGTAGCCGTGGGACAGTGCCATACATCCCATGCCGACCGGCGACACCTCCAGTGTGCCAATCATTCTTTTTTTCATTTCTACACCTCTTTATCGAATAAAATTCGTAAATTCCCTCTTCCCCGTTTCCGGAAGCCCGTACTTCACCCGGGCAAGCGCAATCCCTTTCATCAGGAACGCCATGTTCTTGCCAAGGGCGCGCATGATCCACACGCCCTCCTTGTCAGCGTAGACATCTTCCGGGGTATAGCCATGGACCATGTTCCAGTAACCGGAGGCGGCGATGGGCATCTCGGAGATGGTGAAGTATTTGTTGAGCACATCAAAGGCGGCTGTGGTGCCTCCCCGGCGGGCAGAGACCACCGCGGCGCCCACCTTCATTCTCTTGCTGCTTTGGATGCTGTAAAAGAGACGGTCCGCAAAGGCCTTCATGCCGCCGCTGGGGCCTGCGAAGTAGACAGGGGAGCCCAGCACGATGCCGTCACACGCGACAAACTTGGGCGCGACCTCGTTGACGATGTCATCGAAGACACATTTTCCCTCAGTCTTGCACTTGCGGCAGCCGATGCAGCCGCGGATATCCAGGTGGCCGACATGGATGATCTCCGTATCCACGCCTTCCTCATTGAGGGCGGAGGCGACCTCGCTGAGGGCTGTGAAGGTGCAACCCCTGGCGTTGGGGCTGCCGTTGACAAGCAATGTTTTCATGATGATACTTCCTTTCTTGTTATTTTTCGAAGGTGGAGGCGACGGTCTTGAGCAGGTCACGGATTTTCAGATGCTGCGGGCAGATTTGTTCGCACAGGCCGCACGCTATGCATTCACTTGCCTTGCCGCGGGTTTGGGCCAGCGTCCTGTAGTAGAAACCGGATGCGCGAACATAATTGACGCTGGCGCGCTTCTCTTCATTGCATAGCGCGAAATAGTTTGATATGGCGATTTTCTCAGGGCAGTCATCCTCACAATATCTGCATCCGGTGCAGGGGATCGCGGTGTTTGACTTGACAATGGCGGCAACCTTTGCGCAAAGCTCGATTTCTGTTTCTGTCAGCGGAAAAAAATCCTCCTCCTATAAAATCATCAATATACGAGCGCGGTAAAGCTGAACTGAACCAGCTTCCAGTCTTCGTCTTCCTTGTTGTATACCTCTGTCACCGCAAAATGGTGGCTGGTCGGCTTGCCGTCCAGCAGCAGACCGTAGTCGCAGTCGGTGATCACCACTGCGGTGTCGCCGTACCGCCTGGCTTTCTTGCTGTGGAATACCAGCTCGGTCGGCTTGAACAGCCCGCTGGTGTAGAACTCGATTTCCTTGTCCAGCTCACAGGTCACGCCAATATGCACAAAGGTGCAGTCAGGCGCGGCGACAGCGCGCATGCCCGCCTCATCGGCGGTTTCCATCGCCTTCCAGAATTTATCGGACACGCTGATTATCTGACTTGTCATAATAACTTCCTCTCTTACAGCTTTGACGCCAAAGCCGCTGCTTCTTTTTTGTTGGTTCCCATGCCCTGATAGGAAAGGCCGTACAGAGCGCCGAATCTTCTGATGGTGTATTCGCCGGCTTCCAGCATCCACTTTTCAGGGGCGGCGCCCTGGAAAAGGAAGAAAAGTTTGCCGCGAAGAGAACCTTCGCCCAGCGGGCCGTAGCACCGGTCAAGGAATGTTCTTACAGCGCCGCAGATGTTGTGCCAATACAGCGGTGAGCCGATGACAAGCACATCCGCTGCCCTGACTTTCTCAAGAACCTCGTCAAATTGATCGCCGGGCAGAGTCTGGCCGTACACATTGATCTGATAGTCTGTGAAGTTCAGCGTTTCGTAGTCTTTGCCCGTCAGAAGGGCTTTTGCAAGATTTGCAGTATTGCCGTTGGGATTCGGGCTGCCGTTAAGAAATAAAATGTTCATGCAAATCACTCCTGACTGTCAAGGTCAATGACGAAATTGGCAAAACTTTCCACCTTTTCGTCCGTAGCATTGTAATATCTTTGGTTTTTGTTGACCCTGGCGATTTGAGCCATTTCCCCTTCCGTGAGAGCAAAGTCAAAGATGTCGAGATTTTCCTTGATATGCTCAGGGTTTTTCGAACCAGGGATCACTTGGTTCCCGATCTGGATATGCCAGCGCAGAATCACCTGCGCAGTGGACTTGCCGTACTTCTCCGCCAGCTGAATGAAAGCCGGCTCCTCCAGAAGCGCTTTGTCTCCATGACCGAGGGGATACCAGGCCATGACACGGCAGCCATGCTTCGCAAGGCGTTCGGTGGTGGCCGTGTCAATATAGTATGGATGAGCCTCCATCTGAATCACATGAGGCTTGATCTCACATTCATTCAAAAGCCGCTCAAGCTTCTCTCCCTTGAAGTTGGAAATGCCGATGGACCTGATCTTGCCCTCTTTGTAGGCATCCTCAAGCTTTTTGTATCCGGCCATGAAATCTCCTGCCGGCTGATGGATAAACATCAGATCGATGTAATCCGTACCAAGCAACTCAAGGCTTTTTTCAACGGTGCCCTCTGTGTTGTATTGGCTTGCCCAGATCTTTGTGGAAAGGAAGATCTCCCCTCTTGCGACGCCGGATTTCCTGATCGCGCGGCCGACAGCACGCTCGTTCATATAGGCCTGCGCCGTGTCGATCATGCGATATCCGCTTGTGAGCGCGCACAGCACCGCTGTTTCAGCCTGCGCGGGCGTCATGGTAAAAGTGCCGATGCCGACCACCGGCATCGCAAGGCCGTTGCTGAGTGTAAAATTCATCTGCTTGTCCTCCTTTGCTGTTCTGTTGGTTTTGATCTATAATACAAGCATAGCACCCGGTAGTTACTACCGGTCAAGGGGAGATGTTGTTTTGTATACAATGAAAGATGTCCGCGACAAAACAGGGCTTGGCTATGAGACGCTGAAATTTTACTGCAACGAGGGTCTGATACCGAATGTAAAACGCAACGCCTACAACCACCGCGTATTTGATGACCGTGACGTCGCGTGGATCAACAGCCTGAGCTGCCTGAAAAACTGCGGAATGAGCATACGGGAAATGAAAGAGTATGTCGCCCTGTGCCTGCATGGCAAGGAATCAATACCGGAAAGAAAGGCCATCCTGGCAATCAAGCGGGAGAACCTGCTCAAGCAGATGGTCGCGCTGCAGGCAAGCATTGACTATATTGATTGGAAGCAAAGCTTCTATGATGATATCCTGAGCGGAAAAACGGAATATTACAGCAACATCCTGCCGCTTGACGGCGAGGAATGAGCGAAAAACATTTGTAAAGCCATTTCCCACGCTGTCCCGCCAGTCATCATCCAACCAACAAAAATTTCGCTGCTTTTGCGCGTATCTGATTGGTCCGGCATTGATGAACCTGAAATTGCCCGCTTCAAACTTCTTTTGCGTGACGCGCTCCCCCAGCTCACAGGACTCCATAAACTCGTTGGTCATGACCACCAAATATTGTCTCTGCCCCTAATTCACCAGATAAAACTCCTTGTCCAGATTGTTCAGCCTTTTCGTGATGGGGAACACGTCTATCAGCGGCGTCAGCAGGAACACCACCCAATCCATGATTTTTTCCGCCTTGGTGAGCTTTTCCTGCGCCAGCAGGGTTATGATGTCCGCTGCCGGATACTTCTCGCGCACTTCAGACAAATTGCCGACCTCTCCGATACCGATCCCGTAGAATCTCAGGCCCATACTGTTGCAGGCGCCTGGTTTTGCGCCGAGCTGATTGTCCCTCGCTCCATTAAAACCGGGTGCGGATTCGCACCCGGCAGGCTTTGTATCAGGGCGTGTTGGCAAGGCATTACAGCTTTGGGTGGATGCCATGGGAAGTCAGAAAGTCCTCAATAAGATGTGCGCCCTTCAGTATGGTAGGCAGGCAGCGTTCTGCGTCTGTGCGGTACTTTTCACGCAGCGCTCCGCACTGATCGGAGCCCAGGCTCTTCTCAAAAGCAAGGACCAACGCCTCGCAAACCTCGCTAAAGCCCTCCGTGGCATGAGCCCTGTCACTGACAGTCAATTTCCCCAAGGCCGCGATGCCGCCGCACAAAACCCCGCAGGTTCTCTTGCAACCCATACCAAGCCCAAAGCCGGACAGAAGCTTCATCTCCTCCGGACCAATGTCCAGATTGTACACATCGCTCAGAGCACGCACCAGGGTTTCCGCACAGTTGAGGTCCCCATGGATATAATAGTCCTTGATTTTTTTGTTCAGCATGATTTTGCTCCATCGTCAAATGAAAGGGGCGCACAGCGCCCCTCCGGATTTATTTGTAGCAATCGTCGATTTTTTGTACCTTGCTCTGTTCAATGGCATCCTGGAACACCTTGCGGTTCCATTCGCCCGAGGCATGGATTTTTTCCAGAACTTTATCTTCTGCCTGCACCGTGGCCCGGACTTTTTCGCTCAGTTCCCTGGCTTCACCGGGCCGGATGGCCACCACTCCGTCCTCATCGCCTATCATAATGTCACCGGGGAACACTACAATGCCGCCCACGGCCACTGGCGCGTTGATCTCGCCCAAGCCGTCCTTGTAAGGACCGTTGGGCTGGACGCCTTTGGCATAAATAGGAATGGGCAGCTTTTTAAGCCTCGCCACATCCCGGATCACGCCGTCCACAACAATGCCGGCACATCCCTTTTTGTAGGCGTAGGTGCACATGATTTCGCCCACCAGGGAGCGATGCATGCAGCCACCACCGTCAATCACCAGCACATCTCCCTCCTTGATCATGTCCAGGGACATGTGCACCAGAAGATTGTCGCCCTCGGGCACTTTGACGGTGAAGGCCGAACCCGCCATGGTGGCGCTACCGCCATAGTTAACCAGGCTCTGGTCCATGCAGGTGATACGGCTCATGTTGTCCGCAATGCAGGCCACCGGCATATCCCTGAACAGCTCAATCATTTCCTTGTCCGCTCTGTTCAGGCGCATGTAGGCCCTATTACCAATATTTGACATCGTTTTCTCCTTCCTATCTGTGTGTTATTTTAGTTCTGTCAGGGTAAAGCGGGAGATCAGTTCCTCAATCTCGGCATAAATCGTCAAGGCCTCCTCAGCCGGCACAAACAGAGGCGTCTGGTAGTAGGCATTTGCAATTTCTTTCGCGTATTCCTCGTTTGTGGTGATGATCTTCTCCACCGCGGCAGCGAATTTCTCAACAATCCGCGGATCGGTCCCCTTGGGGAAGGCCATGAAGAAGCGGGTGGGGAAATACACCTCGTAACCCTGCTCAATGCAAGTGGGGATCTCAGGGAACGTCAGGGCGCGCTCCTGGGCAGTAACGCCCAGCACGTTGAACTCCCCGGACTCTTCATAAGGTTTGATGTTTCCATAGGGACCAACGATGATATCCACATGGCCACCCAGCAGGGCGACCACCTTGTCAGAGATGCCGCCCACATCCACCTGGGTCAGGTTGGCAAACTGGCCCAGCATGAAGGAGCTGACCTGGGTAGTGGCGCCGATGTTGGTGGCGATGGTCATTTTCTTTTCCTTGGAAGCGTCCACCAGTTCCTGAAGGGTCGTGATGCCGGTGCTGGATGCCACCGCGATCACGTCACCGGGGTTGGCAGCGGTGATACCCACCAGCTCAAAGGCTTCCAGGCCAAAGTCAGAGATGCCGTTGGCTCTGGAGATCATCAGCGCGTTGTGGTTTTGCAGCACTGTGTATCCATCCGGCCTGGCATCCTTGACAGAGGCCGAGCCAATGCTTCCGCCGCTGCCAGTGATGTTCTCAACCACCACCGTGACGCCCAGTTCCTCAGTGAGGTACTTGGCCATGATGCGGGCATTGTAATCGGAGTCACCGCCACTGCCAAAGGGAACCACAATCGTGATGGCCTTTTCCGGCCAGGCGATCGCTTCTTCCGCAACCGCGGGGAGCAACACGCTGACTGAGAGCAGCATACTGGCCAGCAGCAGCGTCCAAAGAGAAACAAGCAGTTTTTTCATTGAGATTCCTCCTTTTATTATTGCCGTTCAAGCGGCATAATTCCAATAGAACTATGGGTTCCAAGCTTTCCGCCAATGCTCGGAGAGCCAGGGTTTTCCCTTCATTTGCGTGTTTTGATGGTGCGAAAGGCTGAGAAAGCCAGAAGCAGCACGGCAATCCCCAGAGCCACTGCCGGAATCGGGCGTGTGATAAAGGGCAGAAGGCTGCCTTCGGAAATCATCACCGCCCGGCGCAGGTACAGCTCGACGATAGGACCCAGGATGAATCCCATGATGATGGGGCCAAAGGGAATTTCCACCTTGTTAAGAAAGTAGCCCGCAATACCGAAGCCCAGAACGCACCACACATCAAACATCCTGTTGTTGATGGCAAAGGCGCCTACGATGCACAGCACCATAACCACGGGCAGCAGGATGGTTCGCGGGATGGACAGAATCCGGGAGAAGTAGCGGATGCCAAGGAACATCAGGATGAGCATGACAATGTTGGCCAGGAACAGGCCGCCAAAGATGGTGTACACCAGCACCCCGCTGGTCTTGAACAGCAAGGGTCCTGTCTGCACGCCATGAATCATCAGGGCGCCCAGAAGGATGGCCGTTGTGACATCCCCCGGGATGCCCAGGGTCAGGGCGGGGATCAAGGCACCGCCAATGGTGGCGTTATTGGAGGTCTCCGACGCGACAATGCCGTCGATAATCCCGGTGCCAAACTGCTCGCTGTGCTTGGATTGGTTTTTCGCGGTAGCGTAGGAGATAACATTGGCGGTACTCGCGCCCAGGCCCGGTAGAATCCCGATGAAGGTGCCGATGACCGCCGAGCGCAGGATGTTCCACTTCTGTCCCAGCATCTCCTTCAAGGACACGCCAAAGCCCTTAATCCTGACGTTTTGTATAATCTGTTCCTTGCCCTTTTTCACGCTGTCTTCCACCGCGTTGATGACCTCCGTCACCGCGAAAAGACCGATCATCACCGCGATGATGTTAAAGCCGCTGCTCAGGGCGCTGATGGAAAAGGTACCTCGCAGTGCGCCGTCAATGGGCGCCGACCCAACGGTGGCCAGCAGCAGGCCCAGGGCCGCGCCGATGATGCCCTTGACCAGGGATTTGCCCATCAAGCTGGCAATAAGCGTCAGGGACATGGCCCCGATGGCCGCGTACTCAAAGGGCCCGAACTTGAGCGCCAGGCGCGCGATGACGGGCGCGATGAAAATCAGAATCAGAATGCTGAACAGGCCGCCGATGAAAGAGGACAGAATACCTACCCCCAGCGCTTTGCCGGCCTCGCCCCGGGCCGCCATGGGGTGCCCATCAAAGCAAGTGGCGATGGAGGCAGGTGTCCCTGGAATGTTGATGAGAATCGCGGACACCAGCCCGCCGGAAATGCCGCCAAGATAAAGGGAAACCAGCAGCACCATGCCCGTGGCGGGGTCCAGGCCAAAGCTCAGCGGCAGGCAGAGGGTGACCGCCATGTTGGCCGACAGGCCGGGAATCGCGCCAAAAATGATGCCAATGATCACGCCGCCAACGATGGCCAGCAGGCACTCCAGGCTCAATGCGTTCAGAATTCCTTCAAGAATCATAACAAACCACCTCCAATGTCCAGGAATCCCGGGGGAAGCCGCAGGTAAAACGCCCGGTTAAACAGCAGGTACACAACAATGGGCGTCACCACGGAGATAATCAGGTACAGCCACCACTTTTTGCCGCGGTTGCGGTTCATCAGCAGCAAAGACCCCGCCAGGTACAAAAACATGCCATACACAAAGCCCAGCCGCTCCATCACAAAAAGACCGACGAACAGGATGACAAAAGAAATGGCTACGTAAATGGCCTGTTTCCTGGAAAGCTCGGACTCCTCCAGATTTTCCCGGATGGCGTCCGTTTCATTTTTAGCGTCATGGAGCTTCTTCGCGCTTTTGATGATCAGGACCAGGGACGCAGCCGCCAGTATCACCGCGCTAATCTGTGGAAACAGCGCGGAGGAGATGCTGATGAGGCTGGTCTTGCGAATACTGAAGGTCTGGCTGAAAAACAAAGCGCTGAACAAAGCCAGAATGATTCCGCAAACCAGGTCTTTTTTTGTCTTTTTGAGTTCCATGTCTGCCTCACTTCCTTTCTATTCAAGAATTTTTTGAACCGCCTGGCTTCCCGCTTCCCGCAGCAGAGCCAAATCCGAACTGTAGGAAATGACATCAATGCCTCGTTTGATGTAGTCTCTGGCCTGCTGAACATTGGCCGCGGGAGCAAAAACAGGGATCCTTGCCCTGTGGGCTTCCTCAATCACCTTATCCATGGCTTTTTGCAACACAGGGTCACGCATTTCGCATTGATAGGATTCGGACAAATCGCCCGGGCCCAAGTGCAAACCGTCGACGCCCGCGCCGATAATCTGGGTGATGTTGGCGACTGCCTGGCTGGATTCGACAAAAGCGACCAGCATGCTGTGGTCATTGGAAAGCTTTTTGAATTCCTGCATGGGAATCCGGCCAAAATCAGTCGCCCTGGACGTATTGCTGAATCCCCGTTGGCCCAAAGGTTGAAACTTGCCCGCGTCCACAAACTGCGCGGCCAATTCTCCGGAATCGATATGGGGGCACAGCAACCCCTTGACCCCGATGTCCAGGCACTGCATGATCCGGCTTGAATCAAGCCCCCGAAGCCTGAAGAAGGGCTCAATGTCCCTGTTTTCACAGGCCGTTACGATGTCCAGAACGGATTCATCGTTGTAGGGGAAATGCTCCCCTTCGATGAAGACAAAGTCAAATCCGCACAAGCCATATACCTCGGCAATGAGGCTTGATCTGGTTCTGAGTTGACAGCCAATTGATACTTTCCCTTTTCTGTAATTATCGAGTACGCGGTTTCCAGTAATCATTTGTTCACCTCAATTCCTTTGAAGACCGTTTTTAACGACAGCGCTGCTGATCTGCTTGATATGAATCCCCCTTTCATATTTTGTCTGATATCCAACTTGCATCCATCTTGTATGCAAGTTGGTGCATTGAAAACTGCCTGTCGCGCAGGCCACTATCGTCTCAGGGATCAGGCTGTTCCAAATTTTTTCCCGATGGTCCTGCGCAGCCTGTCCATGTGACTTACAAGGAGCGTTGTGGCTGATACCAGATCACGGTTTCGGAGGTGTTCTACAAATAGGGCGTGTTCCATAATTGCTTTGTCGATCCGACCGGGTTCAGAGATGGTGCGAAGGCGTTCTGCGTAGAAACGTTCACGGAATAATTTGATGATTTCGGTCATATACTTGTTCTGATGGTGCCGGTAGCAGTATAGGTGAAAAGCGGAGTCATTCTCCAAAAAGCCCTGATAGTCTGACCGGTCACCACATTCTCTCTGCTGGGCTATCATGCCGCTCAGATGAGCGAAATCCTCTTCATGCAGCAGAAAGACCGATTGGTTCATCATGTGGGTCTCCACCAGTGTCCTAATCTCGAAAAGCTGGGAGGCTTCCTCATAGGACATCTTGTTCACCAGGATGCCCCGCTTAGGCAGAATGCGGAGAAAGCCTTCCCGCTCCAGGGCCTGCAGGGCCGCTCGCACCGGTGTTCTGCTCATGGACAATTCGTCGGCGAGCATGGTTTCGGAAATCTCAAGGTCCTCTGAAAAACCCAGCTGCATGAGCTTTGACTTAATCTGCGAATACGCAGAATCAACTTTGTTCATAGACAGAAACTCACAATTTTTACTTGGATACGTACAGTATACATGCTTTTCTGTATTTGTCAATACATCAAAACAAGATCATGCCAAATTCTGCTAATTCCGATAGAAAACCGCGACAACTATTTGACGGCACAAATGCTTATGGCTGTGTTCATAATTGCTTTCCCTGTCTTTCCGGCTGACCCTTACGCCATTTGTTTTCTTATTTGCTCCTCATGTTTCATAAAAAGCCGGCAACTCTTATCCCCGTTACTCTCCGTAACAAACAGTTTTGAAGCGTTTTTCCGTATTTTTTCCGTTCTGCAGCCGGTTTGCCGCCGCCTTTGACGGCAGGTCCTTCACCTGCCTGGAAGGCTGGCACTTATCTTTTTAAATACCATTTCCCACTCGACCAATCTCCCGCCCTTCACTTCCTGTATCATTTTCCTGCCTCAGGTTCCCTGATGGTCAGGTTCATCACATGCTCCCCTGCAGGTTCTGACCTGCGTTTGTTTTTCACCGCCATCCGGGGCAGGCCCGTCAGCCCGCGCTCAAGGCTCCCAGGGCATCTCCTCATCATGCAGGCCGCAGCCCGGGCACAGCCCGCCGGCGGGGAAGGCGCCGCCGCAGTTGGGGCATTCCTCCAGCGGCTTTTGCCAGGGGCGCTTGCGCCGCCTGCGGCGCGCCTTGCGCTGCGCGCGTGCGGGGACCGGCGCCATGAGCTCCTCCAGCAGGGACTCACGGCCGGGATCGATGTCGAAGATGGCCTCCAGCAGGCCGGGCTCCTTGTCAGGTTTCATCGGCCGCCTCCTTCCGCGCAGTTTGTCGCTGCCTTATTATATCACAGGCCCTGCCCGCGCTTGACAAAGGCAGGGGCCGCATTTACCATTTATTCATCAACATTTCCCGGCCCTGCCTGTAAAGGAGATAAAATGAAAAGACTCACGCCCCTTTTGCTGGCAATATCCCTGCTGCTCACGCTGGCGGCGCCCGCCCTGGCGGAATATGTGTCCGATAAGGACTATGAGACGCTGACAGCGGCCCTGGCCCAGTATGACACGCGGCTGGTATACCTGTCCGCCAGCATGATGCTCCCGCTAAACGGCCAGCCCGCCGGGCTGTTCGTCACAACCGGCGCGCCGGAGCAGCCCGAGCAATCCGGCGATTTCGCGCTGTGGTATATCGCCGGCGGCCTGACGCCCCGGAAGCTGTTTGAGGGGCGCGACCAGCCCGCGCCCAAAGACCCCTGGGCGGATATTTACTATACCCCCACCAGCCACATCCAGGTGTTTGAGCACCAGGGGCAGGTCTATTTTCTGGTCACCCTGTACTGCGGCAACCGCAACGGGATGGAAAGCCTCCTCTACATGGCCGGCCCGGAGGGCGTACAGCAGGTGGAGGGCTTCTACTATGGCGCCTGGGCCGCGGGCACGGGCCTGTACACCATCCGCACAAGCGAGACCACCTTTCCGGGGGTGGAGGCCATGACGGCCGAGTACCCGGTGTTCATGACGCTTCAGAACGGCCAAGTGCGCAGGCACAGCGGCCTGCCCATCACTCCGGCGGACCTGGGCGGGCTTCAAAACGGCCGGGAGCTGCTGGACCAGCTGTCCGCCCTGGAGGGGGAGGTCAGCGGGGTATTCTACCTGCCGGATGATCTGGTGGTCATCAACCTGAATGTGGACAACACCGATTCCTCCGATTACATTGAGACCTTTTACAGGATGCTCTTCCTCTGCGTCCGTGACGGGGTGGGACAGCCGCTGGCCTGCCCCAGCGCCGAACTGGAGAGCCTGCTGAGCCCCTTTGTTGAAATGGGCGGCTTCTGGCTGCCGGCCGGCAGCATGGAAGAGGCCCTGCTCGAGGGCCATTACGAACCCTACCCTGACAGCCCGGAGCTGGTCCGGCCGCAATCCTTCCCCTACGCCGCCGCCAGGCTGCCCGGCGCCGGCCAGACCAGCGGCCCCCTGTCGGTCAGCCTCTTTTCCAGCCACGCCACCGCCTCCGCGGGCGACCGGGTCACCCTGAGCTGGCAGATCACCGGCGGGACGCCGCCGTATGAGGTGGAATTCCTGGATGTGCTGGACTTCGCCCTCTCCCACAGCGCCTGGGGCAGCTATGGGGAGTACAGCTTCACGGTGCCCGCCGGCATGCGCCCCTCCCCGACCATGCTGCTGTGGGTAACTGACGCCGCCAGCCGGGAGAGCACAGGGTTCAGGATGACCCTCCCCCTGGAGCTGCGCGACGCCTGGTCCCACCCCTTTGAGGAGGTCTACCTGCACTCCGCCAGCCAGTTTGCCGGCCCGGGGCAGCGCCTGAACGTGGACGTGTACAGGCCCTACTCGCAGGATGCCGGCGGCTATCTGGACTTTTACGCCGAATGGACGGTGCGCGACGCGCGGGGCAGGGTGCTTGCCCAGGAGCGCCAGCCCCAGAGGCACGCGGCGATACAGGCCTATAAAACCACCCTGAGCTATGTGCCCATGAGCGGCGCCACCTGCACCCTGGAGGTCAAGCAGGAGACCCCGGCCGGGGACGGCAGCTACTATATCCTGGGCAGCATGGTCTTTCCCATCCTGTCGGACGTTCCCCAGGAGATCAGCCAGCCCCCGCAGACCGGCGGCGGCCTGCCGGCCAGCCTCAACCAGCGCATGGCCACGCGCTCGGGCCCGGGCACCAAGTACACCGAGGAGCTGGGTACCCTGCCCCGGGACACGCGCATCACGCTGTATGAGTACGTGGTCACCGACGGCACCCCCTGGGGGATGGTGGAGTTTGAGAAAAACGGCAAGCTTTACCGCGCCTACACTGGCATGAAGCGCATCGACACCAGCTATACCGTGCCGCTGGGTTCGGACACCTATTACACCCGCACCCTCTCCCGCAGCTATACCGCCTACTACGGCCCGGGCACGGCCTACGCCACGCGCGGCGCCAAGGCCCCGCAGGGCGCCAGCGTGCGCGTCTATGACAATGTCAACGGCTACTTCCTGTGCGATTACCAGTCCGGCGGGTCCTGGGTGCGCGCCTGGCTGCCGGGGCTGTAGCCTTCACCCTCAGGCCTCCGGCGCGATGGCCGCGCGCGGTTGCGCCGGGGGCTTGGCCTGTGGTATGATTATTCGGTATTTCCCGTGTAAAGGAGTCATGGATGGACATGCGCCTGGCGGTCAACAGCCTCCTGCGCGGAGCGGTTCAAAGCGCCTTCCCGCAGCTGGCACAAGAAGATTTGCCGCAGCCTGAAGCCCTGGAGATCCCCCCGGACAGCAAGCTGGGGGATTTTGCCTACCCCTGTTTCCGCCTGGCCCGGCCGCTGCGCCTGGCCCCGGCCAAAATCGCGGAGCAGATCGCCTCCGCCGTGGGAGACAACCCGCTGGCCGCCGCGCAAAACGTGGGCGGCTATGTCAATTTCTTTTTCCACCGCGCGCAGTTCGCCCGCGATGTATTGAGCCGTGTGCTCTCTCAGGGCCAGGCCTACGGCAGCCGGCCTGACAACGGCAGGACCGTGGTGCTGGACTATTCCTCCATCAACATCGCCAAGCGCTTCCACATCGGCCACCTGTACAGCACCGTGCTGGGGCACAGCCTCAAGCGCATCTATACCCACCTGGGCTGGAAGACCATCGGCATCAACCACCTGGGCGACTGGGGCACGCAGTTCGGCAAGCTGATCGCCGCCTACAAGCGCTGGGGCAGCCCGGAAATGCTTGATGAGGGCGGCGTGGACGCCCTCAACGCGCTGTATGTGCGCTTCCACCGCGAGGAACCCGACAATCCCGGGCTGAGCGAGGAGGGCCGCGCCTGGTTCCGCCGCATCGAGGAGGGCGACCCCGAGGCCCTGGCCATTTTTGACCGCTTCAAGCAGCTCACCCTGGCCTATGCCCAGACGGTGTACGAGCAATTGGGCATCACCTTCGATTCCTACAACGGCGAAGCCTTCTTCAACGACAAGATGGGCCGCGTGATCGATGAATTGCGCGAGAAGAACCTGCTGGCTGAAAGCCGCGGCGCCCAGGTGGTGGACCTGGAGGCCTGGGGCATGCCCCCCTGCCTGATCCTCAAGTCCGACGGCGCCACGCTGTACGCCACGCGCGACCTGGCCGCGGCGCTGTGGCGCAAGGACACCTATCACTTTGACAAATCCCTGTACGTGGTCGCCTACCAGCAGAACCTGCACTTCAAGCAGATCTTCAAGGTGCTGGAGCTCATGGGCTATGACTGGGCAAGCGAACAGATGGAGCACGTGGCCTACGGCATGGTCAGCTACGAAGGCCAGGCCATGGCCACCCGCGAGGGCCATGTGGTCTACCTGGATGACCTGCTCAGCCGCGCCCGGGAAAAGGCGCTGGACATCATGCGCGAGAAAAGCCCGGACCTGGGCGAGGCCGCCGGGGAGGCGGCGCGCATGGTGGGTATCGGCGCGGTGGTGTTTACCGCCCTGCAGAACAACCGCATCAAGGACATCGACTTTTGGTGGGACCGCGCGCTCAATTTTGACGGCGACACCGGCCCCTATGTCCAGTACACCCACGCGCGGTGCTGCTCGGTGCTCGCCAGGGCGGAGGAGCCCGCCGCGCAGCCTGATGACGAGGCGCTGACCAATGACGAGGCGCAGGCCGTGCTGCGGCTGCTCTCCCGCTTCCCCGAGGCCATCGCCCAGGCGCAGGCGGACAACGAGCCCTCCGCCGTCACCCGCGCCACGCTGGAGGTGGCCAAGGCCTTCAACAAATTCTATTATGAGCACAGGATCCTCTCCGGCCAGCCCGGCGCAGTGGCCGCGCGGCTGGAACTGACCCGCGCAGTGCGCGACGTCATCCGCCTGGGGCTGTACCTCATCGGTGTCGAAGCCCCCCGGCAGATGTAGCAAGGAGATCATATGCGTTTTACCAAAATGCACGGCATTGGCAATGACTACATTTTTGTCAATTGCTTTGAGGAGGTCGTCGAGGACCCCGAGCGCCTGGCCCTGGTGATGAGCCAGCCCCATTTCGGCGTGGGCGCGGACGGCCTGGTGCTGATCGAAAGCTCCGAGACCGCCGATTTTGGCATGCGCATCTTCAACGCCGACGGCTCCGAGGCCGAGATGTGCGGCAATGCCGCGCGCTGCATCGGCAAATATGTCTACGAGCGCGGCATGACGCGCAAGACCGGCCTGACGCTGGAGACCAAGTCCGGCATCCGCCTGCTGGAACTGACCGCCGAAAAGGGCAAGGTCAGCCGCATCAAGGTGGACATGGGCAGCCCTGAGCTCAACCCCCGCAACATCGCGGTCGATCTGCCGGGCGAGATCGTGCTGCGCCACCGCCTGCAGATCATGGGCCAGAACTGGTACATCACCTGCGTCAACATGGGCAACCCGCACTGCGTTATCTTCGTCAAGGACCCGGAGGCCATCGACGTGGCCACCCTGGGCCCGATGTTTGAAAACCATCCGCTCTTCCCGCGGCGCACCAACGTTGAGTTCGTGCGCGTTATCCGCCGGGACGTGCTGCAGATGCGCGTCTGGGAGCGCGGCGCGGGCGAGACCCTGGCCTGCGGCACCGGCGCCGCCGCCGCCCTGGTGGCCGCCGTCCTCAGCGGGCTGTCCGACCGCACCATCCAGATGAAGCTGACCGGCGGCAACCTGGAGCTGTCCTGGAACGCCGAGGACAACCACGTCTACCAGTCCGGCCCGGCCGAATACGTCTTTGACGGGAAGTGGCTGGGCTGATCCGCGTCCGGGGACCCGCCGCCGCGCGCCTTTTTGACGCGCCCTGCGCCGGGCCTGATATCGCTGTGGAGGAAGCATGCACATCAACGAATACATCGCGCAGATGCCGGCCGGCTACCTGTTTGCCGAGATCGCCCGGCGCGTCAGGGAGTATGAGGCTTTAAACCCCGCCTCCCCGGTCATCCGCATGGGCATCGGGGACGTCACCCGGCCGCTTGCGCCCTCGGTGGCGCGCGCCTTTGCCGACGCCGCCCTGGCCATGGGCACGCCGGAGGGCTTTCACGGCTACGGCCCGGACGGCGGCTATCCCTTCCTGATCGAATTGATCCTCCGCCATGAATACCAGGCCCGCGGCGTCCGGCTGGACCCGGACGAGGTCTTCATCTCAGACGGCGCCAAGACTGACACCGCCGCCATTCAGGAGCTGTTCGCCCCCGACGCCGTCATCGCCGTGACCGACCCGGTCTACCCGGTCTATGTGGATTCCAACGCCATGGCGGGCCGCCTGGGCCATTATCGGGACGGCCGCTGGCAAAAGCTTGTCACCTTGCCCTGCACCCATGACAATGATTTCGTGCCGCAATTGCCAAGTCAGCGCGTGGACGTGCTCTACCTCTGCCTGCCCAACAACCCCACCGGCACCGTGCTCAGCCGCGAACAGCTTCAGGCCATCGTGGACTGGGCGCGGGCGAACGACACCCTCATCGTCTTTGACGCGGCCTACAAGGCCTTCATCAGCGACCCGCAATTGCCCCGGAGCATCTATGAGATCGAGGGCGCCAGGGAAGTGGCCGTCGAGTGCTGCTCCTATTCCAAGTCCGCGGGCTTTACTGGCGTGCGCTGCGCCTGGACGGTCATCCCCAAGGCGCTGAAGGGGCGCAGGAAAAACGGGGAAAGGGTCTCCCTCAACGCCATGTGGACGCGCCGCTGCGGCAGCAAGTACAACGGCGTCTCCTACCCGGTGCAAAAGGCTGCTGCCGCCACCTATACCGAAGAGGGGCAGGCCGAGATCAAGGACATTATTGACGGCTACCGGCAAAACGCCGGCCTGCTGATGGACGCGCTGTCGGACACCGCCTGCAGGCCCGTGGGCGGCGTGCACGCGCCCTATGTGTGGCTGAAAACGCCCGGCGGCATGAGCGGCTGGCAGTTCTTTGACTACCTGCTCACGACGGCGCAGGTGGTGGGCACGCCCGGGGAGGGCTTTGGCGCGGGCGGCGCGGGCTGCTTCCGCCTGACCGCCTTTTCCACCCCGGAGAATACCAAAGAGGCCGCCCGCAGGGTGCGGGAGGCGCTGGGCAGGCTGTAAGGATCTCAACGCGCCCGGGCGGGAGCTTGCCCGCCGCCCGGGGGAACATGATACATTGTATGATGACCGGACAATGACAAAGGAGATCTGCCATGATACGCGCAATCGTAGGAGCCAACTGGGGAGACGAGGGCAAGGGCAAGCTGACCGACGTGCTGGCCGAGCAGGCCGACCTGGTGGTCCGCTTCCAGGGCGGCGCCAACGCCGGGCACACCATCATCAACCAGTACGGCAAGTTCGCCCTGCACCTGCTGCCCAGCGGCATCTTCCATGAGCGGGTGCTCAACCTGATCGGCCCGGGCGTGGCGCTGGACCCGGAGGCCTTCCTGAATGAGCTGGACGGCGTGCTCTCCCGCGGCGTCGCCCACCCGCGCCTGGGTATCTCCGAGCGCGCGCAGGTGCTGATGGATTTCCATATCCTGCTGGACACCCTGGAGGAGGAGCGCCTGGGCAAGCGCAGGTTCGGCTCCACCAAGTCGGGCATCGCGCCCTTTTACTCCGACAAATACGCCAAGGTGGGCATCCAGGTCTGCCAGCTGCTGGACAAGGACCTGCTTCACGAGCGCCTGACAGGCTCCCTGGTCAAGAAAAACGTGCTCCTGGAGCACCTCTATCACCATGAGAAGCTGGACGCGGACGCACTGACGGAGAAGTACTACGCCCTGGGCCAGCGCCTCAAGCCCTGGGTGGTGGACACCAGCCTGCTGCTGGACAAGGCCCTCAGGGCGGGCCAGGACATCCTGCTGGAGGGGCAGCTGGGCGCGCTGCGCGACCCTGACCACGGCATCTACCCCTATGTGACCTCCTCCTCGCCCCTGGCCGGCTACGCCGCCGTGGGCGCGGGCCTGCCCCCCTGGGCCATCACCGAAGTCATCGCGGTCACCAAGGCCTATTCCTCCAGCGTGGGCGCCGGGGTCTTCCCCTCCCAGATTGAGGGCGAGGCGGCCGAGGAACTCAGGAAGCGCGGCGGCGACGCGGGCGAGTATGGCGCCAAGACCGGCCGGCCCCGTGACGTAGGCCGGTTTGACGTGGTGGCCACCCGCCATGGCTGCCTGGTGCAGGGCGCGACGCAGCTGGCCATGACCAACCTGGACGTGCTCTCCTATCTGGACGAGATCCCCGTCTGCGTGGCTTATGAGCTGGACGGCGACACCATCTCGCACTTCCCGGCCACGCCGCAGCTCAAAAAGGTCCGCCCCGTGTACAAAATCTTCCCCGGCTGGAAGACCGACATCCGCGGGCAGACCGACTACCGCAAGCTGCCGGACAGGTGCCGCAGCTACGTGGAAGCCATCGAGCAGATGGTGGGCACGCCCATCACCCTGCTGTCCACCGGCCCCCGCCGGGAGGAAATCTGCCACCGCGCGGTATAATACCGTTTTCCACCGCACAAAGCGCCCCGCCGGGGCGTTTTGTCAACGGCTCCATATCCCCATGAATGAAATCCCCGGGCTGACGCGTTTGATAGATAGAAGACAAATACGGGAGCGTGAACCACCATGAAAAAAACGCTTTGCCTGCTGCTGTGCTGCCTCTTCCTGCTGCCGCTTTGCGCCCGCGCGGAGGAAGGAGAGGATGTGCGCTGTGAATGTGGACGCGGATATGCCGCTTTGCGCCCGCGCGGAGGAAGGGCCGCCCGCGCTGCCCGAAGGCAGCCTGATCCCGCTGGATGTCCGTCTGCCGGAGGGCCTCAGCCTCACGGTCCACACAGGACCCGGCGACAACTACCCGGTTTCGGGCAAGGTCTCCACCAACGGCTGGGTGCAGGTGTTTGGCTACACACAGGGCCCTTTTGACCACCGGGAGGAGGTCTGGCTGTTCATCCAGTACGGCATCAGCCCAAAGAGGCTGCGCTTCGGCTATGTCCGTTGTGACGACGCTGAGAACTTGCCGGGCATGCGGCCCCTGGAGGAGGCCTTGCCGGACAACAGCCTGTGGGTCATCAAGGAAAGCACCTCCCTGACCGATGACCCCCTGCGCTCGCAGGCCCAGCTGGACAGCCTGGCGCCCGGCGCCCAGGTCATCCTGCTGGGGCATCTGGGCAAGTGGGCCCATGTGGAAACGATGCACAAGGGAAAGCTCACGCGCGGCTTTGTGATGGATTTTACCCTGGCGGACGCCGCCTGGCGGGATGAAAGCAAGCCCTTTGACCTGCGCGCCGCCTCTTGGGCGCCCATGGCGCGGGACTACGCCGCCACGCGGGAGCAGTACACCTGGTATTTTCACATTTATTATCAGACCCGGGTCCGGGAATTCAACACCTGGCTGCGGCTGGATTCCACGGAAAGCCGCGCCGCCCTGGAAACGCTGTCCAATTTCCGCGTCATCGCGGGCCGCGCCACCTGCGCGGACCTGCCCATCGCCCTGGCAAGCTATGGCTATACCAGGGACAAGGGATGGGACTGGGAAGCGCTGCATTTCCTGCCCAAGACAGGCTACAACCGGGCCGCGCTGGACCTGGTGCTGGAGCCGGGCGAGGACATCCGCAACCTGACCCTGGCCTGCGACCGGACACGCCCGGACGGCCGGGTGGACACCATCACCCTGCCCCTGCGCGATGTGCCGCTGGACATGGGCTATCCCGCCGGCGGCGCGGCCTTCACAGCGACCAGCCACACCCCCTTCCGCTATAAACGAGTCCTTCGAACCGAACAGGCCCTCAGCCTTGGCCAGCTGCTGGCGAACGAGCTGTACCAGCCCATGCCCTCCCTGCCTGAGGAGGTGGCGGGGCAGCCCTATGACACCGACCGCTATGCCCTGAGCCTGATCCGGGGGCAGATCACCAAGCAGCCCGGGGATTTTGGCGTGTATGATGTCACCTTTGAACTCGTGGGCGCGCCGGAAGGCCTGTGGCTGGCGGCCTATGAGGAGTGCGGCCTCTGCGATGAGATCGACAGGTTTGACCTGATCGGCGGGGACGTCATCCTGCCCAACGGCCTGTGGGACGCCGAGGACGGCTACCACGGCAAGATGACAGAAACGCTCAGCTGCGATTTCCACATCCTGCTGCTGGCGGATACAGGCCTGTACAGCCAGGAGGACCTGGACGCCCTGATGCCGAAGCTTCATATCACCGCCACCTTTTCAGGCGAAAAATGGAACATGAGCTATGAACAGCACTACATCACCAGCGCCATCGGCCCGCGCAGCAGCGAGCGCGTCAGCATGGAAAAAATCGTCCGCGGGGAAGGCGTCCTGAGCGAGATGCCCCGGTAAGATACCGGACTTCCGGGGCGCGGGCATCATGCCGGAAAGCGAGGGCTGGGCCTTCCGTTTCACGCCTGACAGCCCTGCGGACAAGCGCAGGGGCAGGCCGTCATCGGCATCCGGCCGGAGCATGTGCTCAACGCCCCGGAGGACGCCGGTCGGGCGCGGGTCTATTCCTCCCTGCCCTCAGGCCTGGAAACCACCATCCGCCTGAGTCCGGACAGCGTCATGCTGACCGGTGCGATGTCGGGCGGCATGGATTTTGACCTGGACAGCCGGCCGGGCCGGCTTTTGCTTCGCCCCCGGACAGGCGCCTCTGTGTGACAGCGGCAGCCGCCAGGCCACCCGCGCGCGGAACGCCGGAAGCGGGAAAACAGAAACAGGCACGGGACCACCGGACCCTGTAGCGGAATCATAACAAAAAACCGCTTTTTTAGGCATTTTGAATTTGAGAAAAGCCCATAAAACAGGGCTTTCAGGCGTGTAGCACTTGTTTGACATCAGGGGTTGTAGCGGCTTCATGTTTTTAACCGTTGCCAAAATCACATATACTAAAAAGTGCGAAACTCCATTCCATTTATATTAGGGCCTGTTCACACTAACACGGCATCGACAACCATTGCGAAGTAGATGAAACCGCTGAACACAAGGTCAAGTTTGTCGTAACGGGTAAACACTCTCCGAAAGCGCTTGAGCCTCAGAAAAAAACCGCTCAATCTCATTTCGCTTCCTGTACAATTCTTTGTTGTATGTCCAAGGCGCTTTGCGGTTTGCCTTTGGAGGAACAACCGGCATGTACCCCAGTTCAACCCCTTTAGCCCTGGTTCGG
>Ga0255341_1000620_pt1 | contig 57381 bp, 42 predicted proteins | sample wastewater_treat_8_FD_192418 | JGI IMG/M metagenome (GOLD analysis project Ga0255341, IMG submission 192418) | Wastewater microbial communities from Lulu Island WWTP, Vancouver, Canada - plant12 | ecosystem: Engineered > WWTP > Wastewater > Unclassified | place: Canada: Vancouver, British... | reverse complement strand
TGAAACCCCACGCACCGTCTGCTTTGCTATAATACGGTGTAAGATCAAGACGCGGAATGAGAGTCAGTCCGGCATAATTTGCCGACGACTCAGAGTCCTGAGAGAAGGCCTGGAAGGATAACATCAAGGCCACGAAGGAAATTAGTAGTTTCTTCATTTGAGTCCATAAAAAGAACATTGGTTAATAATGTGGGCGAAAATAGAAAAAAAAATAATACGATGTAACTTTTGTCGGAAAAAAGGACTATTTTCGCAATTTGACCGTTATAATTTCTAAAGAAATCTTGTTTTATATAATGAATTATTTCAAACCCATCATCACTGCAGCACTTTTGACTGCTTCTGCCGTTTGCATTAATGCGCAAGGCATTTCAGGCCTGGTCCCTGTTCCTACAAGCATTATTGAACAAGAGGGCATTTTTACCATAGATAGACACACCATAATTGTCCCTGATAACGAAGGGTCTTTTAGCGCATACTATCTACATGAACATATCAGCCCTATTTTCGAGTATGGCATTGCACTCGGTAAAGCTTCGACTACCGCTAATGGCAACGCCATAGTACTACGCAAAGAGAAAGGCTTCAAGCCGGAGAGTTACTCTCTGAAAATATGTTCTACAGGGGTGACTATAAGAGCATCAGACGACGCAGGACTTTTTTACGGAGTTCAGACTTTGCTCCAGTTGTTCCCTCAGGAAGTATACAGCGGAGAAAAGCTCCGTTTACGAGAATATTCGCTACAAAATGTTATTATTGAGGACTCACCGCGGTTTCCACATAGAGGTTTTATGTTGGATGTCTCCCGCACCTTCTTCGACAAGGAGTATGTCAAGCAGTTCATAGACTGGATGTCTGTTCACAAGCTCAATGTATTTCAGTGGCACCTGACGGATGACAACGGATGGAGAATTGAGATAAAGAAATACCCGCAATTGACCGAAAAGGGTGCCTGGAGAGGTCGAAACGAGGTTATCCCCGCCACTTACCTTTCGGGCAACGAACGCTACGGCGGCTATTACACACAAAAAGATATCAAAGAAGTTGTTGCTTATGCTGCTCAACGAAACATCACCATCATACCTACAATCGATCTTCCGGGACATTCGCTCTCCTCAACAGCAATATTGGATAATGTGACTTGCGGCACTCGGACCGACAAGGCAAGTGCCTGTGGAGAGTTTGACAATGTATGGTGCATAAGCAAAGAATCCAATTACAAAATCCTCGATAACATCTTCAAGGAAGTAGCAGCGCTTTTCCCCGGTCCCTATATCAGCATCGCTGCCGATGAGGTGGTGTGGGATTATTGGGCACAGTGCCCCGACTGCCGTGCGCTTATGGAGAAAGAGGGTTACAAGGAGGTTCAAGAGCTACTCGGCCACTTTGTACGCAGGATGGAAACAATTATAAAAAAGCACGGAAAACATCTTGCAGGATTTGACGACATTCAGGATGCGGGAGGAGTCGGCACTGACGCATTAGTGATAGCCTGGAGAGGATACAAGAAGGCTCGGGAGTCCGTAAGCAAGGGTTATCCCACTGTGATGCAGCTCGGTGAGTATTGCTATCTTGATATGCAATATTCACCGGCAGAGAGAGGGCACAACTGGGCTGCTGTAATCCCCCTCGACCGCATATACAATTATGATCCTACTTCAGGTCTGGGCGAGCTCACTCAGGAACAGGAGAAGCTCGTACTCGGCCCTCAGGGAGGTCTCTGGACGGAATTGATGCAATTTCCTCCCCGTTTTGCCGAGTATCAGGTATTCCCCCGCCTGGCAGCTCTTGCAGAGGTAGGCTGGAGCAGTAAGGAGAAAAGGGATTATGAGGATTTCCATCGCCGTCTTGTGAGCAGTCACTACAGACGTCTCGAGAAGATGGGCATAGCCTTCCGCGTGGAGCCTCCTGTTGTTAAGTATAGCGACCAGCAAATAGATGTAGTTCTCCCCTATCGCGAAGCCACCGTGCGTTACACAACCGACGGTAGCGATCCCGTACGCACATCGAAAGTATTAAGCGGTGCCATAATAACCGATTCTCCGGAGAAATTCCGTTTTGCCACCTTCTGGGGCGATAATTTACAGAGTGTCTCCGTAGCTCCCGAGGGTGTGATACTTCATCATTGGCTCAAACCGGCGTTAAGAATTGAAACCGATATTAAGATGAAATCAAATACACCCCTGACCAATATTACAGGTTACAATTTTGGTCTGATAGTGCGCAGCGACAAACGTTTGGAGTCCGGTCAGACTCTAACATACATTTTTGACGAACCTGTAGAGTGCAAAAAGATTGGCGTTCCTACCGGATATGCCCATATTCCATTTTATGGGGTAAGTGACGGCTATGTAGAGTACTCCTACGACGGAGTGAACTTTGTCAAGGGTCCTGAATTCAAGAGATATTATGCGGAAATAACCGGATTTGAAGCCCCTGTAAAGGCGGTGCGCATCGTCATCACAATGCCCAACGACGGCTCTACCTGTTGCTTCCAAAACCTAAGAATAGTTGGTAGTCGGTAGTATGTAGTGGGTAGTTTTTTAGAGTGTGAAGGTGCTAAATAGAGGGTGCGGGGAGTAGTTATGATTATTTATGTATATGAGAAATTAATCGTTTAGGTAGATTCAAATAACAAGAGCAGAGAAAATTTTTGTTTTTTAGAAGCCGTGTTATTTGAATAAATTAGGTATATAGAAAGTACCGAGTATTTAACATGGCAAGAAAAGCCAACGACTAAAGGCTGATAGCTAATGGCAGTTAATAGTTTTGAGTGTGAAGTATGAATAAAAAAAATATAAGAGTTATAATATTGGCAATGGCCATTTTTGCAGCATTTTTTTCGGGGAAAAAGCAGGAACGTCCGGAGCGGGACAATGTGGAACGGATCATCGCCAAAATGTCCCTCAGAGAGAAGGTAGGACAGCTTTTCATCATAGAATACAGTGACAAATATGATCTCGAAGATCCCTATTTTGACAAACTCATAAAAAAGGACAAAATCGGCGGATTGATCCTTATGGAAATGGATTTAGACAACTATATTGAGCGCATCAACCGATTTCAGAAAATGTCGAAAATTCCTCTCTTTATCTCCGTAGACGGAGAATGGGGAGCCTCAATGCGTTTCGATACTCTTACCCAGTTCCCCCGCAATATGCAAATGGGAGCCCTTACCTCTCCCGATCTTGTATATCAGGTCGGTAGAGCAATGTCAAAACAGTTTGTACGTCTGGGAATCCATATCAATTATGCACCCACAATAGATATTAATAACAACCCTCTCAATCCGGTTATCGGACAGCGCTCATTTGGCGATGACCGTGAGAAAGTGGCAATTTACGGCGCCGCCATAATAAAAGGTTTGCAAGATGGCGGTACGCTCACCTCAGCAAAGCATTTTCCCGGACACGGAGATACGGAAATCGACTCACACAAGTCACTGCCTGTGCTATCTTTCAACCGTGCACGCCTCGATTCACTTGAGCTTTATCCTTTTAAACATGTAATCAAGGAAGGCGTGGCCATGGTGATGGTAGGCCATTTGAGTGTCCCCTCTCTCGACTCAAGCGGAGTGCCCAGTTCCATCTCCTACTCCATCATCACCAAACTGCTAAAGGAAGAACTCGGATTTGAGGGAATAGTAGTGACAGACGCACTCGGAATGAAAGGAGTAGCGGAATACATTCCCCGAGACAGAGTTGCAATAGAATCCTTCAAAGCGGGATCCGATATTCTGCTGATGCCACCTGCAGAGAGACGTAAGTCGATATCAACCTTTCTAAAAGCTGTCCGCAGAGGAGAAATCCCCAAAGAACGCGTTGAAGAGAGTCTGCGTAAAATTCTCAAGATGAAAGAGCAGGCTGGCCTCCTTGGGAGCACTCCACAAATTGATCCGGTGGATGCGTTCGCTCAGTTAGAGACCCGGGAGGTGCTGGACATCATCAATAAGGTGGCAGAGGAGTCGATGACCCTTATTAAACCTCCTGACTGGGGCCCTGATCAAAACCTTGAGACTCTAAGCGCAATTGGAGCTGCCGATACCATAATTCTTCCCAGGAGAATAACGAAAGAGATCCTCGAAAATGCTCGCAAGCGTGCCGAAGGAGTGGAATTTGCAGTAATCTACCTTCCGGAGATGAAAGCTCCGAAAAACGACAGGGAAAATTATGCAGCCATACCACCGCAAGAGATTTATAATTTTATTTCGGCTTGGGCCCGCGAACAAAAAATAGTTTTGGCCATTATGGACAATCCCTATGCGCTGGACAAAATTGACATAGAGGCCTTCGAAGGCATCCTTGTGGGATATAGTTCATCAAAAGCCAACCTTTCGGCGGCCGACAAGGTATTTAGAGGAAAACTTGAAGCTCATGGAGTGCTTCCTGCAGCCGCAGGAGGATTTCCCTCCGGCTATCACGCTAATTTGAACAATAAATAACACTATATAGAATGACAAAGTATTCACTGAAAGATATTGATAATATAGAAGATCTGGAAAGATTGCTCCAAAGCAAGGAAGACGACATCATTGTTCACTGCGTTTTCAACAATCTGGACTTCTTTCAAATCTACAAGAAAATAAAGGATTTTAAATTTTCGGATTGCATGTTCCTTGGGTGTGACATTCCTCAGGAAGTCAAAGATAACATTGACCAAACCTGCGTTGTCTTTCCAAAGATGAATGTTCCTTACAGGATCTATAGCAGCAAACTCTACACTCCCTATACACTCTACGAAGGGTATGATATAGAAGATTACGATACACTGGCCACAAGTTACGACAAACGCGCCTACCAGCGTTACATCACAATGGGTAAATATGGACGTGATATCTATGAAACTCTCGCACGTTCAATCCACGACCACGCCATAACTGATGCGATGTACGATCTGATCGATCAATACGACCCTAAAATGGTGGTTGCGGTAATGGGAGGTCATGCAATTCTACGTACGGAGACAATTTACCGCAGGATAGTCTATTTGGGCAAACTGCTAACCGAAAAGGGGCGTCTTATCGTAACAGGCGGCGGTCCCGGAGCAATGGAGGCGGCTCATCTTGGTGCTTGGATGGCCGGCAGGAGCAATTGGGAGGTTGAGGATGCCATCAGTATGGTAGTCACAGCTCCTTCATACAGGGACCGCAACTGGCTGAAGACCGCATTTGAGGTGCTTGAAAAGTACCCCCAGACTGAGTTCAGAAGCCTCGGTGTGCCCACGTGGTTTTATGGCCACGAACCCGCCTGCATCTTCTCCACTGACATTGCAAAGTATTTTGCCAATAGCATCCGTGAAGATGGTATCATTACCATTGCACACGGCGGTATCATTTATACCCCAGGTAGTGCCGGCACAATGCAGGAGATATTCCAGGATGCAGCCCAGAACCATTATTTGATGGATGACGAATCGGCTCCAATGATATTTTTCGACAAAGATTACTGGACCAACAGGATTCCCGTCTACAAATTCCTACAGGATTGCCTTGAGATCAAGAGCTACGCCAATCTGCGCCTATCGATGTCTGATGATATCGAGGAAGTTTACGGAATTCTGGAAGAATATGTCAAGATGCTGGACTAATAATTAAGGGATTGTATTAATCTGGTCTGCTTTTTGATAACCAGAGAGAACGTTTTTACTTGTTTTATTCATACCTTTGTCTAATAAAACGTAAAATCATTAAAGAGAGATATTTATGAAACTCGATGGAAGAAGAGTCAGCGGAAATGTTGACGACAGACGCGGTGCCAGCCGCACTCTTAAGGCCGGAGGACTTGGCCTTGGAGGAATTATCATTGTAGGTCTCATAGCATGGCTTATGGGAGGCGACCCGACAGAGGTTGTCAACCAGGTTTCCAATATGGGTACCACTACCCAGCAGACAGAATATACACCTTCACCCGAAGAGGAGGCGCTGGCAACATTTTCAGCGCAGATTCTAGCATCGACAGAGGATGTGTGGAGTGAAATTTTCAGGCAGAACAACCGCACCTACACCCCTCCCAAACTTGTCCTCTTTACAGATCAAGTAACTTCCGGTTGCGGCGGCGCATCTGCGGAATGTGGTCCATTCTATTGCTCAGCCGACCAGTCTGTATACATCGATCTTTCATTTTTCATGAATATGAAACAAAAACTCGGTGCTGACGGCGATTTTGCATATGCCTATGTGATCGCACATGAGGTGGGACATCATGTGCAGTACCTTTTAGGCACACTGCAAGAGGCGCACTCGTTAATGAGCCGTGTCGACCGGAAGCAGTCCAACGAAATAATGGTGCGACTTGAGCTACAGGCTGACTTTTACGCAGGCATCTGGGCTCACCACGAAAACCGCCGTTTTCAATCGCTTGAGGACGGGGACATAGAAGAGGGTATCAATGCAGCATCCAAGATCGGCGACGACTATCTTCAGAAAAAGGCCAGAGGTTACTCCGTTCCCGATTCATTTACCCACGGCACCTCCGCACAGCGTATGCGCTGGCTCAAAAAGGGCATTACCAACGGCAGAATATCTGACGGAGACACCTTTTCACCCGCATATTCATCACTTTAACAACAGTACCAAATATGAATTCAAAGATTCAAAGAATCATCCTGTTCACTTTAGTGCTCCTTATGTCAGTTTCCTGCAAAAAGGTTACTCTTGAGCAACAGATCGAAAAGATCTACAACTATTTTCAGAATGAAAACACAACCGCCGTCGCTACACTCGAAAGGGTATGCAATGATTACCCTGCAAGAATGTCCGGTAGCGAGAACAATGACGGAGTGATAGACTACTTCACATATGTCCTTGCGGAAGAGGTTGGCATCAAAAATATATGGCATCAGGAAGTCGAAGTACCTAACTGGGATCCCGGAGTGACAAAGGTCACTATGAACTTATCTGACGGCACGGTAATAGAGCTTCCTGCCATTGCTCTCGGACTGAATAATGGCACCTCAGGCCGGGATATCACCGCACAAGTGGTGGAAGTAAGCAGCCGTGAAGAATTGGAAACTCTCCGCTGCACCGACAAGATCGTATTTTTCAATGGTGCGATGGAGGATGGCGAAAGTTACGGCAAACATGCTTGGCAACGCTCCAGAGGAGCCTCCCTTGTCACCGACAAAGGAGCTAAAGCTGTCCTGGTTCGCTCACTCAGCAATCATTCGGGAGACACTCCCCACACAGGTTCTTGCCACAACGGCGACAGTACTATTGCAGTTCCTGCTGCAGCAATCTCAACAAACGCTGCCGACCGGCTCTCAGAGGCCCTCAAACAGGACAAAAAACTCACTGTGACCATAAACTCAACAGCACAAAATCGTCCCGAACCGGCAATCGGACGCAACATTGTAGCAGAAATCCCCGGTAAAGTCAATCCCAACCATATCATATTGATTTCTGCTCATGTGGACAGCTGGTTCAACAGCCAGGGGGCTCAGGATAACGCATCAGGTTGCGTTGCTGCCATAGAAGTGCTTAGAGCCTACAAAAAGCTTCGTATGAAGCCGCGAAACACCATTCGCATAGTTCTCTATCAGGATGAGGAAATTAACCTCTCAGGTCTAAAGGAATTCGCCCGTATTTCCAAAGAAAAACAGGAATCCTTTGTATTTGACCTCGAGCTTGATTGCGGAGCAGGTAAACCTGTCGGATTTTACATTTATGAAGATCCGAGTTATTTCGAAAGGATGGGAGAGGTTCTTACCCCCTATCTTGAACCCCGCGGTCTGACACTGACACTCAATACAGGAGAGAGAAACTGGCCCCTTAAGACCTATTATTCATTCATAGCAGACAGGGGTGAATATTTCAAATATCATCACGGCTCGCTGGACAACTTTGAGAATGTCAATCAAGCGACATTCAAGGAGGGTATAGCAGCCATCACGACCTTTGTGTTCCTGATGGACTAGTGAGTGGTGCAAGGTACGCGTTCCGAGGTACGTGGTATTCGTAAATATTGTTGGGTAAGTGGTACGGGGTACTACACACTACACACTACACACTACACACTACACACTCATAACTAACTCAATATTCCTCGTAGGCGTAGTCTATTGCGCGGTTGAGAATGGTATTGAATTCGGTGCATGTGGCAAACAGATCAGCCGCACGTTTTGCGAGGTCGGTCTCCAGGATAAAAGCATCATCTAAATAGCGTGTAATAAGTATTTTCTTAAGGCGGAAATACTCAGCGTAGGGAGAGTCCTGCGGAAATCCTCGAGGGATTATCTTCAGGGCTCCATCCCATTCCAATTCAAATCCTTTTGCCTTTGACATTGCTTGAACCAGTGCCTCACCATTGAGCATAAACTCTTCCCTTATGCTTCGCATTACCTTTGGCTCCGGAGCATAGGCACCACAGCACATCAGATGCCCACCCAAGTAGCCTGCATGAGGGGGTTCTATATGAAAATAGTATCCAGAGTGGCCGCTGCACTTGCCATCTTTGGCGATGAATATGCCAAAATGCTTCTTGTAGGGAGTTTTGTCCTTACTGAATCTCAAATCTCTATAGAAACGGTAGGTACAATCCTTTAGAGTGAGGCCTCTGACCTCGGGGTCGAAACTCTGCACACGCTCCAGAAGTTCCGAGGCAAAATCATTGAAAATCGCCTGTGCTTCCTTATAACGCGCCTTGTTGGCATCAAACCAGGGTTTGTTGTTATTCGGAACAAGATCCGTAAGAAACGATAAAACTCTTTTCATAACGTAGCTATTAGCTTTTAGCTATTGGCCATTAGCCACTCAGAACTGCACTACTGTCTGCGTACCGCGTTGCACTATTACTTCGACATTTGAGTCCTCTTTCTCATCTGATTGAATATCGGCAACAATATGCTTTGCATAATTGTACCCTAAAAGATCGTAAAGTGCCAGATGGTGCTTCATGCGACCGAGGAATTCCTCATAATTGCGATCCGCAGCAGGACGCCACTGCACTTCACTCAGGGCAGCCATACGTGGCAAAGCCATATATTCGACATGATCGGTTGTCTTGATATATTCGCACCAGACATTGGCCTGAACACCAAGGATATGACTATGGAATAAAGAATCTACCTCCTCAGGGAAAGGATTGAATGAATAGACTTTATCCACCGGAATAAAACCTCCGATTGCCAAAGGCTCATTATCTCTATCCTCACTTTGATAATAATCAAAATAAAAGTTAGAATAGGGAACCATGATCACATCATGTCCCATATTGGCAGCGGTCACCCCGCCGGAAATGCCTCTCCATGACATCACAGTTGCATTGGGAGCAAGTCCGCCCTCCAGAATCTCATCCCATCCGATAATTCTGCGGCCGTGATCATTGATATATGTTTCAATCTCGGATGTGAGCCAGCTCTGAAGACGCTGCTCAGCGGTATGACCATCTTTTGCAAAGAGTTTTTCCGCCTTAATGCGAGCCTGACAGTCGGGACAAACCTTCCAGTGATCCTTGGGGCACTCGTCACCCCCTATATGGATATACTCTGAGGGGAAAAGTTCCATAATCTCATCCATCACATCCTTTAAAAACTGTACGGTATGGTCTTTGCCGGGGCAGAGCACCTTCTCGGTAATACCCCAGCGGGGCCAAACCTCATATTGTTCGCCTGTACAGCCGAGTTCGGGATATGCGGCAAGAGCTGCGAGCATGTGACCGGGCAGGTCTATTTCGGGAATAATTGTAATATAGCGCTCAGCAGCGTAGGCTACCACCTCTTTTATATCATCTTGCGTATAAAATCCTCCGTGAGGAGTCTCGTCGCTTGATTCAAAATCCTTTCCTACTACGGTATGGCTTCTCATAGAGCCGATCTCGGTAAGTTTCGGATATTGTTTGATTTCCACACGCCATCCCTGGTCATCGGTGAGATGCCAGTGGAATGTGTTTATGTTATGAAGAGCTATTATGTCGATATACCTCTTTACAAATTCCTTATCGAAGAAATGACGTGAGACGTCGAGATGCATTCCTCTGTAACCGAACAAAGGAGTATCATTTATTTCGACCGGATCAAACTCCACACTCCCGAATTTTCCGATAGGAAGGGACTTGCGGAGGGTCTGTATGCCATAAAAAACACCTTTCGGAGCCTTAGCCACGATTGAGATTCCACTATGGTCAACTTTAAGCGTGTAACTCTCATCTGTATGCATTTGTGCCTCATTATCAATTGATATAACAATATTGTTATCTAAATTCGAGCCATTAGCAGGAATACATTTAAGATTCAATCCGGTAATCTGTCCAATATATTCTGAAAGGAAAGCCGCATTGCGCTCCATAAGAGTGTTATTTGCATCATAGACAATCCTTGTTCCGGAGTTTAGAACAAAGTCTTCACCGTCAATAAGGTTTATAGATTGAGGAAGAGGAACAACTCCATAGTCTGCCTCTCCCCTTTCGAAATTGCAGGAGACCGTAATAAAGGCAGCTGCCGCAAGAAAGAAGAGTTTGAAAAGATTCATGATTTTATTTATCTATGTTTGATTTATTATTCTGATTTAGAAGGGATAGCCAATGCCGAAATGAATTGCATAGCCGTTTTTTCGGAACCACATATCAGGAGTATGCCACTGCTGTGTTACCGGATTGTATGCCTTGATACCTGCATCCAGACGCACCAGCAAAAGGTCGAAATCCAAACGTAGGCCCAGTCCCCAGTTTGCCGCTATGCTCTTACCGAAATTCTCCGCCGTAAAAATACCGCGTTCATCCCTGGCAACCCCGTCGATCGATGCACGCTGTAAATTCCAAACATTACCGGCATCAACGAAAAGCCCACCTTGCAGTTTCCAGAAGAGGGGGAAGCGAAACTCGAGGTTGGCCTCGAGGCGCATGTCTCCGGTCTGGTTAGCTATGGCAAAAGAAGAGCTCACAGGTGCAGATCCGGGGCCTACGGAGCGCGACTGCCATCCCCTCATACTGTTGGAACCTCCGGCATAGAAGAATTTTTCGAAAGGAAGAACATTCGAGTTGCCATAGGCATAACCTACACCTGCCAGGAATCTTCCGGCCAGAGCCAATCTATTCTGCCTTCCGAATCGCAAAGTCTCAACAAGTGAAATCTCACTACGGACATATTGTGAATAAGGCACTCCCCAGATCATATAAGAGCCCTTTTCGTCCTTTTTTAGCCCGCTATTGAAGAGCGAGAGCATATTGCCGGCGAAATCTGTTTGCAATCTGAGGTAAAAATATGTATCCTTGGGATTGGTGGCGCTATTGGTAGTGAAATACAACATTCCGCCGCCGCCGAAGTCGAAGTGGTTGCGATAAGAATTAATCAGATATGGATCTACAAGCTTTGAGTAAAAATCATCATCCATATTGTAGATGCGCACCACATTGAACTGAAGAGGGTTTATCTGGTAATAAAACCTTTTGTTGCGATTCCAATTATAGCCGTAAGCCGTGGAGATAATTATGCGTGTATATTCGGGGCGGTTTTGAAAGTTATATGAAAGATTGACGTCGGTACGCGGGAGTGTATGCTGGAAAAGGCTGACAGGGAGGAAAAGAAACCTTGGAAATGTAATAGAGGATGATATGGCAAACTCGTTGGAGCGTGTGGGGTCTTTGAACTTGAACTGGAAGTTGCCTCTGAATCCGAGTGAAAAATATTCTCCTCCACCGAAGATGTTCTTATGATAATAGGATAGTGAAGGAGTTACCCCGAAGAGACCGGATGAATTGAATGACCCCTCGAGATTAGCCCTAACCCCTTGCAGTTTTGAGGGAGAGAGCATTATGCGGCAATCCACTGTCGTGGAATCGGTTTCGCTGAGCTGCATATTGACACTGCTGAAGAGTCGTATGCTGGAGAAACGTTCGTAAGTTGAATTGATCACCTGTTCATTGTAGAGTTCGCCCGGTTTTATGGTATTAACCTGCCAGAGGAACTTCTCGCGTACCTTGAGTCCTGCCATCGGAATAATGGAGACCGATCCGATATTGTATTGCCGATGGGGACGTGCACTCTCTTCCGATTCATTTCGGGTATAATTTTCAAGGGATACAGTCAGGTCGGCTTTATCCTTCTGTCTTACGGTATCGGCGTAGAAGAAGAAATAGTTTTTGGTAAAACCGTAATAACCATTGTTGCGATAAAGGCCCGCAAGACGTTCGGATTCCTCCTCGAGACTCTTCTCAGAAAGGATGTCGCCCACCTTTACAGTGAAGTTTGCAGAGTCTGCAGAGAGTAATTCGCGCATATTAGCGTCAGGAACATCATAACTTATGCTATCTATCTGATAACGTTTCCCGAGGGTAACATCATAATTGACTCTCGCTTTCTTCTCCTTTTTGAGCACGGAGTGCGAAATATCGGAACCATAATAGCCGGAATATTCGAGGTGTGAAAGCATTCCCTTTTTGCTCGCATCTATGGATGTGGAATCAAAAACCACCGGAGCCACTCCGAGTTTCTCGACAAACCTGTCCCATCCTGTTCCACTCCCTGAACTCCAGTTATATACATAGAGAAATGGATTCCACCTGCCTATGAAATAAGCATTTGGCTTCTGCTTGATATAGGGTTGAAGCGAAGAGGCGGCATAGTTCTCATCATTTGTGATGACGATTTTGTTTTCCACCAACCTGCATTCATCATCCTGCAGAATCTTTGTTGTACTGCAGGAAGCGGCAGCCAGTACCGCAATAAGCATTAGTAGTGTGACTCTCCTCTTCATCATCCTGCAAATTTAGATAAAATTATTATTATAATCAGGTTTATTGTTACCTTTGAATATGATTTCCAAGAACGAAATAAAACTGATCCGCTCACTTAATCGCAAGAAATACCGTGACGAAGTTGGATTTTTTGTCGTAGAAGGCGAAAAATCTGTGGAAGAAGCACTCCGTTCAGGATTAGAGGTCATCAAGGTATTTCGAAGCTCAGAGATTGGCGAAGAGGCTATGTCCCGCATTACGCTGCTCAGTTCCCCATCTCCGGTTCTAGCTCTGGTGCGTAAGCCCACGGCACCTGATACATCGCAGATTGCAGATCTGATTACTTCTCGACAGCTATCACTGGCTCTCGACTCTCTCCGAGATCCGGGCAATCTTGGCACCATCATTCGACTCGCCGACTGGTTTGGAATAGAGAATATCTTCGCATCGCACGACACCGTCGACTGCTTTAATCCAAAGGTAGTACAAGCAAGTATGGGTTCAATTTTCCGCACTAAGATTATCTATTGCAACCTCCTGCAGATTGCCTCAGAATTCCGCACCGCCGGAATGCCGGTATTCGGCACTTTCCTCGACGGTAAATCCATCTATGAGGAGAATCTCAGCACCGGAGGGCTAATAGTGATGGGCTCCGAATCCAATGGGATCTCTCCCTCTTTAGAGAGCATTGTCACGCATCGTCTCTCCATTCCCAGCTTCTCCCCTTCCTCGGACAGTGCACCTGACTCTCTAAATGTAGCCATAGCCACCGCCATCATCTGCTCCGAATTCAGGAGAAGGTAGGGAGTAGTTCGATCTTTATTTGAAAAATCGAATAAAATGTCTTTTTTTGCACGCATAATAGCCGATAATGCTCTGCTGGCACTCTAATAGTTCTAATTTCTTATGACTGCAACTGTAATTATTCTCATCGTAACGGCGGCACTCCTTGTTTGGGGTAAAATTCGCTCCGACATTGTGGCGCTTTGTTGCTTGTTGGCATTGGTACTGACAAATGTGCTGACACCTGCCGAGGCTTTGGCTGGATTTTCCAACTCCGTTGTCATTATGATTGCCGCCCTCTTTATCGTGGGAGGCGCAATAGCGCAAACCGGACTTGCCGGTGCTGTGAGCAACAGATTGTTGAAACTTGCGGGAAACAGCAGTTATAAATTGTTTTTGTTGGTTATGCTGGTTACCGCTTTCATCGGTACATTTTTGAGCAATACCGGAACAGTGGCGATGCTGATGCCGATTGTGGTGAGCATGGCGGTAAAATCCAATACCAGTGCAAGCAGACTCTTAATGCCTATGGCTTATGCAAGCAGTATAGGAGGAATGATGACACTGATCGGTACTCCGCCTACTCTTATAATGCACGACACTTTGATTGGAGCGGGATATGAGGGATTGCAATTTTTCACCACCTTGCCTGTGGGGTTGATTCTTTTGGTTCTGGGTGTTCTATTGCTATGGCCCTTGTCAAAGATGCTGGATAAAAAAGATAAGAGAGGCCATGACGATAGGACGACCGTTAAAACGCCGGAACAACTTGCTTCCGATTATCTTTTAATTGACAATTTATACAGAATTGAAGTAAAAAAAGATTCTCCCATAATAGGCAAAAAACTTTCAGAACTTGATCTCACCAAACGCTATTCTTTGGTTATTAGTGAGATTCATATCCCCTCACCTTCCCCTTTGAGCCGTTCCATACGTGCCGTACTCCCCGAGGCGGGTACTATTGTGAATGAAAACGACGTGCTCTATATTCTCGGCGAATATGACAACGTGCTAAGCTTTGTAGAGGATAACACCCTTGCTTTTGTTGATAATTCGATAGATGAACAGATTGAACGTCCAAAGTTTGGCGGAAAATTCAAATTCAATGAGATTGGAATGGCTGAAGTTGTAATTCTTCAAAACAGTCGCTTACATAACCGGCTTGTAAAAGAGTCCCAATTCCGCAACAATTACAACGTAAACATCTTAAGCATCCAACGTAAAGATAATTTTATCATCCGGAATATAAAAGATGTAAAAATGCAGTCGGGTGACATGTTGCTTGTACAAGGGACATGGGAAGACATTGATCGTCTCAGTCATCTTGAAAAAGATGTGGTTGTCATCGGACAACCTCAAACTGAAGCATCTAAGATAACCCTTGACCACAAAGCCCCTTATGCCGCCATTGTTTTGATATTGATGGTGTTGGCTATGGTCTTCAATTGGTTGCCCCCTGTAATAGCAGTGCTGATAGCAGCTGTTCTGATGGTTTTGGGAGGATGTTTCAGAACGGTCAAAGACGCTTATCGTACGATAAATTGGGAAAGCGTTATTCTTTTTGCCGGAATGATGCCATTGGCTACTGCCATGGAGGAAACCGGCACTTCTGCCTTTGTCACAAATGGTATTGTGGATTTGGTTGGTTCTTTAGGACCTTATGCCGTCCTTTCAGGAATTATGGTTGCCACTTCCATACTTACAATGTTTATCAGTAATACTGCCACCGCTATTTTGTTTGCTCCTATTGGTTTGCAGGCTGCTTTGTCCATGGGTCTGAGTCCCTACCCTTTTCTTATCGGTGTGGCGGTTGCCGCAAGCATGTGCTTTGCCAGTCCCTTTGCCACTCCACCCAATGCAATGATAATGTCAGCGGGAAAATACAATTTCATGGACTACGTAAAAGTGGGCCTGCCCCTGCAACTGATTTTCCTGATAGTAATGATTATCATGCTGCCGATTATTTTCCCGTTTTAGCCTTTTAACCTGACGACAAAAGTGTACATCCAAACTATGTATGTGCAGTAAATAATAATTGGAAACAACTTTCGTTATTTCCAATTATGCATTCGTTGAGTTACAGGATTACGTTTTAAATTCCTATTATTCTCCTAAACCACGATTTCTTTTTCTCCTGAGTATAACTGTAGCCATATCCGGCATAGCCATAACCATAACCATATTTACGGCCATAACCGTAACCATAGCCATAACTGCCGTAAGAGGATATTTTCTTAATATCGATTCCGTTTAGCAAAATACTCATATTTTTCATCTTACCGGAGTCATATAACTCTTGTATATCAGGCAATGAACGTTTGTCGAGAAAGCCTGAACGTACTACATAGACTGCCTGATCAGCCATACGGGCACACAATTGTGTATCCACCACAACGCCAAAGGGAGGAGTGTCAAGCAAAACATAGTCATATTTGGTTTTAAGCTCGGCTATCATCTTGTCAAATCGGCTGCTCTTCAACAAGTCGGCCGGATTGGGAGGTATTGTACCGCAAGGCAGAATATACAATGAGCCATCATCGTTAAAAGGATAAATCGAATCAAAAACGTTATTTCCCATACCGGCCAGATAGTTCGATACTCCGGCAAGTTTAGTACCCATACCCAACCTGCGAGTCAGGGTGCCTTTCCTTAAGTCCAAATCTACAACAACTACTTTTTCATTAAGCGTCGCAATACTCATTCCGAGATTGGCAGACACAAAGGTTTTACCCGCATCTTGATTGATAGAGGTCACCAAAATAACCTTTCCTCCCTCTTTGTGCTCCATATCCATAAAATCGAGGTTGGATTGTACTATCTTGAAGGCTTCACAGATAGGCTCATTACTATTTTCTTTTACCACAATCAGTTCTTTAGATTTGGTCTTCACCAAGGGGATTTCACCCAAAAAAGGAACAGTAAGTGCCTCTTTCAACTCTTTCTTCGTATATACAGCAGTATTGAGCAACGAACGAATATAAAGCCACAAAGCAGGGATTAAAAGACCGACCAAAAAACTGATTAAAACTACTCTCATTTTCTTCGGAGCCACAGGAAAGAGTGATCCATCTGCAGGGTCTATAATACGGCAATTACTCTCTACTATGGTCGCTTGCAGTTCGTTCTCCTCCTTTTTATTCAACAGATAGAGATAGAGCTCTTCTTTGATTTTCTGCTGACGCTCGATGCTGGTAATATATTTATGCTGCATAGGCACAGTAGAGATTTTCCCCCTGGTACTTATCTCTTTTTGCCTCATGTTTTCAATCTGTATCTTTAATCCGGCTATCAGATTATCTACAGCTTTAGAAATAGAGAAACGGGTTGCTGCCAAGGTGTTATCCATCTCTTTTACCAGAGGATTATTAAGACTGCTATTTGCCAACAACTTATTTCGTTGAGCTAGTAGGGAGTTATATTCGGAAATCTGACCTTGAATGCCGCCATCGGAAATACCTATACTTGCAGGAATCGGGTCTGAAAGTTTGGAGTTATCCTGCAGATAATCTTTCATATACTCAGCCATATCAAGCTGATTCTCAATACTTAGTACTTCAGAATCCAGTCGGCCGGTGCTCTGCAGATATAATGCACTCTCAGACGAAATGTCCATGACCTGATGTTGGCTTTTGTACTTCTCTATTTGCGAGTCAACATTCGACAATTCAGACTCAATTATAATCAATCGCTCACTGATGAAATTTGCCGTTGACTCCAATACCTGATTTTTGTCCTGAATAGCGTCGTTTTTATAAACCTCTATCAAAGTGTTTATTACATCTTCAGCACGTTTTATATTCACATCTCGCAGAGTCAAATTAATAAGAGAGGACATTTTGTCCGGAACCTCGACTTTTAATCGCGAATTGTAGCTATCTGATACAACTTTCAGGTTGCTTTTTGTTACCTGAACAGGTTTTCCTACATAATCCTTATCTATTAGCGGAGCAATTGAAACACTTATATCACCGAAAGGAGCATGCAAGGTATCACCCGGATGTAGTAGCTTTACATCATCACTCTCTTCTTTTCCAAATTTAAAATCCTTCAACTCGATCTGACTGTTTTCCAATAGAGTAGCAGTCATACTTACACTTTGCAAAGGGTCAATATCGGTAAAGTCCACTATAATAGGGGTGCTGCTATAGAGTTCACGATCACGCAGACCATCCCTTATTTTGTAGCTCACATCCAGCCGCAATTGTTTTGCAACATCATACATCAGCCGCTTACTTTTAAACACACCAATCTCATTATCTACGGAACTTCTAACAGAATAAAAGAGGTCTTGGAAGGAGGCAGACTCACTCCTGATACCACCTCTCCTATCATCTTTCACCAATACAGTTGCGCTACGCTGGAAAGTTTTAGGAGTACTTCGCACATAGATAAATCCTATCAATCCGCAAACTAGAACAGATAAAATAAACCATTTTCTATGAAACAGTGCCGTACTGAATAATTCAGGAAACGAGGAGCCCTCACGGTCGGACTTATCATCCATAGAGATAAAGTCCTTCTCGTCGTAAATATCTCTTTTTACCATAGCTGATCTTTTAATTGTCTATTTAAAAATTACAACCGCCAAAGAGGCCAAGGATGCCAATACTGAAAGTATTGATGCAAATGTAGAAACTGAACGGTTCTGATTTATTTCCCGCTGTCCGGCGCGTGCCTTATTGGGCTCAACATATACAATATCGTTCTGCTTAAGGTAGTAATAGGGTGAATTCATCAGATCCATGCTACGCAGGTCAACTATGGCCACAATACGCTCACCATTCTCCTCTCTGATTACTTTCAAATTATCTCTTCGACCATAGATAGTCAGATCACCTGCTTTGCTCAAGGCATCCAATATTGTAATACGGTCGCTATCCACCTCGAATGTTCCGGGACGTACTACTTCACCCATCACCGATACTTTAAAATTGAGAAACTGCACTGTCACAACAGCGTCATTAACCAATCCCCTATCTTTTAGTTCTCTGCTTATTCGCTCGGAAAGTTCAAAACGGGTCAAACCGCGTACATTAATCTCACCTAACTGGGGAAAGTTAATGTTCCCATTTTTATCCACCAAATAGCCCAACATACGTTGAGTACCTCCAACATATCCTGAAGCGCTATACTGATAGCTTACCATCGGCAGATTAAACATCTGCACCAACTCCGGGTCTTTACTATTTACCATAATGGAGATGAGATCATCACTATTTATACGAACATCATAATCTTGTGATATTTGCTGACGGAAACCTCCCGTGACATCTTGCATATAGGTGATATTTTTTTGCGATGCACATCCGCATAACAAAAGCAGCAGCAAAGCTATGTTCCCGAGATGTTTGATTGTTTTGTTCATTATTGTTTATTTTTATATGATTTCAAAACATTGGTATTACTACAGAATTACAAATATACTCACATATCGTGATTTATTCCAAATAATCAATTATCTTTTCAAGAATAAAATAAGCAGCTTTGCCATCGCCAAACAGAGATGGAAATGATGCTTTGTAGGTAGATAAAGCTCTGTATCCTTCTATTATTCTGTCGAAATCAGCATCCACAACCACTCCGGCACCATGTGTGACTATCTCCACCCATTCCGTTTCAGGTCTCAATATAACACAAGGTTTCTCAAAGAAAAATGCCTCTTTCTGCACCCCGCCACTATCTGTCATCACAATTTTGGCGTTTTGTTCCAACTCTATCATTTCTAAAAACGAAACAGGCTCTACTAATTTTAAATATGAGGAATGTGTTATTTTGTCGTACAGGTCGCTGCTTAAATTACTAGACATAAGCTTAGCTGTGCGAGGATGCAAAGGGAGAATAATATCAATCTTATCCTCGTTACTTATATGCAACAAAGCTCTAAAGATGGATTCGAGACGTGCAGGATTGTCAGTGTTGTTATCTCTATGTATGGTAGCGAGGATATAATTATTTTCTTGAAGTGAATTGCGTTCCAGGATATTTGTCTTCTTTGAAAACTTTGCAAAGTAGAGACTATTATCATACATAATATCTCCACAATTGAAAACCTGACGTTTTTTCCCATTTTTAAAACGAGCATCAATATCCATAAAACCTTCTTTACGCAAATTGTCTATTGCAGTTTGAGTCGGTGCGAAAAGAATTGAAGACATCTGGTCACAGGCTATTCTGTTAACTTCCTCTGGCATAGCCATATTGTACGACCGCAACCCGGCTTCGATATGAAATATGGGAACATGCTGCTTTACAGCCGCTACCGCGCCTGCCAATGTGGAGTTTGTATCGCCATAAAGGATAACCCCATCAAAATATTCAGATAATAGAATATCTTCTATGCCCGAAATCATTTTTGCTGTCTGTTCACCATGTTTGCCCGATCCGGTCCTTAAATTATAGTCCGGTCGCGGAATTTTCAGCTCGTCAAAAAAGACTTTCGACATAGCGGCATCGTAATGTTGCCCGGTATGTAGTATTTTTTCCTCTACCTTTTCAGCAAAATCTTCTCGTATAGCTCTTGAAATAGCCGCTGCCTTTATAATCTGAGGTCGGGCACCTATAACTGTAAGAATCTTAATCATTTGAATTTATTTTGATAATCTGGGTTTTCTTTCATTATTCTTTTACTTTCTGGAAAATTTTCAATAAACCAAGTTAAAAAAGCAGTTACATTTATTTTATCTGCAAGCATTTTTTTACGACGAGATACAAAGTCATCCTTTAAATTAGAGTTGGATAAAAATTCTTTAACTTTGTTAATGAGTTTCGACGGATTATCAGTAGGGATACCATATGTCAAACCATATCTGTGTTCGAGTTCTTCTAATACACTTATTCGGCCGGCAAAATCATTAAAGCGTAAAGACGGCACTCCCAACATTGCCGCTTCCATTGACATACTTTGACTGTCAGAAATTAAAAAGTCGGCATTGGCCAATATATGATGAATATCATTAAATCTTATCTTTAGCTTATATTGACTAAATCTTTCGTATATTTCAGATTCAAATGTTATATATACTTTATAACCCACTTCCTCAGTCCTTTTTATAATGTTTTCGACCAAATTTTCATTAAGTCCTTGAATATTATCATCGTGATGAGCCGATAATTGTGCTAAACGTATCAATATATACTTCCCACTAATCCCGTATTCATTAACTATAGTCATGTCAGGTGTAAAATAGCTTGGATGAAGATAAGCAAGTTTCATATATCCATTATAAGAAACCCTTTTCTTATCGTAAGGTCCAGCACTACACTCTTTAGGAACAAGTATACACGAAGTAAAAGGAAATGTCAGCCTGGCAAGATTACGAATTACATCATAATCATCTTCAAGAACCGTAATAGACTTTTTCATTAAAAAAAAGGCAGCCTGAGCAACAGAGGAGTCCGTACCCACCAAAACATCTGCTTTAAAACGCCTAGCTTCTTTAATAACAGCTAAAGTACGCTTAAAAGATGCCAGTAAAATTGATAATCGACCTTTACCTCGCGGTGTAGATTGAATATTGATGTAATCTACCCCATCCTCATTAAGCAATTGTTCAAGAATATCTTTGGTTTTAATAAGTATCTTGATTTTACACCCTTTATTTTTCAAAAGGAATATTGCGTTCTTTAAAAAATGATACTGTGCAGGATGGCCGAGATAAATTAATATACGTTTAGGTTTCATTAGCTTTGCTGGCTTCTTTATCATTATTCTATAACATTATTATATAACCTCAAGATTTGCTCTGCTATTTGCTTATTATCTAAGCCTAATTCCATAATTCTGTCCCTACCCTTGGTTTTCCCTTGCTCAATTGAAAATTTTATGGCATCAGATATTCGAATAGCTATTGCATCGGCGTCCTTATCGACAATAAAACAACCTTCAGTATCTCCTACCACATCCTTCACATCACCCACATCAACGCTAACAATAGGCGTTCCACATAGCATTGCCTCTTTAATAACCATTGGAGAGCCTTCTTGATGAGAAGTCATAAGCAAACAATCGCAAGCATTCATTAATAGATTTACCTCTTCCCTACTATATCCCTTTAGTTCCATAAGTTTACATTCCGAAAGAAGTCTGCAAGCTTGTTTTGCCAATTCTGGATTTTTAATTTCATTATCAAAAGCACTAGCAAAAAGAACAAATTTTTCTGTCAAATCCCATACTAAATGCTTACGGGCTTCATCTTTAGACAATACCACAAAATTATCAAAGTCCACTCCACATGGCAAAACCATTACATTCTCTTTACAATAATTTGCCAATTCATATAACCTATTACTTACTAATATATTATATTTTGATAATTTCATGGACAGCCGAGAGAGTTTGAGTAACAGGCCTCCAGAATGGATATCACTACCATGGTAAGTAGTTATTACAGGTACTTTGCGTTGTAAATTGGCTAATAGTCCGGAAAGGCCATAATGAGCATGTATTATATCCGGCTCAAACTCTTTTATTTTATTTAATAATCCTTTCATAGAACGCAAATATCCACATAGTCCTTTGTGTTCAATGCCAAAGTTGTCGATTTTAACACCAAACCGTTTAATCGCTTCTACCTGTTCAAAAATAAAAGACTGGTGGAGTACCAGGGAAAAGCCCGGTATAGTTGCACTATAAACCACTAATACCTTCATGGTTTTATCCTTTAAAAGAGACTATCCATCTGCTGAAAAACCGTCTTACAAATTTATATATACAAGATACTTTATACTCGTCATGAGATTTACCTGGTCTTGATACCATTGTGTTGAACTCCTTTACAGGAATATTAATTTTATTACAAAAAAACTCAATATCGCTTTCCATTTGCTCTTTGTCATATGGAGGTTTGTTTAGTTCAGCTAAAGCCTCTTCCCGCGTCATTTGTCCAGAAACAATTAAACTTGAAAGATGGGATGTGCGTTTATCATCGCCGAATTTTTTAACAAGCCAATAAAGTTGATTTACTTTTGTAAGAATATTTTCGCAATGTTTAGTTTCATAATAGACAAAACCACAAAATTCATTAAGTTCTTTAATCGCTTTATTTTTATTATAATCAATATAATTAAGAGGACGTACTGTCTTAATTCCAAAAAGATATCTATCTAAAACCCTTTGATAATTACTCATCATGTTTAGCTTGTTTATTGGTTTAGTTCCATATCGCTTATTAATATCTCTGATATGTCCTAAATCAAAACAATTAACACTGCCATCTGGTTTAAGAATTGACTCTAAAGCAAAATTTCCACCTGATAAAAAGGTTTTCACATTATGCTTTTTGGCAAGATTATATAGCTCTGCAAAAAGGATATTATCTTGTGGCATTGCAAGATTAGGAACTTCGGCATATACAAATGCGCGTGTTAAATCACAAAACTGTTCTTCGTCTGGTTTTAATACTTTAAGGTCAATATTACATTTGTCACATAATTGTTCAATATTTCTTGTTGCAATCGGGGCATCAAAGCTATCGTCAACGTGTACTGCTAAAATACGCAACCCCCATTGATAGCCCAGATAAAGCAGATATGATGAGTCTAATCCACCCGATATTCCCATCAAACAATCATATTTTTTCCCTTTACCCTCTTTTTTCAACTTGTCAATTAATCTATCCAATTTATCACGACCTTCTGTATTGGGAAAATAAACCAGATTCTTATTCTTAAGTGCTTCTATACAGTATTCACAATACCCTTGTTGGTCAAAAGAAATAAAATTATCTTGCTTGTTATCCATCACACACCGTGTGCATCGCTGATAATTATTCATTTTTAATAATATTTTAAAAGTGTATTGTTGATTGTTTACTCTTAAACAAAAGTAGAGAATTCGCCACCATTGTAACTCGCTACTATTAATATAATCATACTATCAATTTTCTTGATGTAAATTGTCTGTTATAAAAATAGCGCAAAAAACCGCCAATAGAAGCATAAAAATAGGAAGACGAAAGCACCAACTCTCGAACACCAGACAGCATAGAGAGCAAATACATTGTTAGAAAAGCGAAAAAGAGAGAAAAGATGATATAAGAAAGAAGTTCAGGGCCAAAAGCAACTTTACGTTTCATCCTAATAATCCAAACTACTAAAAACAGATGGACAAACAACCAGATGAGCACTCCTATTACTCCTGTGCCATGAAGGATCTTGGCAAAATCTCCATGAATCTGCCTCTCACCAAATCTGCCTTCAGCATATGTCCCAACAAAATTCAAGGTCTCCTTTCCTAATAATAGAGTTGAAATTTTATCTGCATTTACGATTTCATCAGAAATATAAAATAACTCAGCTATCCTTCCCTCATTAGTAATATCTTCATCAGTCTGTTGAAAAGTTCTCTCTCTATCCTCAAAGCGTAATTGAATTTCATCATAAAAGAAAGGTAGTACGAACAAGGTTATAAGAAGAAAAATTAAAACATACTTAAGTTGAGTTTTTGCAAACTTAAATTTAGTTCTACTGGAAAAAAAGAAAAACAATAAATAGACAACTAACCCCATTATAACAACCAGTATTACAGTTCTCTTCATATTGACAAAAATCAAGATAAAATTAATAGCTGATAATAATATAATTAGTCTCTTTTTATTTGGGAATAGTAATAATAAAAGAAATAAGGAGACTATAACATAGGCGTTAGCATACAATCCATCAGCAAAAACATTTCCTATGTCCATTCCCCTCTCTACCCTATACCCATAATAGTCACCCCAATTAAAGACATTTGCCAACACCAAATTAATTAGATACAATACAAGAAGGATTATCCCCGTTTTTTGAAATTCTTTCAATTTTCTTACTGAAGATAGTAAATTAAAACCTATGGGAAGGCAAAGCAGTCCCATGGTATATTTTATATAGTTTGTAATTGAATACAGCAAATTAGACGATTGAAAAATTACAAGCAACAATGTAAATAATAGGTAAAGATAAACCAAGATAAATTTACTGTTGTACTTATTTCTAACGACGGATGCATATAAAATAAACAGCAGTAAAATTCCATTTACCACATAACCAACAGGCCCGCCTTTAGGGAAAAACACATTGACACTCATCATATACAGGTAGTAAATGATGAGATAATATCTAAAAAACATCCTATCGACAAAATTTCCCTGTTTTACCATAAATCAGCTCAATTTATTTCTACACTTAATAACAATTTATTGACATTTGTTTTGACTTCTTAGATTCTGCTTTTCTATTTGAGACAAATTGGTTTAGGAGCAAAATTACACGAATTCTATAGGATATTAAAAGTTTGGTATTCCTCACAATTGTTGTTTAATTCCAAGATTTTTTAATTTTTTTCATGATCTTATGATTGTTTTTCATTTTTTTTAGTTCTTTTATAAACCTAATTGGATGTGCGAAAAAAGATAATACGAGATAACAAAGCATTACTATAGGTTTATTCATCTTTCTATATGACAATGCTAATCTAAGGTAAGCATTCCAATTATTTTTTAAATACTTATGGTATTCTTTTGGGAGATAATCAATAATTTGTTTTCTAATACGAAAGTCAGCTTTACTTCTTTTTAGCATGTTTTCAGCCGTATGAATAGTACGAGTCACAGATGTAGGATGTCGTCTGTAGTTACCTGTGACTTCATTTAGAAAGTAGAAATCACCCATAGTGTGTAAAATAATCCAAAGTGCCTTATCTCCGAAAAAGGGATTGTAAATTCGATGCATATCCTCCCTTATTTTTTCCATTTCTGCACTTTTGAACAATACTGTAAGCGTTGGATAATGATGCTCATTTTTAAAATAGTTATGTAAATTATACCGCCCCTCTATATTTTTAGGTGGTATCACTAACTGCTCTTTTTGTACAACATTGCCTTCAGAATCAGAAACTGATGCATTAGTCACAACTGCTATTAGACTCCTATCTGCTTCAAGTAAATCCACCTGCTTTTGCAATTTTAAAGGATCCGTCCAGTAATCATCTCCTTCGCACAAAGCGATATATTTGCCACGAGTATGAGCATTCATTATCCTTGTCAACGAACCGTCATGCTTTGAGTACTGGTTTTCAGTTTGATAAATCGGCTTAATAATCTCAGGATACTTTGTGGCAAATTCACGAATAATATCGGCTGTCTTATCCGTAGAAGCATCATCATGTACCACCGCTTCGAAAAGGAAGTTCGTCTTTTGCATTACGAAACCTTCCAAGCACTGTCGAATGTAAGGTTCATGGTTATAGGTAGCACATCGTATTGTTACCATTATTCCATTTGGAATGAACAGGGGTGTCATAAATAATTAGTTTAGGAATCTCATAACAAATAATCAAACTTACTACCATTTAATGAATACTGTATATACTAACTCAAAAGGCTTTTTGACATAAGAAATTTTTCTTCTTCACATTCTTTTATGGTAAATCCCAATGTTAAATATAAATTGTAGGCCACTAAGTTAGTTTTCCTTACCTCTAAAACCATTTCTTTATAGTCATGACAAATATTGTCCTCTAAAAAATTAAATAGATTTTTAGCTATTCCGTTCCCTTGATATAAACGATCCACACAAATGTATGGAATGTAGATTTGTTGTGTAATATCATTGCTATAATAAGCAATAACTCCGACAATCATATTATTATGTCTACAAGTTACGAATTTTGCTGATGATCCCAACTTGTTCGCATAGCTCGAAAGTTCTACTATTGAAGACAATGGAGGAGTAAACATATTATCAAATGATATCAGTATATCTCTTATCTGATTCTGAGATATTATTTCCACATGGTATTCTAAATTCATCTGAGTATCATATTTCTATTTCGTTTTTCAATAACTGTAAGAGTATTAATTTCTTCAATTTTTTCCAAAAAATAGCGTCTCAAATAGTCATCTTTAAGGAATGGGTTAAATATCTGCATGTATTTTATCCCAGAATGAGAATTAATTTCCATGCACTTGAATCCATTCTCGGTAATACCCACATCAAATCCCATAAATTCTATTGTATTGAATCGTTTTGCAATGCCTAAAATTATTTTTTTAAGGCCATCAATATCGTCAATAACATTATCCAAGATAGCTTTAGTATCAGGATGAAATTTCGTAGGCTTCACTTGAGTAGCATAAGTTAGCCTGGCATTTCCAATTTTACCGGTTTCAAAGTTTACATCCAGAACAATGTTATAATCATTTATGTGCTCTCCGCTAACAATTGTATAGTTGGCAATTCCGGAAGTTTTATTCGGAAAGCGAAGATATCCACCAACTATTTTTGGATTAATCCCATCTTTATTGATAACGACCACCCTAAGAGTGTGAATAACGGGAAATATTCGTTTAAATTGAGCAGACGGGTATAAATATTCTATAAAAAGATAATTTGCATGATGATTTATAAAAGATACAATATCTACCCTTTCACAAATCTCATCATTAATAAAAAAATTATTATTTCTATAAGATAATTTGAAAAAACCCATTGACAATGATCCATTACACGGTTTACAAGCCAAGTCACCAACATCAATCAGTAACTGGATAATCCCATCTTCATTTTGCTCAAGGTAATCAGGACAATCTACCAATCTTCTTACTTCAACACCCTTTAATTTATCAAGAGAATAAAAGTAATATTTTGGCATAAAATAATCATATTCTGTATTAGATAGTAAGTATTTTAGTGTAAGCTTGTCATTAATCCAAACGCGTGTCCAATTATTAATTGGCCAAAGACGATAAAACTCATAATCAGATAGATATTCAGATATGTTTACAGGAGTTAAACCGTAAGCATATGCACTATCAGCGAGAAAACCATTTGCATGCGCCCATTGTACATATTCATGGTTGTAATAGGTATTATTATTTTCTTGCTCCATTAAATTGAGAAACAAAACAGCTTGACGTTTTGTAAAACCCTCATTTAAAAGATGTTCTAACCCTACCATTTTTCTTGTAATTTAATAGTAACCCATTTAGTATGATCTTTCATATAGAAATCGAGTTCCTCCTGAGAAGTAAATTTCAAAAATAAAGTTCCTATTGCATTATTTGCTCCTGAAAAACGTTCTATAAAGTCTCCTTTATTTATCCTTATCTCCTTCTCAAATATAAACTTTCGTATTGTATCGCTAATCTCCACACTATGAAATATCCCGGATTTATTGCTATGTAATACCACTATTGCAAAATAACCTTTATAGTTTGGCTCATGAACTTCAAAAGGTATAGTGGCACCTACCGATTTAATTACTTCTGCTTTTATAATATCAACGTCAGCAGCATAGTTTAACATTTCTGCAAGTCTATTACCACCACCCCGAGGAGAGATTTCCATCAAATATACTTTCCCATCTGTACATACTCGCCATTCTATATTCAAAAGGCCAGTCTTTATATTCAGTAAATCAATAACTCGTTGAACTTGATTTCTAACATCTTGTAAATATACTTCAGCTTTTTTTGATGGCCAACTTTCACCTACAGGAGTAAAGCTATTATCTGACAGGTTATCAAAAAATTGGTCGTAAAAACCGTTATACTTTAATACACCATCGACAACAAAACTTTCTGATCCAGAAGATAAACCATTATTTTCAATAAAATCTTCAATAATAAAATTACCGGAATGTGACACTTTCAGAGCTAACTCAATTGCTTTTGATAAGTCTTCACAGCGATCAACCTTTGTAACACCCTTACTTCCAGCTGAATCAACAGGCTTCACAACTAATGGCCAATTAAAAAAGTCTACATCCTCTAATGCATCTTCAACCCTGCTGTAACCTTTGGCTTTGGGAGTATTAAAGTTATTGTCGAAAAGAAACTTCCTAAAACGTGATTTATCTTGTAATACACATGCGGCTTCATAAGAACATTGAAAAGGCAAACCCATCTTTTCAGCCACATAGGCTGCTGTGACTACTCCAGGATCTACTGCAAAAGACATTATGCCGTCAATTTTCTTTTCCTTTGCAATTTTTAATATTGCTTCTTTATCTATTATGCTTTCGTTTATGTATTCATCCGAGTATCGATGTGCTATGTTATTTGGAAGGTAATCGCAAGTTATCACGTAAATTCCTATTTCGTGAGCAACTTTAATAACTGGAATTAGGTATCTTAATCCACCCAATAACAATAGTTTTTTCATTTTGCAATTACATATATAATTCTTTCAATGTCACATTTTTTCAATTCATGATGCATCGGCAAACAAATTACACTATCAGCCAACTTATGAGCATTTGGAAGATTAGATTTCTTTGCTGATGGTAATCCACTATATGTAGAAAATTCACTAATTAGCGGATAGAAATATCTTCTACCAAAGATATTTGCCTCACGAAGTTTGAAGTAAAGTTCGTCACGTGTCATTCCATAGAGAGTTTCATCAACAAATATGGGGAAATATGAGTAGTTGTGCCTTACGCCTTGCATATCTGTCATAAAAGATATTCCTGCTACACCGCCTAACTCTTTTCGGTAGAATTCAGCCACCTTTTTACGTTGAGAAATAGCTTTATCTACGTATCTAAGCTGTAATAATCCATACGCTGCACGTACCTCATCCATTTTCCCATTGATTCCCGGTGATATAACTTGGGTCTCGCCGGCAAATCCGAAATTTTTGAGATAATCAATCCGTTGTTTTGTTTCCGCATCGTGACATATTAACGCACCACCTTCTAAAGTATTGTAAGTTTTGGTGGCGTGGAAACTGGCAGTTGCCATATCTCCTGCCTCTAAAACGGACTTGCCATTTATCTCCACTCCGAAGGCGTGTGCCGCATCGTAAATTACCTTCAGTCCGTATGTGTCCGCTATCTCTTTGATACGTATTATATTGCAAGGGTTACCATAGACATGTACCGGCATTATGGCTGTAGTCTTTGGAGTAATTGCTGCCTCTATTTTTTCAGGGTCAAGATTACCGGTTTGGAGGTCAATATCTACAAACACAGGTTTAATCCCATTCCACCAAAGTGAATGAGTAGTTGCCACAAAACTGTATGGTGTAGTGATTACCTCGCCTGTTATTCGCAATGCTTGCAGAGCTACTATAATAGGTATCGTACCATTGGTAAAAAGGCTTAGATAAGGCACTTTCAAGTACTCAGACAGTGCCTGCTCCAACTCCTGGTGGTAATGCCCGTTATTAGTTATCCACTTTCGTTTCCAGATATCCTCCAAATAAGGGATAAACTCTTCAAGAGGTGGTAATAATGGAGAGGTTACTGTTATTCGCTTATCTTCCATTTAAGAATCTTATTAATGGTTGATATTATAATTTCTTTTAACTCAATATATTCGTTTAGCTTTGTTTTTTCACCAATAGCAAAAATAACAACAAATCCAATAACAATTTGGGTCGGAAGTAAAATAAACGGAGAGATATTTATAAAAGAAATCGGCCAAACTATCGCTGCCATAAAAAATGCAATTAAAAAAGAGGGGAAAATATCTTTAATTTGCTCTATTATTCCATAGTTCAAATCTCTTCCGGAATAATATGCATTGAGATATAGCGAAAGGAAACTAATAAAAACCGAGCACCAAAGCATAGCATTTATACCGACAAAAATACCTAATAGGATTGGAGCAATAGCTATTGTTTTTTTTAGAATTTCCAAGATGAGAAACAAGTCGGAACGTCCTTTAACTTGTAACAGATTAAGATTAATTGCATGAAGCGGATATAGCATTGCCGAAAAACATATAATTTGAAGAAATTCCACGGAAGGCAACCATTTCTCGCCTATTAAAACTAACACCATTGGTTTTGCGATAGCTGCTAATCCAAGGGTTAAAACAAATGACATAAACATGGTGGTTTTGATTACCTTTTTGTATGCCTGTTTTAGCCTATCTTGCTCATCTTGAATAGAGCTTAAAACAGGATAACTTACTCTCTGTACTACGCCGGTTAAATTTGATGAAAATATGTCGGTAAATTGTTTTGCTCTTGTATATTGTCCAAGAGTACTTGTAGAATATACTTTACCTATAACGACAAGGTAAATTTCATTCCAGATTGTATTAAGTAATCCGGAAACCAATAACTTCCAACCAAAACCAAATAATTCTTTGAAACTCTTTATTGAAAACTCTAATTTTGGCAGCCATTTATTAAACACCCATAAAAAAATCGTATTTAATAACTGTCTCGATATTTGTTGAGCAACCAAGCTCCATACCCCAAAACCGGTTAAAGCCATTCCTATCCCAATTATTCCACTTGAAAAGGAAGCAATAACGGATATTTTTGTTTGGGTTTTAAAGTCTATTTTTTTACTAATAGGGTTCTTTGAACTAATGCAAATGCATTTATTAATACTATTACCGACATTGCCCTTGTCAGTGGAACCAACTGGGGATCTTTAAAATAAGTGCCCACAAACGGAGCAAGAAAGAATAATCCTAAAAACAAAAAAACACTTAAAAATAAATTAAAAAAAAATGCTGTGCTATAATCTATTGGAGTAGCATCATTTTTTCTAATAAGTGCATTAGAAAATCCGGAATCTACGATTGAGTTAAAGACTGCAATAAAAATCGAAATTATCCCAATCAGACCGAATTCCTTAGGTGTAAGAATTCTTGCAAGGATAATTCCAACAATAAATGCAATACCCAAACCTGCAATATTATCGGCAAAACTCCAACTTGCTCCTTTTATCGTTTTTGTTTTTAAGCTCTCAGCCATAGATAAAAATTATATCTCACTAATTCTTGTTAGCATGAGCATAACTATATTTTAAATCAAATTTAAATCTATTTTTCTCACCCACTCCTCTTCCCTTTTACCACAATATTACTTAATATTTTCCAAAAGTACTTCCAATCTGTACGAATCGGATTTTTAAAATAGGCATTCAAATATCGCCGTTCGCTCTCTTGTATCTCTTCCATTGTCTTCGGCATGTCGGCATAGAAAGGTGGCAGGAGTCCCGGTTTGGTTTTTGTTCGCAACTCTTGTAAATCCTCATCATATAGATTAAAATAGTGTGGACTCAGTGGTCTCACCCCCACAATTTTGAGGTCGCCCTTAAGCCAATTAATCAGCATTGGTAGCTCATCCAGCCATGTTTTCCGTAAAAAATGGCCTAATGGACTTACCCTGTAATCGTCGGAAATCTTTCCACCTGTTGCAAGCCCTTGTTGCTTAAATACATACGGCTGTAAATATTCGGAATAGGAATACATTGTTCTTAATTTGTAGACACCGATAATCTTACCTCCCTTTCCGTAACGACGCAGACGAATCAAGATGCCGTTTGATGGTTTATCGTCACTAATTGGCTCTTTTATCTTTTTAGCGACAACATAAAACCGACCATTGCTAACCTCTTCGTGTATTACATCAAATCCTGCCCGATAAATTCTTCCCAAAACTTCCACACGCGTCAACACACGCGACTTTCCTCCAGTAACCCAAAAGTAGAATGGGCGTGTAAGGGCAAGTTTTGCACACACACGGTGCCAGAAAAAATCCAATCCGTAAACTATCAAATTGATAACCGGAGGACTTTGGCATAAAACCTTTTTACGGTGCAATACGGAAGTTAGACAATGACAGGCGAGGAAACCTTCTTCCGACAAACAATAATTGGTGTTTGCAAATAATGTGTTGATATGCCTTATTCTGTTTAATGAGCGCAAATGCACTATAAATTTGGGTGCCTCTTCTTTATAACGCAGTATTTCTTCCGGCTCGTGAGTATCCAAAAGTATCGTACTTTCAGAAAATATACCTTTATTTTTTTCTATCTCTCTGATGTCACTTTCACTTCCATTTGGTACATTGTGGATAAGATCTATGTACTTTTCCACATCTTTATTCAGAGTAGTGTCCTTCTTGTCTTGCAAAGAATTAACCCCCTTTTCGTATACATCATCCAAAACAGGCTCCTCGTAAAAATAGGGTATCTTCTTATAAACAAATCTTCTTAAGAGTGAATAAAACAATAGCTCCAAAAGGAGGATAATCAACAATACAACAATTATGGAGTAATGATACCTGTAACCGGAAATACCAAATCTATAGAGCAAGAAAATGAAAAAGCCCGCAAAAACATTTTGAAAAAATATGCCAATCCAGGCATACAACATTCGTTTATAAGAACCGAATCGCAATTTTTGTGAAACAACCCCCAAAATCACCCACAAAAAAGCAGATAAGAGCGGATGATACCAATGGGGCAACTTACCGAAATAATAGAGCACTCCAAATGCGAAAAGGGCGATTAAAAAATCGCCGGCCAAAACAAGGATTATATGTCTCGTGATTCTTTTCACACGTATGATACAACAAATTTACAAACCTTCTCGATATCCTCCCTAGTTATATAGGGGTGTATCGGCAATGAGAGCACCGTACTACATAATCGTTGAGTAACAGGATTGCTGTTTGCAGGGTAATTTAAATCTTCATATGCAGTTTGCTTATGCAAGGGTGTAGGATAATAAATCATGCTTGGGATACCCTGCTCCTTAAGATATGCCTGTAAACCGTCTCTCTGCTCTCTATCCTTCAGTTGAATGGTATATTGTGCCCAGCTGGAGTAGTAATCTTTGGGAATTATAGGCGTTTTGACTCTTCCTTTTAGTTTTTCCGTATAAAGAGCTGCCGCCTTATTGACATCTTCCACCTCATAGCTTTTAAATGCCTCGAACTTCACTTGCAATATGGCGGCTTGCAGGGTATCCAAACGGGAATTCAAACCTATGCGGACATTATCGTATTTGAATGAACCCTTACCATGTACCCTCAAAGAATCCATGATTATTGCCCACTCGTCATTATTGGTGAAAACTGCTCCGCCATCTCCGTAACAACCGAGGGGTTTAGCAGGAAAAAATGAAGTTGTGGAGATATCTCCAAAACTGCAAGCCAAACGCTCACCAATTTTCCCACCAAAACCTTGTGCACCATCTTCCAAAATAAGGAGATTATATTTGTCTGCGATTTTATTCACGGCATAATAATCGGCTGGAAGACCAAACAAATCAACTGTTATTATAACCTTGGGTACAAGATTCCCTTCTTTTATGGTTTTTTCAATGGCTTTTTCGAGACTCTTCACATCAATATTGAATGTATCTTCGTCTATATCTATGAACACAGGTGTTGCCCCTTCCAAGGAAACAACTTCCGCTGAAGCAAAGAAGGTGAAATCGGGTACAAATACGGCATCGCCTGCACCTATGCCCCAGGCTTTAAGGGCAAGAGTAAGTGCATCCGTACCGTTAGCGCAAGAGATGCAGTGCTTTACACCTACATATTCCGCCAATGAAGCTTCCAGCTCTTTTACCGCTTTGCCCATAATATAGCCACCCGAAGCAGCCGTCTCTATCATAGCCTTGTCGATTTCCGGCTTTAAAACGTTATACTGCTTAACTAAATCCCTAAATTGCATAGTACACGAATTTTATGAATTAATGCGAATTGCGCGAATTAAACATGTTTTGCTTACCTAAAATTGAAATTATTATTATTAAATCGATGTTTTTAAATCAACTCTATTAAAACCTTGTATTTGTATTAACCAATCTCTTATATGTTAAAGAGCGTGTGCCAAAATTAACTAGTAATCCTAAATTAAAGTTAGTTGATACTGTGTTATTCAATGTTTGCTTAATGTGAGCTTCTACTAACATTTTTGCTGCTTTTACTTCTAATATTATTTTATCATAACAGACAAAATCAGCTCTATAATAAGCTTTCATTAGCTTGTTGTCATAATAAACAGGAAGTTTCTTCTCTCGTATATATGGGATTCCGGCTTTCTTAAACTCAATCTCTAATGCTTCACAATAAACTCTTTCAAGAAATCCTGGTCCCAGTTTCTTATGAACCTCCATACATGCACCAATTATTTTATAACTTTCTTCTCTGTATATTATTTTATCCTTATAATCCTCTAACTTCTGTCCTTCCATACTCATATCTTCCCCACTATAACTTAGAACTTATAACTAATGACATAAAAAAATGACCTTGCTATTTATCATTCGCGTCATTCGCCATCATTCGCGTAATTCGCGTAACCCACTCTCCATCTCTCGATACCTTTTACCACAGCTATCGCACTCCAAATTATCGGGTAGGCCTTCGCCACACTCGCATACCCAGCCTATCCGTTTAGCAGGTACTCCTGCCATAAGTGCGTAATCTTTTACATCCTTGGTAACTACCGCTCCGGCAGCTATAAGCGCACATCTTCCCACAGTATGTCCACAGACAATTGTGGAGTTTGCGCCCAAGGTAGCTCCCCATTTGACGAGCGTTTTAGCGTAAACCCCGTGAACGGAATAGTGAGAACGTGGGGTGGTGACATTGGTGAATACGCACGAGGGACCGCAGAACACATTATCCTCCAGTTCCACACCTTCATATACCGAAACGTTGTTCTGTATTCGAACACCGTTGCCAATCTTTACGTTGTTGGCCACATTTACATTTTGTCCGAGCGAACAGTTTTCACCCAAAACGGCATTTTTTTGAATATGGCAGAAGTGCCAGATTTTTGTGCCTTTTCCTATTGTTACATTTTCATCTATGTAACTGCTTTCGTGAACAAAATACTCCTTTTCCATTATTTTGCTTCGTCAATTAATTTTTGAACCTCTTCTAAAACCTTTACAACCTCATACCCCGATTGCCCGTCGGCAATTTCGATTTTCTTATCCAGATTTTCCACAAAATACCTTAACTCTTCTGTTAGAGGTTGCCTTTTTTCGTAGGAAATAATCTCGGTAGGATTTTCAACTTTAATCGGAATCCCCCGCTCAAATTCGATGTGTTTATTGTAGAATTTAATCTCTTTTTCAGGCGAAGAATCTTCAAATGAAATCATTCCTCTGCTTCCAATTACCACCATGCGATGCTCTTTGAAGGGATGCAACCAGGATGTGAATATATGACCATGTATATTGTCAGGATAGGTGATTTGAGCCAGCGTGGAATCATAAACATCGGCTTGAAGAAATTTTTCCCCTCTTGCTGTAATCGAGACAGCTTGCTTACCGACAAAAAAGTCAAAAATAGAGAGATCATGGGGGGCTAACGACCAGAAAACGTTCTCTTCTGTCCGCACTGTACCCAGATTTAAGCGATTTGAATAGAGATAGTATAGTTTCCCGATTTTTCCGCCATCTATCAACTCTTTAATTTTGCGAATAGCAGGATGAAACAGAAGGACATGACCCACCATAAGTTGCACACCTTTTGCTTTGGCTAATTCCACCAATTCGAGTGAAGTTTCGGCAGATAGTGTCATAGGTTTTTCCACCAACACGCTTTTCCTATTTTGTAACAACTGTTTTGCTATTTCGTAGTGAAGTGGTGCCGGTGCTGCTACGGTAAATCCGTCAAAATCATATTGAAGAGCTGTTTGTACATTCTGAAACCCTTTTACCGGATATTGCTCCAAAAGTTCTTGCAATCTTCGGTGGTCAGACTCGACTATACCGCCGAGATTGCCCATTTCAAAGAGTGTGCGGATATGATTTTGTCCCCATCTGCCGCCACCTATGACACAAATGCTTTTCATAGTTCTGAGTTTAGATTTTAGTTTTTATCGGTACATGTTGCCTATTACGCTTTTAGTGGCACCTCGCACCCCGTAACCAACACCTCGTATCCCGCACCCCGTACCTCGCAACACTTTACAGCAACTCTATGTTTTCCCTATTTACAACGGCTTTCATGGCATTTTTGGTGTCAAAAATAAATATAGAGTATTGTTGTACAAAAATGTAGTCAACATTGGTGTGAGCAGTTGTTCCAATCACTAAATCGGCAGCCTCCAGAAGCTCTTTGGTCAACTTTTTTTCGCCATTGTGTGTCTCTCCTTTATATTTATACTCGGAGATATAAGGGTCAAAAAATTTTATATCAGCCCCCTTCTCTTCTAGAATACGAATTACTTCCAGGGCGGGACTTTCACGATAATCATCAATGTCTTGCTTGTAAGCCACACCTAGAACAAGTATTTTGGATCCATTTAACGATTTTTTATATCTGTTGAGAATGTGAGCAACTCTCTCGGTGCAATACTCGGGCATACGGTCGTTTATCATCATCGATGCCTCAATCATAGATGTGTGGAATCCAAATTCACGAGCTTTCCAAGAGAGATAGTATGGGTCCAAGGGAATGCAATGACCGCCTAATCCCGGTCCGGGATAGAAAGCCTGAAATCCGTATGGTTTTGTTTTCGCCGCATCGATTACTTCCCAAAGGTTGATGTTCATTTTATTACAGAGAATCGCCAACTCATTTACCAATCCTATATTGACATTGCGATAAGTGTTTTCGAGAATTTTCTCCATTTCGGCAATAGCGGGACTCGAAACCGTGTGTACATCGCTATCAAGAACCGCTCTATACATTGCTGCGATTACTTCAAGCGCATCTTCTCCTATTGCTCCAACTACTTTTGGGGTATTTTTTGTCTTATAAATCAGATTGCCCGGGTCAACGCGTTCAGGCGAAAAACCGAGGTAAAAATCTACTCCACACTTTAATCCCGAACCTCTTTCAAGAATTGGTTTTATCAACTCTTCAGTAGTTCCGGGATACGTGGTAGATTCCAAGACAACCATAGTCCCCTTCTTCATATATTTGGCGATAGACTCGGTAGATGCTTTTACATAACTTACATCGGGTTCTTGGTGAGTATCTAGAGGAGTGGGAACACATATCGCCACAAAATCGACATCTTTGACAAAGTTGAAATCGGAAGTAGCCGACAGGAATCCTTTTGAAACAATCTCTTTTAAATCATCATCTACTACATCGCCAATATAATTTATTCCGGCATTTACCATATCAACCTTATGGCTTTGCACATCGAAACCGATTGTTTTAAAGCCGGCTTTTGCTTTTTCCACAGCCAGCGGCAGTCCGACATAACCAAGTCCGACTACACCGACTTTGATATCTCTTCTTGAAATTTTATTTAATAACTCTTGTTTCATTATAGACGTTGGCAAGATTTAAGTCCCATAGTGGCAATACTCGTTCAATCACAGATATAACCTTGCAAAGTTACAATAAATCTTTCAACGAAATACCTAAAATGAAAAAACCGGAGGGAAGATTTAGGATTAATAGGAACGCTCGACTCTTTATTAAAACCACCGCTTTTTCTTCCTGCGCTCAGGCATTGCAGAACCGGATGCCATTGTTTGAAGCGCGTCACCTCCGTCAAGCGCAACCTTTACCGCATTGTAGATCACCCCCCAGTCCGGCAATCCTCCCAGGTTCTTGTCGTCTATGAAGATATCGGCATCAAGCTTACGATGATAGTCACCAGGCGCCAACTCTTTCATTTCACCCCTATAATTTTCGTTTTCTGCATAAAAGTACAATCCACGCTCAGCGCAGTAGTCTATGGCCTCTTGCAATAGTTCTCCGGTACGAACTGTCCATAGGATAAGCCTGTGACCATCTTTTTGCATCTGAAGCAGGGTCTCTATCGCAAAAGGGACAGGTCTGCCTATTTCGGGATAAGCATGCTCTACAATGGTGCCGTCAAAGTCGATAGCAATGGTCATTTCTTTATGGATTTAACAAAATCGAGCATCAGCGCCAGCACCTCTTCCGAGATAGTCTCTTCTATCGAGATATATTCCGTCGGAAGGCCTGTCTCAGCATGCTGAAAGAGGTGGTTGAGTCCTTCAAGCTCCACTATTTGCATATTATTTCGGCCTGTTTCTATTGCTATTTTGCGGAAAACGGGAATATTCTGATGTGATACTACCTGTGTATCCTTAGTGCCGTTGAGAATCAGTGCCGGTACGGTAACTTCTCGGATTGCCGGGGCCGGATCATATTTTAGAAAAAAGAAGAACCAGGGAGTGCTGTACTGGTCTATTAAAGCGGTTGCAGCATCATCAGGAACTCCCATAGTAGCGAGATAACCTAGCGATTCTTTGCGGAAGTTTTCATCAGGAGTATCATATTTCTCCACCATGGCAAAAACATTTTCAGAAATAATCCTGTTTTGCTCGATTGCCTGCTCGGGCATTCCCATTCCTCTATAAATTTCCGACTGCTGCAGTTTCAGCACCTCTGCTCCGGTAACAGCCGAACCTGCAAGGGAAATCACAAAAGCCACATCAGGGCGCCTACGGGCCACCATAAAGTTGATATAACCTCCCTCACTGTGGCCTATGATGCCGCTAAGTGAAGGATTTACCTCTTTTCTCGAAAGCAGATAGTCGAAAGCAGCTTCTGCATCATAAGAAAAGTCGAATGAGGTGCAATCCGGATTACCGGATTCGGATGAACCCACCCCGCGATCATCAAATCTGAGTACGACAACACCATTGCGGCTGAGGTAGTCTGCGATTACCGCAAAAGGCTTATGGTCCATCAATTCCTCATCACGATTCTGAGCGCCGCTTCCTGAAACCAGAATTACAGCCGGGAAAGGCCCTGTACCTTCGGGAATTGTCAAAGTACCTGCAAGAGTAAAATCCTCTCTTGTATTTTTAAAATAAACCTCTTCCGATTTATAAGGGAATGGTTCCTTAGGCTCCTGCGGACGCTTGGGCTTTTCCGCCTTTTCACCTTTGGAGAGATTGAGAGGCAGCGACATGCCCATCTGGGTAAATTCTCCCACTATGTTATTCAGCACCAATGTGCCTTCGTAAGTGGCATTCAGCGGAGCTATACCCATTGTGAGTTTCATCATCTCAAAAGAAATCGATGTAACGGGAATGTTGTATGCTCCCTGGGCAGGAACATCGAGTGTCGCCGAAATAGCACCTTCAGAATATTTTATATCAAAACAGAGTTCCAGCTCGGTCGGACCCAAACTGAGGGCACCTTTCCAGTAGCCGGTGATGTCCTGTGCAAGGCTTACATTCGCTAGTAATAAAATGAATGCTAAAATTGAATAAAAACGTTTCATAGTGTGCAATATTGAGTATTTATGTTGTGTCAAAATATAGTTTTAAATGTCGTTCCGTATATTCTCCTGCATATACTCTTCGTATTTATATTTTAGATGTTCTTCTGAATATTCTTCAAATAACATGGCTTCAAAAAAAACAAATTTGTTCTTTGCCATGATATTTGAATGTTGCTCAATAAAATCAAAATAACCTACTACGTAGTATATTAATTTATAAAAGTACTAAATCTTTTAATAGTAGTTGATAAATCCGATATTACAAAAGTATTATAATTTTCGCCACGCAACTCGCATCCCGTGCCACGTACCCCATAACTACACACTACACATAATCCCCTAACCTCTTTCTCCCCAACTCAATACTCAAAACTCGGAACCCCATATTCCATACTACATACTACATACTACATACTACATACTCGGAACTATACCAAATTCACTCTCATATAATCCCTAGCACCAACCCTCACTTCTAACTTCTCCCCTTCTTTTTCCAAGCCGAAAAAAGAGTATGCCTCTGTAGGAATATTAACTTCCATCTCAACCGGACGACCTTCAAAATTGGCCGCCACAAGCATACAAGAGCCCTCATAACCTCTCATAAAGACAAATTGACGATTGCCGTCAAATCTCTCCGAATCAGGATTTGCGTACATCAGATCGAATGTATCACCCTGAGAGAAAATAGCATCGGAGGTGGCTATCTTCAGCAATCGGCTATACTCCTTGTACACCACTAATTCGTCTACCGTCAAACGGTCAAGCAACCAGCGTCTGATCGAAGGAACAGTGCAGTAATCAAATATTGAAGTGCGTCCGTCCGGACCGCTAAAACCCTCCTTGTCCATTCCTCGCTCACCGAACTCCTGCCCGAAATAGAGCATGAAAGGAGCCCTGTTGAAAAGCAGAGAGACAGCAAGAGCGGGGAACGCAGCCCTTCCCGAGCCTGCAAAGAAGTCTGAAGCGATGCGTTGCTCATCGTGGTTTTCCAGAAAATTGAGCATTTGCGGTTGTAAATCTCCGAGAAACTGCCATTCGCCCGTAAGCAATCGGGTGCTTGCCTTGTCGCATATAATACTCCGCAAAGTATCATAGAATCCGGATTTATCGTATAAAAGGTCAAAACCGCCTGTCTCATAATATCTTCTGTAATTCTCCTTGCCATAGACCTCTGCGATGAAGAAGGTGTTGGGATAAATATACTTTATCTCGCTGAAAGCCCAACCGAAAAACTCTGCCGGTACCATTTCCACCATGTCGCAACGGAATCCGTCCACCCCTTTCGAAGTCCAAAACTTGAGCACATCGAGCATCTTCACCCAGGTATCGTGATTATCGTAATTGAGTTTGACGGTATCGTACCAGTCGTTGATTGAGAGAGCGGTGTGAAATACATCATTACCGGTAGCCTTCGCAGGATTTTCAACATAATCGGAACCGAGAGATTCCGGCAAAACGAGCGGTCCGTTTAGAATATGAAAATTGTTTGGAGTGAAATATGTGTCGTACTGTCGAAATACGTGGTTGGGCACGAAATCAATTATAACCTTCATACCTGCCTTGTGAGTGCGGCGTATAAGTGCTTCAAACTCCGCCATGCGGTTGTCATGATTGTTGGCAAGTGCAGGACTCACATCGAAATAGTTTCGTATGGCATAAGGAGACCCCGCCTCACCTTTGACTATGGAGACATTGCAATCTTTTATGCCATGAAAATGAGTTTTAGTTGCGTGTGATATGACTCCGGTGTACCATATAGCGCTGACTGAGAGCTTTTTGATTTTTTTTAAAACTTCATCGGTTATATCGTCAAACTTTCCGCTGCCATTAATATCATAAGAGCCTCCGGATACGCTCTTGCGTTTGCCGAAAGCTCTCAATAACAGCTGGTATATGACAACCTTACCTTCCACTACCAGTTAAGAATCTTGTAGAAGTCGTACTCTTCAGGATTACTGAGGTACTCCTTCGCTGCCTCGTAGTCGTTGGGAGTAATATAATGCACAATGTGTTTGTAGATGCCCTGTGCCTGATCTCCTTCAATGTCAACGCGACGCGGGGGAATTTTTCCTGTCTTGGGATCCTGAAAATCTTTTAGATAAAGGGGCTTGATACGCCCGATGGTATCGACATACACCATACATCCGGACTCGCCGCGTGTATAGAGTTCATAAACTCCGCAACCAAGCTGTGTGCAGTAGAGCAGGTCGTATGATATGGGAGCCTGGCATCTGATGTCATAGCCGATCTCAATAGGACGCATCTTTATATTCATCCCAAGCTTTTTAAGTTCAATCTCAAGAATATCGTTGAAAAGTTGGGCCTTGGAGATTTTTCCAAGTTCGGGATGTCCGTGCTCGTCATAAGTAAATTTTACACCTGTCGCCTTTAACTCATCCTCATCAAGAAGGTGAAACACTCCTTCAGACAGCATTATGCCGCCATAAGGAATACCCATCAGTTTTCTCTTTACAATTGAGGAAATTGAGAGTTTGATGATCTTGTCAACAGTGATTTTGGATTTGTTGAACATTTCGGGAATTATGATCATCGGATAGTGGCAGGAAGAGCCGATACCGATTGCCAGATGGCCTGCTGAACGACCCATCGCAGCTACGATAAACCAGTTGCCCGAAGTTCTCGCATCCTCATATACAGTAGTAGCAATACGGGTACCCTCCGCTTTTGCGGAGTGGTATCCGAATGTGGGTGTGTTAAGAGGAAGCGGAAGGTCGTTATCGATGGTCTTCGGCACGTGAATATTGGAAATTTTGTAATTCCTCGCCTGAAGGAATTTCGTCACCCTGTTGGCAGTTGAAGCTGTGTCGTCACCACCTATTGTAACAAGCAGTTTGATATTATTCTCCTGGAAAAGTTTATAGTTGAAATTTCCTTCATAGTCCTTTTCAGTGGGCTTATATCGACTCATCATAAGGTATGAACCGCCTCTGTTGAAAATCGAATCCGCCATCACGAAATCTATCTCGGTATATGAAGGATCCGGAGTGAAAAGTCCTTTGTAACCGCCATGGAGACCGAGTACCCTGTATCCTCTCGCCAAAAATGCCTTTGCAATGCTTCCTATAACCGTGTTGATTCCGGGAGCGGGCCCTCCTCCGGTCAAAATTATGATAGATTCTTTCATAAAATGTTTGTATTTGAATTTACGGTTGCAAATGTACTACTTTTTGATAAAATTGTACTAATTTTGTAAGTTATTAGCGAATTGACAGGATATGGCTAAGATTTCTAAATCATTTGCAAAGGAGAGGATAGCGCAACTGCGCCGTGAACTCGAAGAGCACAACCAAAATTATTATGTGCTCGCCACTCCTGTCATATCCGATTTCGAATATGATATGCTGATGCTGGAACTCCAGGGTCTGGAGGCCAGATTTCCGGAATTTGCAAGCGAAGACTCTCCTACCCACAAGATAGGTAGCGATCTTACCGACACAAATGAGGGATTCGCACAGGTGGTGCATCGTTATCCTATGCTTTCACTCGGCAATACCTACAACGAAGATGAGTTGTACGATTTTCACCAAAGGGTGGCGAATGTTGCCCAAGGAGCATTTTCTTACTCTTGTGAGCTCAAATTCGACGGCACTGCCATCTGCCTTATCTACAGAGATGGAAAACTGGCACAGGCAATAACACGCGGGGACGGTATAAAAGGTGATGATGTTTCGCGAAATGTAGTCAGCATAGAATCCATCCCACATATCCTTAAGGGGAATAACATCCCAAAAGAGTTTGAGATCAGAGGCGAAATTATTATGCCTTACGAAGCTTTTGAGCGTCTCAATACAGAGAGAACAGCATTAGATGAAGCGCCTTTTGCCAACCCAAGGAATGCCGCATCCGGTTCCCTTAAACTGCTGGATCCCTCCCAAGTAAAGGAACGCGGGCTTGACTGCATACTCTACCACCTCCTTGGAGATGATCTTCCATTTAGCACACACAGAGAGGCAATTGAAACGGCAGCCTCCTGGGGCTTTCATGTCTCGGAAAAGAGCATTGAAGCCAAGAATATTGAGGAGGTCATCAGTTATATCGAAAAGTGGGATGAAGGCAGGAAAAGTCTCCCCTATGCTACCGACGGTATAGTAATCAAAGTCAATCAACTCGATCTTCAGCGTCAGCTTGGTTATACTGCCAAATCTCCGCGATGGGCCACCGCCTTCAAGTTCAAGCCGGAACAGGCACTCACAAAGTTGATTTCCATTGATTATCAGGTTGGCAGGACCGGAGCGGTCACTCCAGTGGCCAATCTCGAACCTGCACCTCTTTCCGGCACCACGGTACGACGTGCCTCACTTCACAATTTCGACCAAATGGAACTGCTTGATATTCGTGTCGGCGACCTGGTATATGTAGAAAAGGGTGGCGAGATTATTCCAAAGATAACCGGTGTGGAGTTTTCAAAGCGACATGCAGATACTCAAAAACCTATTTTCCCATCCGGTTGTCCCGATTGTGGCACCCCTTTGGAGAGAGATCCGGATCAGGCACGCCACTATTGTCCGAACAGTGACGGCTGCCCCACTCAGATCAAGGGACGCTTTATCCATTTCGTCTCCCGTAAGGCAATGGACATACTCGCCGGTGAAGCCACAATATCGCTTTTCTACGACAAGGGCCTTATACGTTCTCTTCCGGATCTGTTTCGACTAAAGTCGGAAGATATATTGGGACTCGAAGGGTGGCAACAGAAGTCGGTTGACAACCTTCTTTCCAGCATAGAGCAATCCAAACAAGTGCCCTTCGCAAGAGTTCTTTACGCACTTGGCATCAGACATATCGGCGAGACTACCGCAAGGGTAGTTGCCGAGGCTTTCGGCACTATTGAGGCTCTCGCTTCAGCGACACGAGAAGATTTGATGCAAGTGAATGGTTTTGGTGAAATAATGGCGGAGAGTGTGGTTGCCTATTTTGCGGATGAGACCAATAGGCGCATGATTGAAGAATTGCGCGGTTTTGGGCTTCAGTTTGCCCTCTCCGAAGAGAAGAAGAGTCTGCTCTCCAACCGGCTTGCCGGGAATACAATAGTAATTTCGGGCAATTTTTCCATTTCACGCGAAGAAATGAAGGCTCTTATAACCGCCCACGGCGGCAAATATGTTAGCTCAGTAAGCGGGAATACCACATATCTCCTTGCCGGAGAGAAAAGCGGACCGGAAAAGCTCAGGAAAGCCGAGAAACTCGGCATCAAAGTGATCACTGAGGAGGATTTTCTCAAAATAATCAAAGGAGAACTATCATGAAGTTGTTTATCCAAAGATTGAAAGAGCTTTACCGGATTATCTTCAAGTTTGTTACAAAAGATATTTGGAGGCTTGATTTTAGCGAATTTGGAAAGGCCCGCAGAAGAGCCATACGATACCTGAAGGCACTTATTATCACCTTCAAAGGTTTCTCCGGACAGAGAATTGCACGTGAAGCGGTTGCACTGAGTTATTTCGGTTTAATGGCCATAGTACCGATTGTTGCGCTGGTACTCTTTGTCGCCAGCGGCTTCAAACTCGATAAAATGCTCGCAGACCTGCTCTACTCATCATTCCCTACCAGCACACAAATGATTGACGCAGTACTCAACTTTGCCAACAACATTCTTGTCACCACGAAAAAGGGGACTTTCGGATGGATAAGTTTCGGGGCATTTGCCTGGCTGGTGATCTGGTTGATGATAAATGTCGAATCGGCATTCAACCGAATCTGGATGGTTAAAGAATATTCAGGCATAGGCAAGAGAATAGTCGCTTATCTGGCAATTCTCGTGCTCTCTCCCTTCATGATAATACTTTTCCTCTACGGATGGGGATATTATATCAGATTTCTCTCCTCGGTTAGTGAAAATCTCGGTGTATTCAGTTTCCTGACGACAAACCTTTTCTGGCTGATATCCTACGGAGTGGCCGTACTGGTGTTTTCACTTCTCTATAAATTCATTCCCCATACGAGGGTAAGATATAGTTCGGCCATAAAGGGTGCCATCGTATCGGGAGTGGCATTTGTGGCAATACAATACCTCTACCTAGACACCCAGTTGATGGTGACACGTCTGAGCGGTGTCTATGGGGCACTCGCAGCCATCCCGCTGCTAATGATCTGGATGAATCTCTGCTGGAGCGTCATTCTCTTCGGATCTCAACTTTCATACGGATTCCAGCAAGTGGACTACGAACATCCTGTCAATCCACTCAATATTGAGGAAAGCAAGAATAATGAAAACGAAATAATCATTCAACATATTAAACAAACAGAAAATGGAAAAGAAATACATTGATTTTATTAACGAGGACCAACTCCACTCCCTTATTAAGGAGACAAAGGAGGACAAGGAAGCCATAAGGGCTATTTTTGCAAAAAGCAAGGCAAAAGAACCGCTTAATCTTTCAGAATGCGCACAACTGCTTGCAATAGAGTCCGAAGATATGAAACAAGAGCTCTTCGAAACTGCAAGGGAGCTCAAAAGAGCTATATACGGCAATAGAATTGTACTATTCGCTCCTCTCTATATTGGCAACCATTGCATCAATGATTGTAAATATTGCGGTTTCCGCCGCTCGCTCCGTACTGCAGTGCGCAAAACTCTCAGCGATCAAGAATTGGTGAACGAGGTAATCAATCTCGAAAACATCGGTCATAAACGCTTAATACTCGTATATGGAGAGCACCCGATGTACTCTCCGGAATTTATCGCCCACACGGTGAGACTCTGTTACAAAACAAAAGTAGGCAATGGAGAGATCCGCCGCGTCAATATCAATGCCGCACCTCAAGAGATAGAAGGCTATAAGATAATTAAAGAGGCAGGTATCGGCACATACCAGGTGTTTCAGGAGTCATATCATCGCGAGACTTACGCCAGGGTGCACCCGAAAAACACCCACAAGGGAGACTACCTCTGGAGATTACATGCGATGGACCGCGCATTCGAGGGAGGAATAGATGATATGGGTATAGGAGCTCTTTTCGGACTCTATGACTGGCGCTTTGAAGTGTTGGGACTCGTAGCCCACGCAATACATCTCAAGGAGACCTATGGAGTTGGACCTCACACTATCAGTTTCCCCCGTATCCAGCCCGCTCATGGATTGGATATGGATCTCCCCTGGCGCGTAACAGACGAACAATTCAAGATGCTTGTGGCTATCCTGCGCCTCAGCGTACCTTATACCGGACTCATCATGACCGCGCGAGAGAGCAGTGCGATCAGGAATGACGTAATAGATTTTGGAGTTTCCCAGATAGATGCCGGCACCAAACTTGAGATCGGCGGCTATCAGAAAGAAGAATATGAGCAGCAACTCGATAAAGAGCAGTTCAGGATTGGCGATACCCGTGACCTGGATGAAGTGATCAGGTGGCTCCTCTCAAGGGAGTACATTCCCAGTTTTTGCACCTCCTGTTACCGTTTAGGTCGCACTGGAGAGCATTTCATGGAATTTGCAATCCCCGGATTCATCGGAAATTTCTGTACCCCAAATGCTATTATCACACTTTCCGAGTATCTGGAGGACTACAGTTCGGATAAAACGAAAAAGGTGGGATATGCTCTCATAGAAAAAGAAGTTGCAAAGATGCCGGAAGGTGATAGAAAAGAACTTGTTAAAAAGAGAATTGAACTGGTAAAACAAGGTAAGAGAGATCTCTATTTTTAAGTTAGTAGACTATGTTTACAGAAGAGGATTACAATGTCATAAATAGGGAATTTGAAACGCTTAAGAAGTCTAGTCTCAAGCGTTGCGCCAATCAGGAAGAGTTTGAACTGGTGCTAAAGGCCTTTGATTTTGCCAATGAGGCTCACAAAGGTGTACGGAGACGTTCCGGAGAGCCCTACATTCTCCATCCGATATCCGTAGCGAGGATTGTGGTGCAAGAAATCGGGCTGGGATACAAATCCATCTGTGCAGCATTGTTGCATGACGTAGTGGAGGATACAAACTATTCGGTCGAAGACATCAAAAACCATTTTGGCCAGAAAATTGCCTCTCTGGTCGACGGTCTGACCAAGATAAAGACTGCCCTTGACAGCGACAACATTACCTTTTCGAAGAGTATGCAGGCCGAAAATTTTAAACGGATTTTGCTTACTCTCAATGACGATGTTCGGATAGTGCTCATCAAACTGGCAGACTGTCTGCACAATATGCGCACCATCCAGTTCATGCCTGAATACAAAAAGGACAAAATCCTCAGCGAGACGATGTATATCTTTATTCCTCTTGCACACCGTCTCGGTCTCTACAGCATCAAATCGGAGATGGAAAACATCTGGCTCGTTCATAGGGAGCCGGAGGCCTACAGAGCCATAGAAGCAAAGCTCGAAGCGGTTATGGAGGAGCGTTCCGGCAGTATTGACAATTTTGTAATCCCTGTTGAGAAAGAACTGGAAGCAGCCGGATACAAGGTAGAGATACTCAAACGTCTCAAGACACCCTACTCAATTTGGAAAAAGATGACTTCCAAGAATATCCCATTTGAGCAAATATTCGACATTTATGCAGTACGTATTATTTTCGAGGCAAAACATGGTTTAAGCGAGAGGGAACAATGCTGGCAGATATTCTCACTAATAACTGATAAATACCGGTACAAGCCCGACAGAACGCGTGACTGGGTCAAAGAACCCAAAAGCAATGGATACGAAGCTTTACACCTTACCGTTATGGGACCGGGAGGCAAATGGATAGAAGTTCAGATTCGTAGCGAAAGAATGAATTCCATTGCCGAGCGAGGTGTAGCTGCACACTGGATGTACAAAAAGGGAGAGGACACTACTTCCGGAGAAGTGGAGGTCGACTTATGGCTCAAACATGTTCGCGAGATTCTCGAAGATCCGGACTCCAACGCACTGCAATTTCTCGACAGCTTCCACAAAGAACTGCTAAGCTCCGACATATATATATTCACGCCTAAAGGCGAATCGAGGAGTCTGCCCAAAGGCTCAACCGCACTTGATTTTGCCTACATAATCCACTCGGAGGTGGGCAATAGGGCCATAGCAGCTAAGGTAAACCAAAAACTGCTACCGCTGTCACACATTCTCTCCAATGGGGACCAGGTTGAGATAATTACCTCGGAGAGCGGCAAACCAAAAAGGGAGTGGCTGGACTTCATTCGCACTAACAGGGCACGAAATTTTATACTCGACTCCATTAAGGCTGAAACCAAAAACAGCATCAAGGAAGGAATGCTCTTTCTCACATCCAAACTTAAGGAACGGAACATTACCATTAAGAGCCGTGTAATCAAAAAACTCATCGATTATTACAAGGCGGGCAGTAAGGACGAACTCTACCACAAGATCGGCATAGGCCTGATCGACCTTTCGGACCTGGAGAAGGCTCTTAAAACCAATGTGGAGAAACGCAATGTGCAGATGTGGGGAGTAAAACTACTGACACCGGAACGCAATATCGGTGAAATTGACAAAAAACAAGACTACGAACTTAGAGAGGATCTCTCCAAAGGCACTGTAACATTCACTATTGCCGAGTGCTGCTCCCCCATACCGGGTGACAATGTCGTTGGCTTTATAGAAGATGACGGCAGCGTACTCATACACAAGAAAAGCTGCCAGAGAGCTACCGACCTGGCAGCCAAACAAGGTGACAAAATAGTCTCGGCAAAATGGAGTAAACACTTCATGATGTCATATCTGGCACGGATTTCCATTACAGGACTGGATAGGATGGGCATCGTGAGTGATATGTCAAAAGTAATTTCACTCCAACTCGGTGTGAATATGCGCAAGATATATATAGAAACCCATGATGAAATATTTGAAGGGACTGTCGATCTCTATGTGCGCAATACTGACGACCTTGACAAGCTCATCAAGTCACTCTCGGCAATAAAGGGAATCGAGAGTGTTAAACGAGTTGAACTTAACTCTAACTGATAGTAAAACGACACCAATGCAAGAGAATAGAAGAGTATTGACGACTGCGCTGGCACTTGCCGGATTTGTTTTGTGCCTGATGCTTTCCAAATCATGTGCTAATACTACTACTCCCCCGAGTGGAGGCCCGAAAGATACCATACCACCAGTACTTCTGAAGATAACACCCGGCTTAAATACCACAAATTTTCCCAGACACGGAGGAAAGATTTCTCTGGTCTATGACGAATATACGGTAGTAAAAAGCGCTTCGGAAATCTATCTCTCCCCTCCCATGAAGAAGAGGATTACCCATAAAATTAAGGGTAAAAGCATAGTTTTTTCCATTCCCGACACGCTTGCGGAGAACAGGACCTACACGATTGATTTCGGTGAGGCCCTGGTCGACAACAATGAGGGAAATCTTGCTCCAAGACTTGTTTATGCTTTTTCTACAGGAGACACCCTTGATTCACTCTATATTACGGGCAACATTATTGACTGCCAGACTCTCCAGCCGGTAAAGAAGGTGCTTGTGGCACTCTATGCCGACCATTCAGACTCCGCCTGCTTCAAGGTTTTCCCCGATGCAGCATCTAAGAGCGACGAATGGGGCTTTTTCTCAATCAGGAATATCAAGGATACACTCTACCGTATAGTAGCATTTACCGACAGCGACAATGACAGTAAATATGATCCTACAAAAGACCAGATTGCCTTTATTGATACGCTTATCCACCCCGTAGATGTGGTGCGCGATTCCATTTACGAACTCAAATCTTTCGATATGAAAGATACACTCGCCTGTATGGAGAGACATTCGATGTTTGAACTTTTGATGTTTACCGAACGGCAAAGTGTTCAGTTTTTAAAAAACAGTGGCAGGAGAAGTGAAAAATCAGGTTTTCTCTCCTTCAATGCTCCGGATGTCGAGATATCGGATATGGAGTTTTTCGGGGTTGCAGACAGTTGCGTCATAATCCAGTACTCTCCGACAAAGGATAGTCTCGATTTCTGGATCAATACGCGTTATAAGCTCGAAGATAGTTTGCTTCTCAAATTGAGTTACAAAAGAACTGACTCTTTGGGGCATCTTCGCGATACCATGGAACATCTCTCTCTGGCCGTCCCCATCCCTGAGACCACAGTCAGCGGACAGCAGAAACAAGAACAGCCAAAGGATACCATTTTCAAATTCAACGTTGCTGCAAAGAATGAAAATATCGCTCATGACGGTATCGGTCTAACGTCTTCACTCCCGATTATCCGCTGGAATAAAGAAATGATTTTTTTGACTGAGACCAATCCAAGGCACCAGACAGATACCATATCATTTAGATTTGAACAGGATCCTCAGGAAATAAGACGTTTCACAATGTACATGGATAGAGAGATCAAAGATGGTCATGAGTATGAATTTACGGTACCTAAAGGCTCCTTCTTCAATCTCGACAATCTTCCAAATTCGGAGGTCAAAACCAAATTCAATCTTCCGAAGAGTGAGGATGCCTGCTCCATCACTCTCATATTGAGCGGTGTGGATACCAGATACATTGTCGAACTCGTGGATAAAACCCGCAAGAATGTCTTCCGGAAATACAATATTTCGAGGGATACTACGCTCCTGTTTCCCTACCTTAAACCTCAGGAGTATTCGGTAAGAATTACCGAAGACCGCAACAGCAATGGATTGTTTGATTCGGGCAATTTTCTCGACAAAAGGCAGCCGGAAAAAGTGCGGATGTACCAGCCTTCCCCAGGAGTCTATATTCTCACGTTACCCGAGCTGACAGACCTTGAGCAAACCATTGACATAAAGGAGATGTTCAAATGAAAAAGATACTCTTGACACTCTTCGCCACACTGCTCTTTTTCCAGCTAAACGGCCAGGAAAATGTCATCATTAGTGATCTCAACGATGATTTTGTCGATATCGACTCCATTGCACCCACTCAAAAATACAAGAGCATACACATGCTTGGAGTCAGATATGGTTACAGTTTCTGTACGGTGAGTTCCTCCCCTACAGTCGGTGAAGGGTATATCCAATGTCCCATGAATTTTTCATTGCTATATACCTATTACCACGCACTTTGGGACCAGTTATTCAACTTCGGGGTGCAGGTTGGTGTCAAGTATGGCGAAGAGGGCTACTCTTCGAAATATGAACAATGGGGTGAAAGATATAAAATTATTGAGATTCCGCTGGTTTCACAGTTCAAAATAGACTTTTCAAGGTTCAGACTGCTTGTCAATGCTGGGGGATACTACGGCTACCGTATTTCTACGGAGAGAGAGAGCGGATGGGACAAATATGATCTTCGTAATGATTATGGAATCATTGGAGGTCTTGGTCTTGCCGTGGTATTCAAACCCTTTGAAATTCAGATTGAGGGCAATTACAAATATTCGCTCTGCAGCATCTATCACACAAACAAATTTAGCGACGAGTATTGGATGCTGTGCTATCCGCGCAACATAATGCTGAGCGTTTCACTTTTTGTACATCTCTGGTGATAGTGGTGCGTGTTACGCGTTACGCGTTGCAGGTTGCGGGTTATGATTGTGGAGCAAGTAAGTATCGATGTATTATGATGATATGAAGATAGTTTCTTTTGCAATTGGCGGGGTACGCATCGGAGGGGATGCTCCCGTATCGGTTCAAACGATGTGCAACACCGATACGCGTGATATTGCTGCTTCTGTTGCGCAGTGCCGTGAAATGGCTATTGCCGGTGCGGATATTATCCGCCTGACTACACAGGGACTCAGAGAGGTGAATGCCCTGCGTCAAATCAAGGCGGAACTTCGTTCTGCAGGCATAATGACACCTCTTGTGGCCGATGTCCACTTTTCAACTGATGTAGCCTTGGCTGCCGCTGAGGTTGCAGATAAGGTGCGTATCAATCCGGGCAATTTTGCACCGGTTCACGAAGAAGCATGTGGAAAATTCTCCCTACTTCTGGATAAGTGCCGCGAACATGGTACTGCCATCAGGATAGGACTTAATCACGGTTCTCTCGGCACACGAATTACCGAACTTTACGGAAATACGCCGTTCGCCATGAAAGAGGCTGTCATGGAGTGGCTTAAGATGTGTATCGAGAAAGATTTTCATAAGGTGGTTATTTCACTCAAAGCGAGTAACACAAAAGTTATGAGCGATGCATACCGACTTCTACATGCAGAGATGGAGAAGATGGGAAGAATCTATCCGCTCCATCTTGGGGTCACTGAAGCCGGCAACGGCGATGAGGGACGCATAAAGTCTGCGGTAGGCATTTCTACGCTTCTGAGCGCGGGAATCGGAGATACCATACGCGTCTCACTCACCGAGAATCCGGTCAATGAGATAACGGCAGGCAAGGAGATTGTCAAATCCTGCCGAATGGGCACTGAGGGTCCTGTGACGGCAGAAAATTGGAATGAATGGATCATCCGCGCCTCCTGCAAATATGGTCCGGCACTACTTGACTGCAAGATAGATGACATTGACCTTACAGGAGCGACTATAGCCGGTGAGCCACTCTCTACCGAGAGAAAGAAGTATTTCAGAGATCTTCTGCTACAGGCCTGTCGCAGAAAGTTTACCAGACCCGAGTATATTGCCTGCCCCGGTTGCGGTCGAACGCAATACGATCTGGAGGAAACATTTAACGAAGTGAAACGACGCACCTCCCATCTCAAAGGTCTCCGCATCGCTATAATGGGCTGCATAGTCAACGGTCCCGGTGAAATGGCAGATGCAGACTGGGGCTATGTGGGCGAAGGAGGCGGAAAAGTAACCCTATACCGTGGAAAAACACCTGTGATGCGCTCCGTACCCCAGGAAGAGGCCATCGACAGACTACTTGATCTCATCGAAAAGGGGTAGTACTACATACTCCTAATAAATATTTCCCACATCTTACCTTTAAGTTCACGCCAGCGGGCCATAACTGAGGCAGCAAATGAACTTGTGTGTTTGTTGAGCAATTCTGTTACATCCTCTTTTTTACCCTCTTTGAGAAGAGCTGCAGCCTGAGCCTCAACCATGGCATTTGAAGCCATCATATTGCGTTCATATGCGGCAATCTCAGGTTCGATTATCGTTCGGGTCTTATCCCAGTTGATAGTAGCAATTCTGTTAGTCTCCCTGAATGCCCATATTGCGGCATCTTCGCGATAGCGGTGCTGTCCACACACTCCAAAACTCTGCGGCAATTCAGTTGCTCCCGCATAGATGGGAATTCTGGGACTTTGAGCTGGATTATCGAATGCGAAATAGGCCACACCGCCTATTTCGTCGGGAAGCCATTTGCGAAGCCGGGTAACATGCGAGTATGAGCACTGTATAACGGCTATAGTACGCTGACGCTCAATAATGCCGGGTTTGATCTCGTTGAGCATATTCATAAGGTCGCGCGGCATAAATGCAGAGAGGGGATATACTTTCTCATCATACTCCTTGTATGTTCCGTCAGCCTGGCGTACACGGCGCTGAGCTACATACGAGAGATTTTTTACCATATCATATTCGGTACCTTCGTATGTAGCACGATAGAGTTCGAACATCATTTCGGGAGTCACCTTTTTGTCCGGTTTTATAGAGAAAGGCAGTTCTTCAGCATCATAACTGAGACCAAGTGAAGGTGCCAAAGTAGAAAATACATAGAATTCCCGTATGGAGAAGGGTTTTCTTCCCGATACCACTTTGTGAAAAATAAAATCCTCTTTGCCATCCCAAAATCCGGTTTTCTTTGCACGTTCCTTCAGATCACGGCTGTACATAAAATTCTCCATGTCTTTGAAATCCACCTTGCCGATACGGGGAATATTGGCTGAAATACCTACGTGGTCATTGGGAATCCTCTGAGCAACCCACATCGCGCCGGGATTACCGGGGCCTGTACCATATATTTCAAAATGCCACACCTCATTTTTGTCGGCCACGGTTAGGCATTCTCCCCAATCTGCATAACCATAATCTTCTGCCAGTCGTCCCATCAATGAGATGGCTTCGCGAGCGGTAGTGCAATATTGGAGGGCCATCCTTTCAAGCTCTTCAATATAAAACATACCTGCCCTGTTGAGCAGTTCCGGACGACCCTCAGTAGTTGTCTCACCAATGGCTAGCTGTTTTTCATTAAGGCAGGGATAGGATACATTCAAAAATCTATATGTCTCCGTTCCGGCTACGGGAATACGTCCTTTCTCCACCACTTTTCGCATATCCCAAGGCTCTTCGTTGTGCATCATACCTTCATAGACCGGCTCCATATCACCGATTGAGAAACTCTTACGGGGTTCTATCGTAAGCCATGTACGGTAATTGGCGTCACAGGTGTGTCCCACCATCACGGAACCGTCGGATGAGGCTCCTGATGCTACCATAATGGAGGTACAACTCTCCTGGTATTGCTCTTCCATACGATCATAAAGCTCCTGTGCGAAAAGATTTCCGGTAAAGAGAAGGAGTGTTGCGAGCAGAAGTGTAGAATTTTTGAATTTCATATTGCAGTCTTTTTTCTGATTTTTGTATAGTAATAGGTCTGCAAAAATAGTTAAAAAATCATACAAGTCGTAATGAAATGACTATCTTTGCACAATCTTAAAACGCATCGTACATGCAACTGCTTAACAGATCCCGATCTATCGTTCAATTGGATAATGGCCTTGAATTTCAGGGCTATTCGTTTGGTTATATGGCCCCTGCAGATGGTGAAGTGGTATTTTCCACTACTATGACCGGATATCCCGAGTCACTCACCGACCCCTCTTACGAAGGTCAGATCCTCTGTGCAACATATCCCCTGATTGGCAATTACGGAGTCCCTGAGGCTATTTCTGCCGGAGGAGTCCAGCAACATTTCGAGTCTGACAGAATTCACGTCAGAGGGTTGATCATATCCGACTATTCACTGAAATACAGTCACTGGAGTGCAATAAAAAGTCTTGACCAGTGGCTCCGCGAAAACAGGGTGCCCGCAATTTATGGAGTTGATACCCGTGAACTTACAAAAGTCATTCGCGACAACGGTTCGATGCTTGGTAGGATAATTCCCGATGGTGCTTCGCCCCAGTGGGATGTAGAAGACCCAAACACTACAAGCCTTGTAGCCAGGGTGAGTTGCAGAGAGGTCATCACCTACACCGGACAGGTACGTTCAAAGAGGGTAGTGTTGCTGGATTGTGGCGTCAGACATAGTATATTGCGTTATCTCATATCAAAAAACATCGAGGTAATCAGAGTCCCATGGGATTATAATTTCAACGACGGATCTGTAGGACGTTACGATGGTCTGCTCATCTCCAGCGGTCCCGGAAATCCAGAGTTTTGCACTACCACGATTGCCAACATCAGGCAAACAATGGCACTCGGCAAACCTATATTTGGTATTTGTATGGGGCACCAGCTGCTCGCAAGAGCCGCCGGAGCAAAAACTTTCAAACTCAAATACGGCCACCGCAGTCATAATCAGCCCGTGCAGGCAACCGATGGCAACAGATGTTACATTACTGCACAAAACCACGGTTATACGGTTGATACAACCACACTCAGCAAGGATTGGGAACCTATTTTCATCAATATGAACGATGGAACAAACGAGGGGATCCGGCACAAAAGCAAAAAATTCTTTTCAACCCAGTTCTATCCTGACATGACCGGAAATCCCAAAGACACAAGCTATCTTTTTGACATTTTTCTGACAGCACTATGATAGATACCAATATAAAGAAAGTCCTCCTGCTGGGTTCAGGTGCACTCAAGATCGGTGAAGCGGGCGAATTTGACTATTCCGGTTCGCAGGCCCTCAAGGCAATGAAGGAAGAGGGCATATATACAGTCCTGATCAACCCCAATATAGCCACCGTACAGACATCCGAAGGTGTTGCAGACAAAATTTATTTCCTCCCGGTCACCCCATACTTCGTGGAGAAGGTAATAGAGAAAGAGTGTCCCCAGGGTATTCTGTTGGCATTCGGAGGCCAGACGGCCCTCAACTGCGGAGTGAAACTTTTCCAAGCCGGAGTATTCGAAAAATATGGAATAAAGGTACTCGGAACGCCTGTTCAGGCGATTATCGACACTGAGGATAGGGATCTCTTCAACAAGAAGATGGATGAGATCGGTGTCAAAATAATTAAGAGCCACGCGGTGGAGAATATCGCAGATGCGCGTAAAGCAGCTGCAGTACTTGGTTACCCGGTGATTCTCAGAGCTGCGTATGCGCTCGGAGGCCTTGGCAGCGGATTTTGTGACAATGAAGAGGAGCTTAACCTCCTTGCGGAAAAGTCATTCTCCTACTCTTCACAGGTGCTGGTTGAAAAATCGCTAAAGGGTTGGAAAGAGATAGAGTATGAAGTGGTGCGCGACAAATACGACAATTGTATCACTGTCGCCAATATGGAGAATTTCGATCCTCTCGGCATACATACCGGAGAGAGCATCGTCGTGGCCCCTTGCCAGACTCTCGACAACCACGACATATCCATGCTCAAAGAGCTGGCAATCAAGATAGCGCGCCATGTCGGCATCATCGGAGAATGCAATGTGCAGTTTGCTTATGACACAATATCCGACGACTATAGGGTTATCGAGATTAACGCACGTCTTTCACGGAGTTCAGCGCTTGCCTCTAAGGCAACCGGATATCCCCTCGCTACAGTTGCAGCGAAGCTGGCTCTCGGCTATGGACTCTTTGAACTCAAGAATTCCGTTACCCGAACCACATCGGCATTTTTCGAGCCGGCACTCGACTATGTGATCTGCAAGATTCCCCGCTGGGACCTCTCCAAGTTTCACGGAGTCTCCAGGGAGATCGGCAGTAGCATGAAAAGCGTCGGAGAGGTTATGGCAATCGGCCGAAACTTCGAAGAGGCAATGCAAAAGGGTCTGCGAATGATCGGACAGGGAGCACACGGTTTTGTGGCCAACAAGGAAATTGTAGTGCCTGACATAGACAAGGCATTGCGCGAACCCACCGACAACCGCATCTTTGTCATCTCTAAGGCTTTTCAGAAGGGATATACAGTGGATGAAGTATGTGATCTAACTAAAATAGACAAATGGTTTCTTGAAAAGTTATACAATATAGTGCTTGTATCCAAGGAGTTGGAAAAGGCCAACAAACCGGAGGAGATTGATTCAG
>Ga0255341_1000615_pt1 | contig 57590 bp, 39 predicted proteins | sample wastewater_treat_8_FD_192418 | JGI IMG/M metagenome (GOLD analysis project Ga0255341, IMG submission 192418) | Wastewater microbial communities from Lulu Island WWTP, Vancouver, Canada - plant12 | ecosystem: Engineered > WWTP > Wastewater > Unclassified | place: Canada: Vancouver, British... | reverse complement strand
AGGGCGTACGGACCGGCGCCGGAGGTCACGGTCTTCGTGATCGAGAGGCCGGGGTTGGAGATCGGCGAGTCGGTCTCACCCGGAGGCGTGACGATCGGCGGCGGGTTCGGGTTGCCCGGCGTCGCCGGCGGGGTGCCGGCGGCCGTCGCGCTGTTGTGCACATTGCCGGCCGCCACGTCGTCGGCCGTCACCACGTGCGTCGCGGTGCAGGTGGTCGTCTGGCCGGCGGTGAGGGTGCCGGGCAGGGCGATCGGTGTGCAGGCGCCGAGGACCGCGTTCGGATCGCTCACGGTCACGTTGGTCAGCGTCACGTTGCCGGTGTTCGTGACCACGAGGCTGTAGGTGATCGTTTCGCCGAGGGCGTACGGACCGGCGCCGGAGGTCACGGTCTTCGTGATCGAGAGGCCGGGTACGCCGAGGTCGTGGACGAGCGAGCAGTCGGTGCACGCCGGATCATCGTCGCCCCCACCAGCCGGGATGGTGACCTCGTTCGCGACCGTCAGGCCCGCCGAGCTGTCCACCGTGGCGGTGTAGGTGACCGAGTAGCTGCCGATGCCGGTGCCGGCCGGCAGCGTGCAGGTGAGGCTCCCGCTGCAGGTGAGCTGCGGGCTCTGGCTGACGATGGCACCCCAGGTGAGGCCGGTGCCGAGGGTGTCGTCGATCGTGAGGTCGGCGGTGAGCGGTGCGTTCGAGATCGTGGCCGTGATCGTGTAGGTGATCGTGTCGCCCACGTTCACGACGCTCCCCGCCGCCGGGCTGGCCGCCTTGCGCACCGCGACCTCCGGCGTCGCCACGACCGTCTCCGCGTGCGCGGTGTTCGGAGCCACGTACGGCGGGGTCGTCTCGTTCGCCGCGGCGATCACCGTGTCGAGCGGGATCGGCCCCGGATTCGTCGGCGCCACCACGTAGTTGAAGGCGAAGAGGAGCGTCTCTCCCACGGCGAGCGTGGTGGGCATGCCGGTGAAGGTGATCGTGCAGGCCGGTGCCGGGTTGTAGGTCGCCGTGACGCCCGCCGGCACGACGGTGAAGGTCACCGCCGCCGGGCAGGTGGCCGGGTCCGCCGGGTTGCCGAGCGTCACGCCGTAGGTGACGCCGGTGGCGGTCTGGTCGCCCGCGTTGTTGAAGACGAAGTTGCCGTAGGAGGTCTCACCCGGCAGGACCGCCGGGGTCATCGTCGCCAACGTGCCGACGTCCACGCCGTCGACCTCCTCGACGATCTCCACCGGTTCGACGTAGAGCGGCGAGCGCTCGAGCGCCCAGACGTCGAGCCCCTTGGCGGTGCCGAAATACTCGGTGGCGAGGTTCCGGCAGTCGCTGTTGCCGTCGGTGCTGCCCGTCCAGTAGCGGTAGTAGTGGCCCGAGCCGTTCCAGTTCGGGTCGGCCGAGTCCACGCCGGTGAGCGAGTGGTTCGGCACCGGCTGCTGCTGCAGGTTCGTGGCCCCGCAGAGGTGGCCGTTGAGCTGGCCGATCAGGGTGTTGTTGGCGGTCCGGTGGCCCCGGTCGTCGAAATAGACCGTGGTCGCCTCGGCGGTGTTGAAGCCGTTGAGCTTCTCCAGGGTCGGGCCGCCGTCCCTGTTCCCCTCCAGGTCGAACATCGGGAAGTGGATCTCGCCGTTGCGGCCGACGATCTGGAAGTCGTAATCCCCGATGGGGAACGGATGGCCGTCGTTGTCGAGCCCGTCCCAGAGGATCGCATGGCTGCCGGTCAGCGCGACGCCGGTCAGCACCCGGTTGCAGACGTTCGCCGGATCGTAATCGTCGAGGCAGCCCGCCGGGTGGTTCGGATCCGCACCGGGAGCGACCGCGCCCCGGCGGATGACGATCTCGTAGGTGAGCGTGTTCTGGGTGTCGAAGGTGAAGAGGCCGCCGGCCGAGACGGTCGAGGTGTGGCCGCCCATGTTCCCCACGAAGGTCGGGTCCGTGAGCAGCGGCTGGAGCGGCTGGAGGGGGATCGCCAGCGCCGTCAGCACCCGGTTCACCTCGGCCGCGTTCGGGCCCGTGGGGTCGACGTCGCTGAAGAAGATCGGGTACGCCGGCCGCTCGACCGTCACCCCGGCGTTGAACGAAGTGCCAGCGTTCACGTTCTGGTTGCTGCCGCGCACGTCCTTGTAGAGCGGCGCGCCGCCGTCGATGAACCCCTTCGCGTTCGCGAAGAAGACGGCCCGGTTCGGGTCGGCGCCGCGGAAGGTCTGGCGGTACCGGTAGCCGTCGCTCGAGACGTAGTGGAGCTCGTTCTCGAGGTAGCGGTTGTTGGCAGTGAGGTAGATCGCCCAGGCGTAGGTGAAGACCCGGCCGTTGAGATCGTCGAGCGAGGAGACGTCGGGGCGCACGGTCACGTCCCAGGCCGAGACAAGCGTGGTGGACACCACCGGATCGGAGATCAGCGCGGTGTTGGTCTGGTTCCCGCTGCTCGCTTGCGTGAAGCGGACGCCGTAGATGCCGGTGGTCGGCGCCACGTACCAGCAGGGGTCGAAGCCGTTCGGGACGGTGGCGGTCAGGTCGGCGCTGTTCGGGCCGGCGAGCTCCTGTGCCCGGCTGGCGATCGTCCCGCGGCCGGGCTGCGTGCTGCAGGTGAAGACCGCGGTCCCCCAGGTCTCGTCCCCCTTGTTCCCGAAGCTCGCCTGCGGGCCGTAGACGAAGATGTCGCCGCCGTTCGAACGGTTCCGCTGGCCGAGCAGGATCACCTCGCCAGCCTGCGCGTAGACGTAGGTGAACTGGCGGCTCCGCGCGACGTTGCCGACCAGATTGGCGGAGGTGTCCATAACGCCGCGGTTGCCGGTCGAACCGGGGCCGCTCGCCGGGTGCAGCGTGCGCGTGCCCTCGGCGAAGAGCGCGGGAGCGCCGGCGAGCAGGAGGAGGCCGGCCAGGAGCGCCGCCGGCCACGGCCGGCGGCGCCCGGCGGGCGGGTGCGGGTTGCCTCCGGCGTCCGGGCCGGAGAGGGGCTGGGGCGTCTTCATCGGTGAAGCCTCCTTCGGGTCAGAGCGGGTCGGGGACCCTGGCCAGGTGAAACCCACTCCCGAGCGGGTGGCTGCCGCGAGCGCCGGCGCCTGGCGGCCGAGCGGCTCTGGGCAACGGCCCCTTGCGGGAATGGCTGAACAGATCGTGCTCCCCTGACTAGCCAGGTCAGATACAGGATGCGAGCCGACGCCTGCCGGGAGGCATCGGCTCGCGCGAAGTCGGTGGATGATTTCATAACACCAGTTCCTGTCAAGCCCCTTCGGCGCGGGGGGTATTCCCGTCGGGTTCGAGTAGCATGATGCGCATCCTTGGGCTGCCCCATCCGCGCGGAGGTTCCCGATGGCCGACGACGAACGTCCACCCTCTCCCGATCCCGCTGGCGGGCTCTCCCGCCGGGGCTTTCTCACCACCGCCGGACTCGGGGCCGTGGGCCTCGCCGCGGTGCGGGCGGCGGCTCCGCCCGAAGCCGAGCCGCCGCCGGAGCCGGCGGCCGACGCCCGGCTGCCGGTGACGCTGCGGGTCAACGGCCGCACCCACCGGCTCCGGGTCGAGCCGCGCTGGTCGCTGCTCTGGGTGCTGCGCAGCGAGCTCGGCCTCACCGCCGCGAAGAGCGGCTGCGAGCGCGGCGAGTGCGGCGCCTGCACGGTGCTCTTCGACGGCGTGCCGCGCTACGCCTGCATGACGCTCGCGCTCGAGGCCGAGGGGGTGGAGATCACGACGCTCGAGGGGCTCGCCGAGGAGGGCGGGCTCGGCGCCGTGCAGCGCGCCTTCGTCGCCCACGACGCCTTCCAGTGCGGCTACTGCACGCCGGGGCAGATCGTGGCCGTCGAGGGGCTGCTGCGGGCGAACCCGGCGCCCGGCCCCGAGGAGATCCGGCAGGGGGTTGCCGGCAACCTCTGCCGCTGCGGCGCCTACCCGAACATCTTCCGGGCCGCGGCGCACGCCGCCGAGCTGCGGCAGGGAGGACCGGACCGTGACCGCTGAGAGCCGTCCCTCGGCCGATGCCGGCTGGGCCACGACCCGCGTGGTCGGCCAGCCGCTGCCGCGCGTCGACGCCCATGAGCGCGTCGCCGGCACCGCCATCTTCCCCTCCGACCTCCAGCTCCCCGGGATGCTCCATGCCGCCGTCCTCCGCTCCCCGCACGCCCACGCCCGGGTGCTCCGGGTGGACGTGGCGAAGGCCGAGCGGATGCCGGGGGTCCTCGCGGTGCTCCACGACGGCAGCCCCGGCGCGCAAATCGCCTGGCACCCTGGGCGGGATGGGAAGCCCCTCTCCCGCCTCTTCGATCCCCACTGCCGCCACGAGGGGGAGGAGATCGCCGCGGTGGCGGCCGAGACGCCGTATCAGGCCCGGGACGCGGTGCGGGCGATCGCGGTCGACTACGAGGTGCTGCCGGCGGTCGTGGATGCGGAAGAGGCGATCGCCCCCGGCGCGCCGGCGGTGCATCCGGGCGGCAACCGGGTGCCCGGCGACCGCTACGAGCGCGGCGACGTCGCGGCCGGCTTCGCCGCCGCCGACGAGGTGGTCGAGATGCGTTTCTCGACCGCGGCCGAGCTCCACGCGCCGCTCGAGCTGCACGGCTGCGTGGCCCGCTGGGAGGGGGAGCAGCTGACGATCTGGGAGTCCACCCAGGGGGTCTACGCCGTGCAGAGCGAGGTGGCGGCGGCGCTCGGCCTCCCGCTCGCCCGGGTGCGGGTCATCGGGCATTACGTCGGCGGCGGCTTCGGCTCGAAGCTGGCGACCGGCAAGTGGTCGGTGATCGCGGCGCTCCTCTCCCGGCGCACCGGCCGGCCGGTGCGGCTCTTCCTCACCCGCGAGGAGTCGTTCCTCGTCACCGGCAACCGGCCGGCGAGCGTCATGCGCCTGAAGGCGGGGGTGAAGCGCGACGGCACCCTCACCGCCTTCGAGCTCGAAGGGCTCGGTGCCGGCGGGGCGTACTCGCCCAACGGCGCCGGGCTCCTCGACTGGCTGGTGCGCGACCTCTACACCTGCCCGAACGTCCGCTGCACGACGACCAACGCCTTCATCCACGCCGGCACCGAGCGGGCGATGCGCGCTCCCGGCCATCCGCAGGGGGCATGGGCGCTCGAGCAGGTGATCGACGAGCTCGCCCGGAGGATCGGGATGGATCCGGTCGCGCTGCGGCGCCGGAACGTGCCCGCGGTCTCCCAGGGGCGCGGCGGCATGCCGTACCTGACGACCGGCCTCGACGCCTGTCTCGAGGAGGGGGCGAAGGCGTTCGGCTGGGAGGAGGCGAAGGCCGGCGCCGCCGCCGCGCGCCGCGCCGGGGGCGTCTGGGCGCGCGGGGTGGGGATGGGCGCCGGGCTCTGGATCGGCGGCGCCGGCGGCGATCCCGCGACCGTCTTCGTCAACTACTTCATCGACGGCAGCGTGAACCTCAACATGGGCGCCTCCGACATCGGCACCGGCACCAAGACGGTGATGGCGATGATCGTCTCCGAGGAGCTCGGGGTGCCGCTCGCGAAGATCCAGATCGAGCACGCCGACACCGGGACGACGCAGTTCGCCACCCCCTCCGGCGGCAGCAAGACGGTGCCGACCGAGGGGCCGGCGGTGCGCGCCGCGGCGCTCGACTGCGCGGCCCAGCTCGTCGCGCTCGCCGCCGCCGATCTCGGGCTGCCGGCCGCCGCGCTCGAGCTGCGCGACGGGGCGGTGGTGGCGCGGGAGGACCCCGCCCGGCGGCTGCCGCTCGGCGAGATCTCCGGGCTGCGGCGGCAGCGGGTGGTGGTCGGCAAGGGGACGCGGGAGCGCAACCCCGCCGGGAGCGTCATCTGTCCGTTCGCGGCGCAGTTCTGCGAGGTGGAGGTCAACCGGCTCACCGGCGAGGTGCGGGTGCTCCGCTTCCTCGGCGCCCACGAGAGCGGGCGGGTGATGAACCGGATGACCTTCGACAACCAGGTCTACGGCGGGATCACCATGGGGATCGGCTTCGCGCTCACCGAGCGGCGGACGCTCGACCGCGGCCAGACCGGGAAGCTGTGCAACTTCGCCTGGCACGACTACAAGATCCCGACCGCGCTCGAGGTGCCGGCCGCGATCGTCTCCCATCCGATCGATCTCCCGGTGCCGGAGGCGAACCTGATCGGGGCGAAGGGCCTCGGCGAGCCGGTGACGATCCCCACCGCGGCGGCGATCGCCAACGCGGTCTTCGACGCGGTGGGGGTGCGGATCACCGACACCCCCGTCAACCTCACGCGCCTCGCCGGGCGGATCGCCGCCGCGGCGCCGGCAGAGAGGAGCTGACCATGCTCCCCCCCTTCACCTACGTGCGTCCGGACGATTTCGCGGGAGCGGTGCGGGAGCTCGGCCGGCCGGGAGCGCGCCTCCACGCCGGCGGCACCGACCTGCTCGGCTGCCTGCGCGACGGGGTCTTCACCGCCGAGCGGCTGGTGAGCCTGCGGCGGGTCACGGCGGGGCGGGAGATCGGGGCGCTCCCCGACGGCGGGCTGCGGCTGGGGGCGCTCGTGCCGGTCGCCGCGATCGCCGCGAGCCCGCTCGTCCGGGAGCGCTTCCCGGGGCTCGCCCGGGCGGCGGCCGACGTCGCGAGCCCGCAGCTGCGCAACCAGGGGACGCTCGGCGGCAACCTCTGCCAGCGGCCGCGCTGCTGGTACTTCCGCGGGGCGTTCCCCTGCCTGAAGAAGGGCGGCGACCACTGCTCGGCGCTCGACGGCGAGAACCGGTACCACGCGATCTTCGGCGGCGGCCCCTGCTTCATCGTCCACCCCTCCGATCTCGCGCCGATGCTCGTGGCGCTCGCCGCGACGGTGCGGCTCCTCGGCCCGGACGGCGAGCGGCGGCTCCCGCTTGCGGAGTTCTTCCAGCTGCCGTCGGAGAACCTCGCCGGGGAGAACTGCCTCGGGCCGGCGGAGATCGTCGTCGAGGTCGAGATCCCCGCGCACCCCGGCTGGCGGAGCTCGTACCGGAAGGTGCGGGAGCGCGGCTCGTGGGATTTCGCGCTCGCGAGCGTGGCCCTCGCGCTCCGCCGGGAAGGGGAGCGGGTGGCCGCGGCGCGGGTGGTGCTCGGCGGGGTCGCCCCGGCGCCCTGGCGGCTGCCGGCGGTCGAGGCGATCCTCACCGGCCGGCCGCTCGCCGCCGAGACGATCCGCGACGCCGCCGCGGCCGCCACCGCCGGCGCCGAACCCCTCGCCGGGAACGGCTACAAGGTGGCGCTGGTGCGCGGGGTGATCGAAGAGAGCCTCCTCGCGCTCCGGTAGCGCCGGGAGGCACCCCCCCCGCCTGATAATCGCCTGGCACCTTCCGAGGTCGCCTGAAAATCGGCTGGCACCTTGGAGGTGAGGCTGCCGCCACAAATCGCCTGGCACCTTCCGGCGGGTTTGCCGGCTGCAATTCGCCTGGCACCTTCGAGGCAGCACCTTCCGAGGTCGCCTGAAAATCGGCTGGCACCTTGGAGGTGAGGCTGCCGCCACAAATCGCCTGGCACCTTCCGGCGGGGTTGCCGGCTGCAAATCGCCTGGCACCTTCGAGGCAGCACCTTCCGAGGTCGCCTGAAAATCGGCTGGCACCTTGGGGGGGGCGACAAATCGGCTGGCACCTTGGGGGGAGGGGGAGTGAAGTAGTTCATTGCATCATCGTGTATGATGCGAGATCATCAAGAGGCCTGTGGAGGTCTTCGATGTTCGCTCCCCACCGTCTCCTCGTCCTTGCGTTGCTCCTCTTCCTCGCCGCGGCGCCGGTCGCGGCTGGTGAGGAACCCCTCGAGATCGAGTTCGCCACGGGGCAGCTCACGGCGCTCGCGGCGGCCACGGGGCCGGTCGTCATCGCCGGCGTGCCGCTCCGGGCCGGCGAGCCGCCGGCGGTCCTGGAGCTGCGTGCCCTGCAGCTCCTCGCTCCCGACGCCCGGCTCGTGATCCATTCGGAGGCCGGGGAGGAGGTCGTCCCCTTCCCGCCGCACCGGCAGTTCGCGGGGGAGATCCGGGGTGAGGCGGGCAGCCGGGTGGCGGTCACCCTGCTCGCGGAGGGAGAGGTGCGCGGGGTCGTGAGCGTCGGCACCGAGCACTGGCTCTTCCGGGACGAGGGCAGCGACCTCTGGCTCGCCGCGGTGGATGCCGGCTACCTGCCGGAGTCGGTGGGCGGCTTCCAGTGCGACGGGGCGCTGGAGGTGCCGGAGCCGGAGCTCGAGCTGCCGCCGGCTGCCGGCCTCGATAGCGGTCCGTTCGTTCCCGACGCCGACCCGGTCTATCAGGCGCGGATCGCGGTGGAGACCGATTACGAGTTCCTGCAGAAGTTCGGCGGCAACACGAGCCAGGCCACGGCGTACATCTACGGCCTCTACGGCTACGCCTCGACGATCTACCGGGCCGAGATCGGCACCGAGCTCGAGATCGTGCACGTGAGCCTCTGGACGACTCCCAGCGATCCCTGGACGCAGACCGACGTGCGGTGCGCCTTCTACGAGTTCGGGCGGTACTGGAACAACAACCATGCGTCCGTGCAGCGCACGACCGCCCAGATGCTCAGCGGCAAGAGCACTGGCAGCGGGATCGGCTGGATCGGAGTGCTCTGCAACCCCGCCTTCAACCAGAACCACGGGGGGGCCTGCCCGGACCTGACCCCGCAGACCTCCAACTACGGCGGCGCCTACAGCTTCGTGGGGAGCATCAGCGGCTCCTTCAACCCGGGCAATCCGGTCACGATGTGGGACATCATGGCAATCAGCCACGAGATGGGGCACAACTTCTCCTCCTGGCATACCCACTGCTTTCCGGAACCCGGTGCCGCCAACCTGGACCCGATCGACGGCTGCTACAACACGGAGGCGGGCTGCTATTCCGGCACGCGGGGGCTCCCCGGCATCGGCACCGTCATCGGCGGCACGCAGGGCCAGGGGAACGGCACGATCATGAGCTACTGCCACACGCTGGGCGGCTACTCGAACATCTCGCTGACCTTCGGCCTCACCCACCCGTACGGCGTCGCGGCGCACCGGGTGCCGGCCAAGATGCGCGGCCACGTCGTGCAGCGAGCCGGGATGTACCCCGGCTGCATGCCCCTCGCCGGGCTTTTTTCCGACGGCTTCGAGCAGGGTCTCGTTCCGCCCTGGAGCGGGAAGGCGCCATAATCGCACTCGCCGCCGGCGGGCGGCGAGGAGGTCCCCCATGAGCGCATCCGAGGGGCGCGCCCTGCGCCCGGTACCCGTCTTCCTGCTCGGCGCCGGCGGGGTCGGCCGGGAGCTGGTGCGGCAGATCGTGGCCGGCCGGGAGACCGCGGCCGCGCGGGCCGGCTGCCGGTTCGAGGTGGTCGCGCTCGCCGACCGGCGCGGCGTGCGGTTCGCTCCCGACGGGATCCCGGACGCCACCCTGCTCGCGGCGATCGCGGCCAAGGCGAACGGCGAGCCGATCGGTCCGGCCTGGGAGGGGACCCCGGACGCGGCGAGCGCCCTGATCGGCGAGCTCGTGGTCGGAGGCCACCGGCAGGGGGTGCTCGTGGACACCACCGCCGCCGCCGGCTGGGAGCCGCTCCTCGACCGCTGCCTCGACCTCGGCTGGGCGGTGGCGCTCGCCAACAAGAAGGCGCTCGCCGGTCCGTGGGCGACGGCAAAGCGCTACTTCCACCATCCGCGGGTGCGCCACGAGTCGACGGTGGGTGGCGGGCAGCCGGTCATCGCCACGATGCGCTCGCTCGTCGACACCGACGATCCGCCGCGCGAGGTCTCCGGCGCGCTCAGCGGCACGCTCGGCTACCTCTGCCTGCGAATGGAGGAGGGGGTGGCGTTCTCGGCCGCGGTGCGGGAGGCGGCGGCGCGCGGCTACACCGAGCCCGATCCGCGCGAGGATCTCGGCGGCCGCGACGTGGTGCGCAAGCTCCTGATCCTCGGCCGCCTCGCGGGCTGGGAGATGGAGGCGGGCGACATCGAGGTGGAGGAGCTCTATCCGCCGGAGCTCGCCGCGCTCCCGGTCCCCGACTTCCTCGCGGCGCTGCCCCGGCTCGATGACGCCTTCGCCGCCCGCGTGGCCGCGGCGCGCGCCGCCGGCGGGCGGCTCCGCTACGTCGGGCGGGCGGCGGCCGGCCGCGGCCGGGCGGGGCTCGAGACGGTGCCGGCGGCGAGCCCGCTCGCGAACCTCAAGCACGTGGCGCTGCGCACCGCGCGGTACGACGACGAGCCGCTGGTCATCGGCGGCAAGGGAGCCGGGGTGGAGATGACCGCCGCCGGCGTGCTCGCCGACCTCTTCTCGCTCGCCCGCGAGATCACCCGCTGAGCGGCGCAGGCGGCTACGAGCCGCCGCTCCGCTTCAGATAGCCGTAGAACTCGCCGCCGGAGGAGAGGACGAGGAGCGTCTCCGGATCGACCGTCGCCTCGAGCGTCTCCATGCTCTTGAGGAAGGCGTAGAAGCTCTGCGACTCGCGGGAGCGGTTGTAGGCACGGGCGTAGATCTCGGTGGCCGCCGCGTCGGCGCGGCCGCGGATCTCCTCGGCGGCGCGGTACGCCTCCGAGCCGATCCGCTGCAGGTCGCGCTCCTTCTCGCCCTGGATGCGCAGCGCCTCCCCTTCGCCCTGGGAGCGGAAGCGGGCGGCGATCCGTTCCCGCTCCGAGATCATCCGGTCGAAGACCTTCGCCTGCACCTCGGCGACATAGTTGATCCGCTTGATGCGCACGTCGAGGATCTCCATGCCGAGATCGGCGGTGCGCTCCTGCGCCCGCGCGAGGATCTCGCGGCGGATCGCCTCGCGGCCGGCGGCGATCGGTTCGAGCAGCGTCCGCTCTTCCTCGGTCTGCGACTCGTCCACCTCGGGGACGCGGTTCGAGGTGCGGACCACCTCGACGAGATCGTGGTTGGCGATCGCGTTGCGGGTCTCGCCGTCGAGGATGTCGTCGAGGCGGGTCTGGGCCCCCCGTTCGTCCTGGAGGCGCTGGAAGAACTTCAGCGGGTCGGTGATCCGCCAGCGGGCGTAGGTGTCGACCCAGATGAACCGCTTGTCGCGGGTCGGCAGCTGGTTCGCCTCGCCGTCCCATTCGAGGAACCGCTTCTCGAAGCGGTGGACCTTCTGGATGAACGGCACCTTGACGTGGAGGCCGGGGTTCGTCACCGGCGCTCCGACCGGGCGGCCGAACTGGGTGAGGATCACCTGCTCGGCCTCGTCGACGGTGTAGAAGAGGTTGCCGAGCACGACGAGGCCGGCGACGGCGAGCACCGCGAGCAGCCGGGGGTTCATCGCTCACCTCCCCGCGGCGCGGCCGCCGGTGCCGGGCGGCCGCCTTCGAGGTTGAGGAGCGGCAGCAGGCCGCGGATCTCCTCGTCGACGACCACCTTCTTCCCCGCCCGGGGGAGCACGCGCCCCATCGTCTCGAGGTAGATCCGCTTGCGGGTCACCTCCGGCGCCTTCCGGTACTCCTCGAAGAGGGCGGTAAAGCGGGCCGCGTCACCCTCGGCGCGGTTGACCCGGTCGAGGGCGTACCCTTCGGCGCGCTCGACGGTCTGCTGCGCCTCGCCCTGCGCCCGGGGGATCACCTGGTTGTACTCGCGCTGGGCGGTGTTGATCCGCTGCTCGCGCTCCTGCTGCGCCTGGTTGACCGCGTTGAACGAGGCCTTCACGGCCTCGGGCGGGTTCACGTTCTGGAGCACCACCTGCTCGACCTTCAGCCCCATCCGGTACTGGTCGCAGAGCTCCTGGAGGCCGTCTTCGACGAGGCTCGCGATCTCCTGACGGCCGACGGTGAGCACCTCGTTGACGGTGCGGTCGCCGATCGCCGAGCGCATCACCGCCTCGGTCATGGCGCGGAAGAGCTCGCGCACGCTGCGCACCCGGAAGAGGTAGTCGTAGGCGTTGACGATCCGGTACTGGACCACCCACTCGACGTCGGCGATGTTCAGGTCGCCGGTGAGCATCAGCGTCTCCTCGTCGAAGCTGCGGGAGGAGTACTGGGTGGGGCCGCCGGTGCGGGTGGTGCGGAAGCCGAACTCCTCCTTCAGCTGGCGTTCGACGGGCACCTTGATCACGCTCTCGACTCCGAACGGCAGCCGGAAGTTGAGCCCCGGCGGCGCCTCGCGCACGTAGGCGCCGAACCGCTGGACGATCCCGATCTCCTCCGGGTCGACGGTGTAGACCGAGGTGGCGGCGCCGATGACGACGAGGATGCCGAGGATGATCGCGCGCAGCGGCAGCCGGTCGAGCAGATGGCGCCAGTTGTCGCCCACGCCGGGAAAGTCGAGGCGGCGGCCGCGGAAGCCGGGATCGTCGGTCGCGTTCATGGGCTCCTCCTCGATGGATGACCCTACCACCCGGAGAACGCGGTACGATTCCCCGGGCCGGACGATGCGAACGCCTCGCTGGGAGCAGATGCGCGAGGACCTCCGGGTTCTCCACCAGGCCGCACTCGTGGCTGCCGATCCGGCAGCGGCGGTCCGGCGGGCCCTCTTCGGCCCGGCCGCGACGGGAACCGGCCACCGGATCCGGGAGGGGGAGAAGGTCCTCCTCATCGCCGCGGGGAAAGCCGCCGCGGGGATGGCGGCCGGCGCCTTCGATCTGCTCGGCAACCAGATCGTCGCGGGGCTCGTCGTCCACCCGCACGGCGACCCGCGCGCCGAACGCACCGTCTGGCCGACCGCGATCCGCACCCTCGGCGCCGGGCACCCGCTCCCCGACACGGCGAGCCTCGTGGCCGGGGAGACGGTGACCGAGATGCTCGCCGCGCGCGCGGAGGGGACGAGCGTCCTCGTCCTCCTCTCGGGCGGCGCCTCGGCGCTGCTCGAGCAGCTCCCTCCGGAGATCACGCTCGACGAGCTGCGGGCCGTGACCCTCGCGCTGCAGCGCGCCGGCGCCGACATCGCCGCGCTCAACACCGTGCGCCGGGGGCTCTCGCGCCTCAAGGGGGGCGGGCTCGCGCGGCTCGCGGCGCCGGCCCGGCTGCTCACCCTGGCGCTCGCCGACGTCGCCGGCGAAGCCCCCGAGGCGATCGGCTCCGGCCCCACCGTCCCGTCGCCCACCGGACCGGCGGAGGCGCTCGCGGTCCTCGCGAGAAGAGGGCTCCTCGCCGCGGTCCCCGGGGTGACGGCGTTCCTGGAGCGCGCCGCGGCGGCGCGCGCGGCTGAATCACCGGCCGCCGCGGAGGAGACGCCGCGCGGCGAGTACCGGATCGTCGGCTCGAACCGCCGCGCCGTGGCCGCCGTGGCGGTGGCCGCCGGCGAGTGCGGCTTCGACTCCCGGATCGTCGCGACCGCGCTCGCCGGGGAGGCGCGCGAGGTCGGCGCGGCGCTCGCCGCCGAGGCGATCCGCGCCCGCGAGCGCCTCGCCACCCGCGGTGCCCGCCCCCTCTGCCTCGTGCAGGGCGGCGAGACCACCGTCACCGTCCACGGCAACGGCCGCGGCGGCCGGAATCAGGAGGTCGCCCTCGGCGCCGCCCGGGTGCTCGCCGGTCAGCCGAAGATCGCGCTCCTCGCCGTCGCCACCGACGGGATCGACGGCAACTCCCGCGCCGCCGGCGCGCTCGCGACCGGCGACACCCTCGCCCGCGCCGCCGCCATCGGCCTCTCGGCCGACGCGGCCCTCGCCAACAACGACGCCGAGCCGTTCTTCGACGCCCTCGGCGACCTCTGGCTGACCGGCCGCACCGGCACCAACGTCAACGACCTCGCCATCGCCCTCGTCTACCCGGGGGGCGAATAGCCGGGGCCGCCACTGCCATCCCGAGGCGCGAGTGCATCGCAGTCACGAGCTCGGTTCGGCTCAGTGCTGACGGGTTCTGACAGTATGCGGGCCAGTCAACTTCACTGGTTGCATCTCTTCCTATCTTTGGTCAGACCATTTCGAATGGTTGAGCGACTCGACCTGCGAAGCTGGCCGAGGAGTCGCGAAAAGGACTGACGCCGAACCTCGCATTCCCAGATCACGAGTACACGCCAGCCTGCCAGCCGCAGTTCGCGAGATTTACGCCTGTCGCGAGCGACGTTTTCCATAAATTTCTTCTCCCAGAACTCTGAGTTCGTTGAGGGTACAGCGGCGTATCGGCAGCCAGGATGTCGATGCCAGAAACAGCCGTGTACGAAAACGATCGTCTTGCGGGCGGGGAGGACGAGATCCGGCCTGCCTGGAAGGTCTGTGCCGTGACTGTCAACCCGGAATCTGCGCGAACGCAGAAAGTTCTCCACTATGATTTCGGGTTTCGTACGAAACCCCCGAATCGCCTGCATGTTCCGTCGACGCTGTTCCTGCGTGTGGACGTCCATAGTCAGCCGGCCATGAGCCTCGAGATCGCAAGTTCGATGAATCCATTCACTGTAAGAAGCCTGCGTCGGGTGGGTTTCGGATAGTCAGCGTGGAGTTCATGCGGCACGATTAGGTTGATTCCCGCCCCCAGAATCTCGGAGACTTGTGCTTCCGAAATGCCGCGTTGCAACGTCAGAAGAAACTTCTTCCCGACTTTACTTGCCTCGAGGGCAACCTGTCTCCAACGATCCTTGCAGGTAGTCTTCACCGCCAAGGCGAGCACTTTATCGCGAGGGTAGGAAGTGTCTTCGTAGTGAGCGGTATCAGGAAAGAGAAAATCCACGCTTGAGCCGTTCACTCTTGCCTGAGCTTCAAAGGGAAGCTGGTGCTCTTTGAGAACAGAGAAGACATGGTGTTCGAGAGACTTCCCGGCTCTCGCCTTCCGCCGCTGAAGAATGGTCTGAGCAGTCTTCAGGAAGGTGTCCAGGGAAGTAAATCCGGCGCGAATCTCCTCAGAGTGGATGTTTTCCTCAATCCGACGGAAGAGATCGTATTCGGTCTCGATACACCGCATGAGGCGTTGGTCGATCATAGCCCTGCGCAGTTGCGGTGAACAGATATCCAGGATTCTGCTGGCCTCCTGCGCCATCTCTCCGGTTGTGGGAAAGGATGTGAAACCAGCCGCTACTTCTCTGCATGCTCTTGCGATACACGCATCGGATGATTCCGGAGGATGCGGCGAGGAAGAGTCGTAGAAAGCGGAAGAACCGACCAATTCGAGACCGAGAGCTGCCTGCAGCTCTTCAATAGATTCGTCAGCAATGACAAAATAGGCTCGATAACTCCGGAGAGGTTCTTCTGCCACGAGCACGAGAATGCCGCCAATCAGGTTTTCGTTCCGGAAGGCGAATCCTTTACCGAACCTCGTAAGACGGAATTCACTTCGGGTCCCTCGGCCGTACCAGGTAACGACCGACATCGTCCGCCTGCCGTCCGGCCAGACGATCTCAATCTCATGTTTATGATTGCTTCCCTTTTTCGGAGGATAGGGTGAGAAAAACCGCCAATGAGATCGCGGAAGAAGGAAGCCGGCCTGATGACTGCCGGTCTGACCCGTGTCGTTGGGGCTGACTGTCTTCAGCAAAGCACTGCCCGCCCGGAGTGCAGCCTCGATGGCTCTCCGCGGTTCATCCATCGGGTTCATACTGCCTGCCTCCTGAGTTGCGCCTCCGGAGCTTGGCGTGCCTGATCGTGAGTTGCCAGAAGAGTACCCTGGCCACGACGAAGAAGGTGCCAGGCCAGTACTTGACCGATCGAGCGACCGACTGCTTCGACTACTGAAGGTACGACGGCATTCCCGAACTGTCTGTAGGACTGCGTGTCCGAAACCACGATCGGAAGATGGTCCGGGAACCCCATAAGGCGGGCGGCCTCACGAGGAGTCAGCCTTCTCGGATTCGCTCCGGTCGGGATCAGGATCTCGGATCCGTCTTTGTAGTACCTTGCGGAAAGAGTACGGCTGATTCCTTCACGGTCGGCAAGGCCATAGCCGAAACCGTTGCCACGAGAACGGTGCTTCAGGGCGTAGTCTTGCAGATACCTCCAGAGTCGATCAGAGAGGACGTATTTGTCCGGAGGGTCAGGATCGAGGATATCAGCGAGACGAGGCGAGCGACCCTTAGGGGGCGAAGGAAACTCGAAAGGGATGCTTTCTCCAAAGCAGGATCTGGCAAATCCGACGATGAAGATCCGTTCTCGATGCTGTGGCACCCATGACGAGGCATCAATGATCCGATGAAACACACGATAACCGAGGTCCTCCAGTGTCCCGAGAATGACCTGCCAGGTTCTGCCCTTGTCGTGAGAGTGGAGATTCTTGACGTTTTCGAGGAGGAGTACTGGCGGACGTTTGCCCGCTATGATCTTGGCGAGAGAGAAGAACAGAGTCCCCTGCGTCTGGTCGAGGAAACCGTGCTCGCGGCCCAGGCTCTTCTTTTTTGAGACGCCGGCGATGGAGAAAGGTTGACAGGGGAAGCCGGCCGCCAGCACGTCATGATCTGGTATCTCATGGAGGCGTGAGGCAGCGTACTCCCTGATGTCTCCGACTGGTGACTCTCCGAACCATTGAAAGTACGTCTTCTGACAGTGCCGATCCCACTCGCTGGAGAAGGTGCAGGTGCCACCGACGCGTTCGAGACCCAGCCTCATCCCTCCGATCCCGGCAAATAGATCCACGAAGGTAAAAGGAGGCAGACCTGGGGGAGGGTGAGGTGCCTTACGGTCGGTGAATTCAAGGGGCAACTGTGTTGGATTCAGTCCGCTCTTTTTCATCACATCCATAAGGACGGACAGAGCGAAGCGAGTCTTGCTGGTGCGGAGAAGATGAGCAGAATCTTCAATCCACCTGCTCAGTTCTTCGGGAACGTTACGGAGGAAAAGTGTATCGCTGTGCATAGCCATCGCTGGGAAAACCTGCTAGCAACGCTAGCGTGTTTACCCGTGGGTGGCAAGTCGACGGTAGAGGGCAACGGAGGGGCGGCGGTGGCAGGGTGCCCAGAGCTGCCCTTGGCCCTTTCAGCCCGCCGGGGGCGGGAGGTAGCGGCTGCCGTAGATGCCGAGGCAGGCGTCCTGGACGACGTCGATGCCGGCGGCGGTGAGGCGGGCGGCGGCTTCGTCGTGGCGGATGCCGCTCTGGAGCCAGACGACGCGGGGGCGGCGGTCGGCGGGAAGGGCGAGGATCTCGTCGGCCAGGGCCGGGATCACGTCGATCCGGCGGAAGACGTCGACGAGGTCGAACGGCTCGGGGATGGCGGCGAGCGCGGGCCAGGCGCGTTCGCCGAGGGCGCGCTCGAGCTTCGGGTTGACCGGGATCACGCGGCAGCCGCGGGCCTGGAGCATCGCGGGGATGGCGTGGGCCGACTCGTCGGGGCGGTCGTCCCCCTTCATGCCGACGACCGCGATGGTGCGCATCGCGCGCACGATCGCCGCCAGCTCTTCTTCGTTCTCGATCAGGCGTCCGGACGGGGTCTCTCGCTCGCTCATGCGGCCATTCTAGGCAATCCAGCGGCGCCGTGCCGTCAGGCCGCGGGCGGGCGGGGCGGGAGGAGGACCTGCTGGGCGCCGGGGAGGAGCTCGAAGACGATGCCGGGGGGCTCGATCGCGCCCGGGTTGCCGTCCCAGTGGCAGGCGAGTGGCACCTCGCAGCGCAGCTCGAGGCGCCGGCCCCGGTGTTCGGTGGTGAACGTCTTGCGGGCGAGGGTGCCGCGCAGCGCGTGGGTGACGGCACCGAGACGCGCCGGCACGCCGGTGTGGGAGACGAGGGTGATGTCGAACTCGCCGTCGTCGGTGCGGGCGCCGGGGCAGAGGCGGAAGCCGCCGCCGGTGGTCGGCCCGCTCTGGATCGCGAGGATCGTCATCGGGCCCGCGTAGTGGAAGCCGTCGCCGTCCCTGAGCTCGATCTCGGGGCAGCGGTAGCGGAAGAGGGTGGCGGAGGCGGCGGTGAAGTAGGCGGTGATGCCGCGGACCGCCTTCATCCGCGAGGCGTTGACGTTGATCTCGCCGAGCAGCCCGACGCCGATGGCGTTGAGCACCGAGCGCTCGCCGGCGCGCACGACGTCCACCGCGCGCGGCTCGCCGTGCTGCAGGAGCCGCGCCGCGGTCGCGAACCGCCGGGGGACTCCGACCGCCCGCGCCGCGTCGTTGCCGGTGCCGAGGGGGAGGATCGCGAGCGTCCCGCCGCCGGCCTGCTGGAGCCCTTCGAGCACCTCGCAGATCGTCCCGTCGCCGCCGGCGGCGACGACCACCTCGTACCCGTCGCGCACCGCCGCGGCGGCGAGCTCGGTGGCGTGGGCGGGCGCCTCCGTCCAGACCGTCGGCAGGCGGATGCCGAGGTCGTGGAGGCGCCGCTCGAGACGCGGCCACTGCCTGCCCAGCCGGCCACCGGCCGCCGCCGGGTTGACGATGATCTGCACGGGCGGAGTCTACCTGCAAGCGGCGCCGGAGCGGGATACTCTCCCCGGATGGCCGGGAAGCGGCGATTCCGGTGGCTCCCGCGGCTGGCGCTCGCCGGGGCGATGGCGCTCGCCGGGTTCGCCGGCTTCGAGTGGGCGACCTGGCCAGACGTGGCGGCGCTGCGGGAGGGCGACCCGGCGACGACGGCGTTCATCGAGCGGTACCGCGCCCGGCAGCGCGCCGCAGGCCGGAGCGACCGGGTGGCGTGGCGGCCGGTGCCGGCGCGGCGGATCTCGCCGGAGCTGAAGATCGCGGTGCTGGTGGCCGAGGACATCGACTTCTTCAGCCACCGCGGCTTCGCCACCGGGGAGATGAAGGCGGCGCTCGCCGCGGCGTGGGATGATCGCAGGCTGCCGCGCGGCGCCTCGACGCTCACCCAGCAGCTGGCGAAGAACCTCTGGCTCTCGCCGTCGCGCAACCCGTGGCGGAAGGCGAAGGAGGCGCTGCTCACGCGCGAGCTCGAGCGGACGCTCGGCAAGGCGCGGATCCTCGAGCTCTACCTGAACGTGGTGGAGCTCGGTCCGGGGCTCTACGGGGCCGAGGCGGCGGCGGGGCAGTACTTCGGCAAGAGCGCGAGCGCGCTCTCCGCGCCCGAGGCCGCGGCGCTCGCGGCGGCGCTGCCGAAGCCGTCGGCGTGGCACCCGGGCAGCGAGAGCCGCGCCTACCGCCGCCGCGTCGAGATCGTGCGGCGGCGGATGGAGAAGGCCCGGGGCTGGCTGCTGCCGCTGGTGCGTTGAAGGACAGGTCGAAGGAAGGAGTCTCACCGATGCCGTTCGTCGTTCTCGGATCCTGGATCGCCGCCCACGTCTATCTCGTCTGGCGGCTCGCCTCCCTGCCGGGGATCGCCGGCCGGCTGCCCCGCTGGGGGCTCGTCACCGCCGCGGTCTTCCTCGCGCTGAGCTACGTCCTCGCCCGCCTCGTCGAGTGGGCCATGCCGGGCCATCTCGCGGCGGCGCTCGAGTGGATCGGCGCCACCTGGATGGGCTTCTTCCTCCTCGCCTTCACCTGTCTGCTCGCCGCCGAAGTCGTGACCGGCTTCGGGCGCTTCGCGCCGGGGCTGGCGCCGGCGGTGCGGGTGGGCGCGCTCGGGGTGGCGCTGCTGCTCACCCTCGTCGCCACCGGGCAGGCGCTCCGCCCGCCGCGGCTCGTCCGGCACGAGGTCCGGCTCGCGGGGCTGCCGGCGGCGGCCGACGGCACCACCTTCGTGCTCCTCACCGACCTCCACCTCGGCAACCTCGTGGGCGCCCGCTGGCTCGCGGCGCGGGTCGAGGAGGTGGCCGCGCTCGCCCCCGACCTGATCCTCGTCGGCGGCGACATCCTGGAGGGGCACGGGCCGAACCATCACGAGCTGATCCCGCTGCTCGGACGCCTCCGCGCGCCGCTCGGGGTCTGGGCGGTGACCGGCAACCACGAGTACTTCCGCGGCGTCGAGAAGAGCGTGGCGAACTTCGAGGAGGCCGGGATGGAGGTGCTGCGCGACCGGTGGGTCGAGCCGCGCCCGGGGCTCGTGCTCGCCGGGGTGGACGATCTGACGATGCGCCGGCGCACCGACCCCGACGGCGCGGCGATCGCCGCCGCCCTCGCCGGCCGTCCGCCGGGCGGGGTCGTGCTCCTTTCGCACAGTCCGCTCCACCTGGAGCGGGCCGCGGGCGAAGGGGCCGGGCTCGTGCTCTCGGGCCATACCCACGGCGGGCAGATCTGGCCGTTCGGGGCGTTCGTCCGCCTCGCCTACCCGGTCATCTCCGGGCGCGCCGAGGTGGCCGGCGCCACCGTGATCGTCTCCCGCGGCACCGGCACCTGGGGGCCGCGGATGCGTCTCTGGGCGCGGAGCGAGCTCCACCACGTCACGCTGCGCAGCCCGGAGGCCTGAGGCGGCCGGATCGGATAGGCTCCCTTCGCTGCGGATGCCGGTTCGGACAGGGCGTCCGGTGGAGAACCCGATGCCTCTGCCCCCTCTCGGCCGCGAACGCCCCTGGCCCCGGCGCCTGCTCGTCGCCTGCCGCGGCGTGATCGTCGCGGTGGCGCTCTTTTCCTCGCTGCTCGCGCTCAACCTCCTCCAGACCGCCTCGCTCGTGGTGCGGCCGTTCTCGCGCGCCTCGTTCCGGCGCCTCAACCGGTGGGCGGCGAACACCTTCTGGGGGGCGTGCGCGCGGGTCACGCTCGCGGTGCACCGCACGCGGGTGGTCTTTACCGGCGAGGCCGAGCTGCCGCGGGAGAACGCGCTGCTGATCGTCAACCATCAGGCGATGACCGACGTGCAGGTGCTCTTCCTCCTGGCCCGGCGGGAGCGGCGCCTCGGCGACATGAAGTGGTTCGTGAAGCGCTCGCTGCGCCACTGGCCGGGGGTCGGCTGGGGGCTGCGGTTCCTCGACTGCCTCTTCGTGAAGCGGGACTGGACCGCCGACCGGCAGCGGATCGAGGCGGTCTTCGCGAAGCTGCGCGGGGCGAAGGTGCCCGTCTGGCTCGTCTCCTTCGTCGAGGGGACGCGCCTCACCGCGGCCCGGCTGGCGCAGGCGCGCGAGTACGCCGCCGCGCAGGCGCGCGAGCTGCCGCGCCACGTGCTGCTGCCGCGCGCGAAGGGGTTCGTCGCCTCGGTCACCGGGCTCGCGGGGCACGTCGTCGCGGTCTACGACGTGACGATCGGCTACGTCGGCGGGCTGCCGAGCCTCTGGCAGTGGGCCAAGGGGCGGATGCGGGAGGTGCATCTCGACGTCCGCCGCTACCCGCTCGCCGAGCTGCCGGCGGCTCCCGAGGCGCTCGCCGCCTGGCTGGCGGAGCGCTTCCGGGAGAAAGACGCCCGGCTCGAGCGGTTCTACGCCGGCGGCTCGCTCGCCTGATCGCCCCTGCCGGCGACGCTTCGGCCCGCGCTCCGGGCTCTGAAAAGAGCCGAGGCGCCCGGCCGGCTGGCGGGGCGCCTCGGAGGTGGCGGAGCTGGACGTTCCGCCGCGGGGCTACTGGCTCCACTCCTTGATGAAGCGCTCGACCATCGTCGTGTCGGTCTTCGGATCGGCCTGCTTGCCGACGGTGATCGCCCGCCGGGCGAGCTTGACCGCCGCCGCCTTGTCGCCGTCGAGCGCGGCGAAGCGGGCCTGGGCGAGGAGGCCGCCCATCGAGGCCTGGACCGCGAGCGAGCGCTCGACCCAGCCGCGCGCCTCGTCGAGGCCGACGCCGTTGTCGAGGCAGTAGGTCGCCGCCCGCAGCGGGGTGCGCCAGTCGTCCTCCTTCGCCGCGGCGATCGCCTTGCGGGCGCCGTCGAGCACCTGGGAGTGGACGTCCACCGCGACGTGGAAGCTCACCGCCAGCTCCTTCCAGGTGAGCGTCACGTCGGTCCCGTCCGGGGTGGTGTTCGGGAAGGTGAAGGTCAGCCGCTCGGTGAACGGGGCGGCGGTGGGCGTGACCGGGAAGCGGAGCAGATCCTCCTCGGGCTTGTACTCGTAGGCGCCCCACTGCTTGGCCGCCTTGTTCAGGATCACCGTCCACTCCTTCTCGCCGGGGATCGTGAAGAGGCCGTAGGTGCCGGCCGGAACGGCGGTGCCGGCGATCGTCACCGGGGTGGAGAAGGTGATCGTGGTCGCCTCGTTGGCGCCGGTGCGCCAGACCTCGCCCCAGGGGACGAGCTCCCCCCAGATCGCGCGGCCCTTCACTCCCGGGCGCGAGTAGGTGATGGTCATCTCGGTGATGCCGACCTGCTGCATGACGCTCGCCTTCGGGCTGGGGCGCGGCAGCTCGAGCTGGGCGAACGCGGCGCCGGCGCCGGCGAGCAGCGCGAACGCGAGGACAAACGAGAACAGCTTCTTCATCCTGAGCCTCCTCGGAACCGGTCAGTTGTCTCCGGCGGGGACGCCGCCGGCGGGATCGGTGGGCGCGACCCTATCGCGATCCGCCGGCGGCGGCCAGCCCGGGGCGGTCACGGCGTGGCTTCGGTCCGCCAGGGGCTCACCTGGTAGTCCGGGTAGGGCGGGATCTCCGGCCGGGTCGGCGGCTCCTTGGCGAGCGCCTCGAGGAGGAGGTCGATCGCCTTCTCGAGCTGCGGGTCGCGGCCGGCGGCGAAGTCGCGCGGGGTGAGCTCGACCTCGTAGTCGGGGGCGACACCGACGTTCTCCACCTCCCAGCGGCCGTTGCGGGTGAAGAGGCCGCCGCGCGGGGCGGTGACCCGGCCGCCGTCGATCAGCCCGGGGTAGTCCCAGATCCCGACGAGCCCGCCCCAGGTGCGGGTGCCGACGAGGGGGCCGAGCCCGAGCTCGCGGAACATCCAGGGGAGGGCGTCGCCGCCCGAGCCCGCCTGCCGGTTGATCAGCATCACCTTCGGGCCGTAGAGGGCGCCGGCGGGGGAGCGCATCGGGATCCCTTCGCGGGTCGCGACGGCCCAGAGCGGACGCCGGCCGAGGACCTCCACGATGTGGTCGGCGATCAGCCCGCCGCCGTTGTTCCGCTCGTCGATGACGAGCCCGTCGCGGTCGATCTGCGGGTAGAAGTACCGGTTGAACGAGGTGTAGCCGGCGCCCGCGGTGTTGGGCAGGTGGAGGTAGCCGAGGCGGCCGCCGGAGCGCTCCTCGACGCGGCGGCGGTTGTCCTCGACCCAGCCGCGGTAGCGGAGCCCCATCTCGCTTTCGACCGGGGTCACCGTCGCCTCGCGCGCCCCCTTCCCCTCCGGGTCGGCGGCGAGGCGGATCCGCACCGCGCGACCGGCGGTCGCCTCGAAGGCGGCGTAGAGGGAGTCGCTCGCCCGCAGCTCCCGCCCTTCGACCGCGATCAGGTAGTCGCCCACCCGGGCGTCCACGCCGGGGCGGTCGAGGGGGGCGACGAGGGTGGGGTTCCAGCTTTCGCCCGAGTAGATCCGGGTGATCCGGTAGCGGCCGTTGGCGACCTCCCAGTCGGCGCCGAGGAGGCCTCCCCGGACGCGCGGGGGCTCGGGCAGGTCGCCGCCGCCGACGTAGACGTGGCCGAGGCTGAGCTCGCCGAGCCCTTCGACGAGCAGGTAGTTGAGGTCGTCGCGATGGGCGAGGCCGTCGAGCCAGCGGGCGTACCGCGCTTCGGCAGCTTTCAGGTCGAGGCCGTGGAAGCCGGGGTCGTAGAGGAAGTCGCGCTGCAGGCGCCACGCCTCGTGGTGGATCTGCCGCCATTCGGCGAGCGGATCGACCCGGACCTCCAGCCGGTCGAGGTCGAGCCTGCCCTTGCTCAGGTCGAGCTCGCCGGCCGTGGCGTGGATCGACCAGCCCGGCCCGGAGTGGACGAGCAGCTTCTCGCCGTCGCGCGAGACCTCGATCGCGTCGATGCCGTTGGCGAGCCGGGTCGCCTTCCGCTTCTCGAGCTCGTAGCGCCAGAGCGGCCCGGCGGAGGGCCCCTCCTCGTCGGCGCCCGTCAGCTCGGCGGCCTGCAGGAGGAAGAGGACGCCGGCCTTGCCGGCGGCGAGCCGGTAGTAGTGCTGCGGCGAGATGCCGGGCACCGGCACGATCCGCCGGGCGATCCCGTCGAGATCGACCTGGACCCGGACGCTCTCCTTCTCCGCATCGGTCTGCTTGCCGGCGTCGGCGGGCTTCTTCCCCTTCTCCTTGCCGGCCGCCTTCGTCGCGGCGGCCGCGGCGGGCTTCTCCTCGTCGCTTTCGGGGGCGAACGGCGACGGCTCGCTGGCGGCGAGGATCGCGAGATAGACCGCGCGGGTGACCGGGTGCTCGACGCCGGTCATGTCGAGCCAGGCCGAGGTCGGGCCGAAGTCGGTGGAGGCGGCGAACCAGAGGTACTTGCCCGAGGCGTCGAAGACCGGCTGGGTCGCGTCGGCGAGGCCGTCGGTGAGCCGGTGGGTCTCCTTTGCCGCGACGTCGAAGAGGTAGACGTCGTGGAGGAGCGAGGGCTGGCGCCGGGTGTAGGCGAGGTAGCGGGAGTCGGGCGACCAGGCGGGGTCGATCGCGCGGGTGAGGTGATCGTAGGTGGCGGTGTCCACCTTCGTCATCGCGCCGGTGGCGAGCTCGACGACCCAGAGGTTGAGCCGCTTGTCGGTGAGGGCGATCCAGTTGCCGTCGGGCGAGAAGAGCGGCCGGTAGAAGAACGACGGCGGCTCGCCGAGCGGGATCCTCCGCACCTCGCCGAGGCCGCTCTGCGGCGCGAGGTGGAGGGCGTACTCGCCCGACTCGTCGGAGAGCCAGGCGACCGTCTGGCCGTCGGGCGACCAGGCCGGGTCGCGGTCGGCGGCGCCGGGGCTGCGGCTCAGGTTGCGCGGGTCGCCCTTCTCGGCCGGCACCGTGAAGATCTCGCCGCGAGCGGAGAAGGCGGCGCGGGCGCCGGTCGGGGAGAGGGCGCCGGCGCCGGCCTGGTCGCCGACCTTCGTCCAGCGCGGCCGCAGCGCGGCGAGGTCGGGGGTGACGCGGATCTCGGGGAAGCTCACCCGGCCGCTCGCGAGGTCGTAGAGGCCGATCTCGCCGAACCGCTCGAAGACGACGGCGCCGGGGCCGGGCCGGGCGTTCTTCAGGTCGAGCCCGGCGTTCGTGAAGACCCGCTCGGTCCCCTTCGTGGCGGGGTCGTAGCGGAAGAGGGTGACCGCGCCCTCCCGGTCGGAGAGGAAGTAGATCCGGCCGTCCTCGGCCCAGGAGGGGTAGGAGTCGTTCGCGTTGCCGTGCGGCACCGCCTCGACCGCGAGGCTCGCGAGGTCGACGATCCAGGTGTGGGTCACCTGGCCGCCGCGGTACCGCTTCCAGGAGAGCTGGCTCCGCTCGTACGGCATGTAGGCGAGCCGGGCGCCGTCCGGGGAGTAGGTGCCCCAGAACGCCTCGGGGAGCGGCAGCCGCTCGGGCCAGCCGCCGGTGGCCGGGACCGACCAGAGCCGGGTGCCGCGGCTGGCGTTGTCACGGGCGCTGCGGAAGAGGATCCGGCTCCCGTCCGGGCTCCAGCCGACGACCTGATCGGGGCCGGGGTGCCAGGTCAGCCGCCGCGGCGCGCCGCCGGCGGTGGGCACGACGTAGACGTCCACGTTGCCGTCGATCTCGCCGGTGAAGGCGATCCGGCTGCCGTCGGGGGAGAAGACCGGGTCCCGCTCCAGCCCGGGGTGAGTGGTCAGGCGCCGCGCCTCCCCGCCAGCGCGGGGAGCCACCCAGAGGTCGCCGGCGAAGGCGAAGGCGATCTCGTGGGCCGAGAGGGTGGGCTGGCGCAGGAGCCGGGGTGGCTCGCCGGCGGCCGCCGGGTGGGCGGCGGCGAGGAGCAGCAGGACGGTCGCGAGAACGAGGGGCGGCAGCGTGAGGCTGGCAAGGCGGCGCATCTCTCCTCCATCGGTGGTGCGGCCCCGGGGCCGCGGGGGACACCTTTTGAACGCACGGGAGCGCCGCCGGGTTTCAGCCCGGGCGGCGCGCCGGTGGGGACTCAGGCGGCGGGCGGCGCCTGCGGGCGCCGGGCCGGGCGCTTCGTTGCCCGCGGCTTCACGGGCGGTTCGACCGACCGGATCTCGACCTTTCCGTCGGGGAAGAAGTCGGCGAAGCGCGGCTGCCGGATCGCATTGAGCCGGGCCGCCACCGCCATGGCCGGCTGCGGGTCGAAGGCGATCCCGTGCGCCCGCAGGTCGCCGCGGAGGCGGTAGCCCAGCGCTTCGATCCGCTTCAGGGTGCCGAGGTAGGCGCCCCGCCAGATCTCGCGGAACGGCCGGTGGTCCATCGGGTTGACCGAGAGGATCCGGCGCAGGCTGTTCGGCGGCAGGAAGGTGTAGAGCGAGACCTCGGGGTGGCGCCGCAGCGCCCAGTTGCGGGTGGTGTCGTAGCGGGTGAAGGAGACGGTGCGGATGTCCTGGTCGGTGTTGTAGAAGACCCCGCGGTTCCGGGCGAAGCCGGCGCGCTTCGAGACGTACGGGACGATCGGGTCGATGGTGAAGATCAGGTCCGCGCCTTTCCGGATGGCGTCGGGGAAGTTCGAGGTCCGGGTCACCGCGCCGTCCTCGAAGTAGCGGCCGCCGATCACGGTCGGCGCGAAGACCGGGTTGATGCTCATCGAGGCCTGGATGGCGACGCTGATCGGCACCTCGTCGTGCGGCGGCTCGCCGAAGAGGACGTGCTCCTTGAGGTCCTGATCGGTGGCGCCGACGAAGAGGGGGTGCGGCAGCTGCCGGAAGTCGTCGGTGTGACCGGGGCGGCTGAAGGCGCGCCGCAGCAGGTTGCCGAAGCCGTCGGTGCGGAACGGCGCGTGGAAGAGGTCGCCGTACTCGAAGATCAGCGATTCGAGCGAGAAGGGGAGCCGCCCCCGGAGCAGCTCGGCGGCGCCGCGGCTGGCGAGCGTGAAGACCTGCCGCAGCGGCGCGGCGAGGCCGCGCAGGTCGAGGTGCGAGAGGCCGAGGAGGTTGAGGTCGAGCGGCTCGATCCGCCCCTCTCCCGCGCCGTCGATCGCCGCCATGAACTCGGTCACCGAGAAGCCGTTGGCGAGGATGCCGCTGAGCACGCTGCCGGCACTGATGCCGAAGTAGAGGTCGAGCCGGTTGAGGGTGCCGGAGGGGAGGCAGTCCTCGAGGCACTTCAGGACCCCGAGCTCGAAGTAGAGGCCGGTGATCCCGCCGCCCGAGACGCAGAGCGCGATCTTGCCCGGCTGCCGATGCAGGCAGACCTCCTTCATCTCCCGCAGCACCTGGCGGGAGAAGGCGGCGGCTTCGGGGAGGCGGGGACAGGACGGATCGTGGTGGCAGGTCGAGGGGTCCCGCATCACGTGGCGCACCCCGACCGCGCCGAGGGTGGCGATCTGGCGGTCGACCTCGATCGGGTCCGGGCCGGAGACGAGGGCGAAGATCCGGTGGAAGCCGTACCGGCGTTCGATGTCGGTCTCGCGATCCATCGCCTCGAGCAGCGCCATCCCGCGCGCGAACGCCGTCTGCTTGCGCTGCCGGCTCCGGGGCTGCACGGGCTCGCGCAGGTCGAGCAGGACGAGGTTGAAGTACTGGCTGTGGAGGGCGGCGAGGAACGATTCGATCGTGCGCCGTTCGACGAACGAGAGGGCGGTCTCCCGGCAGACCACCGTGGGCTCGCCGCTGCGCGCCCCGAGCCGGCACTCGTCGAGCGCGCCGAGCGACCGGAAGAACGAGGCGGTCAGCGCCGCGCGCCCGGGGAAGTAGAGGACACGCCGCATCTCGGTCTGTTCGGTGGGCATCGCGATCCTCCCTCTCGGTGCCGCGAAGCGGGCACGCGAACATTCTAACGGCTCGCGCCGCGATGCGGCGTCCGTGCATCCCGTAGACTCGGGCCCATGGCGGGCGTGGAAGGCCCCCCGGGGGCGCTGCCGCCGCCCGGGCAGCGGCAGGCGGTCCTCGTGGTGGTGAGCCTTTCGGCGTTCCTCACCCCGTTTCTCTCGAGCGCCCTCAACCTGGCGATCCCGGCGATCGGCGAGGAGTTCGCGGCCCCCGCGGCGGCGCTGCACGGGGTCGTGGTCGCGTTCATCATCGCCGCCGCCGCGCTCCTGTTGCCGTTCGGCCGGCTCGCCGACCTCGCCGGCCGCCGGCGGATCTTCCTCACCGGCGCCGCGCTGCAGGCCCTCTTCCTTCTCGCCGCGGCGGTGGCGCCGAACATCACCTCGCTCGTCTGGTTGCGGGCGCTCCAGGGCGGTACCGGCGCGATGCCGTTCGCCACCGGGATGGCGATGGTCGTGGCCGCCTTCCCCGCCTCCCAGCGGGGGCGGGTCCTCGGGATCAGCGTCGCCTCGGTCTACCTCGGCCTCGCGCTCGGGCCGGTGATCGGCGGGCTGATCGTCGAGTGGTTCGGCTGGCGCGCGATCTTCCTCGGCAGCGGCCTGTTCGGCGGCGGGATGGCGCTCTACGGCGCGCTCTCGATCCCGCGCGAGCGGTCGCCGGAGGTGACGGAGCGACGGTTCGACTGGCTCGGCGCCGCGCTCTACGCCGCCGGCTTCGGGGCGCTCGTCGGCGGCCTCGCGGCGGTGGCGCGGAGCGGCGCGGGCAAGTGGGTGATCGCCGCCGGCGCGGTGGCCTTCGGGCTCTTCCTCGTGCGCGACCGGCTGAGCGCGCGGCCGATCGTGCCGGCGCGGCTCTTCCGCGACCCGGTCTTCACCTTCTCGAACCTCGCGGCGCTGCTCAACTACAGCGCCACCTTCGCGGTCGGCTATCTGCTCTCGCTCTACCTGCAGGTGGTCCGGGGGCTGCCGCCGCGCCACGCCGGCCTGCTGCTGCTCGCCCAGCCGCTGACCATGGCGCTCCTCTCCCCGCTCGCCGGCCGGCTCTCGGACCGGTTCCAGCCCCGGGTGCCGGCCTCGCTCGGGATGGCGCTGACGGCGCTCTCCCTCTTCCTCTTCGCGCTGCTCGGCCCCGCCACGCCGCTCGCGGTGGTGGTGGGGACGCTGCTGCTGATCGGCGTCGGCTTCGCGCTCTTCTCCTCGCCGAACACCAACGCGGTGATGAGCGCGGTCGACCGGCGCGACTACAGCGTGGCCTCGGCGGTCCTCGGGACGATGCGGCAGCTCGGCCAGTCGCTCTCGATGGCGGCGCTCGCGCTCCTGACCGCCCGCACGATGGGGGAGGCGCAGCTCGGCACGGACAACGCGCTGGCGCTGCTCGCCACGCAGCGGCAGGCGTTCCTGCTCTTCGGCCCGCTCTGCGTGCTCGGGGTGCTCGCCTCGCTCGCCCGCGGCCGGGTGCGCCGCGGCGAGCCGCTCGCCTGAGGCCGGACGGCGTCCGGCGCTCGCCTCAGCCCATCTGGGCGATCACCGCGTCGCCGAACTCCGAGCAGCGGATCTCGGTGGCTCCCTCCATCAGCCGCGCGAAGTCGTAGGTGACCCGGCGCGCGCCGATGGCGCCGTCCATGCCGCGGAGGATCAGATCCGCGGCCTCCGTCCAGCCGAGGTAGCGGAGCATCATCTCGCCGGAGAGGATCACCGAGCCGGGGTTCACCTTGTCGAGGTCGGCGTACTTCGGCGCGGTGCCGTGGGTCGCCTCGAACACCGCGTGGCCGGTGGCGTAGTTGACGTTGCCGCCCGGTGCGATCCCGATGCCGCCGACCTGCGCGGCGAGGGCGTCGGAGAGGTAGTCGCCGTTGAGGTTCAGGGTGGCGATGACGTCGAACTCGTTGGGGCGGGTGAGGACCTGCTGCAGGGTGATGTCGGCGATCGCGTCCTTGACGAGCACCCGGCCGCCGGCGAGCGCCCCGCGCTGCTCCTCGTTGGCCGCCTTCTCGCCCCGCTCGCGCCTGGTGCGCTCCCACTGCTCCCAGGTGTAGACCCGGTCGCCGAACTCCCGCTCCGCGAGCGCGTAGCCCCAGTTGCGGAACGCCCCTTCGGTGTACTTCATGATGTTGCCCTTGTGCACGAAGGTGACGCTCTTGCGGCCGTTGGTGAGCGCGTAGTCGATCGCGGCGCGCACCAGCCGTTCGGTTCCCTCCTCGGAGACCGGCTTGATGCCGATGCCCGAGCTGCCGGGGAAGCGGATCTTCGCGTACTCCTTCGGGAACTCGGCGCCGAGGAACGCGAGCAGCTTCGTGGCCTCGGGCGAGCCGGCGGCGAACTCGATGCCGGCGTAAATGTCCTCGGTGTTCTCGCGGAAGATCACCATGTCCACCTTCTCCGGATGTTTCACCGGCGAGGGGACCCCTGCGAACCAGCGGACCGGCCGCAGGCAGACGTAGAGGTCGAGCAGCTGGCGCAGCGCGACGTTGAGCGAGCGGATGCCGCCGCCGATCGGGGTGGTGAGGGGGCCCTTGATCCCGACCAGGTAGTCGCGGAACGCCTCCACGGTCGCCTCCGGCAGCCAGACGCCGGCGAGGTCGAACGCCTTCTGCCCGGCGAGCACCTCCATCCAGGCGATCTTCCGCCGGCCGCCGTACGCCTTCTCGACCGCGGCGTCGAAGACGCGCACCGACGCCCGCCAGATGTCGGGGCCGGTGCCGTCGCCCTCGATGAACGGGACGATCGGCCGGTCGGGCACCTGCAGGCGGCCGCCTTCCAGGGTGATCTGCGCCCCGTCTCCGGGGACCGTGAAACGCCATTCGGACATGGGAGACCTCCTGTCTTTCGGGATCCGGCGAAACGACACTCGAACCGGGCGCAGGATACCACCCGGCCGCCGCCGGCTGCCGGGCGCGGCGTTCAGCGGGGGTGGAGACGGAGCGAGTCGGGGTAGGGGCGGATGTCGTAATGGACGCCCCGGCGGTGGTCCTCCTGCAGGGAGCGCCAGAAGTCGGCGCGGAGCAGGTCGCGGTGGGCGTCGAGGAACGGAGCGCGCAGCGCCGGCGGGATGCCGAAGAAGCGGATGAACTCCTCGGGGAAGATGTCGCGCTCGTCGACGTAGAACCAGGCCTCCCCGGCCATCTCCTCCTCGTCGGTCTCCGCCTCGGGCAGGTCGCGGAAGACGCAGTCGCGCACCCGCGAGAGCTCGTCGTAGTCGTAGAAGACCACCCGGTGATGCCGGGTGACGCCGAAGTTCTTGAGCAGGAGGTCGCCGGGGAAGATGTCGGTGGCCGCGAGGTCGCGCAGCGCCTGCCCGAAGTCGAGCACCGCCGCCCGGGCCGCCTCCGGCGACGCCTCCCGGAGCCAGACGTCGAGCGGGGTGAGCCGGCGCTCGGTGTAGAGGTGGTCGAAGTGGACCGTGTCGTCGGTGATCCGCACGGTGCCGGCGCACTTCGCCGCCAGCTCGGCGAGGAGCGCGGGGGTGAACCGTTCGCGGGCGAAGACGAGGTGTTCGAACTCCTGGGCGTCGACCAGCCGGCCGGCCCGGTCGTGCTCGAAGACGAGCCGGTATTTGCCCATCACCTCGGCCCGGGTGGTCGACTTCGGCGGATCGAACCGGTCGCGGATGATCTTGAAGACCGAGTCGAAGCCGGCGAGGTCGAAGACCGCCATCACCATCCCGCGCTCGCCGCGGGCGATGTCGAAGCGGGCGTCGGTGGTCTCGAGGTGCCGGAGCAGCGCCCGGTAGAGCTCGGTCTTGCCGTGCTTGTTGAAGCCGAGGGAGTTGTAGAGCTCGCCCACCGGCTTGCGCGGCATGATCGCCCGGAGGAAGCGCACGAGCTCGGCGGTGCGGCCGGCGTCGACGAAGAAGTAGGAGCGGGTGAAGCTGAAGACGATGCTCACGTCGTCCTCGGCGGTGAGCACGGCGTCGAGCCGGGCGCGGCCGTCCGGGTTGGTGAGCGCGAGCACCAGCGGTTGCCGCAGACCGGGGCCGCGGAGGCGGCCGACCAGATAGGCGGCCTGGCCGCGATGGAAGGGGGCGCGGACGAGCTCGGCCTCGTGGACGGTGGCGCCGGCGAGGGCCTCGGCGAGCGCGGCGGCGCCGAGCGCCGCGTCGCGGGCGGCGTCTTCGTAGCCGCATCCGGGGCGGTAGCCGGCGAGGATCTCGCCGAGGAGCGCCTCGAGGCCGCCGCTCGCCGGAAAGCGCCGGCACGCCGTCCCGTCCTCGTCCGGGCCGACGGCGGCCAGCGGCGCCGCGCGGGAGACGAACTCGATCTCCGGGTCGATGCCGACGGTGGAGAAGACCCGGCGGGTCGCGGAGTTGAAGAAGGTCTCCGCGATCTCGGTGTCGACCTCGGCCGCCGCGAGCGGCCGGAACGCCGCCTTGAGCCCGCCCCAGGTCTGGCGCAGGCGGACCGCCTCCCCGAACTGTTCCGTGAGCGCGGCGATCGCCGTGTCGAGGTTCTGGCGGTAGATGACGAGCCGCTCGACCGCATCCCGCCGGGCGGCTGCCCAGTCGCGGCGTGCGAAGTGCCCGGCGGCGGCGTCCGTGAGGCCGGCGAGCGCGGTGCGGTAGGCCTGGTAGGCGGCGAGCAGGATCTCGGCACCGCGCCGGGTCGTGGCCTCTCCGGTGCTCATCCGGGGTCCTCTCCCGCGCGTTCGAAGGCGGCGACGAGCCGCTCCATCCGCATCCCCCGCGAGCCCTTGACGAGGACCACGTCGCCCGGCGCGCTTCGGGCGACGAGCGCCTCGGCGAGCTCGGCCGCGTCGTCGGCGAGGAGGCAGTCGGTGGCGAGGCCGGCCGCGCGCGCCGCCGCCGTGGTCAAGGGGCCGGCACCGGCGAAGAGCGCGGCCCCGGCCGCCGCCTCCTGCACGATCTCGGCGTGCGCGGTCGCCGCGGCGTCGCCGAGCTCGAGCATGTCGCCGAGCGCGACGAGGAGCCGGCCGTTCCGGGCCGCGGCGGCCTCGCGGGCCGCGGCCAGCGCGGCGCGCACCGAGCGCGGGTTGGCGTTGTAGCTGTCGTCGAGCACGAGCACCTCGCCGAACCGGCGGGGGGCGAGACGCCCGGGCACCGCTGGCACCGCGCCGAGCGCCCGCGCGACCGCGACCAGCTCCTCCTGATCGAGCGGCCGGTCCCGGAGCGCCGCCGTACCCGCCACCGCGGCAGCGAGATCCACGGCGGCAGTGGGACCGAGCAGCGGGGTGACGATCTCGAGCCGGCGGTCGGCCCGCCGGGCCCGCAGCCGCGCGGCGATCTCGAGCACGACCCGCGCGGTTCCGTCGGGAAGCGTCTCCCGGCGGGCGAGGCGCACGTCCGCCGGCGCGCCGGCGCCGAAGAGGAGCGCCTCCTGCCCGCCGCTCCGGGGGAGCCGCGCGAGGAGCTCCGGCTCTTCGGTCGAGGTGACGACGGCGCGGCGGGCGGCCGCGAAGAGCGCGGCCTCCTCGTCGGCGATCGCCGCGAGGTCGCCGAGCCGCTCGCTGTGCTCGAGGTCGACGTTGAGGACGAGCGCCACCTCGGGGCGCACGATCTCGCCGAGGCGGGGGATCTCGCCGGGCGACGAGGTGCCGCACTCGATCACCATCGTCCGGTGCTCCCGGCCGAGGCAGAGGAGGGTGAGGGGCACCCCGAGCAGGTTGTTCAGGCTTCCCGGGGTGGCGAGGGTCGGGCCGCAGAGGGCGGTGACCGCGGCCGCGGCCAGCGTCTTCGTGGTGGTCTTGCCCGCGGCGCCGCCGATCGCCAGCGCCGGCACCGGGTGCCCCTGCGTCTGCCGCGCCACGAAGCGGCGGGCGAGGTCGCCGAGGGCGCGGAGGGTATCGACGACCTCGAGCCGGGGGCCCGTCACGCCGCGGCGGGCGGCCACCAGCGGGAAGGCGCCCCGCTCGCGGGCGGCGGCGACGAACTCGTGGCCGTCCCGGCTCATCTCGAGGGGGCCGCCGGGCGGCACCCAGAGCGCGACGAAGAGCCCTCCCGCCTCGGCGGTGCGCGAGTCGGTGGTGACCCCCGTGACCGCCGTCTCGGGATCGGCGGCGAAGAGCCGGCCGCCGGTGGCGGCGGCGAGCTCGCCGAGCGTGAAGCGGACGCGGTTGGGCGGGATCGGAGTTGCCATCGGCCGGCGAGCTTATCCCGAGGCCGGGCGGGGCGCCCCGTTCAGGGGATCCTGGGTTTCCGGAGGATCTGCCCGAGCGCCTGCATCGACTCGTCCGAGCCGAGCGCGAACAGCTCGTCGCCGGCGGCGAGCGGGCTGGCACCGGTGGGCAGGAAGAGGCAGCCCTGGCGGCGGATCAGGACGATGAGCGGCCGGTCGGGGCCGCCGATGGCGAGCAGCTTCTTGCCGTCGGCCTCCGAGCCGGCCTCGATCTGCAACCGTTTGACCGAGAAGGTCGGGTCGCGCGGGAGGTCGACGTCGATCGGGGAGCGAAGGGGCTCGGTGACCGGTTCGGCGATGCCGAGACGCCGGGCCACGAGGCTCACGGTCGGGCCCTGGACGAGCACCGAGGTGATCACCGCGACGAAGACGGTGTTGAAGATCACCCCCGAGGTGTCGAGGCCGGCGACGAGCGGGAAGGTGGCGAGGATGATCGGGGCCGCCCCCCGCAGCCCCACCCAGGCGACCATGTGCCGCTCGCGCCAGCTCAGGCCCGAGCCGATCAGCGACGGGAAGGTCGCCGCCGGCCGCGCGACGAGCATCAGCACCGCCGAGATCGCCAGCGCCGGCCAGATCCCGCGGGCCAGGTGCGAGGGGTAGACGAGCAGGCCGAGGACCAGGAACATCGTCACCTGCATCAGCCAGGCGAGCCCCTCGTGGAAGCGCACGATGCTGCGATGGTGGACGAAGATCCGGCCCGCCATCGTGAGCCCGGCCACGTAGACCGCCACGAAGCCGCTGGTGCCGGCGGCCTCGGCGGCGCCGAACATGGTGCCGACCGCGGCGAGGGTGAGCACCGAGTAGAGGCCGTCGTACTCGAGGTCGATCCGGTTGAGCAGCCAGACGAGGACCCGCCCCGCGAGCCAGCCGAGGGCGACGCCGCCGCCCATCCGGAAGAGGAACGAGAGGACGAGTCGCCACGGCTCGGCGGCCTCGAGCTGGGCCGCGGAGATGACGGCCACGGTCAGGAAGACGGCGGTCGGGTCGTTGCTGCCCGACTCGAACTCGATGAGCGAGCGCAGCCGCGGCGAGAGACCGACCCCGCGCGCCCGGAGCACGGAGAAGACCGCCGCGGCGTCGGTGGAGGAGAGCACGGAACCGACCAGGAGCCCCTGGAGCGGCGACATCCCGAGCGCGAGCACGCAGAAGGCGGCGACCACCGCGGCCGTGATGACGACCCCGAGGGTCGCCAGGATCAGCCCGGCGCGCAGCTGCGGCCGGCCGAGCTGCTCGAGCTCGGTCTGGAGCCCGCCGTCGAAGAGGATCAGCGCGAGCGCGATCGAGCCGACGAACATCGCGAGCCGGGCGTTGTCGAAGGCGATCCCGCCCGGACCCTCCGAGCCGGCGAGCATCCCGATGAGGAGGAAGAGGAGGAGCGCGGGGATCCCGAGGCGGGAGGAGAGACGGCTGGCGAGGACGCTCAGCAGCAGGAGCGTCGCGCCGGCGAGGAGCGCGAGAACGAGGGCGGTATCCAGCGGCGGGCCTCCGAAGGTCTGGGTGCCGGGTGCGCGGCGAACGGCTGCGGGAACGCTATCACCAGCTCCCTCCCTTCTCGCGGGCGCCGCCCCGGCGGGAGGGCTAGGATCCGCACGATGGAGGAGGTGGGAGCGTGAAGGAGCTGCTGGCGCAGGTGCATCCCCGGGGCAGGCTCGGCCGCGAGCTGCTCTGGGACGTCTTCATGGTCTGGGTGGCGCTGATCAACCTCTGCCTCATCCTCTTCGACCTCACCTACCTGCTCCTCCGGCCGACCTATCAGCGCTTCCTGCCGCCGCTCGTGCGCCTCTACGATCCGGTCAAGGGGATCGAGCCCCATCCGCTCACCGCCGCTCTGCTCGCCGAAGAGCAGGCGGTGCGCCAGGGCGTGGAGCTCGAGCCCGGGCGCGAGCCGACGGCGGCGCGGCTCGAGACGCTCCAGGCCCTCACCGCCCGGCTGCTGGTCGAGAACCCGTTCGAACGCTCCGGGCAGGGTCGCAGCTTCGAGGCGGTACGGCGGCGGGTGGCGGCGGAGCTGGAGATCCCGACGCTCGAGCTCGCCGATCCGGTGCGCGCCTCGGCGGCGGCGGTGGCGCTCTGGCCGCCCGAGCGGCAGCTGCTGCGCCACCGCCTCGCCTTCTTCGACAGCGAGCTGCGCCCCCTGCTCGTGCCGAACTTCTACCGCGAGTACGACCGCACGGGCGCCCTCGAGGACAACTTCTGGAAGCTCGACCTGCCGTTCCTCCTCCTCTTCGTCGGCGAGTTCGCCTGGCGCTGGCGCGGGGCGGTGCGGCGGGGGCGCGACGCGCGCTGGTGGTTCTATCCGCTCTTCCACTGGTACGACGTGATCGGCCTCCTGCCGACCGCCTACTTCCGGCTCTTCCGGCCGCTGCGCGCGGTTTCGATCTACATGCGGCTGCGCCGCAGCGAGCTGTCGAGCGTCGGCCGCGATCTCTTCAGCCGCGCCGCGGGCACGATCGGCGCGATCATCGCCGAGGAGGTCTCCGACCGGGTGGCGCTCGTCCTGCTCCACGAGCTGGAGGAGGAGCTCCTCGCGGGCACCCACCGGCGGATCGCGGCGGAGGTCGTCGCCGGGCGGCGGGAGGCGATCGCGGGCGAGCTCGCGAGCCAGATCGGGAGCCTCCTCGCCGATCCGGAGCTGCTCGCCGGCCTGCACCGGCTCCTCGCCCTCCACCTCGACCATGCCGTCGCCCGCTCCCGCGCGCTCGACGAGGTGCCGCTGCCCGGCCTCGTCGTCCGCCCGCTCGCCCGCGCGATCGGCGGCCTCGTGATCGAGGCGACCGTCGAGTCCCTCGCCGCCACCTCCCGGACCCCGGCGGGCGAAGGGGCGCTCGCCGAGATGTCGGACGCCCTCGTCGGCCGCCTCCTCACCGGCGACGGCGTCGCTGCCCTCGAGCCGCTGGTGCGGGAGATCGCGCTCGAGGTGATCGAGAAGATGAAGGCGACGGTCTCGGTGCGGAAGTGGGCGCTCAGCGACGAGGAGCGCCGCGAGCGGGAAGCCGCCGTCGCCGCCGCTCGCGCCGAGCGCCGGGCCGGTTGAGACGGCGGTTCCCGGACCGGAGGGCCCCGGCCTCGCCGGCCGTCAGGCGTCGGCGTCGGCGTCCGGTTCGCCGGTGAGCGTCCGGAGGAGGGGCTCCAGCCGGTAGCCGGCACGCTCGGCGCGGGCGGCGAGGACACGGCCGCCGGCGGCGGCGATCTCCCCGGCGGTGGCATCCAGCGTCTCGAGTCGGGCGGCGAGCAGGAGCCAGGCGGTCAGCTCGTCGAGCCCCTCGCGCCGCAGCCAGACCACCCCGTCGTACGGATGGATGCCGAGCAGCGTGCGCCCCGCCTCGCTCGCCGCGGCTTCGGCGAAGAGGGCGGGGACCTCGGCGGCGGCGGCGCGCGCGCCGGGCCTCTCGAGGAGGAAGAGGAGCCGCACCGCCTGGACCGCCCGCTCGGCCGCCGCCGGTGAGAGCCCCCCGGCCGCGAGCTGCCGCGCCACGACCCGGCCGAGCCGCCAGTCGTCGAACCAGGCCGCGGTGCGCTCGCGCACCGCCGTCGCCGCCGTCCCGGTTTCCGCCTCCCCGGCGAGCCTCCCGAGGTCGCGGAGGAGGAGCCAGGCGAGCAGCCCCGCCTCCCGTTTTCCGGGCCCGAACGCCGCGCGGAGGCGGACCGCCGCCGGGCTCTCCTCGTCGCTCCGGGCGGCGGCGACGAGCGCCCGCAGCCTGGCGACGCCGGGGAGCACGCCGGCGGTCACCGCCGCGATCGCGACCTCCCGGTCCGCCTCCGGAATCCCGGCCTCTTCGGCGGCCGCACGGAGCGCGGTGGCGAGCGCCGCCTCCAGCCGTCGCGCGGGCTCCGGGAGAGCCGTGGCCACGGTCTCCGAGGCCGCGGGCTCGTGATCGTCCACGGCCGGTTCGGAGGGAACCTCATCGCCGGCTCCGTCTTCGGCATCCACGGCGAGAGAGAGCGCGACCGCTTCCTCGGCGGCCTCCGGTGCCCGCTTCGTCGGAGCCTCTGCGCTGGCGTCGTCGGCGAGCGGAGGCGACACGGTCTCTCCTTCGGCCTCCGGTTCATCCGGGGCCTGCTCTTCGTCGGTATCGGAATCGGGAAGCTCTTCCTCGCGCTCCGCCTCCGGAAGCGCCGTCGCGGCCGCGCGCCACCAGCTCTCCTCTTCCGGGCTCGCGGCGGGAGCGAGGAGGGCGGCCGTGAGGTCCGGAGCGAGGAGGGCGGCGAACGGGGCGTGGAGGGGGCGGAGCGCCATCTCGAGCAGCGCCTCCTCGACGCTCGGCACGCCGCGCTCCCCGAGCTCGGCGGCGAGCGCGTGGTAGCGGCCGTCGCCGTCGCTGAGCTCGCGCAGGTCGAGCAGGACCCGGGTCTGGTACGGCCCGAGCGAGACCGGGAAGCCGTGGACCGCGAGCTCGCCGCTCGGCCGCAGGTACTCGAGACCGCTGCCGGGCTCGCGCCAGAGGAGGATCCGGTTCGGGCCGCCGTCGAGGCCGAGCCCTTCGGCGAGGGTGCGCTCGCGGAGCCGCTTCGTGCCGTCCGGCAGCTTCTCGGCCACCGGCGTGGCGCGGAAGAGCCGGCCGCTCTGCGGGTGGGGGCCGTTGTTGCAGAGGACGAGGGCGCGCTCCGATCCGCGGCGGTTGGAGAGGGCGAAGACGTCCTCGCGCACCCCGCCCTCGTCGCCCACGAGGTCGTAGAGGCAGAACTCCTCGACGCCGGCGAAGAGCGCGCGGCGGTGGAGGAGCGGGAAGATCTCCCGCTCGTGGCGCGCGAGCAGCCACGGGTCGGGCTCCTCGTCGTGGTAGGCGCGGCGGTACTCCATCCCGTACCGCTCGGCGAACCCCTCGATCTGGCCGTGGCCGAACATCGGCAGGCCGGGGAGGGTGGCCATCAGCGTGGCGACGCCGAAGTACTTGTCCCCCTTGCCGAACTGATCGATCGCGGTGCGCTCGTCCGGGTTGCTCACGAAGTTGACGAACCGGTAGAGGATCTCCGGGTCGAACTCGAGCGTCTCCTTGAGGATCCGCCGGTACTTGGCGTTCTCCTCGTCGCGCAGGCAGACCATGAAGGCGCTGTTGTAGACCCGGTGCATCCCGAGGGAGCGGACGAAGTACCCCTCCATGAGCCAGAACGCCTCGGCGAGCAGGAGCGTCTCGGGCACCTCGGCGGCACAGCGGTCGACCACCTCCCGCCAGAACTCCTGCGGCATCTGGGCGTCGAACTCGGCACGCGAGAGGCCGCGGCCGGCGCGCGACGGGATGTCGCCGCCGGTGCCGGGCTCCGGGTACCAGAGCCGCTGGTAGTGGCGCTTGGCGAGCGTCATCGCGGCGTCGAAGCGGACGATCGGGAACTGCCGCGCCACCCGCAGGATCGTCTGGATCACCGCCTCGCGGACGTCGGCGCGGAGGTAGTCGAGCTGCGCGGTGTCGTTCCACGGCATGTGGGTGCCGTCGTTGCCGTGGTAGAGGTAGCGGACCTCGCCGGTGCGCCGGTCGGTGCGGCGGAAGACGACCGCGGCGTCGCTCCGCTGGTAGTAGTGATCCTCGAGGTGGATGCCGATCGCGGGATCGGGCGACAGGTCGGGGCCGTCGAACGAGTAGGAGGGGAAGGGCGGGTAGGGGAGCTGGATGAACCACTCCGGATGCTCGAGCACCCAGCGGCCGTCGATCCCCACGTGGTTCGGCACCATGTCGCTCGCGAGCCGGATCCCCCGCCGCGCGGCGCGCGCTGCGAGGTCGGCGAGCGCCGCCTCGCCGCCGAGCTCGCCCGCGATCACGTAGTCGAAGAGCGAGTAGGCCGAGGCGGCCGCCTCCGGGTTGCCCATGAGCTGCTTGATCCGCCGCGAGGCGGGGCTGCGCTCCCAGAGGCCGATCAGCCAGAGGCCGGTGATCCCGCGGCGGGCGAGCTCGTCGAGCTCGGCGTCGGGGATCTCGGCGAGCGTCGCGAGCGGCCGCCGGTGGCGCCGGGAGAGCTGATCGAGCCAGACGAAGACGTTCTTCGCGAGCAGCACGAGCCGCGGCATCCAGGCGCGGTCTGCCGTGAACGCCTCCGGCTCGACGGCGAGGCCGTCGAAGGCGGGCAGCGGCAGCTCGGCGGCGCGGAGCTCCGCGGGGGCGCCGAAGCCGCCGCCGGCGACGAGCAGCGCCCGCCCCTCCTCCTTGAGGACGTCGAGCGCGGTGAGCAGCTCGCGGGCGAGGTCGTGCCCGACGAGGTCGCCGAAGCGGGCGAGCAGGAGCCGGAGCTGCGCCTCGGCGGAGTGCGGCGCGGCGAGGGCGGCCGCCCGCAGGAGGTCGAGGATGTTCTCCTCGCCCCCTTCGCCGGCGAGCTCGGCCGGGACGGGGTGGCGTCCGAACGCCTCCCGCAACCCCGCCACGACCTGGTTGTAGGAGGTGGTCTCTGCGAGCCGCCGGTCGTCGAAGAGCTCGCGGTGGCGGGCGAAGGCCGGGTTCAGGTTGTTGAGCCAGAGGAGCGCGAGCTCCTCGAGCGCCGCCTCGCGGTGCGGCTCGCCGCCGGTCGCGCCGGCGAGCCAGCTCTCCGGCGCGAGCTGGCGGCGGTAGACCGCCACCGGCGGGAACTCGTCGCAGAACCCCGCCAGGGTCCGCTGCACCGCCGCCGTCCCGAGCCGTTCCCCGAAGAGGGCGAGGGCGCGGCCGAGCAGCCCGGGGTCGGCTCGTTCCCGGAAGCGCCGGAGGAGGAGGTGGTTGATCTCGTCGATCAGCCCGGCGGCGGCGATCTCCCCGGTCGAGACCGCCTGCTCCGGGTGGCGGACAGTGTCGCGGCGGGCGTTGATCGCCGCCGCGAAGCGCCGGGCGGCCGCGAAATGGGCGATCAGCGCGCGGCCGGTGAAGCCGAAGAGGTCTTCGTCGAAGCGGTACCGGTCCCGGGCCTCACGGGAGACGTGGAGCTCGCGAGGGGTGCCGGGAGGGAGGGGGAAAGGGACGGCCACGGGAGGTCATGCTACCGGAGCGGCGCGGTCGTGGGCGCCCTGCCCGGACGGTCGGGGGTGGAAGAGCGGTCCAGACTGTACAATCCGCCGGTACGCCGTGAACCGTCCCCCCCCGGGCCCGGCGGCCTCCGGGGACGCGAACCGCTTCACCGGAGGAGGAGACCTGTTGAGCGACAAGCGCTACCAGCCCTACGTCCCGGCCAACACCAACATGCTCGAGTTCACCCTGCGGGCCCTGATCCTGGGCCTGCTGCTGAGCGTGATCCTGGGTGCGGCCAACGCCTACCTCGGTCTGAAGGCCGGCATGACGATCGCGGCCACCTATCCGGCCGCGGTCATCGCCATGGCGGTGCTGCGGGTCTTCCGGGGCAGCATCCTCGAGGAGAACTTCGCCCGGACCGTCGGTTCGATCGGTGAGTCGGTCGCCGCCGGCGCGATCTTCACCGTGCCGGCGTTCGTGATCCTCAAGATCTGGAAGTTCGAGCCCGGCAACCTCGGCAACGAGTACTGGCTCGCGAGCGCGCTGATGATCCTCGGCGGCCTGCTCGGGATCATGTTCGTCACGATCCTCCGCCGGGTGATGGTCGAGGACGAGACGCTGCCGTTCCCCGAGTCGCGGGCCGCGGCGGAGATCCACAAGGCCGGCCAGAAGGGCTCCGAGGCGGCGGTGCAGCTCTTCCGCGCGATGGGCGTCGGGGCGCTGCTCCAGCTCCTCGCCGACCTCGGCGTCTTCGCCAAGTCCAACTCCTTCGCGCTCGCCGTCGGGAAGCTCAAGGAGAGCTTCGTCCGGCTCGGGCTGTCCGCCACCTCGAACAAGGTGCCGGCGGGCGGCATCACCACGATGCACGCCCCGGCGGCGAGCCCGGCGTACATCGGCGTCGGCTACATCATCGGCCCCGAGCTCGGCGCCCTGAACTTCGCCGGCGGCCTGATGGCCTGGGGGCTGTTCGTGCCGCTGCTCGTCTTCTTCCTCGGCCCCTCGCTGATCGGCACCTACACCGACGCCGCCGGGGTCGAAAACTGGGCGCAGCTCACCAACCACCTCTACCAGTTCATCGTCCGGCCGATCGCGGTCGGCGGGATGCTCGTGGGTGCCACCTTCACGCTCTACAAGATGCGCAAGAACCTCGCGGTCGGTATCAAGCGGGGCATCGCCGACGTGAAGAAGTCGGCCGCCGCCGCCGCGCCGACCGACCGGACCGAGCGCGACCTCCCGTTCAAGACGGTGCTCCTCGGCATCGGCGTGATCCTGGTGCTGATGGTGGCCCTCTACTTCTTCTTCACCAAGGCGATCGGCGCCGCGGTGCTCGCCGCGATCGTGATCCTCGTGACCGGCTTCTTCTTCGCCGCGGTCTCGGGGAACCTCGTCGGCATGATCGGCTCGTCGAACAACCCGATCTCGGGGCTGACGCTCGCGACGACGATCGTCGCCGCACTCACGATGGTGATCATCGGCGCCAAGGGGATGGAGGGAGTCGCAGCGGTGCTCGGTGTCGCCGCGGTCGGCTGCGTCTCGGCGGCGGTGGCCGGCGAGATGCTGCAGGACCTGAAGGTCGGGCACATCCTCGGCGGTACGCCGTGGAAGATGCAGGTCGGCGACATCATCGGCATCGTGGTCTCCGGCCTCGTGCTCTTCTTCCCGCTCTACGTCCTCCACGTCTCCGACCTCAAGGCGAACCCCGCCCTCGGCGGCTTCGGCGGCCCGAACCTCCCGGCGCCGCAGGCCGGTCTGATGGCCGCGGTCTCGCAGGGGATCGTGGGCGGCGAGATGGCCTGGCCGCTCGTGCTCGTCGGCATCGCGATGGGGATCGCCCTGATCCTCGTCCGGGTCAAGAGCCCCATGCTCTTCGCGGTCGGCATGTACCTGCCGCTGGAGACCACCTTCGCGATCTTCATCGGCGGCATGATCCGCGGCTTCGTCGACCGGCGTAAGGAAAAGCGGCAGTTCAACGACGCCCAGAAGGCGCGGGTGGAGAACGCCGGCGTGCTCGCCGCCTCCGGCCTGATCGCGGGCGAGGCGCTGGTCGGCCTGCTCGTCGCCACCGCGGTCTTCGTGCGCGACCGGATGGGCCAGCCGGCGGAGTTCTACCGGATCCCGGGTCTCGCGGGGGTCGCTCCGTGGCTCGCGCTGCCGGTCTTCGCGATCCTCGCCTGGTACCTGATCCGGGTGCCGCTGTCGAAGGCGGGGAAGGCCGATGAGCCGGCGCCGCCGACCGCGGTGATGTAGGCCGCGACCGGCGCTGCCGATGCGACGGGGCGGGCCGGCTGGCCCGCCCCGTCTCGTTTGTGTGCCCAGCATGACTCCGACCTTGGAGGTGTGAGTCCTCCCGAGAGCAGGCCATCGTGATCGAAGCGAGCCGCAACTGCGGGAGGGCGACCGACCGTGGGAAAGCAGCGGGGAGCGAAGTCGCGGGCCGACGGACAGAAACCGGGTACGAGGCGGCGCCGAGCGGGGCGAGCGGGCAAGCGACCGCGAAGCTCCGATGGCCAAGGCTCAGGCGACGTAAACCCGGCGGTCGCGCGGCGAAGGGTCGGAGTCTTACCTGGGGAGATCTCGCCTCACACCTGAAAGGGTGACGCACCAGGACGGGCGGAGCGAGAAGTCAGCCGAGGCCGTAGTAGCCGGTGAGAGCGGCGAAGGGCCGAACGTGGAGGAGGGTGAAAGGCCGTGAGCCTCGGAAGGGCCAGGCGTCAGACGTCCCGGCAACTGGAGCTCCCGTTTCCGGGTAGGGGTGAAGCCCCGAGAGGGAAGCGGAGCGACGAAGCCCCGAAGGCGGCGAATGGGAGCGGACACCCGGGAGCGAGCGGTCTGATGGAGGCGGCGCTGTCGAGCCGCAACCTGAGGGCCGCGCTGCAGCGAGTCAAGGGCAACAAGGGAAGTCCCGGCATCGACGGGATGACGGTGGGAGAGATTGCGGAGTATCTGCGAGGGAACTGGCTGCGTTTGCGCGAGGAGCTGCTCGCGGGGCGCTACCAGCCCCAGCCGGTGCGCCGCCAGACGATTCCGAAGAGCGGCGGCGGGGTGCGGGAGCTGGGCATCCCGACGGTGCTCGACCGTTTCATCCAGCAGGCACTCTTACAGGTCCTGCAGCCGGTCCTCGACCCGACCTTCTCCGAGCACAGCCACGGCTTTCGTCCGGGGCGGCGGGCGCACGATGCGGTGCGCGCGGCGCAGCGGTACGTGCAGGAAGGCCGACGGTGGGTGGTGGACGTGGACCTCGAGAAGTTTTTCGACCGCGTGAACCACGACGTGCTGATGGAGAGGCTGTCGCGGAGGATCGCGGATCGTCGCGTGCTGACGCTCGTGCGCCGCTACCTGGGGGCCGGCATGATGGCCCACGGTGTGGTGGTGGAACGGCACGAAGGGACGCCGCAAGGCGGACCGCTGTCGCCGCTGCTGGCGAACGTGCTGCTCGACGAAGTGGACAAGGAACTGGAGAAGCGCGGTCATGCCTTCGCGCGCTACGCCGACGACTGCAATGTCTACGTGCGGTCCAAGCGGGCGGGCGAGCGGGTGATGGAGCTGCTGCGGCGGCTCTACGGGCGACTCCATCTCCGGATCAACGAGTCGAAGAGCGCGGTGGCCCGGGCGATCGAGCGGCCCTTTCTGGGCTTTGCCTTTTGGGTGGGTCCGGGCAGGGTCGTCAGGCGCCGAGTGGCACCGAAAGCCCTGGGAGCGATGAAGGACCGGGTGCGCCGGATCACGCGGCGCACGCGCGGGCGGAACCTTCCCCAGATCTGCAGGGAACTGCGGAGCTACCTCGGCGGCTGGAACGAGTACTTCCGGCTCGCCGAGACGCCACGCGCCCTCGCCGAGCTGGACGAATGGATCCGCCACCGACTCCGGGCCTTCCAGCTCAAACAGTGGAAACGTGGCCGGACAATCTACCGCGAGCTCGTCGCCCGCGGCCTCTCGTCGCATGGCGCGGCGCAGGTCGCGGCCAACTCTCGCCGCTGGTGGAAGAACTCGGCCATGGGACTCCATCGTGCCCTGCCCAACTCTCTCTTCGCCCGGCTCGGAGTCCCCGCGCTGGGTGCGTAACCTCAACTCCACGAACCGCCCGGTGCGGACCCGCATGCCGGGTGGTGTGGGAGGGGACCGCCGGGGCTGATCCCCGGCGCCCCTATCCCGATCGGAGCCAGAGTCGGCTGGCCCGGATTTCTCGGGCAAGAAGCGGATGACCCGGAGGCCGAGCCGGTCATGACGACCTTGATCGTGCCCGCGAGCGCCGCCACGCCGTCTACCCGCAGGCGACGGAGCGCGCGGTTGCGCTGGATCAGCTCCGCGCCCTGGGGCTGCTTCCGCTTGCGGAAGGCGTCATCGAGCGCCTCGGCGGGCAGCGCGGGGTTGAGGCGCACGAGCAGATCGCGCAGGTGCTGCGCCAACGCGACCCCGCCGTAGTCTGCCCGCTCGAGGCGGGGTCTGTTCGGCGTAGTGTCCAGACCGTGGGCGATTCACCCGCCGATGGCTGCGAGCCACGCGAGGGCTGCGACTCCGACGACGGATTCGGGGAGTCGCGTCATGTCCTCACCTTCCGGCGGGCTTCCTCGAAAGCCGGTTCAAGACCATCGCGAATCTCGCGGACCAGGTCGGCCAGAATCGGCCCCTGCAGGCGATTCCTGTCGAGAAACGCGCGCCACCGGGTCTGGTGGCCGGCATCCTCGGAGAACGCATCGCTCAGCCCGGCAGGCAGTTTCTCGGGCACGCCGGTGCGGCGCCGCGCGAAGGTCGATGCGATCGCGCCCGCAAGCCGCCGCGTTTCCATGCCCCCCTCGCGCAGCAATGCATGCACGTCGAAGTAGTCCTTCATGCGGCTGTTGCGCATTCCCAGCAGGACCATGGCGTGCAGTTTCTCCGCCACCACGGCTTCGCGCGGATAGGCGCGCAGGCGCGGGCGCGGCAGGTCGAGGAGGCTGGGATACTCCAGCCATTGCGGACCGGGCACCACCGCATCGCCGATGCCGACATCGACCCGGACTCCGATGCGGGCCGGCCCGAGCCGCGCCTGCAGCGTGACGCGCCGCCCGCCGTATGCGTCATCTTCCCGGATCGCCTGCACTTCGACCGTGTCGGGGAGGAACGTGACCGCGTCGGGCTCCACCTCGACGGCGCACACTTCCCGGAAGATGCTCCCCAGCGCGTCGTCGGACAGCTCGCCGTAGCCGAGCAGGTCCGCATCGCGCGTCGGCCGCAACGTTTCCCCAAGCCATGCGAGAAGGAGCAGCGCGCCCTTGAGGACGAACTGCTCCGCGTGCGGCGAACGCGAAAGGCGATAGAGAAACCGCTCCACCCCGTAGCGCGTCAGGACGAGGTTCGGATCGACACCGACCTCCCTTGCATGCCGCACGAGCCGCGCCTGCACCGATTGCGCCAAGCCGCCGCGCTCGACGCTCATGCAGTGAGCGCCTCGAGATACGGCTGCATGATCCGCTGTACCCGGCAGATCGCGGCGTAACGGTCGAGCTCTTCCATCGTGAAGCGCTTGCCGTGCCATGCCTCGCGCAGCGCTTCCAGCGCGACATCGAGCCCGATCTTGTTTCGGTATTTGAAGCAGTCGGCGATCGTCTTCGTGACGCCGTATATCTTCACCGCCCGGCCCTCGATGGTGTGATGCTCGACACCCTGGGTCAGCGCCTCACCCGTGAAGCGCACGATACGCAGCGGCGGCCAGGCCAGCCTCGGACGCCACGCGCGACGATCGAGCGCCATCCAGACCTCGGCAGGCAGATGCGTGCCGAGGCCGTGGTACTGCAGCGCCGACAGCAGGCAGACCACACCCTTCGGCACCGCGGTCGCGGCGACCGCCAGACCGTGGTTCTCGGTGATGGGCCGACTGGCAAGGCGATAGAGGCCACGTGCGACCCGCTCGATCTTTCCCTCGTTCACCAGCCGGGTCAGTGCCTGCCGATGAATGCCCGCCTGTGCGAGATCGCGCGGCGTCACCCCGCTCGCGCGGCGGGCAAGCTCGAGTACTCGGTCCCGATCGGTGGTCGCCGGCATGTGGCGAATGCTAGACAGTAGGAAAGATTTGTCAAGGATTTGTCACGCTCGCCGCACCCTTCACCCGAGGCTCGTGCCCACGGGTGACTCGGCGGCAGGCCTCGCAGGTGCCGCCGGGCAGTCCCATCCCGACGGTCCCGGTGAGGATCAGAGCGACTCCAGTCGCTACGACCCACTTCGTGTTGTTTCTCGTCTCTCTTCTCCTCTGGGATGGGGGTACTGCCCCGAGAGGGTGCCAGCGAAGGAGACCGCGAGGGAGGAGGGGCGTGAGAAGATCGCGAGCGGTCGACAACGGGGCGAGGCCCTGAAGGAGTCCGCGATGAGCGACGAGCGGCAGAGCTACCACATGACCCCGGAAGAGCTGCAGCGGCACGGGCAGGTGGCCCTGGCGTGGCTCGCCCGGTATCAGGAGCGGGTCGAGGAGCTGCCGGTGCTCTCGCGCGTCGAGCCGGGGGCGATCCGGGCGCTCCTGCCGCCGTCGGCACCGGAGGAGCCGGAGCCGTTCGCGGCGCTGCTCGCCGATCTGGAACGGATCATCCTCCCCGGCATCACCCACTGGCAGTCGCCGAGCTTCTTCGCCTACTTCCCGGCGAACACCTCCGGGCCGGCGATCCTCGGCGAGCTGCTGATCGCTGGCCTCGGCGTGCAGGGGATGCTCTGGGCGACGAGCCCGGCGTGCACCGAGCTCGAGACCCACGTCCTCGACTGGCTCGTCGAGCTGCTCGGGCTGCCGGCGGCGTTCCGCTCGGACGCGTCCGGCGGCGGCGTGATCCAGGACTCCGCCTCCTCGGCGGCGCTCTGCGCGCTGCTCGCCGCCCGCGACCGGGCGACGGGCTGGGAGACGAACCGGGCCGGGCTCGCCGGTCACGCGCCGCTCGTCGCCTACGCCTCGCCCGAGACCCACTCGTCGGTCGAGAAGGCGGCGGTGATCGCCGGCCTCGGGCGCGAGGGGCTGCGGCTGATCGAGACCGACGCGAACCATGCTTTACGCCCCGACCGGCTGGCGGCGGCGATCGCGGCCGACCGGGCGGCGGGGCGGCTTCCCTGCTTCGTCTGTGCGACGGTCGGGACGACCTCCTCGAACGCCGTCGATCCGCTCCGCGCGATCGGCGAGATCGCCCGCCGCGAGGGGCTCTGGCTCCACGTGGACGGGGCGATGGCCGGCACGGCGGCGATCTGCCCGGAGCTGCGCCATCTGCAGGACGGCCTCGAGCTGGCCGACAGCTACTGCTTCAACCCCCACAAGTGGATGTTCACGAGCCTCGACTGCGACGCCTTCTGGGTCGCCGACCGCGCGGCGCTCGTGCGCACCCTCTCGGTCCTCCCCGAGTACCTGCGGAACCGGGCGACCGAGTCGGGGGCGGTGATCGACTACCGCGACTGGCAGGTGCCGCTCGGGCGCCGCTTCCGGGCGCTGAAGCTCTGGTTCGTGCTGCGCTGGTACGGCGCCGAGGGGCTCCGCCACCACGTCCGGCGGCACGTGGCGCTGGCGCAGGAGGTCGCCCGCCGGGTCGCCGCCTCCGAGCTGTTCGAGCTCGCGGCGCCGGCGCCGCTCAACCTCGTCTGCTTCCGCCCCCGCCACGGAGACGCCTTCGGCGAGCGCCTCCTCGAACGGCTCAACGCGAGCGGCGAGCTCTACCTCACGCACACCCGCCTCGACGGGCGGTTCACGCTGCGGTTCATGGTCGGGCAGTCGCAGACCGAGGCGCGCCATGTCGAGCGGGCCTGGCAGCGGATCGAGGCGGAGGCCGCGGCGCTCGCGGCCGAGCTCGCCGCCGGCGAGGGGGCGCCGCGGTAGGGGTTCGCGCCGCCCGCGCCGCCGTCCATGGCACTCGACGCCTTCGTCCTCATCCTCTGCCTCTTCGCCGCGGGCAAGCTCACGGCGCGGCTCGGCGCCTTCCCGGCCGCCGGGGCCGACGCGCTCAACCTCTTCGTCCTCTACGTCTGCCTGCCCGCCGCCGTGTTGCGCCACGCCGCGGGGCTGCGGCCCGAGCCGTCCCTGCTCGGGCTCGTGGCGATCCCGTGGCTCCTCCTGCTCGCCACCGCCGGGCTCGTCCACCTCGTGGCCCGGGCGCTGCGGCTGGCACCGGCCGAGCGGGCGGTGCTGCTGCTCTGCGCACCGCTCGGCAACACCTCCTTCCTCGGCTACCCGCTCACCGCGGCGCTGCTCGGCCGCGACGCCCTGCCGTACGCGGTGGCGTACGACCAGTTCGGCTCGTTCATCCTCCTCACGACCTGGGGGTTCTGGGTGCTCGCCCGCTACGGCGGCGGCGAGCCGCTCTCGGCGCGGGCGCTCCTCCGGCGGCTGCTCCGCTTCCCGCCGTTTCCGGCGCTGCTCTTCGCGCTCACGCTGATGCCGGCGAACCCGCCGCCGGTCGTCGCCAGCCTGCTCGATCAGCTCGCGGGAGCGCTCCTGCCGGTGGTGGCGTTCGCGCTCGGGCTCCAGCTCCGGCTCCGGCTGCCGCGGACGGTGCGGGCGCCCCTCGCAGCGGGGCTCCTGCTCAAGCTCGTCGTGCTGCCGGCGCTCGCCCTGCTCCTCGTGCGCCCCCTCGGGCTCGCGCCGCTGCCGGCGGCGGCGGCGGTGCTGGAGAGCGCGATGCCGCCGATGGTCACCGCCGCCGCCCTGGCGAGCCTGCACCGGCTCGCGCCGGAGCTCGCGGCGGCACTCGCCGGCTTCGGGGTGCTCGTCTCCCTCCTCACCCTCCCGCTCTGGGGGCTGTTGCTCGGGTCGGGACCGCTCTTCTGAAGCCGCTGGCGTCTTCTGGGCGACTCAGGCGGGCGAGAGCGCCCAGTCGTCGAGGAGGCGCAGCGTGCAGCGGACCGCGAGCTCGACGATCTCGGCGGTTTCGACGGCGGGTTCGTCGCCGCTGCCGAGCAGCCGCACGCGGGCGCGCCGCGCGGCGGGAGCCGCGGCCTCGCGCAGGAGCTCGGCGTATCTCCCGTCGCCGGCGGACGGGGCCTCGCCGGCCCGCAGGAGCTCGACGGCGACGCTGTTGGGGATCACCGCCGGATCGTGTTCGAGGAAAACCACCGACCGGGCGCTGGCGAGGACCGTGTCGAGGCCGCCCTCCTCTTCCGGCCAGAGCACCCGCAGCTCGGGCAGCGCGGCCGCGACCTGCTCCACGATCCGCCGGAGCAGCGAATCGGCGGCCGGAAGGGCGGCGAGAGGGACGAGGAGGGGGATCATCTTCGTGGCGAACCTCGGCTCCCGGGAAGAGTACGGCCGGACCGGGGGCCGGCGCGCCACCCGACCGGGGGAGCGGGGCGGGCGGGTGAGCCGACGCTCCGGGGTGGGGGCGGTCCCCTTCCCACGCGGGGATCGGCGCCTTCGCGGGTGCGATAGGCTCGCGGCGCGATGGTTCTGCAGACCCTCCCGTTCGACGGCTTCTGGAACTGGCTCCTCGCCCATCCGAACTGCATCCTGCGGGCGGGCACGCCGGAGGCGGTGCTCTACGACGACGACGACGTGCACTGGCATTTCGCGAGCGAGGGGCCGGAGCGGCTCGTCGTGCAGCTGATCCGGGGCAAGCGGGTGCAGGCGGAGCTGATCGTCGAGCCCGAACAGGTGGCCTACGTCGAGGAGGCCGCCGGCGACGCGGAGGGAGAGTTCGTCTTCGACCTCATCACCGAGAGCGAGAACGAGCGCTTCTCGGCCTGGTTCTTCGTCCTCTCGCACGGCTACGAGGCCGAATCGGGCCACGGTCCGACCCGCATCCACCTCAACTGAACCTTCTACCGCGGATCCCGGGGATGGCGGCGGGAGCGCCGCCGTACCGGGCAGGCCCGCGACCGGGCGTCACTCGTCGAAGTAGCCGCTGCGGGTGCGCAGCTCGAGGCCGCTGCCGCCCGTCCGCACCTCGACCCGGCGCCAGCGGCCGCTCTGCCGGGCGCCGCTCGGGTAGTAGCCGAGCACGTACTGCTCGCGCAGCTCGGCGAGCACGTCGGCGAACGCCGCCTCGGCCTCCTCGAGGCGGGCGAGATCGATGATCCGGCCGCCGCTGGCGCTCACCAGCCGGGCGAGCCCGTCGAGCTCAGCGCGGTGTTCGGCGCGGTCCCGCCAGACGGAGATGTGGCCGCTCTCCCGCGGGTCGCCGCCCCCTTCCCGCAGCCGCAGCCAGTAGACGAGCGCCTGCGAGCGGCGGGCGGTGGTGACGACCTCCGCGATCGGCAGGAGCGAGTCGACGTCCACGCCGTCGGAGAAGAGCACCACGACCCGGCGCCCCTGCCGCCGTTCGAGCAGCTGCAGGGCGAGGTAGAGATGATCGTTGAGCGCCGTGCCGCCGCTCGCCTCGACGTTCGCGAGGCCGCGCTCGAGCACCGCCGGATCGTGGCTGAACGGCGAACGGTAGAGGAGGCGGTCGGAGAAGAGGAGGAGCATCGCCTCGTCGAGCGGCGCCATCCCGCGGGCGAAGAGCCCCGCTCCGCGCAGGGCGGTGCGGAGCCGGTCGCCCCGCATGCTCAGGCTCGAGTCGACCATCAGCACCGCGGTGAGCGGCACGTCGCCGCGCTCGAAGGTGACGAGCTGCTGACGCTGCCCCTCGTCGAGGACGATGAACTGCGAACGCGGCAGGTCGAGGATCCGCTGCCCGCCGCGGGTGACGGTGACGTAGAGCTGCTGCAGCCGGGCCTCGACCTCGAGGTCGATCCGGATCCGCGGCAGCGTCAGCTCCGCTTCGCTCGTGCGCCCGTCCGCCGCGTGGGCGACGACCCGGAAGGCGCGGTCGATGTTCTCCTGGCCGACGTCGAGCCGGAAGACCCAGGGGGGGGCGCTCCGCGCCGCGACCCGCTTCCCCTGGAAGAAGAGCTCGAGCTCCCTGACCGGCTCCCCGCCGCGCACCTCGGCCACGACCCGGATCTCGCCGAAGGCGCCGCTGCCGGGCACCGGCTCGAGGATCGCGACCTCGAGGGCCGCCGCCGCGGCGGCGCTCCCGAAGACGACGGCGAGCGCGAGCAGGAGGGTGACGAAGATTCGCCGGTGGCTCATGCGGAGCCCTCCCCGGGTTCCCGGGCGAGCGCGGCGGCGAGCGCCGGCAGGCGCAGGAGCGCCGCTTCGACCGCGGTCCGCCGTTCGGCCTGGAGGGCCTCCTCGGGCCAGCGACCGTAGCGGCGGCGCGGGGAGTCGCCGCGCAAGCGGGAGGGGGGCGGAATCCGTTCGAGATGGGTCAGCGCCGCGCTGCGTCGGCCGGCCCGCTCCTCGGCCCAGGCGCGGGCGACCGCGAGCCCGCCGGCATCACCGAGCCGGGCCTCGGCGGCCGCGAGCATCGTCACCGCCTCTTCGGCCTGCCCCCGGGCGACCAGCGCGCGCGCCAGCTCCTGTGCCGCCACCGCCGCCACCCAGTCGCGTGCCGGCGGCGCCACGAGCGCGCGGAGCTCCTGCTGCGGTCCCTTCCGGGAACCGTCCCGCTGGGCGAGCAGCGCCCGGCGCAGCCGCGCCTCGCGCTGTTCGGGGTCGGCGCGGAGGAGGCGGTCGAGCACCGCGGTGGCCTCGCGGTGCTCCTGGGCCCGCTCGAGGACGACCGCCTGCGCGAGGAGCGCGGCGGCGTGCCCGGGAACGAGGCTCTCGGCCTGCGCGGCGAGCTCGGCGGCCCGGCGCGGGATGACCGCGTCGAAGAGGGAGGCCGCGAGGCTGAGCAGCGAGGCCGCGGCGAGGCTCCGGTCCTCGGCGCTGGCGCCGGCACGGGCGGCGAAGCGCTGGGTGGCGGCCTCGGCCCGGGCCATCGCCTGCCGGGCCAGCGCGGGGTGCCCGGCGGTGAGGTGCGCCGTGAAGAGACGCCGGTGCAGGTCGGCGATCGGCAGCAGCGCGTCGGGGTCGAGCTCCCCGAGCCGGGCGATCACGCTCTCCTGCGCGCGATCGAGGTAGCGGAGCGCCTCGCGCGGCTCCCGCGCCACGGTGGCGGCCTCGTGCTCCTGCAGCCGGGCCACCGCGGCCTCGGGCTGGCCGGCGGCGAGCTCGGCGAGGATCTCGAGATAGGCGGCCCGGAGGCTCCGTTCGAGCTCGACCCGGGAGGCCGCGGGCGGCTCCGGAGCCGCCGAGGCACTCTCGTCGCCCGCCGGAATCGCCGCGACGCCGCCGAAGAGGGCGGGCCAGCCCCGGGCTGGCGGCGGCTGGCCGCCGGGCAGGAGCGCCGCCCGCAGGCCGCCCGGGGCGGCGCCGGCGAGCGAGAGCTGGTAGAGGCCCGGCGGCGCCGAGAGCGCCGGCAGCCGGTAGCGGGCGAGCCCGGCGGGCGGCGCGGCGTCGCCGGGCAGCAGCTGCGCGCCGGTGACCGGGGCCGTCATCCCTTCGATCGTGAGCTCGACGCGCGGCGGACCGGCCGGTGGCGGCCAGACGAGCAGCTCGCCCTCCCCCTCCGGACGGGCGAGCGGGAGCGCCTCCGGGGCGATCGCGAGGAGCGCCGCGAGGAGGGGGGAGGGAGCGTCGGGGAGCCGGGCGGAACGGACCTCGACCCATGGCGCCCGCGCCGCGGACGGCAGGAGGAGGAAGCCGCGGGCGGGCTCTTCGACCGCGAGCTCGACCTTCCGCACCCCGAACGCCCCGCTGTCGCGATGCCGGAGCAGCACCCGCAGGCTCTGCGGCCCCGGCGGCAGGGTGAGCGCCGTGGTGAAGCGCACCCCGGTCTCGACCACCTCTTCGCGCCCCTCGATGCGGACCCCTTCGGCGAGGAAACCGGTCACCCCGCCGTCGGCCGCGAGCGCGTAGAGCGTCCACTCGAGCGGGAGCGCCGGGCTCTCGGTCCGGCGCAGGAGGCTCGGGCCGTCGGCCTCGACCACGACGAGGACGTTCGGGCCGGAGGTTTCGGGCAGCGGCCAGGCGGCCACGACGAGTCGCAGATCGCCCCCTTCGCCGCCGGAGAGCGCGAGGGCCGCGGCTTCCGGGCGGGCGCCGCCGAGATCCCGGGCCCGGAGCGGTTCCTCTCCCGCGAGCGGCATGGCGAGAAAGGCCGCGAGCGCGGCCAGCAGCAGCGCGCGGCTCATCGGACCGGCGGCAGGTCGAACGGGACGGCGAGGGAGGAGCGGGCGTCGCCGATCTCGTCGTGGATTCCGACTGCGAGGCGGTGAGGTCCGCTCGCGACCGGGATCTCGACGTGCATCGAGATCGTCTGGCGCAGCGCGGCGGCGAGCTCCGCGTTCGGCACCGTGAAGGTGAGCGGCCGCGGCTCGAGCTGGACGAGCCGGTCGCTCGGGTCGCGCAGTGCGAAGGAGAAGCTGAGCCGCCCTCGCTGGGCATTCCCCTCCGGGAGCAGGGTGACGGCGCGCAGCGGCACCTTCACCTCCACCGGCACCAGCGAGTACCGGCCGCGGCCGGCGCGCTGCGGGGTCCCGGTCGTCACCGTGACCCCCATCGGGTTCTCGGTGCCGCCGAGGGCGGCGGTGGCGAGGAGCGCGTCGACGGCGCGGTCGGCGCCCGCGCGCCGGCGGAACCCTTCCCGGTGCTCGACCCGCATGCCCTCCCGCGCGACCCGGACCTCGATCCGGTGGAAGCGCGTGCCCGCCTCGGGGCCGGTCGGAAAGCCGAGCGAGTAGCGGGCGTCGAGGTCGTCTCCGACCCGGGAGAGCGCCTCGGCGATCCGGGGTTCGAGCTTCAACCGCCGGCCCCCGGTGGCCGCGGCGAGAACGCCGAGGTTGCCGCTTGCTTCGAGGCCGGCGGTGCTCGCGGCGAGGGAGCTCGCCGCCGCGAGGCCGCCGCCGAAGGAGGCGTCGGGCAGGCCGCTGGCGGCGTCGCCGGCCTCGACCGTGACGAAGGTGACGCGCGTCGCCTGGGCGGTGCGCAGGAGGCGCGAGAAGGCGTGCTGCAGCCCACCCGCCTCGGCGTCGAACTCGTGTCCCGGCAGTGCGCCGCCGGAGTCGAATTCGGCGAAGCGCTGCTGCCAGATGTCGCCGAGGCGGGCGCCGGGCCGGGTGAGGAAGCCGCCGCTGCCGAGGAGCACGGTCTTGCGCCCGGGCAGGCCGCCGAGCGCGCCCACGAGGTCGGCGAGGGCGGCGGTCGCGCGGCGCTGCCGGTCGGCGTCGGCGGAAGCCCGCGCTTCGACCTCGACCCGGAGCCGCATCGCCTCCATCTCCTCGTCGTTGTTCCGGAGCGCGCCGCCCCCGCCGCCGCCACCCCCGCCCCCGCCGCTGCTCTCGAGCTCCTGCAGCAGCGCGCCCTCCTCCATCTGGGCGACGAGGCTCGCCGGGGCGCGTTTCGCCGCCTGGGCGAGCGCGTTCCGGACGACCGCCTCGTCGGTGGTCAGCTCGGTCAGGAGGCGCAGTCCCTCGTCGAAACGCGCCACCATCACCCGGTCGCCGGCGGCCAGGCGTCTGGAGAGAACGCGGCCGAACGCCTCGAGGAGCTGGTTGCGCGGCCCGGGCCGGATCGCGGTCTCGTCCAGGTAGGCGACGACGATCGCCGGCTCGGCGTCGGGCTGCTCGCCCTCGGCCTCCGCAGCGGGCTCCGCCGCGGCGCTCGCGCCGGGCTCGGGGGACGGCGCGGCGAAGTAGCGGATCTCGACCGGCTCGCCGTCGACGAGGAGCGTGAACTCCTCGCGCCGGAGATCACGGAGCGGGTGGCCGTCCCGGCCGGAGACGAGCACGTCCACCTCCACGACCTCGACCTCGATCCGATCGAGGAACGAGCCGTACGTCCCCTCGCCGGTCTGCGCCGGCAGGGGCGAGAGGCGCGCGACCGGGCCGCCGAGCAGGAGGAGCAGGAAGGCGAAGGAGAGGCGGCGGACGGAGGCGCGGAAGCTCATGGCGGGCATCTTCTCAGATCGCCGCCCTGGCGGCTTGCGGTTCGCGCCGGGCGCGCGGCGGTGTACGCTCGACCTCCGGTTTGATCGCCAACGCCCTCTTCCTCCTCGCGTCCCTGCCGGCGATCCTCGCCGCCTCCGTGCGGCTCGCCCGGCGGGAGCGCCGCCTCGCCTTCGACGCCCTCGTCGCCACGCTCCGCGAGGCGGGCCGCGCCCGGCCGCTGCCCCGCCTCCTCGCGCGCCCGGAGCGGCTGGCCGGGGCGGTGGAGCGCCTCCTGCCGTGGCTCCCGCCGCGCGGGCACGGCCCCTGCCTGAAGCGGGCGCTCCTGCTCCTCGAGCTCTGGACGCGCTGCGGCCTCGAGGTGCGGCTCCATCTCGGGCTGCGCCCGGGCACGGGCCGCGGCGAGGCCCACGCCTGGCTCACCGCGACCGGGCCCGGCGGCGCCACCTACCAGGCCTCGTCGGCCCTCGACTACCGCGAAGCGTTCGTCTTCTGAGCGTGGCGGGACGGCTCGCGCCGCCCCGTTCTCCACTCAGCGGCGGACGATCTCGACCCGGCGATTGCGGGCCCGGCCGAGCTCGGTCGCGTTGTCGGCCACCGGCTGGCTGGCGCCGAAGCCCGCCGAGGTGAGGCGGGAAGCCGCCACGCCGTGGGCGGTCAGGTAGTCGCGCACGGCGGCCGCCCGCGCCTCCGAGAGCTTCTGGTTGTGCGCGGGGGTGCCGGTCGAGTCGGTGTGCCCCTCGATCGCGAGCCGCCAGTCGGGGTGGCTCGCGAGCGCCTTCGCGACGTCGTCGAGGACCGGCCTCGATTCGGCACGGAGCGTCGCCGAGTCGAGGTCGAACTCGATCCCGTAGAGGCGGGCGCGGCCGCTCGCGGCGAGCTCGCGTTCGACCTCGCCCCCCACCGAGCCCGACCAGTGCGGGCAGGAGCCGACTTTGGCCGACCGGTAGGTGCCGTTCCAGACCCCTTCCGGCGCCTGGTTCTCGCTGGTTCCCGTCCACCAGTGACCGCGGAAGCTCTTCCCATCGGCGGCGAAGACCATCACCGCCGGGCCGTCGCGCTCGGCGGGCGGCTCCGCCCAGGTGAGCTTCATCACCCGTCCTTCGACGCTGCCGGTCAGCAGCCCCTCGTTGTACTCGTAGCAGCCGACGATCGCGCTGCCCTGCTGGCGGATGTGGAAGAGCGAGTAGTCGGAGTCGTAGGTGCCGGAGACGTCGGCGAGCGTCGCCACCGCCGGGCGGGGCGCGTACCCCCGGAACGAACAGAGCTCGACCCACTCTTCGTCGCCATGGTTGTCGACGACCTCGAGCCGCACCCAGCGGCCGGCGGTCGGGTTCCGGACGGCGAACGCCTGCGCCGCCTTCTTCTCGACGAGCGCCGCTTCGAGCACCGGGGTGAAACCGCTCGCCGCGTCGCGATCGGAGACGCTCACCCGGATCTTGCGGGCCCCCCGCCCCTCGCCGTCGAGGCAGGTCGTGTCGAACTCGAACCGCTCGATGGCGGCCGGCGCCACGAGCTCGAAGACGAACGTCTGGCCGCCGGTCTCACCCATCGCGCCGGCCCAGCCGGAGCCGGGGTCGTCGTCGAGGAGCCGGAAGGCCGGCCACGAGGCGTAGCTCGGCGGGACGACCACCGGCAGGGCGCCGGCGTCGAGGGCGAGGACGTTGACGAGGTCGGCGGCCGCGAGCGGCGTGGCCGCAAAGAGCAGCGCCGCGAGCACGCCGCGGATCGCGGCGGACGGACGCAGTTTTCCAGTGGGTTTCAGCATGCGAGACGCTCCTTCCGGTGACGGGATGCCGCGGTTCAGAGGCGGCGGTGACGGGCTACGGGCAGACCGGCGCGCACCCGGCGCACGCGGTCGAGATCGATCTCGGCGAGCGCCACGCCGGGGCCGTCCGGGACGGCGGCGACGATCTGCCCCCAGGGGTCGACGATCAGCGACTGCCCGTGGCTCTCGCGCAGGCCGCCGTCGTCGTGGGCGCCGTGCTGGCCGGCGGCGAGCACCCAGGTCTGGGTCTCGATCGCCCGCGCGCGGACCAGCACCTCCCAGTGGGCCTTGCCGGTGGTCGCGGTGAACGCCGACGGGATCGCGATCAGCTCGGCGCCCCGCTGGACCAGCTCCCGGTAGAGCTCGCCGAAGCGGAGGTCGTAGCAGATCGAGAGACCGAGGCGGCCGAGCGGGGTCTCCGCGACGACCACCTCGTCGCCGGGCTTGACCGTGGCCGACTCCCGGAAACCGGCCGAGGGGCCGAGGTCGATGTCGAAGAGATGGATCTTCCGGTAGACGCCGAGGATCTCCCCCTCCTGGCCGAAGAGCACGCTCGTGTTGAAGCAGCGCTCCGGCTCGTCGCTCGCCTCGTTGAACGAGCCGAGCAGGAGGAAGAGGTCGAGGGAGTCGGCGAGCGCGGCGAAGCGGCCGCAGGTCGGGCCGTCGAGCGGCTCGGCGCGGCGGACCTTCTCCTCGTGGGGGCCGAGGAAGTTCGTGTTCTCCGGCGTCACGACGAGCTCGGC
>Ga0255341_1000606_pt1 | contig 58505 bp, 48 predicted proteins | sample wastewater_treat_8_FD_192418 | JGI IMG/M metagenome (GOLD analysis project Ga0255341, IMG submission 192418) | Wastewater microbial communities from Lulu Island WWTP, Vancouver, Canada - plant12 | ecosystem: Engineered > WWTP > Wastewater > Unclassified | place: Canada: Vancouver, British... | reverse complement strand
GCGGCCGCCGGCGGAGTTTGTGGCGCTCTGGTCGCCTCCGGCTCCCGGCGCGCCACAAACTCCGGGGACCTCGACCAACCCGCCGGGACTCTCATAATCTCTGTGCCTACTTTCGGGGGCAGGTCAAATGAGAAGTGAGAATCTTGCACTCCTTTGCGGTTGTGCTCGATAGTAATAGCTACATTGTCGTTTAGGGGAAATATTTGGATAAGTAGCCTAAAGACTCCATTCTGCTCATTCTTGTCGATCGCAACAACATGAGAGCCACTGTCGGCAACCAACTCACGTGATTGCAGTAGACGGCTCTCGATTAGAGAAAGGAACGATGAGTGCTTGTAGTCGTTCTTGTAGGCAATCTCGCTCTTCGGGGCGTTGTATGGCGGGTCGATGTAGACACATTGCACCTGCTCCTCATACCGCGCCTGCATCAGCGACAGCGCCTGAAAGTTCTCGCTGTGGAGCAGCACCCCGTCGGTCTGCTCGTCCACGTCGCCGATGGCTTCCAGCAGCCGCGCGGTGAAGGCGGCATCGAAATGCCGCGTATCCACCATCAGCGTTGGATGCGCCTTCAGGAACTCCACCGTCAGCGGCACGCTGTACCCCGGCGTGCCGGGTTCGAGCAGGCTGCCGGCGGTGGGCTGCAGCGCGTCGATCGCGTGCAGCCGCACCCACTCCTCGCGCTGCGCGTCGTTGGCCGCGATCTCCGGGTGGAACGCTTCCGGGATCACGCCGAGCCGGATGCACCAGCTCGTCTCCGTCACGAACTTCTTCTTCAGCCACAGCTTCTTCTGGAAATCCTCGAGCTGGGCGAGGAAGGTGATGATCTTGCCGGCAATGCGGCGGATGACCTTGATCTTCGACAGGTACTGCTCGACGCGCGGCGCGCTCTCGTTCTCCACGTCGTCGAGGTGCATCACCTCGTTCTTGATGTAGAAGTCGAGCTCGCGGCGCAGGAAGCCGCCCAGGTCCTTGTGGATGAAGTAGTCGAAGGTGTTGCGTGCGGTGTAGCGGTCCAGATGCACGCGCAGCCGCGTGGCGTCGGACGCGGTGCCGTCAGTGCGCATGTGCTTCGCGCCCAGCGCCCTCAGCCACTCGGCGAGGGATGCGTCGGCGAGGCCGAGGATCGCTTCTTCGGCGGCGGCGTTGAGCTCCTTCTGCTTGGCAGGGTCCGGCTCGTAGGTGAAGCGGAGCACCAGCTCGCCGTCCTCCAGCGCCGCGAAGTCCTCCGAGGCCAGCTTGAAGCGCCGCTCCTTGCCGGCGGCTTCCTTCACGTTGCCGTGCTCGCCCTCGGCCGCGTCCACCAGCCGGAAGTGCACGCGCATCGGGTTCTGCTCGTCGTCCGGGCGCAGGCGGAAGGCGTAGTCGCGCAGGTATTCGCTGGTCTTGATGTAGTACTGGTCGGCGTTGGCCCAGTGGAGCTTGACCTCCTCGCCCTCGTAGGGGATGGCATAGACGCCGGGCTTGTAGACGCGCTTGGAGAGGAAATCGCCCTCGGAGTAGTAGCGGCGGAAGAAGCTGAAGAGATGGTCGTAGACCTCGGCTTCGAGCGCGCCCAGGTCCACCGCGTCGTCGGCGAGCTTCGCGCGCAGCTCCTTGACCTTCGGCGAGTCCTCGGGATTCATGCCGGCAGCTTCGATGCCGGCGATCACCTTGGCCAGCTCCTGCTCGAGCGCTGCTTTGTCCGCCGGCTGGTACTGCGCCAAGGCCGCCTTGACCTGCGGCAGCAGGTCCTGGTCGAGGAACTGCGTGACCTCTGCGGCGCGGGCGTGCATCACGCGGTAGAAGCCGAAGTCGAGGTCGGGCTGGTCGAGCTGGAACAGCTCCTTCAGCAGGGTCTTCAGCTTTTCGTACTTCTGGCTCATCAGGCGTACCTCACGGTTGCAGCCAGTCGGTGACCGGCCGCGACAGGTACTCTTGGAGCGGGATGCCGTCGTCGCCCACGATCAGCGTACGCTGGGGCTTGAACGACGCGGCGAACGCGGCCAAGCCCGGAAAGCTGTCCGGCGCGCGGCCGCTCTTCACTTCGATGGCGGCCACGCGGCGGCCGGCGCGCAGCACGAAGTCCACCTCGCGGTTGCGCTCGCGCCAGTAGAACAGTTCGCAATCGCCGCCGGCCGCTGCGTTGGCCAGATGCGCGCCGACGGCCGACTCGACGAGGCGCCCCCGGAACTCGCGGTCGGCCCGCACGTCCTCGGGAGACAGGCCGGACTGCGCGGTCATGAGCGCCGTGTTCAGCACCTGGAGCTTGGGGCTCGAGCCCCGCTGGCGCACGGCCGTTCCGGCGTACTTCTGCAGCCCCGTGAGCATGCCCGCGCCGCCGAGCAGGTCGAGGTAGTGCGCGAGCGTCACCGTGTTGCCGGCATCCTGGAGCTGGCCGAGCATCCTAGTGAAGGAGAGGACCTGCCCGGAATACCGGCAGCCCAGCTCGAACAGGCGGCGCAGCAGCGCGGGCTTCTCGACGCGCGACATGAGCAGCACGTCGCGCGCGATCGTCGTCTCGATCATCGCCTGCGCGATGTAGCTGCGCCAGCGCGGCGGGTCGCCCACCAGGTGTGCCGCGCCGGGATAGCCGCCGAAGTAGAGGTAGGTTTCCAGATCCCAGCCGAACGCGCCTTGCATCTCGGTGAACGACCAGTGGCCGACGTGGATCGTCTCGAAGCGCCCGGCGAGGCTCTCGGTGAGGCCGCGCTGCATCACGAGCGGCGCCGAGCCGAGCAGCACCACCCGCAGCGGCCGGCGATGGCGGCTGTCCTCGTCCCAGAGCCGCTTCACCGTCTCGGACCAGCCGCTCACTTTCTGCACCTCGTCGATGGCGAGGATGGCGCCCGCGCCGCGCGGGTCGGTGATCAGGTCGCGCGCCCGCTCCCACTGCGCCGCGAGCCACGCGGTATCGCGCACGGCCGGCTCGTCGGCCGAGGCGTAGAGCGACGGCGTCGCCAGGCCGGCGAGGGCCTGCTGGACGATCGTGGTCTTGCCCGCCTGACGCGGCCCGCCCACGAACTGGATGAATCGCCGCGGCTCGGCCAGCCGCTCGCGCAGCAGCCGGGCATGCGGTCTCTCGAAGGCGGGGACAGTATCACTCATATATATGAGTAAGTTTACTTAGGCGTTCGAGTAAAATACAAGCCGCACCGAACTTCCCGATGCGCATCACACCACGGCCCAGCGGATACTGAAGAGCGTTTCGCTCGTCGTGCGCTGAGCCAGTCGCTGTTCGAGCTGGTCGATGAGCTGGTCGCGCTTCTCCATGATCTCATCCTCCACCTTAAATACCTCCTGCCGCTGCCGACGCTGCTGGCGCTCGAGCCGGCTCGTCTTTTCCTGGATCTCGCGCTGCTCTTCAAGCGTCACCGCCTGTCGTGCCTGGCGCCGCAGCGCCTTGATCTGCTCCTTGGTGTCTGCCAGCGCCTTCTCGGCCGCGAGCACCATGTCGTCGGCCCAGCGCTCCAGCTTCTCGCGCGCCTCGTGGAAGTGGCTGCTGTTCCGTTCGAGCGAGCGGCTGACGGTGGCCTGCGCGTGGCGCTCGGACTCGGCAGCCAGACGTTGCGCGTGGGCTTCCGGGATGGCGGCGTCGCCAACCACGCCACCGCCGCACAGGAAGAGCTTTTCCATCGTCTCCTGGTCGAGCGGCGCGCCATCGTCGGCGAAACCGGAGAAAAGCAGATGCTCCTCCCGATCGTAGGAGTCGATCGCGAGCCGCGCGAGCGTCAGGTACCCCCGCTTGCCGCGCAGGGCCTCGACCACGGAGAGCCGGGTGGGGTGGCCCGTGACGTCGAAGTGGATCTCCGCGGCCGGCGTCGCCGCCCGCTTCGCTTCGTCCAGGACGTGCGCGCCCAGCGGGTGGGTCAGCCGGTAGAGGAAGCGGCCGGATCCTTCGCCGCTCTCGTCACCGCCCTGCGGCTGCGACCTGGAGATGAGGTGGTAGCGGCCGCGCGGGGTGTCGTCCCGCGGCGGGCGCTCCAGGTCGAAGGCGAGCGTGGCTTCGTCGAAGCGCGCGCGATCGGCGAGCATGTGGCGCGTCAGCGACCAGAAGCGCTGGCCCACGCGGTCGAGCTGGGCGCGCGCATCCGCGAGCCGCAGGCGCAGCCGCTGGTGGACGTCCTCGTCGAAGTGCTCGAGGAGCGCGCGGCGGGTGTCGTCGAGACGGGTACGGATCTGCTCGTCCATTTCGGCCTGCAGCGCGCGGAACGCGGCGTCGATGGCTTCCGGCGTGCGGCATTCCTGGTAGATCGCGAGGATGCGCTTCTCGAAGTCCACCCCGGACTCGATGCTGCCGAGGACTTCGTCGGAGGCGCCGAACACGCCGCTGAACAGTTGGAACTTCTCGGTCAGGAGCTCGAGCACGCGCCGGTCGGCCTCGTTGCGCTCGTTGAGGAAGTTGATGACCACGACGTCGTGCCGCTGGCCGTAGCGATGGCAACGGCCGATGCGCTGCTCGATGCGCTGCGGGTTCCAGGGCAGGTCGTAGTTGACGACCAGGGAGCAGAACTGGAGGTTGACGCCCTCGGCCGCGGCCTCGGTGGCGAGCAGGATCACAGCGTCGTCGCGGAAGTGCCCGATGAGTGCAGTCCGCACGTCCACGGCGCGCGAGCCCGACACGCGCCCGCTGTCGCGGTTGCGCTCGACCCACCGTTCGTAGATGGCCGTGGCCTCGGGGCCGCCGTTGGTGCCGTTGAAGAGAACCACCTGGCCGGCGTAGCCGTGCGCCTCGAGGAAGCCCTTGAGGTAATCCTGGGTGCGGCGCGACTCGGTGAAGATCAGCGCCTTGCGGGCGGCGCCGGTCGTTGCCATCTGCTCGAAGCCGATCTCCAGCGCCTTGAGCAGCGCCTGCGACTTGGTGTCCACGCCGATGCGGCGCGCTTTCTCCGCCAGTCTGCGGAGCGCCTCGATCTCCTCGCGGAGCTTGCGGCGGTCGATGGGCGCCGCGCTCGTCTCGTCACCCTCGCCGCCATTTGCCTCTGCAAGAATCTCATCGAGGAGGTCACCTTCGATCTCCTCGCTCTCGACCAAGTGCTCCGCGAACTCCGGATCGCTCCGAACGCGCTCATCGCGCAGCGTTTCGAGGCGCTGGCGCAGGATGTCCAGTGTCGCGGCGATCGCCAGCGACGACGACGCGAGCAGCTTGCGGAGGATGAGCGCCGTCAGGTGCCGTTGCCGGCGCGGCAGGGCATAACTGTCCTCGCGCTGCAGGAAGGTTGAGACCTCTTCGTAGAGAGCGTGCTCGGCGTCGGTCGGGTGAAACGGGCGCGTGACGGGCCGTCGCTCGGTGTAGCGGATGTACTCGGTGACCTGGTTGCGCAGCGTCCGCTTGCAGAACGGCGCAAGGCGCGCGCGAAGCGCCCCGAGGTCGCTGCCTGCGCCGGCGTACTGGGCACGAAAGGCGTTGACGTCGCCGAACAGTTGCTCGTCGATGAGCGTCGAGAGCCCGTAGAGCTCGAGCAGGGAGTTCTGGAGCGGCGTCGCGGTGAGCAGGAGCTTGCGGCAATCCTCCGTCGCCCAACGGATGCCCTGGCCGACCTTGTTGCTCGGGCGGTAGGCGTTGCGGAGCTTGTGGGCCTCGTCGATGACGACCAAGTCCCATTGGACCGACCGCAGTTCTTCACGCAGCGCGTTCGCGTAATGCAGCGACACGATCACGATTGCGCCGGGGCCAAGCGGGTCGCGGGCTTCGCGCTGCGCGGTGCGGTACGCCCCGGCATCCAGCACGGTGGCCGGCAGGCTGAACTTCTCCTCGAGCTCCAGCGCCCACTGCTTGCGGATGGAAGCGGGGCAAATCACCAACAGCCGCCGCCGGCGCTCCGCCCAGTACTGGCAGAGCACGATCCCCGCCTCGATCGTCTTCCCGAGTCCTACCTCGTCGGCGAGGATCACCCCCTTGGACAGCGGCGACTGCAGGGCGAACAGCGCCGCCTCGATCTGGTGCGGGTTGAGATCCACGGCGGCGTCGAAGAGGGCCGTCGAGAGGCGCTCCATGCCCTCCGGCGCGCGCCGCGTGAGGTCGTGCGCGTAGAACTTGGCGTGGTGGGGCGTGAGCCGGGGGTTCATCGGCCTGGCGTCAGCGTGCATGCGTTGCCCGCGGGCGGGACGCCGTACGCGAAGCGCCCGAACGCGTCGTGTTCGGGGTTGAGCCCGCTGGACCAGGCCTTGGCGGAGAAAGGGGGATTGGCGACGGCGAAGTCGAAGGTCCTGAGGCTGTCGTCCCGGTTCTTGAAATGCGGCGCGGCGAGCGTGTTGCCGCGCCAGAGCTCGGCGGTGGGGTGGCCGTGCAGGATCATGTTCATGCGCGCCAGCGCCCAGGTGGCGACATCCATCTCCTGGCCATAGATGGCGAGCTTTGCAGTGCCGGCCTCATCGGCGGCCTTGATCAGCAGCGAGCCGGAGCCGCAGGTGGGGTCGTAGACGGTGGGCTCGGGCAATTCGCCGGCGCGCTCGATGCCGATCACCTGCGCCATGATGCGGGAGACCTCGGCCGGGGTGTAGAACTGGCCCTTGCTCTTGCCGCTCTCGGTGGCGAAGTGGCGCATCAGGTACTCGTAGGCGTCGCCCAAAAGGTCGTCGCCCTCGGCGCGGTTGGCGCTGAAATCCAGCCCGTCGAAGATGGCCACCAGCTTCGACAGCCGGTCCTGCATCTCCTTGCCGGAGCCGAGCTTGCCCTCGTCGTTGAAGTCGGCCTGGTCGATGACGCCCTTCAGGTCATTGGCCTCGGCCAGCCGGGCGATGATCTTATTGATCTTGTCGCCGATCTCCTTGTCGCCCTTGAGCGCCACCAGGTCGGCAAAGCTCGCGCCCTTGGGCACGTCGATCAGCGAGCCCTGGTCGCTCGCCGCCTTGTCCGACACGTACTTCATGAAGAGCAGCGTCAGGACGTAGTCCTTGTACTGCGAGGCGTCCATGCCGCCGCGCAGCTCGTCGCACGACTGCCATAGGGAGGAGTAGAGCCGGGATTTCTTGAGCGCCATCGGTCAGGGTCATTTCCATGGAGATGTCATTTGGCGAGCCCCCCCGCACGACGAATCACGAGTGGAGCGGCTGGCGGCGAAGCGGACCAGCGTTGCGGAGCGCGTCCGCCCGAACGAAAAACCTGACGGCGAGGATTCACCGTTCATGCTGACCGAGCCTTCGACAGAGAGTTCGCGGCGAGAAGCAGCAGGAGCACGGCCATGAGAGCCGAGCCTGCGACTCGGCCCGTTCCAGATGCCGAAAAGACCCCGAAGAACAGAAGCTGCACCGCCTGGAAGGCAACCAGCAATCCCAGAGCACCCAGAAGCACGACCAGGAGATGCCAGAAGGTCTTCATGAGCAGAACCTCGCGAAGCTCGGGAGCATCCTCATCGCCGTCCAGCTCCCTTTCGTCACGTGGCAGAAGTGTGCGTTGCGTGCGGCAACGCGATCTGGCTGGGGCTGAGCGGCAGCGAATCGGAGCACGCAACCTCCTGCGCGTGCTGGGTTTGGCGGCATTCTACGACGCTCGCGCGGATGGCTGGCGAAGCGGGGCCGCGGCGTGGCGCGGCTGGCAGCGAGGCGCGCCGGTGCCTGAGTCGAGCCGGCAGCGGCGGGCCGCGGGGGCGGTGGCGCCCGAGCGGTTCCTCGCGGGCCTGCACCTGGGAGCCCGCCGGGCGGCGGGCCGAGGGCCCGGGCTGATAGTCTTGGTGGTCCCGGGCGGCCTGCTCCGCCCCGGTTCCCGACGAGGATCGACCATGGCCGGCATCTACAAGGCGTACGACGTTCGCGGCATCTACCCGACCGAGATCGACGAGGCGATCGCCCGGAAGATCGGGCTCGCCTTCCAGCACCTGCTCGACGACGAGGACCGCGCGCACGGCGGGACGAAGGTCGTCGTCTCGCGCGACATGCGCCCCTCGTCGCTCCCGCTCGCGGCGGCCCTCATCGAGGGCCTGACCGCGGCGGGGCTCGACGTGATCGACATCGGGCTCGCCACGACCCCGATGAACTACTTCGCGATCGGCCACCTCGGGGCGGCCGGCGGGATCCAGGTCACCGCCTCCCACAACCCGGCCGAGTACAACGGGATGAAGCTGAGCAAGCACGAGGCGCGGCCGGTCTCGGGCGACCACGGCATCCCGCTGCTCGAGCAGAAGGTGACGGCGGGAGATCTGCCGGTGGCGGCCCGGCCGGGCCGGGTGACGACCGCCGACGTCTTCGCCGCCTACCAGCGCCACGTCCTCTCCTTCCTCCGCCGCCCGGCCGGCGCCCGGCCGCTGAAGGTCGTCATCGACGCCGCCAACGGCATGGGGACGATCGACCGGCCGATCTTCGAGGCGATGGGGATCGAGGTCGTGCCGCTCTACTTCGAGCTCGACGGTACCTTCCCGAACCACGAGGCGAACCCGCTCGTGCTCGCCAACCTGCGCGACCTGATCGCCAAGGTGCGGGAGACCGGCGCCGACCTCGGCGTCTCCTGCGACGGCGACTACGACCGCTCGGCGTTCATCGACGAGACCGGCGAGCCGGTCGGCTCCGACCTCGTCACCGGCCTGATCGCCGGCGAGCTGCTCTCGCGCGAGCCGGGCAAGCACGTCCTCTACGACTTGCGCTCCTCGCGCGCGGTGGCCGAGTACATCCGCGAGCACGGCGGCATCCCGGTGCGCGAGCGGGTCGGCCACTCGTTCATGAAGGCGACGCTGCGCCGCCACGAGGGGCTCTTCGGCGGCGAGCTCGCCGGCCACTACTACTTCCGGGACAACTACTACGCCGACTGCGCGGTGCTGGCGGTCGTCGAGGTGCTCAACCTCCTCTGGCACTCCGGGCAGCGGCTCTCCGCGCTCGTCGCCCCGCTCCGGCGGTACGCCAAGACCCCGGAGACGAACTTCGTGGTGGCCGACAAGGAGGGGACGATCCGGAAGCTCGCGGCGCAGTACGCCGACGCCGAGATCGACTACCTCGACGGGATCACGATCCAGTACCCCGACTGGTGGTGCAACGTCCGCCCGTCGAACACCGAGCCGCTGCTGCGGCTCGTCTGCGAGGCGGCCACCCCCGAGCTGATGGCCGCCCGGCGCGACGAGCTCGTCGCCCTCATCGGCCCCCCGGTCGCCGGCGGCCACTGAGGCCGCACCGGGAAGGCAACCTTCCACCGTGCCGCTCCGTATACGCGGGTGGCGGCCGGAGGTGACCCCGGACCGGGGTGCCCCGGCGACCTGTCGAGAGGGGCCATGATCCAACTGCGCGGCATCCACAAGAGCTACTGGATGGGGACGAACCGCCTGCACGTGCTGCGGGGGATCGACCTCGACATCGCGCCGGGGGAGTTCGTCGCGATCATGGGCGCCTCGGGCTCGGGGAAGTCCACCCTGATGAACGTCCTCGGGCTGCTCGACAACTACGACGAGGGGGAGTACCGGTTCGACGGCGAGCTCTACCGGGACCTCTCCGAAACGCGCTCCGCGCGGATCCGGAGCGAGCGGATCGGCTTCGTATTCCAGTCGTTCCACCTCATTCCGTTCAAGACCGCGCTGAGCAACGTCGCCCTGCCGCTCTACTACCGGAAGGTGCCGCGCCGGGAGCGCCTCGGTCTCGCCGCGGAGTACCTCGCCCGGGTCGGCCTCGCCGACCGCGCCACCCACCTGCCCCGCGAGCTCTCCGGCGGCCAGCAGCAGCGGGTGGCGATCGCCCGGGCGCTGATCTCCCGCCCCCGGATCCTGCTGGCCGACGAGCCCACCGGCGCGCTCGACTCGCAGACCTCGCGCGAGATCATGGCGGTGCTCCAGGACGTGCAGAGCGAGGGCGTGGCGGTCGTGATCGTCACCCACGAACACGCCATCGCGAGCATGACCGACCGCGTCATCCACCTCGTCGACGGCGAGATCGCCTCCGACCGCCGCCAGCAGCGGCGGCCCGCCCTCGACGTGCCGGTCCCCGGGCTCGAGAGCACCCCGTCCCGAATCGCCGCCGCCTCATGATCGACTTCGATCTCTGGCAGGAGATCCTCGAGACCGCCAGCCGCAACAAGCTGCGCTCGGCCCTGACCGGGTTCTCGGTGGCGTGGGGGATCTTCATGCTCGTGGTGCTCCTCGGCTCGGGCACCGGCCTCCAGCAGGGGGTCGAGTACCAGTTCCGCGACGACGCCACGAACTCGATCTACGTGCGCGCCGGCCGCACCAGCCTGCCGTACCGGGGGATGCGCCCCGGGCGGTTCCTCGAGTTCACCAACCGCGACTTCGACGCGCTGCGCGAGCGCGTTCCGGGCATCGAGCACATGAGCGCCCGCGCCTTCATCCGGGGCACGACCCTCGTGCGCCGCGGCCGCGAGAGCGGCACCTTCAGCGTGCGGGCGGTCCATCCGGGGCACCGGTTCGTCGAGAAGACGCTGGTGCGCGAAGGGCGCTACCTCAACGATCTCGATCTCGCGGAGCATCGCAAGAGCGCCGTGATCGGCACGCTGGTCAAGGAGGCGCTCTTCGGCGCCGAGCCCGCGCTCGGGCGCGAGATCGAGATCAACGGCGTCGTCTTCCAGGTCGTCGGGGTCTTCGACGACGAGGGATCGGAGCAGGAGCGCGAGCTCGTCTACGTGCCGGTCACCACCGCGCAGCGCGCCTTCGGCGGCCGCGACCGGATGGCGCAGATCCTCTTCACCACCGGCGACGCCACCCTCGCCGAGAGCCAGGAGATGGAGGTCACCGTCAAGGAGCTGCTCGCCAACCGGCACCTCTTCGACCCGGCCGACCCGCGGGCGCTGTTCATCACCAACAACGTGGAGATCTACCAGCGCTTCGCCTCCCTGCTCGCGAGCATCCGGACCTTCATCTGGCTGGTGGGGATCGGCACCCTCGTCGCCGGGGTCGTCGGGGTCTCGAACATCATGATGATCGCGGTCAAGGAGCGCACCCGCGAGATCGGCATCCGCAAGGCGGTCGGGGCGACCCCGTTCTCCGTCGTCCGCCTGATCCTCGAAGAGACGGTGCTGATCACCGCGGTGGCCGGCTACGTCGGCCTCGTGCTGGGCGTCTTCACCCTCGAAGGGCTCTCGCGGGTGCTGCCCGAGGCGGAGTACTTCCGCAACCCGCAGGTGGATCTGCGGGGCGCGATCGCCGCCACCGTGCTGCTGATCGTCGCCGGCGCGATCGCCGGCTTCTTCCCCGCCCGCCGCGCCGCGGCCATCCGGCCGGTCGAGGCGCTGCGCTACGAGTGAGGCCGGCGTGATCCTCTTCGACCGCGACCACTGGCAGGAGATCCTCGAGGCGCTCGCCAAGAACAAGCTGCGCACGCTCCTGACGGCGTTCGGCGTCTTCTGGGGGATCTTCCTGCTCGTGGTCCTCCTCGGCGCCGGCAACGGGATCCAGAACGGCGTCCTGCGGCAGTTCGGCGGGGTCGCCACGAACTCCTTCTTCGTCTGGGGAGGGAGCACGAGCCGCCCCTGGGCCGGGCTCAAGGCCGGCCGCTGGGTGATGTTCGACAACGACGACACCGCGGCGATCCGCCGCGAGGTGCCGGAGGTCGGAATCCTCGCGCCCCGCGCCTCGCGCGGCATGCCGAACGTGGTGCGCGGCACGAAGCTCAACACCTTCCGGGTCCTGGGCGACGAGCCGGCGATCTTCGGGATCGAGTCGCTCCGGATCGTCCGCGGGCGCTTCCTCAACGAGCTCGATCTGGCCGAGGCCCGCAAGGTCGCGGTCATCGGCAGCCGGCCGCGCGAGGTGCTCTTCGAACCCGGCGAGGACCCGCTCGGCGAGGCGATCGAGATCGGCGGCGTCTCGTTCAAGGTCATCGGCGTCTTCGAATCGCGCCAGCTCGGCGGCTCGGCCGAGTGGCAGCAGCAGACGATCTACGTGCCCCTCTCCACCTACCAGCAGGCGTTCAACTACCGGGACCGGGTCGGCTACTACGCGGCGACCGCCGCCCCCGGCGTCTCCGCCGCCGCGGCGCAGGAGAAGGTCGCGGCGCTCCTGCGCAAGCGGCACCGCGTCGCCCCCGACGACCGCCGGGCGGTCGGCGGCTACGACATCGAGGAGGAGTTCCGGAAGGTCCAGGGCCTCTTCACCGGGATCCACGCGCTGATGTGGCTGGTCGGTCTCGGCACCCTCGCCGCCGGCGCGATCGGGGTGTCGAACATCATGCTCATCGTCGTGCGCGAGCGGACGCCGGAGATCGGGATCCGCCGCGCGGTGGGCGCCGTCCCCGTCTGGGTGATGGCGCAGATCGTCGTCGAGGCGGTGATCCTCACCGCCCTCGCCGGCCTGCTCGGGCTCGCCGCCGGCATCGGCGTGGTCGAGCTGGTCGCCGCGCTGCTGCCCGCTGCGGGCACCGGCGGCGGCCCGCAGATGTTCCAGAACCCCGGGGTCGAGCCGGGCGATGCCCTGCGCGCCCTCACCGTGCTCGTCGCCGCGGGCGCGCTCGCCGGCGTCGCCCCGGCCCAGCGTGCCATCGCCGTCCCCCCCGTCGTCGCCCTGCGCTCGGAGTGACCATGAAGAAGCTCTTCGCCATCCTGTTCGTCCTCGTCTTCCTCGGCGCCCTCGGGGGCTCCGGGTACCTCCTCTACCGCCGGGCCCACAAGCCGCCGGTGGTCTACCGCGTCGAGACCCCGGTGCGCACCACGATCCTGAAGAAGGCGGTCGCCACCGGCGCCGTCGTCCCCCGGCAGGAGGTCGCGATCAAGCCGCAGGTCTCCGGCATCCTCGACCAGCTCGAGGTCGAGCCCGGCACCCTCGTGAAAGCCGGCGATCTCGTGGCGCGGGTGCGCGTGGTGCCGAACATGGTCAGCCTCAACGCCGCCCAGAGCCGGGTGGAGCGCGCCAGGATCGCGCTCGACCAGGCCACCGCCGACCACACCCGCTACCAGGCGCTCTGGGCGGAGGGGACCGTCTCGCAGGCGCAGTACCAGCTGTTCGAGATCGCGCTGCGCAACGCGACCGAGGAGCTCGCCGCGGCCCGCGACAACCTCGACATCGTCGAGCGCGGCACCACCGGCCGTCTCGCCTCGGCCGCGAACACGCTGGTGCGCGCCACCGTCTCCGGGATGATCCTCGAGGTGCCGGTCGAGATCGGCCGCTCGGTGATCGAGGCGAACACCTTCAACGACGGCACCACGATCGCCACCGTCGCCGACATGGACGACATGATCTTCAAGGGGCGGGTCGACGAGTCCGAGGTCGGCAAGATCCGCCCCGGCATGCACCTGCTCGTGCGGATCGGCGCCATCGAGGCGGCGGTCTTCGACGCCACGCTCGAGCACATCGCCCCGAAGGGGGTCGAGGAGAGCGGGGCGATCCAGTTCGAGATCCGCGCCGCCGTCGCCCCCCGCCCCGACCTCTTCCTCCGCGCCAACTACAGCGCCAACGCCGACATCGTGCTCGACCGCCGCGACGACGTGCTGGCGATCGACGAGAGCCTCCTCCAGTTCGCCGACGGCGAGCCGTTCGTGGAGGTGGAGGTCGGCGAGCAGCGCTTCGAGCGCCGCCCGGTCCGGCTCGGTCTCTCCGACGGGATCCGGGTCGAGATCGTCTCCGGCCTCGACGAGGGGGCACGGATCAAGCAGCCGAACACCGACCTGACCGCGGTCAACGGCGCGGGCGGCGGCGGCCGGCGCGCCGGCTGACGCTCCCGCCGCGCCGCCCCCGTCCGGTGGCGGTATCATGCGCCCGGCCCCGCCGGGCGGGGCGGATACGACCGTGGACCAGATCCGGAACTTCTGCATCATCGCCCACATCGATCACGGCAAGTCGACGCTCGCCGACCGCCTGATCCAGCGCTGCGGGGGGGTCGAGGAGCGCGAGTTCCGCAACCAGATCCTCGACACGATGGAGCTGGAGCGCGAGCGCGGGATCACGATCAAGTCGAACACCATCAGCCTTCCCTACACCGCGCCCGACGGGCGCGAGTACGAGCTGAACCTGATCGACACCCCCGGGCACGTCGACTTCTCCCACGAGGTGCGCCGCTCGCTGATGGCCGCCGAGGGGGCGCTGCTCGTGGTCGACGCCTCGCAGGGGGTCGAGGCGCAGACCGTCGCCAACCTCTACCTCGCCGTCGAGTACGGCCTCGAGATCCTGCCGGTGATCAACAAGATCGACCTCCCCTCGGCCGATCCCGAGCGGGTGATGGAGGAGATCGACAGCGACCTCGGGCTCGACCCGTTCGCCGCCGTGCCGGTCTCGGCCAAGCTCGGCACCGGGATCGACGAGCTGCTCGCGGCGATCGTCGAACGGCTGCCGCCCCCCGGCGGCGACCCCGACGCCCCCCTCCAGGCGCTCCTCTTCGACGCCCAGTACGACCCGTACCGCGGCGCCGTGCTCCTCGTGCGGGTGATGGACGGGCGGCTGCGCCCCGGCATGACGGTGCGCCTCATGCACTCCGAGGCCGAGCACCGCGTCGAGGAGGTGGGGCGGCTGCGGCTGAAGCGGGTGCCGGCCGACGAGCTGGTGGCGGGCGAGGTCGGCTACCTGATCGCCGGCATCAAGAGCCTCGCCGGGCTCGCGATCGGCGACACCCTGACCGCCGCGGACCGCCCCGCGGCGGTGCCGGTGCCCGGCTACCGGGAGGCGAAGCCGGTGGTCTTCTCCTCGATCTTCCCGATGGCCACCGACGACTACGAGGAGCTGACCAAGGCGCTCGAGAAGCTCAAGCTCAACGACGCGGCGCTCATCTACGAGAAGGACTCCTCCGCCGCTCTCGGCTTCGGCTTCCGCTGCGGCTTCCTCGGCCTCCTCCATCTCGACGTCGTGCAGGAGCGGCTCGAGCGGGAGTACGGCCTCTCGCTGATCCTCACCGCCCCGTCCGTCCGCTACCGGGTGGCGCTCGAGGACGGCCGCGAGATCGAGGTCGACAACCCGAGCTACTACCCCGACCCCGCCGCGATCCGGGAGGTCCACGAGCCGTACATCCGCGCCTCGCTCTGGATGCCCGAGCGGTACCTCGGCCCGGTGATGGAGCTCTGCCGCGAGCGGCGCGGCACCCAGCCGACCTTCCAGTACGTCGCCGCCGGCCGGATCGAGATGACGAGCGAGCTGCCGCTCGCCGAGGTGCTCTTCGACTTCTACGACCGCCTCAAGTCGCTCACCCAGGGGTACGGCTCGTTCGACTACGAGCTGATCGACTACCGCCCCGCCGACCTCGTGAAGGTGGACATCCTCGTCAACGGCGAGAAGGTCGACGCCCTCTCCCAGCTCGTCCACCGGGAGTTCGCGCGTCCGCGGGCGCTGCGCTACTGCGAGCGGCTGGCCAAGACGATCCCCCGCCAGCAGTTCAAGATCGCGGTGCAGGGGGCGATCGGCGGCCAGATCATCGCCCGCACCACGATCGCTCCCTTCCGCAAGGACGTGACCGCCAAGTGCTACGGCGGCGACATCTCCCGGAAGCGGAAGCTGCTCGAGAAGCAGCGCGAGGGGAAGAAGCGGATGAAGATCGTCGGGGCGGTGGAGATCCCGCAGGAGGCGTTCGTGGCGGTGCTGCGCGCCGACGAGGAGGAGGCGTAGCGATCGCCGCTCCCGGGCTCTACCTCCACCTCCCCTACTGCGCCCGGATCTGCCCCTACTGCGACTTCGCGGTCCTGCCCGGCCGGCCGGAACAGCTCGCCGCCCACGTCGACCTCCTCCTCGCCGAGATGCGCCTCGCGCGCGACGAGGGGAGCTTCGCGGACGCCGCCTTCGACACCGTCTACCTCGGCGGCGGCACCCCCTCCCTCGCGCCGCCGGAAGAGCTCGGCCGGCTCCTCGCCGGCGCCCGCACCCTCCTCGGCGCCCGCCCCGACGCCTGGATCACCCTGGAGGCGAACCCCGAGCAGGTGACGACAGCGGCCTGCGCCGCCTGGCGCGACCTCGGTATCGCCGCCGTCTCGCTGGGGGTCCAGTCCTTCGACGAGGACGACCTCGCTTTTCTGGGCAGGGGACACTCCCCGGAGCAGGGTGCCGACGCCGCCCGCACCGCGCTGGCCGCCGGCTTCCCGTGGGTCTCGCTCGACCTGATCTACGGCCTCCCCGGCCAGAGCGAGGAAGCGTGGCAGCGGAACCTCGAGACCGCCGCCGCGCTCGGCCCTCACCACCTCTCCTGCTACCAGCTCACGATCCACGACGGCACCCCGTTCGGCTTCCGCGCAGCGCGCGGCGAGCTCGCCGAAATGCCCGAACCGGCCCAGGCCCGCCTTTTCTCCCTTACCCGGAAATCCTTGTCTCGTCTCGGCTTCCCCGCCTACGAGGTCTCCAACTTCGCCCGCGCTCCCGAGCTCCGCTCCCGGCACAACCGGAAGTACTGGGACCACACGCCGTATCTCGGGATCGGCCTGGGGGCGCACTCGTTCGCCTGGGACGCGCGGGGCGCCCGGCGCTGGTGGAACGAGCGGAAGATCCGCCCCTGGACGGCGAAGGTGGCAGCCGCGCAACGTCCGTTGGCCGGGGAGGAGACGCTCGACATCGCCGCACTTCGCCTGGAGGCGCTGCTCCTCGGCCTGCGCACCGCTGAGGGGATCGACCTCGACCGCTTCCGCGAGCGCTACGGCCTCGACCTCGCCGCCGCCAACGAGGCGCTCCTCGCCCGACTGACGGCGGAGGACCTGGCGGAGCGCGCCGGGAGCCGGCTGCGGCTCACCCCGCGGGGCCTGGCGGTGGCCGACGGCCTCGCCGCCCGTTTCACCGTCGCCTGAAAACCGCCGCGGCCACGTAGAATGCCCACGCGGCCCGGCGCCGGGCGGGCCGCTGGAATCATCTCCCCCCCGGCCCTGTTCTCCTGGCAGATGCGGAGGTCGCCAACCCCATGATGTTCGATCCGATCTACTTCGTCTTCCTCGCCCCCGCCCTGCTCCTCTCGCTCTGGGCGAGCTTTCGCACCAAGAGCGCCTTCAACAAGTACTCGCAGGTGCGTACCGCGACCGGTCTGACCGGGGCGGAAGCGGCCGCGCGGATGCTCGCGGGCGCCGGCATCGCCGACGTGAAGATCGTCGCCCACCGGGGGCTGCTCACCGACCATTACAACCCGATGACGAAGACGCTGGCGCTCTCCGAGCAGGTCTACGGCGTGCCGTCGATCGCCGCCGTCGGCGTCGCCTGCCACGAGGCCGGCCATGCCATCCAGCACGCGACGAAGTACGCGCCGCTCGCGCTCCGCTCGCTGCTCGTGCCGACCGCCAACATCGGCTCGTCGCTCGGCTACCTGGTGATGGCGTTCGGCCTCGTGCTGGCCTCGACGAAGATGGTGATCTTCGGCGCCCTCCTCTTCTCGGCGGTGCTCCTCTTCCAGTTCGTCACCCTGCCGGTGGAGTTCGACGCCTCGGCGCGGGCCAAGAAGCTCGCGGTGGCCAACGGCCTCGTGCTGCCGCAGGAGCGCGAGGGGATCGACCGGGTGCTCAACGCCGCGGCGCTCACCTACGTCGCCGCCGCGGTCTCGACCCTGCTCACCCTCCTCTACTTCCTCTTCCGGGCCGGCCTGCTCGGCGGCCGCCGCGACTGACCGGGGCCGTGCCCGCCGGATAGGCTGCTCCCCGCGGGGCATCCGGTGTCGATCTGCGTCCAGGGCCTCACCAAGCGGTACGACCGGCAGCCGGTCGTCGCCGATTTCTCGCTCACCGTGCCGGCGGGCGAGCTCTGCGTGCTGCTCGGCCCCTCGGGCAGCGGCAAGAGCACGGTGCTGCGGATCATCGCCGGGCTCCTCGCCCCCGACGCGGGGCGGGTCTCGCTCCACGGGCGGGACGTCACGGGGCTCCCCCCGCAGGCGCGCGGCGCCGGCTTCGTCTTCCAGAGCTACGCCCTCTTCCGCAGCATGACGGTGGCGGAGAACGTCGGCTTCGCGCTCGCCGTGCGCGGCGTGCCGCGCGCCGAGCGGCGCCACCGGGTCGACGAGCTGCTCGAGCTCGTCGGCCTCGGCGGGCTCGGCCGGCGGCTGCCGCGCCAGCTCTCCGGCGGCCAGCAGCAGCGGGTGGCGCTCGCCCGGGCGCTCGCGCACCGGCCCGAGGTCCTCCTGCTCGACGAGCCGTTCGGCGCCCTCGACGCCCGCATCCGCGCCGAGCTGCGCCGCAGCCTCCGGGAGATCCAGCGGGAGCTCGGCATCGCCACGCTCTTCGTGACCCACGACCAGGAAGAGGCGTTTGCCCTCGCCGACCGGATCGCGGTCATGGCGCTCGGCCGCCTCGTGGAGACCGGTACCCCGCGGGAGCTCTACCTGCGCCCGCAGACCGAATTCGTCGCCACCTTCCTCGGCGCCGCCAACCTCCTGGTCGGCGAGGCCACGGCGCGGGGGGTGCGGATCGGGCCGGTCGACTTCCCGCTCGGAGGCGACGCCGGGGGCGAGGGCGCGCAGCGCCGGGTCCAGGTCCTCTTCCGCCCGGAGGACGTGGCGCTCGTGGCCCCCGGCGCGCCGAGCCCGGCGCCGCTGCTCGGCACCGGCACGGTGGAGAGCTGCGCCTTCGCCGGGGCGCTCGAACAGCTGCGGCTCCGCCTGCCGCCGTTCGTCGGGGTGCGGGCGATCGCGCCGCCGGTGCCGTTCGGCGCCGGCAGCTTCGCGATCGTCGCGAGCCGCCCTCCCCACGAGGCGCACGCCCTGCCGCTCGCCCCCGGCGACGAGGTCGGCGTCGCGGTGCGCCGCCTCCACGCCCTCGCCCACCCGGGGCTCCAGTTCCTGCTCCTCGCCGAGCCCTCCCCCGAGGGGCTCGCGGCGGTGGGCTGGGCCGGCGAGCTCACCCGGCGCACCCACGCCCGGCTCGCGGTGCTCCTCGCGGGGCTCCCGGAGGAGACCGCCCGGCAGCGGCTCGGGAGCGGCCTCCCGGCGGTGACCTTCCACCCCGTCCGGGGAGTCGTGGAGGCGGCGGTCGCCGAGCTCGCCCGGCTCACCGCCCCCGACCTCCTGCTCGCCGGCGCTCCGCCGGGGCGCGGTGCGACGCTCGGCGCGAGCCTGCTGGCGACCGGGGCGCACCATCTCCTGCTCGTCCGTGCCGAGGGGCCGCTGCCGGAGCGCGCCCTCGTCTGCGCCGCGGTCGGCGAGCCGGGCAAGGAGGACGTGGCGTTCACCGGCCGCCTCCTGCGCCACCTCGGCACCCACGTCACCGTCCTCACGGTCCTCCCGGCGGCGAGCCCCGCCGCCCCCCGCACCCAGGCCGAGCGCTTCCTCACGGCGAGCGCCCGCACGCTCGAACCGCTCGGCGTGCCCGCCGCGACCCGCCTCGGGGAAGGGGACCCGGAGGCGGAGATCCTCGCGGTACTCGCCGGCGGCGCCGAGCTCCTGGTGCTCGGCGTGCCGCTGCCGAAGGCGGACGGCGCGCTCTCTCTCGACGGCATCGCCGGCCGTCTCGTCGAGCGCACCGGCGACCTGCCGCTCCTCGTGATCCGCAGCTTCCCGGAGATGACGACATGATCCGCAGCCGCCCCCTCCCGCTCCTCGCCGCGACCCTCGTCGCCGCCCTGTTCGCCGCGCCCGCCGCCGGGCAGCCGCTGCGTCTCCTCAACGCCTCCTACGATCCGACCCGCGAGCTCTACCAGGAGCTCAACGCCGCCTTCGCCCGGGAGTGGACGGCGAAGACCGGGCAGACGATCGAGCTCCAGCAGTCCCACGGCGGCTCCGGCAAGCAGGCGCGCGCGGTGATCGACGGCCTGGAAGCCGACGTGGTGACCCTCGCGCTCGCCTGGGACATCGACGCGATCGCCGCCACGGGCCTCCTGCCGAAGAGCTGGCAGGAGCGGCTGCCGCACCGCAGCTGCCCGTACACCTCGACCGTCGTCTTCCTCGTCCGCAAGGGGAACCCGAAGGGGATCCGCGACTGGGACGACCTCGCCCGCCCCGGCGTCGCCGTGATCACCCCGAACCCGAAGACCTCGGGCGGGGCACGCTGGAACGTGCTCGCGGCGTGGGGCTGGGCGGTGCGCAGGCACGGCAGCGAGGAGCGGGCCCGCGCGCTCCTGCGGGGGATCTTCCAGAACGTCCCGGTGCTCGACACCGGCGCCCGCGGCGCGACGATCACCTTCGTCGAGCGGGGGATCGGCGACGTCCTCCTCGCCTGGGAGAACGAGGCGTGGCTCGCGCTGCGGGAGCTCGGCCCCGACCGGTTCGAGATCGTCCTGCCGTCGGTCTCGATCCTCGCCGAGCCGCCGGTCGCGCTCGTCGACCGGGTCGCCGACCGCCGCCGGACCCGCGCCGCCGCCGAGGCGTACCTCGAGTTCCTCTACAGCCCGGCGGCGCAGGAGATCGCCGCCCGCCACCACTACCGGCCGACCTCGCCGGAGGTGATGGCGAAGCACGCGACGGACTTCCCGCCGCTCGAGCTCGTCACGATCGACGAGCAGTTCGGCGGCTGGGCACGGGCGCACGAACGCTTCTTCGCCGCCGGCGGGGAGCTCGACCGCGCCATGGCGCGGCGCTGAACGGCGATGCGGGGCGCGCGGCGGGGACCGCTCCCGGGCTTCGGGCTCGCGCTCGGCTTCACCCTGAGCTACCTCGGGGCGCTCGTCCTGCTGCCGTTCGCGGCGCTCCTGCTGCGGGCGCTCCAGCTCACCCCGGCCCGCTTCTGGGAGCTCGTCTCCACCCCGCGGACGCTCGCCGCCTTCCGGCTCTCCTTCGGCGCCGCGCTCACGGCGGCGGCGGTCAACCTCCTCTGCGGTCTGCTCGTCGCCTGGGTGCTCGAACGGTACCGCTTCCCCGGCCGGCGGCTGCTTGACGCGCTCGTCGACCTTCCGTTCGCGCTGCCGACCGCGGTCGCCGGCATCGCCCTCACCGCGCTCTGGGACGAGCGGGGGTGGCTCGGCGCGCTCGTCGCCCCGCTCGGGATCCGGGTCGCCAACACCCCGCTCGGGGTGCTCGTGGCGCTCGTCTTCATCGGGCTGCCGTTCGTGGTGCGCACCGTCCAGCCGGTGCTCCGCGGCCTCGAACCGGCGCTCGAGGAGGCCGCCGCCAGCCTCGGGGCGTCGCGCCGGCAGGCGTTCGCCCGGGTGCTCCTCCCCGAGCTGCGGCCGGCGGCCCTCACCGGCTTCGTCCTCGCGCTCGCCCGCGGCCTCGGCGAGTACGGCTCGGTGATCTTCATCGCCGGGAACCTGCCGGAGCGGACCGAGATCGCCCCGCTCCTGATCATGATCCGGCTCGAGGAGTACGACCTCGCCGGGGCCACGGCGATCGCCGCGACCTTCCTCGCCGCCTCCCTCCTCCTCCTCTTCGCCGTGAACCTCCTCTCCTGGCGGCAGCGCCGGCGGGTGGGGGCGGCATGAGCGAGCGCGACCGCGCCCCGGCCGCGCCGCGCTGGCGCGACCCCCGCGCCGAGCCGCCCGCGGTGCGCCGGGCGCTCATCGTGGCGGCCGTCGCCTTCCTCGCCCTCTTTCTTCTGCTCCCGCTCCTCGTCGTCTTCGTCCGCGCCCTCGAGAAGGGAACCGCCGCCTACCTCGCCGCGATCGCCGAGCCGTACGCCCGCGCGGCGGCGCTCCTGACGCTCCGGACCGCGGCGCTCGTCGTGCCCGCCAACCTCCTCTTCGGCCTCGCCGCCGCCTGGGCGGTGACCCGCTTCGAGTTCCGCGGCAAGAACCTGCTCGTCACCCTCGTCGACGCCCCGTTCACCGTCTCGCCGGTGGTCGCGGGCCTCCTCTTCGTCCTCCTCTTCGGGGCGCAGGGCCTCTTCGGCCCCTGGCTGCTCGCCCGCGGGGTGAAGATCCTCTTCTCCTGGCCGGCGATCGCGCTCGTGACCGCCTTCGTCACCATGCCGCTCGTGGCCCGCCAGCTCATCCCGCTCATGCAGGCGCAGGGCAGCGACGAGGAGCAGGCCGCCCTCACCCTCGGCGCCTCCCCCTGGCGGATGTTCTTCCGGGTCGCGCTCCCCAAGGTCCGCTGGGGGCTCCTCTACGGGGTGCTGCTCTGCAACGCGCGGGCGATGGGGGAGTTCGGCGCCGTCTCGGTGGTCTCCGGCCACATCCGCGGCAGCACGAACACCCTCCCGCTCCACGTCGAGATCCTCTACGACGAGTATCAGTTCCAGGCCGCCTTCGCGGTGGCGACGCTCCTCGCGCTGCTCGGCCTCCTCACCCTCGCCGCCCAGGCGCTCCTCGACTGGCGGCTCCGGCGCCGCGGCGGGGCGTGAAGCGCCGCCTTCAGGCGCCGGGATCGATCCGCCGTTCGGCCGGGTCGGCCGCCGGCCGGTAGAGGATCGCGACGTGACCGACGAGACCGGCGAGCGCGCAGCCGAGCCGTTCTTCGATCGCCGCCGCCTGCGCCTGGCGCTCCTCCCTCTCTCCGGTGAGCCGCACCTTGATCAGCTCGTGGCTGGCGAGCTCCTGGTCGATCGCCGCGAGCAGCGCCTCTCCGAGCCCGCCCCGGCCGACCTGGACGACCGGGTGCAGGGGGTGAGCGAGTCCGCGCAGGCGCTTGCGCTGACTGCTGCGGAGCTGGAGGGGGGCGGAAGTGGACATCGGGGAGCTCCTCGGCGGGATAAACCAGAGAAAAGCATTGTATAGTCCACGGTCTCAACTCACCACTCTTCGGGAGAACCGACATGCGATCGCTGTACCGCCGCCTTTCCCTGCTTCTTCTCGCCGGCGCCCTCGTCGCCGGTGGCGCCGCCGCCGACCAGGTGATCACCATGCAGAGCCATGCCGACGCGGTGACGGTGATGGGGCAGAAGAGCCCCGCCAAGGACTACACGCAGACCTACTGGTTCGGCAACGACCGGATGCGCGTCGACGACGACGAGAACTCGACGATCATGCGCCTCGACCAGAAGAAGCTCTACCTCCTCGACCACGCCCAGAAGACCTTCTCGGCGATCGACCTGCCGGTCGACTTCAAGAAGCTGGTCGATCCGGAGATGGCGGGGATGATGGAGCAGATGATGCAGATGATGGCGCCGTCGGTCACCGTCACCGCCACCGGCCAGAGCGGGAGCTTCGCCGGCTACGCCTGTGACTACTACGACGTCGCGGTCAAGGTCGCGATGATGCAGATCAACACGACCGGCTGCTACTCCGACAAGATCCTGACGCACACCGCCCGCTACCAGGCGCTCGCCGAGGCCCAGGCCGAGCTCGTCCCGAACGCCAGCTGGATGAAGGACCTCGCCCAGAAGATCAAGGGCTTCCCGGTGCGCACCGAGACCACGACGGCGATGGGCAAGAAGTCGTTCAAGAACTGGCAGGAGCTGAAGTCGGTCGAGGAACGGACGGCGCCGGAAGGCCTCTACGCGCCGCCCGCGGGTTACCGGGAGGTCAAGTTCGACCCGATGGCGCAGGGCCGCTGAGGCGACGACCGCGCGACCTCGCCACCGCCGCTCCGGAGTTGGAGGGATGACGATGACGACCTTTCCCGCATGCCGCGGCTTCGCCACCGGGACACCGGGCGGCGTGGAGTGCAGGCTGGTGGAGATGGAGACCGATGCCCTCTCCCCGGGTGAGGTGGTGATCGCCGGCGAGTGGTCCGGGATCAACTTCAAGGATGCGCTCGCGGTCACCGGCCGCGGGCGCATCTTCCGCACCCTCCCGTGCAACGCGGGGATCGACGTCGCCGGCCGGGTCGCGGCGTCGTCCGATCCCCGCTTCGCCCCCGGCGACGCGGTGCTCGTCAACGGCACCGGCCTCGGGGAGCTCCACGACGGCGGCTTCGCGGGCCGGGTCCGCGTCCCGGCCGACTGGGTGGTGCCGCTGCCCGCCGGCCTCACGACGCGGGAGGCGATGATCCTCGGCACCGCCGGCTTCACCGCCGCGCAGGCGCTCGACCGGATGGAACGGCTCGGCCAGGTACCCGAGCTCGGGCCGATCGTCGTCACCGGCGCCTCGGGCGGCGTCGGCTCGCTCGCGATCCCGCTCTTCGCCGCCCGCGGCTACCGGGTGATCGCGGTCTCCGGCCGCCCGGAACACCACCCGTGGCTGCTCGGGCTCGGCGCCGACGCGGTGGTCACCCCGGCCGACCTCGCCCTGGGCAGCCGGCCGCTCGAGAGCGCCCGCTTCGGCGGCGCCGTCGACAACGTGGGCGGCGAGCTGCTCGCCGGGCTGACCCGGCACGTCGACCTCTTCGGAACGATCGCGGTGGTCGGCAACGCCGCGAGCCCGGAGCTGGCGACCACGGTCTTCCCGCTCATCCTGCGCGGCGTGAGCCTCGTGGGGGTCAGCTCGACGAACTGCCCGCAGCCGCTGCGCCGGGAGCTCTGGCGCCGCCTCGGCGCGGAGTGGCGGCCGCCGGCGCTCGCCGAGATCGTCACCGCCGAGGTACCGCTCGCCGGGGTGATCGCCGCCTGCCACGACCAGCTCGCCCGGCGCCATCACGGCCGGGTGCTGGTGCGGCTCTCCGAAGCCTGAGTCGCCGTCATGGCCCCGCCGCGCGGCGGGGCCGTCATCTGCGGACTCTCCTTCCCGATTCGCAGCGGCTCTGCAGCCCGCGGTCGACGACCCGCTTCGCCAGCTTGCCGACCCGCCGGAGGAACCTGCTGTCGGTCGCCGACCGGTTCGTCCCGCTGACCACGCGGTGATCGAGGCCGGTACGGTAACATTTCGTCTCGGGGCGGGCCGCAGCGGGCTCGCCTCTGCCGTCCCGCAGGAGACCGAGATCATGGCCGTGAAGACCCTCTACATCAGCGAGTCCGACCGCAAGCGGCTCCAGTCTCTCCTCGAACAGGTCGGGCCGGAGGACCTCGGCAGCCGCCGGGATCTCGACGTCGAGCTGCGGCTCGGCCGGATCGTCACCCCCGCCGAGATGCCGCCCGACATCGTGACGATGAACTCCCGGATCCGCCTCACCGACCTCGATTCGGCCGAGGAGCTCGTCTATACGCTGGTCTATCCCGCCGAGGCCGATTACGCGGCCGGGAAGATCTCGGTGCTGGCGCCGGTGGGCACCGCTCTCCTCGGCGAGCGGGTGGGCAACGAGATCGTCTGGGACGTGCCCGGCGGCACCCGCCGCCTGCGGATCGAGGAGCTCCTCTACCAGCCCGAGTCGTCAGGCGATCTGGACCGGTAGACGCGGCGCTCGGGTACCGGTCCGAGGATCCGGACACGGCGACCCCGGCGCCGCGCAGGGTGCCGTTTTCAGCCCCATGCGAGCCGGGTAGCTGAGACCTCGCTCGCCCCAGCCGCCTCGCGTCTGCCTCCCCCTCAGGTCAGCTCCCGGCACTCCGTCCACAGCTTCCAGAGCTTGTAGGCGGCGGGGTAGAGGAGGAGCTCGGCGAGGAAGGAGGTGACGAGCCCGCCGATCATCGGCGCCGCGACCCGCTTCATCACGTCGGCTCCGGCCGAGGTGGCGAAGAGGATCGGCAGCAGCCCGAAGAACGCCGTGGCGACCGTCATCATCTTCGGCCGCGCCCGCTTCACCGCCCCGTGGAGGAGCGCTTCGTCCACCGCCGCCCGGCTCGTGAGCAGCCCCCGCTCCCGGTACTCCTTCCAGGAGAGGTCGAGGAAGAGGAGCATGAAGATCGCCATCTCGGCGTCGAGGCCGAGCAGCGCGATCATCCCCACCCAGGCGGCGATCGAGACGTGGTAGCCGAGCAGGTGGAAGAGCCAGATCGCGCCGATCGCCGAGAACGGCACCGTGGCCATGATCAGCCCCGCCTTGAACGGCGAGCCGGAGTTCACGTAGAGGAGGACGAAGATGAGCGCGAGGGTGATCGGCACGATCACCCGCAGCCGTGAGCGCACCCGGAGCATGTTCTCGTACTGGCCGCTCCAGACGAGGCTCGTGCCGGCGGGCAGCGTGAGCCGCTCTCCCACCGCGCGCTTCGCCGCCGCGACGTAGCCGCCGATGTCCCGGCCGGCGACGTCGACGAAGACGTAGCCGGCGAGGAAGCCGTTCTCGTTGCGGACCATCGCCGGGCCGTGGACGAGCCGGATCTCGGCGAGCTGGGCGAGCGGAACCTGCGCCCCGCCCGGCACCGGCACCAGCACCCGCGCGAGCCGGTCGGGGTCCTCCCGCAGCTCGCGCGGGTAGCGGACGGTGACCGGATACCGCTCCCGCCCCGCGACCACCGTCGTCACCCGCTCGCCGCCCACCGCCGCCCCGATCACCCGCTGCAGCTCCCCCACGGTGAGGCCGTGGCGCGCCAGCCGGTCGCGGCGCGGCTCGATGTCGAGGAACGCCCCGCCGGCAACCCGCTCGGCGAAGACGCTGCGGGTGCCGGGCACCGCCTGGAGGATCGGCTCGAGCTCCTCGCCGAGGCGCTCGATCTCGTCGAGGTCGCGGCCGAGGATCTTGATCCCCACCGGCGTGCGCACGCCGGTGGAGAGCATGTCGATCCGCGCCTTGATCGGCATCGTCCAGGCGTTCGTCACCCCCGGGATCCGGAGCGCCCGATCCATCTCGCCGATCAGCTCGTCGTAGCCGATCCGGTCGGGCCAGAACGGGCGGAGCAGGCCCTTCAGGAGCTCCGGCGCCCACCCCGAGTACCAGGTCTCCCGGCTCCGCCACTCCCGCTCGGGACGCAGCACCACCGTGGTCTCCATCATCGAGAACGGCGCCGGGTCGGTCGAAGTCTCGGCCCGCCCCGCCTTCCCGTGGACCGTCTCGACCTCGGGGAAGCTCGCGAGCACCCGGTCCTGCGCCTGCAGGAGCGTTTCGGCCTCCGTGACCGAGAGCCCGGGCAACGTCGTCGGCATGTAGAGGATCGACCCCTCGCCGAGCGGCGGCATGAACTCCTGCCCGAGGCGCGTGTAGACCGGCAGCGAGAGCGCGAGCAGGATGAACGCCCCGCCCAGCACGCTCTTCGGATGGCGGAGCACGAAGCGGCAGGCCGGCTCGTAGAGCCGGTGGACGGCGCGCGAGACCGGGTGCGCCTCCTCGGCGTGGTAGGTGCCGACGAACACCGCGCTCGCCAGCCGCGCGAGCCAGCGCGGCCGGAAGGTGTACGGGTCGACGTGGGCGAAGAGCATCCGCACCGCCGGGTCGAGGGTGATCGCGAGGATCGCGGCGAGGAGCATCGTCAGGTTCTTCGACCAGGCGAGCGGCCCGAAGAGGCGCCCCTCCTGGTCGACGAGCGCGAAGATCGGCAGGAAGGCGACCGCGATCACGAGGAGAGAGAAGAAGACCGAGGGGCCGACCTCCTTGAGCGCGGCGAGGCGCACCGCGTGGAAATCCCCCTGCCGCCCCCCCTCCTTCCAGAGATGGATCCGGTTGTAGGCGTTCTCCACCTCGACGATCGCGCCGTCGACCAGCACCCCGATCGAGATCGCGATGCCGGAGAGCGACATGATGTTGACCGTGATCCCGAAGAGGTAGAGCGGGATGAAGGCGAGGAGGACCGAGACCGGGATCGTCAGGATCGGCACCAGCGCCGAAGGGACGTGCCAGAGGAAGAGGAGGATCACGATCGAGACGACGAGCATCGCCAGCTTCAGCTCGTGGGTGAGCGTCCCGATGGCGCGGGAGATCAGCACCGAGCGGTCGTAGGTCGAGACGACCTCGACCCCGGCAGGGAGCGAGGGCGCGAGCTCCGCGAGCTTCGTCTTCACCCGCGCGATCACGTTCTGGGCGTTCTCGCCGTGGCGCATGACCACGATCCCGCCGACCGCGTCCCCCTCGCCGTTGAAGTCCGCCACCCCGCGCCGCAGCTCGGGGCCGAGCTCCACCCGCGCGACGTCGCGGAGGAGCACCGGCACCCCGCCGGGCGCCACCTTGAGGACGATCTGCTCGAAGTCGGCCAGCGTCCGGGCGTAGCCGCGCACCCGCACCATCTGCTCGACGCCGCTCCATTCGAGCAGCCGCCCGCCCGCCTCGTCGTTGGCGTCGCCGAGCGCCCGCACCAGGTCGAGGATCGGGATCGCGTGCGCCGCGAGGCGGTTCGGATCGACGGTGATCTGGTACTCGCGGCCGTAGCCGCCGAGCGAGGCGACCTCGGAGACCCCGGGCACGCTCTGGAGCGCGTAGCGCAGCGTCCAGTCCTGATAGGCACGCAGCTCGTCGAGCGTGTACCGGCCCGCGCGGTCGCGCAGCACGTACTGGTAGACCCAGCCGACCCCGCTCGCGTCGGGGCCGAGCTCGGTGCGCACCCCCGGCGGCAGCTGCGCCTGGATCTTCGAGAGGTACTCGAGCACCCGCGAGCGCGCCCAGTAGAGATCGGTCCCATCCTCGAAGATCACGTAGACGTAGGAGAAGCCGAAGTCGGAGAGCCCGCGCACCGCCTTGACCCGCGGCATCCCGAGCAGCGCGCTCACGATCGGGTAGGTGACCTGGTTCTCCAGCAGGTCGGGCGAGCGATCCCAGCGGGAGTAGACGATCACCTGCGTGTCGGAGAGGTCGGGCAGCGCATCGAGCCGGATCACGCCGAGGGCGGCGACGGCGCCGGCGAGCGCCGCCGCGGTCGCGAGCAGCACGAGCAGCCGGTTGCGCGCCGAGAACTCGATGATCCGGCCGATCACGGCTGGCCTCCGTGGCCCGCATGCGGCGCGGGCGCCGCCGGGCCGCCGAGCGCGGCGAGCGCGGCCCGCAGGCGCGACTCGGCGTCGAGGAGGAAGTTGGCCCCCGTGGCCACCCGCTCCCCCGGCGCCACCCCGCCGGGCGCGAGCCGGGCGCGCCCCTCACCGCGCCAGAGCACCCGCACCGCGCGCGGCTCGAAGCGCCCGCCACCGGCGGCGACGAAGACCACCTCCCGCGCGCCGGAGTCGATCACCGCCGAGTCGTCGACCACGATGCCCGTGCCGAGATCGATCGGCAGTTCGACGTCGACGAACATCCCCGGCTTGAGGCGGAGCTCCGGGTTCGCGAGGTCGAAGCGTGCCCGCACGGTGCGCGACTCGGGATCGAGCTCGGGGTAGACGTAGGCGACCGGGGCGGAGAAGGCCGTCTCCGGGTCGTACGGCAGCCGGAGCTCGGCCCGGGCCCCGGGGCGCACGAAACGCGCCTCCGACTCGTAGAAGTCCGCCTCCACCCAGACCCGCGAGAGGTCGGCCAGGGTGAAGAGGGGCATCCCCGGCTCGATCCGCGCCCCGGCCACGACCTCCCGGGAGATCACGTGGCCGGAGGCAGGCGCGAGCAGCTCGACGGTCCGCCGGGCGCGGCCGCTCGCGTCGAGCGCGGCGAGGAACGACTCCGGGACGTCGAAGAGCGCGAGGCGCCGCCGGGCGGCGCTAACCAGCTCCTCGGCGCCGCGGCGGACCTCGGGGACCGAGGAGGCGAGCAGCCGCTCGGCATGCTGCCGGGCGAGGAGGTACTCCTCCTGCGTGGCGAGCAGCTCGGGCGAGTAGAGCGCGAGCATCGGCTCCCCGCGCCGCACCGGCTGCCCCTCGAAGCTCACGGCGAGCGACTCGACCCAGCCGGCGACCTTCGCCTGCACCCGGTGGAGGCGGCGCTCGTCGATCGTCACCCGGCCCACCGTGCGCACGGTGCGGGTGAGCCGCTCCTCACGGACCTCGGCGGTGCGCACCCCGGCGAGCCGCAGCCCCTCTCCGGAGAGCGTCACCGCGGCGTGCGCCGGCAGCTCGCCCGGCCGCAAATCGCCTGGCACTTCGCCGTGCGCCTCGTGCGGAGGCAACTCGGCTGGCACCTCGTCCTGGCGCGGCACGAGGTCCATCCGGCAGAGCGGACAGCGGCCGGGGGCGTCGGAGACGACCTCCGGGTGCATCGGGCAGGTCCAGGGCGTGGCGGGGAGGGTCGCACCCGGAGCGGGGACGAGCGCCATGTTGCACTTCGCGCAGATCCCCGGTCCGGGGGCGGCGACCGACGGGTGCATCGGGCAGGCGTAGACGGTGCCGCCAGGAACCTCGGCCGCCTCTCTGTGTAGATGGCCGGCGTCGTGGACGGCCGGCGCCGTCTCTCCCTCCACCGGACGCAGCACGAGGTCCATGTTGCAGATCGGACAGGTCCCCGGGCGGTCGGAGACGTAGGTCGGGTGCATCGGACAGTAGTAGGTGCCAGCCGCCTTGCCGCCGCCGCAGGCGGTGGCGAGCAGCACGAGGGCGGCGAGCAGGACGAGGAGGGAAAGGGGAACACTCTGCGATCTCATGGCCGGTCTCCTGCTCCGGTTGCCGGGAGGGTCGGTTCGTCGAGGAGCGCCGCGAGGGCGGCGCGGAGGGTGAGCCGCTCGGCCACGAGGCCGGCGCGGCGGACCCGGAGGTCGAGCCAGCGGCGGGCGCTCTCGACGACCGGGGAGAAGTCGCCACGGGTGGCGAGGTAGGAGGCGCGGGCGGCGTCGAACGCCGCCGCGCTCTGCGGCAGGAGCGCCTCGTCGAAGAGCCGGAGCTGCGCCGCCGTCCGCTCCCAGGCGGCGAGCAGCCGCTCGGCCTCGGCGCGGGCGGTGAGCGCCGCCGCCCGGTGCGCCTCGCCGGCGGCCGCCACCCGCTCGGCAGCGGCACGCCGGAGGGGCTCCTGCCGGTGCCGCCGGCCGATCGGCAGCTCGACCCCGAGGCCGAGGAGCAGCGCCGGGTCGTCGCTGCCGCGCCAGCCGATCCCGCCCGCGAGCGCGAAGTCGGGGCGCAGGTCGAGGCGGGCGACCTCCTCGCGCCGGGCGGCACCCGCCAGCTCCGCCCGCCGGAGCGCCACCTCGGGGGCGCGTTCGGCGGCGGTGGCGGCGAGATCGCCCGCGAGCGGCACCGGCTCGGGCAGGCTCACGACCCGGCCGAACGGCTCGCCGGGAGGCAGATCGGCGAGCCCGCGCAGCTCGGCGGCGACCGCGGCCCGCTCGCCGGCGAGCGCCACCCGCCGCTCGGCGAGCTCGGAGATCGCGAGCTGCACGGCGAGCAGCGCCGCCTGGTCTCCTTCCCCCGCGGCGTAGCGCGCCGCGGCGGTGGCGGCGAGCAGGGCGTAGAGCTCCTCGGCCTGCGCGAGCAGCGGCGCCTCCGCGTCGAGCGCCCAGAGCCGGGCGTAGAGCGCGGTGAGGTCGCGCGCGAGCGCCTGCGCGGCCGCGTGGTACTCGGCGGCGAGCGCCTCCGCCGCGGCCGCCGCCACCGCCCGCCGCGCTGCCCGCTTGCCGGGGTACGGCAGCTCCTGGCGCACGCCGGTCTCGATCATCGACATCGGATCGGAGCCGACGAGCCAGCGACCGAGGCTCATGTTCACGAGGCGGATCTCGGCCATCGGCGCGGCGAGCGCGCCCGCGGGGGCGATCTCCTCGCGCGCGGCGGCGAGCCGCCGGGCGAGCTCGCCCAGCCGCGGCGAGCGCTCCCGCGCCCGCTCCTGGAGCGCCGCGAGTGGCGGCGCCACGCCGCTTCCGGCGCCTTCGGCGAGAGGTTCCTGAGCCGCCGCCGCTACGGCGGCGAGGGCGATCCCGGCGGCGAACGCCAGGAGCACGGAGTTGGTTCGAATGGTTTGCACGCCCATCTCCCGGAAAGGTCGGACTCCTCCCGCCGCGCCACGCGCGCGGCCGGGAGGCACACCTCACCCGGAGGGCGTCTCAGATCAGCAGGACGGCGAAGAGCGTGAAGAGGCCGAGCCCGTGGAGGGCGGCGGTGCGCGGCGCCTCGGGGCCCGGAACCGGGCAGCGCGCGGGGGAGCCGACGGCAGCCGGGAGCTCACGCACCACCGCGGGAGTGTCGGCATCGCCGCTCGGCAGCGGCCCGCCGACCGCCGGCGCGGGCGCCGCAGGGGCCGCCGGCACCGGCTGGCAGCAGCCGAGCGTAACGCTCCAGGCCGGGCGCGCCGGGCAGCTGCCGGCACCGTGCGCGGCATCCGGACCGGTGCGCGGACAGCAGGCGTCCCCCAGAGGGCAGCAGGCGCCGGGGCTGCCGGCGGCGTGCGCCGCGAGCACGAACGACGCCGCTCCCGCTCCGGCGAGGGCGGCGACGAGCGCGAACGCGAAGAGACGGCGGGCCATGGGGGCGGGAGTATACCGGATCCGTTCTCTCCGGCTTGTCAACCCCCGCTCCGTGTGCGAGCCTCCCGGAGCAACGGACGAGATCACGGATACGGAAGAGGAGGGATCGGGATGGCGGCAGCGGAGAACGGGAGGCAGGTCGCGCTCGTCACCGGGGGGAGCCGTGGCGTCGGTCGCGCCGTGGTGGAGCTCCTCGCCGCGCGCGGCTGGACCGTCGACTTCTGCAGCCGTGACCCGGAGCGAGTGGCGGCGGCGGTGGGCGAGCTCACGCTCCGTTATGGCGAGCGGGTTCGCGGGCGGGTCGCCGACGTCCGGCGCGAGGAGGAGGTCACGGCGCTCGTCGCCTGGACGCTCGCCGCCCACGGCCAGCTCGACCTGCTCGTCAACAACGCCGGCATCGGCCGCTTCGGCTCCGTCGAGACGCTCTCGGGCGAGACGTTCCGGGAGGTGGTCGAGACGAACCTCAACGCCTGCTTCTACGCGATCCGCGCCGCCGCTCCGGTGATGATCGCCCGCGGGAGCGGCTGGATCGTGAACATCGCCTCGCTCCAGGGGCGGCATCCGTCGCCGGGCGGCGCCGCCTACAACGCGAGCAAGTTCGGCCTCGTCGGGCTCTCGGAGGCGGCGATGCTCGACCTGCGCCCCCACGGCGTGCGGGTGGCCGCGATCCTGCCCGGCTCGATCGCCACCGGCTTCGGCGCCGGCCGCGGCGGCGACGACTCCTGGCGGCTCGCCCCGGAGGACGTCGCCCGCGCCGTCGTCGACCTGCTCGCCTATCCGGAGCGCGCCCTCCCCTCCCTCGTCGAGCTGCGGCCGACCCGGCCGCCGGCCCGGCGCTGAGACGCTCCACGCCCGGGATGACGAACGTCGAGGCCCCACCTCCGGCTCCCTCCGGCGGCATCCAGATCGCCGTGGTCGGCCCCGCCGTCTGTGACGAGCGGACGGGTGCGCTCGCCCGCGAGCTCGGCGCCGAGCTGGCGCGCGCCGGGGCGACGGTGCTGACCGGCGGACGCGGGGGAGTGATGGCGGCGGCGAGCGAGGGCGCCCGCGCGGCGGGCGGGCTCGCGGTCGGCATCCTGCCGGGCGCGAACGCCGAGCAGTCCCCGCCGAATCCGCACCTCGCCGTCGCGCTCTTCACCGGCCTCGGTCAGGCGCGCAACCAGGTGCTGGTGCTCTCGGCCGGCGCGGTGGTGGCGGTCGGCGGCGGCTGGGGAACGCTTTCGGAGATCGCGCTCGCTCTCAAGCACCGGATCCCGGTGATCCTGCTCGAGAGCTGGCGCCTGCAACGCCCGGACGGGCTGCTCGACCCGCTGCTCGCGGTCGCGCTCTCGCCGGCCGACGCCGCGGAGATCGCGGTGCGCCAGGCCCGGCACGGCCGGCGCGAAGAGAGATGAGGGCAAGATGAGAGAGCCGGCGATCCGCGTGATGCTGCTGCCAAAGGACACCAACGCCAACGGCACGATCTTCGGCGGGATCATCCTCTCCCACATCGATCTCGCGGCGGCCGTCGAGGCGCACAAGAGCGTTCCGGGGCGGATCGTCACCGTGGCGATGCGCGAGGTCGTCTTCCACCAGCCGGTCTTCGTGGGCGACCTCGTGAGCTTCTACACCTCGACGAAGAAGCTCGGCAACACCTCGGTCACCATCCACGTCTCGGTCGAAGCCGAGCGCAGCAACCCGCGCGGCGAGCGCGTCCAGGTCACCGAGGCCGAGGTCGTCTACGTCCACGTCGACGATCAGGGGCGGCCGCAGCCGATCCCCCGCTGACGCGAACGGCTCCGCTCGGCAGCCGGAGCGAACGGGGCCTCTCTCCCGGCTCAGAGACCCAGCGCGGCCACCAGGGCCCGGGGATCGACGACCGCCGCCCGCCGGGCACCCTCGGTGAGAGGCGAGCGCTCGCCGGGCCGGGGCCAGGCCTCACCCCGGGTGCACGCCTCCGCCGCGATCCCTTCCGGTTCCCCGACGCTTCCCTGACGCAGCTCACACTTCCGGGCCACGACCGGCGGGAAGTCGCCGAGCGCCACGTCGGGACCGCTCACGAGCCGCACGAGCGGCGTCGTGCTGCTGAGCAGGCTCCCGGCGAGCTCCACGCGGACGAGCGGGCTCACGAGCCGCAGCCAGCCGTGGGCGAGCCGGTCTTCGATGACGAGGGTGCGTTCGACCGTGAGGCTCCGGGTGAACCAGGGCTCGATCCCGTATGCCGCCTCGTTGCGCGCGAAGACCACCCCGTCGAGCCGGAGGCTGGCCAGATGGGAGCGGCCGGTCCGCGGCGTCGCGAGCAGTGGCGAGCCACCCTGAACCCGGTTGCCGACGAACCAGCAGTCGCGCAGCGTGGCGGTGGCGGTGGTGCCGCGCGGCCCCGCGGCCGAGATCGAGACGAGCGGTTCGTGGATCTGGGGCTCGAACCGTAGGCTGTCGAGGATGGCGAACCGCTCGGCGACGAAGCTCTCGACCGCGCCGACCGTGAGCACCGCCACCGGCGCCTCCGCCCGGCGCAGGATCAGGTTGCGGAGCGTCACCGTCCGCCCTTCGAGCGCGAGGGAGAGCCCCTCGATCACCGCCGGGTCGTCCCCTTCCCCTTCGAGCAGGAGGTCGAGCGCTCCCGCTCCCTCCACGTCGCGCAGGCTGAGCGCGAAGCGCCCGTAATCGCCCGGCGCGAAGCGCACCCGGAAACGCCCCCCTTTCTCCAGCGCTGCCGCGTACGCCTGCTGCACCGGCAGCATCAGGTCGCTCCGCGAGCGGATGTGAAAGATGGTCTCGCTCTCCACGCTCACCTCCTCGCTCCGTACCGTTCGGTTCCCACCCGGACCGGCGGCGCCGGGCTCCACACGCTCCGGTGCCCACGGCGCACCCTTTCCGGCGGACATCCCCGAGAGCGCGCCCAGGACGAGCGCGAGGGCGGCGAGCCGCGGGGTTCCGGCGCGAAGCGGGCTCACGCCACCCAGAGCGGCACCGGCTCGAACCGATCGACGTCGACGAGCCCCTGATCGGTCAGCTTGAGGCTCGGGATCACGCCGAGGGCGAGGAAGCTCATCGCCATGAACGGATCGTGGAGCGGCGAGCCGAGCTCGTGGGCGGCGGCGAGCGTCCGGTCGAGCTCCTGACGGACGCTTTCGATCGGGTGGTCGCTCATCAGCCCGGCGAGCGGGAGCGGCAGCTCGGCGAGCACCCGCTCACCGGCGGCCACCACCAGCCCGCCGCCGATCGCCGCCGCCCGGCGCGCCGCGGTGGTCATCGAGCGGTCGTCGGCGCCGATGAGGACGAGGTTGTGGTGGTCGTGGGCGACCGACGAGGCGAGCGCGCCCGCGCGCAGACCGAGCCCGCGCACGAACCCCTTCCCCACCGCGCCGCTGGCACGATGGCGCTCGATCACCGCCATCTTGAGCAGATCCCGCTCGGGGTCGGCCACGGCCTCCCCGTCGCGCACGGTGACCTCCTCGACGAGATGGTCGGTCAGGAGCTGGTTGGGGATGACGCCGATCACCCGCGCCCGGGTTCCCTCGGCGGGGATCGCGAGATCGACCGCCTCCCAGTCGACGCTCATCGTCGGCCGCAGCCGGGGGATCGACGGCAGCCGGCGGCGCACGAGGAGCTCGCCGTCGCGGGCCACCAGCTCGCCGCGACGCCAGACGAGCCGGGGGCGGGGCGCCCGGAGGTCGTCGAAGGCGACCAGATCGGCGCGCCGGCCGGGGGTGATGGCGCCGCGGTCGTCGAGACGGAAATGCCGGGCGGTGCTCCAGGTGGCCATCCGGATCGCCACCACCGGCGCCACGCCGCCGGCGATCGCGAGCCGCACGAGGTGGTCGATGTGCCCCTGATCGAGGAGATCAGCCGGCTGCCGGTCGTCGGTGCAGAGGCAGAGGCGGCCAGCGTTGTACGGCGTGACGAGCGGCAGGAGCGCCACGAGGTTGTGGGCGTTGGTCGCCTCGCGCAGGAAGACGACCATCCCGCGCCGGAGCTTCTCGCGCGCCTCCTCCACCGTCGTGCACTCGTGGTCGGAGGAGATGCCGGCGGCGACGTAGGCGTTGAGATCCCGGCCGGAGAGCCCGGGCGCATGTCCGTCGATCACCCGGTCGGCGAAGCGCTCGAGCTTGGCGAGCACCCCGGGCTCGCCGCCGAGCACGCCGGGGAAGTTCATCACCTCGGCGAGGCCGAGGACGAACGGGCTCGACTTGAACGAGACGAGGTCGACCGCGTCGAGCTCCGCCCCGGTGGTTTCCATCGGCGTCGCCGGCACGCAGGAGGAGGCCATCACGAACATCGCGAGCGGCGAGCCCTTCGCGCAGTCGAGCATGAAGCGGATCCCCTCGAGACCGAGGACGTTGGCGATCTCGTGCGGATCGGTGACCACCGTCGTGGTGCCGCGCGGCACGACCGCCCGGGCGAACTCCCGGGGGGTGACCATCGCGCTCTCGATGTGAACGTGGGCGTCGAGGAAGCCGGGAGCGAGGCAGGCGCCCTCGAGGTCGACCACCTCCCGGGCGCGGTAGCCGGAGCCGATCCCGACGATCAGGCCACCGGCGATCGCCACCTCGGCCGGGTAGACCTCCCCGGCGAGCACGTCCACGAGCTTCAGGTTCGTCAGCAGCAGGTCCGCGGGCTCGTGGCCGGCGGCATGGCGGATCAGCGTTGCGAGCTCCACGGCATCTCTCCTGGCAACCGGGTCTTCCGGAGGCCGGCAATGTACCAGACACCACCCGTCTTCCCGACGAGAGGCTCTGATACCGTCCCGGGAATGTCCGGCTTCCGTGCCCCCCGGCTCCCGCTCTCGACCACCCTCCGGGGAGGGCACCGATGAGCCGGCCGCCGCTCGCCTTCCGGGTCTCGGGGCTCGACTGCGCGGAGGAGGTCATGCTGCTCAAGCGGGCGGTCGGACCGCTCGCCGGCGGCGAGGAGTGGCTCGGCTTCGATCTGCTCGCCGGGCGGATGACGGTGCCGGCCGGCACCGATCCGGAGGCGGTGATCGCGGCGGTCGCGGCCGCCGGCCTCGCGGCCGAGCCGTGGCGGGAGCGCGCGGCCGACCACCGGGCTCCGGAGCGGCGGCTGCGCACCCTCCTCACCACGGTGAGCGGCCTCGCCACCGGCGCGGGTTTCCTGCTCCATCTCTTCCTCGGCGGCGGCTTCGCGGCGGCGTTCGGCCACGGCGAGGGGCTGCCGCCGTGGCCGGCACGCCTCGCCTATCTCCTGGCGATCGCCGCCGGCGGCTGGTTCGTCGCCCCCCGCGCCTGGGCGGCGCTGCGCGCCCGGCGGCCGGACATGCACCTGCTGATGACCCTCGCGGTGGCCGGCGCGCTCGCCCTCGGCGACTGGTTCGAGGCCGCCACCGTCACCTTCCTCTTCGCCCTCTCCCTCGCGCTCGAGGCGTGGAGCGTGGGGCGGGCCCGCCGGGCGGTCACCTCGCTCCTCGAGCTCGCCCCGCCCACCGTGCGGCGGCGGCTCGCGGACGGCACGGAGGAGGAGATCCCCGCGGCGGAAGCGCCCATCGGGCTCCGTTTCGTGGTGCGACCGGGGGAGCGGATCCCGCTCGACGGCGAGGTCGCCGCCGGCGAGAGCGAGGTCGATCAGGCGCCGATCACCGGCGAGAGCGTCCCGGTGCTGAAGAGCCCGGGCGCCGAGGTCTTCGCCGGCACGATCAACGGCCGGGGAGCGCTCGAGATCGTCGCCACCCGCACCGGGGGAGACACCACCCTGGCGCGGATCCTGCGGAGCGTCGAGGAGGCCCGCTCGCGCCGCTCCCCCGCCGAGCAGTGGGTGGAGCGCTTCGCCCGCGTCTACACCCCGGCGGTCTTCGCCGCGGCGCTCACCGTCGCCGCCGCCTCGCCGCTCCTCTTCGGTCTCGCCTGGGGGGATGCGCTCTACCGCGCCCTCGTCCTCCTCGTCATCGCCTGCCCCTGCGCGCTCGTGATCTCGACCCCGGTGGCCGTGGTCGCGGCGCTCGCCGCCGCCGCACACCGCGGGGTGCTGATCAAGGGCGGGGCGCATCTGGAGGCGCCGGCCCGGCTCGGGGCGATCGCCTTCGACAAGACCGGCACGCTCACCGCCGGGCACCCGGAGGTGGTCGAGATCGTCCCCCTCTCCGGCCACGACGAGCGGGAGCTGCTCGAGCGGGCGGCGGCGCTCGAAGCCGACAGCGAGCATCCGCTGGCACGGGCGATCCGCGCCGCGGCGGCCGAGCGGGGGGTGAGCCCCGCCGCCGTGGAGCGGTTCGAGAGCCACCCCGGCAAGGGGGCGACCGGCCTTTTCGGCGGCCAGCGCTTCTGGATCGGCTCGCACCGCTACCTCGAAGAGCGCGGGCAGGAGACCCCCGAGGTGCACGACCGGCTCGAGGCGATCGCCGCCGCCGGCCAGACCGCGGTGGTCGTCGGCAACGACGTCCACGTCTGCGGCTTCCTCGCCCTGGCCGACACCCTGCGTCCGGAGGCCCGGGAGGCGCTCGCCGGCCTCCGGGCGGCCGGCGTGCGGCAGCTCGTGATGCTCACCGGCGACCACGCCGCCACCGCCGCGGCGGTGGCGGCCGAGGTGGGGCTCGACGCGGTCCGGGCCGAGCTGCTCCCGGACGAGAAGCTCGCCGCGATCGAGGCGCTCGTCCGGAGCCACGGCGCGGTGGCGATGGTCGGCGACGGGGTCAACGATGCTCCCGCGATGGCCCGGGCCACCCTCGGGATCGCGATGGGCTCGGCCGGCACCGACGCGGCGATCGAGACCGCCGACATCGCGCTGATGGCCGACGATCTCGGCATGCTCCCCTGGCTGGTACGGCTCTCCCGCCGCGCGCTCGGCGTGATCCGCCAGAACATCGTCTTCGCGCTCGGCGTGAAGGCGGCGTTCGTGCTCCTCACCCTCCTGGGCACCGCCAGCCTCTGGGCGGCGATCGCGGCCGACACCGGCGCCTCGCTCCTCGTGGTCGCCAACGCGCTCCGCCTGCTGCGGAGCTGAACGTCGCGGCGTCGCCCTCTTCACCGCGATCGGGTAGACTCCCGCGCCGGCCCGCGTGTGCAGGGCCACTCCATCCCCGTCACGATGATGAGGAAACCGATGTCGCGATACCTGTTCCTTGCCCTGCTCTCTTCTCTCCTTCTCGCGGCCCCGCTGGCCGCCGACACCCCTGCCGCCGACTGCCCGCCCTGCCCGGACGCCGCGGCCGAACCGACGCCGCCTCCGCCGCCGCTCTGGAGTGGCGGGCTCGGCCTCTCGCTGGTCACCACCTCGGGCAACTCCGACGTCCGGAGCTTCGGCTTCGATCTCTCCCTGAAGCGCCTCCCCGATCCGTGGGGGCTCGAAGCGGGTCTGATCGCGACCCGCGTGGACGAGGACGGCGAGCGGCGCGCCGAGCGCCTCTTCGCCCGTGCCCGGGCCGCGCGCGCGCTCACCGAGCGCTGGGAGGTCTTCGGCGGCCTCGCGGCGGAGCGGGACAAGTTCGCCGGCCTCGACCACCGCTCGCTCGTCGAGACCGGCGCGCTCTGGCACCTGCTCGCCGGCGATCGCCAGACGCTCGATCTCGACTTCGGCCTCACCTGGACCGACGAGAGCTTCGTCGCCGGCGGCAGCGAGAGCGGCTTCGGGGGCCTCGCCGGACTCGCCTGGAGCTACCGTTTCGGCGAAACCGCCACCCTCCGCGAACGCGCGCTCTGGTACCCGAACTTCGAAAGCGGCGGCGACTGGCGCCTCACCTCCGAAACCGCGCTCGAGGCGGGCCTGACCGCTCGCTGGGCGCTCAAGCTCGGGCTGCTGGTGCGCTACGACCACCACCCGGTGCCGGGCTTCGAGACGACCGACACCACGACCACGGCATCGCTCGTCTGGAAGCTCTGACGGCTCAGGCGCGGTCGGGCCGCGTCTCCGGAGGCGAGGCGAGAGCGAGCGGCTGCGCGCCGGGCTCGAGGTAGAGGGTCCGGGTCGGGAAGGCGAATTCGATCCCCCGCGTCTCGAAGGCGCGGCAGAGCGCGAGGTTGATCGCCTGCTGCACGTCCATGTAGACGCCGTAGTCCGGCGACAGCACGTAGTAGACGACCTCGTACTCCAGAGAGCTCGCGCCGATGCGCAGGAGGTGGGCGCGATCGAAACGCGCGCGCTCCGTTCCCGTGACGATCTCGCGCACCAGGCCGGGGATCTCCTCGAGCCGCGCCACCGGGGTGGCGAAGGTGACTCCGAAGCCGAAGAGGATCCGCCGCTCGCTCATCCGTTTGTAGTTGCGCACCCGGCTGCCCAGCAGATCGTTGTTCGGAAAGACCAGCTGTTCGCCCGAGATGCTGCGCATCCGGGTGGTCTTCAGCCCGACCCGCTCGACCGTGCCGCTCAGGTCGCCGACCGCGATGAAGTCGCCGACGACGAACGGCTGGTCGAGGGCGATGGCGATCGAGGCGATGAGGTCGCCGAGGAAGTTCTGCGCCGCGAGCGCGACCGCGATGCCGCCCACGCCGAGGCCGGCGACGAGCGCCGTGACGTCGACCCCGAGGTTGCCGAGCGCGAGCAGCACGACCAGCGACCAGAGGGCCACCCGCCCGAGGTAGGCGAGGACCTGCAGGCTCGTGGCGCGGCCGGTGGCCCCGGCCTCGGCTTCCCGCTTCGCCCGGCCGAGCATGCCGGCAATCCATCGCTCCCCCCAGAGACCGACCTGGAGGAGGGCCACCACCGCCATGATCGCGTGGACGGCGAGGACGCCCTTCGTGGGGAGGACGATCACCGAAGCGGCGAAGAAGAGCGCGAGCGCGGCGAGCACCCACCAGCGGGTGGCGCGCAGCACTTCCACCAGGACGTCGTCGACGCGGGTCACGGTCCGCGCCGCGAGGCGGCCCACGATCGCGACGAGTAGGAAACGCAGCAGCAGGAAGACTGCGAAGAGACCGCCCGCGATCGTTCCGGCGAGGATCCACGCCTCCACCGGGTTGCCCAGGATCGTCCGTTCGAACACCTCCATGCCTCCTCGCCTCCTCGCTGCGGCGAGGCTACCAGAGGGGAGATGGTCGCGGGGCGGCAGGGCTCAGGCGCAGGGCGGGCGCTGGCGGGGACGCAGCTCGATTCCGCCGCGCGGCAGGACCCTGGTGTCGGCCGGCACGCTCTCCGTCACCAGCACGTGCGCGGCGACGAGCACGCGGTCGCCGATGCTCACCCCGCCGATCACCGCGGCGTAGGCGCCGAGCACCACGTCGTCGCCGAGCGTCGGCATCTCGGCGCGGCGCGCCGTCGTCGGCGCGCCGAGGGTCACCCCCTGCATGAGCAGGGCGTTCGCCCCCGCCCGCACGGCGTTGCCGACGACGATTCCCACCCCGTGGCTGATCCTGAGCCCGGGGCCGAACTCGGCCGCCGGGGCGATGTCCACCCCGGTGAGGAAGAGGTTCAGTCGCGCGATCGCCGGCCCGAAGAAGGGGATCCGCCGGCGGCGGAACCAGTGCGCGAGCCGGTGGAGGAGCACCGCCTGATAGCCGTTGTCGAAGAGGAGCGACTCGAGGACGTACCAGGGGAAGCCCCGGGCGTGGGTCTCCCGCAGGCGACGGGTGTCCGCGCGGAGGTTCCGGCTCATCGCGAGGGGAAGGGTAGACCGCATGGGGCCGGGGGGCAAGCCGCCCGGCCTCAGCTCCCGCCGACCGGAGGCGCCGGGCGCGCTCCGTCCATCACCGTCGCCACCACCCCGGCCAGCGCCAGCGCGGTGCCGAGCAGGCTCCACACGGTCACCGGTTCGCCCAGGATCACCGCTCCGAGCAGCAGCGCCACCACCGGCGAGATCGGCGTGAAGACTCCGGCCCGCAGGTTGTCCACCCAGCGATAGGCGTGGGTCATGAGCAGCTGCGCCGCGACCGAAGAGACCCCCACGATGACCAGATAGACCCAGGCGCGCAGGCTCGGGGTCCGCCACTGCCAGAGGCCCAGCGGCGCGGTGGCGAGGAGCCCGAAGAGGCTGAACGAGCCGTAGACCGCCCAGCTCCCCTCGGTCCGCCGCGCCGCCCGGATGGCGGCCACCGCCGCGCCCGAGAGCATCGCCGAGACGAACCCCACCCCTGCCCAGAATCCGAGCCGTGGCCCGCCGTTTCCCTGCAGGTGAGAGGAGACCACCAGGGCGAGGCCGCTCAGCGCCATCCCGAGCGGCAGGAGCCGGCGCCAGGTGAGCCGCTCGCCGAGGAAGAGAGTGGCGAAGAGCACCGCCCAGACGGGAGAGGAGTGGTTGAGCAGCGACGCCAGACCGACCGGCACGTGCTCGATCGCGAGGAAGTAGAGCAGCACCGCGAGGCCGCCGAAGACACCCCGGTAGAGCAGCAGGTCGAGGCGTTCGAATACGAGGGCGCGCCGCAACAGCGAAGGCACGAGGGCCAGCGGCAGGAGCATCAGGATGAAACGCAGGAACGCCACCTCGGCCCCGGAGAGCTCGGCGGTCGCCAGCTTGGTGGCGAACGCCATCACCCCGAAGCTGATCGCCGCGAGCGTGAAGTAGAGGAAGGCCCGCCGTTCGGGGGCGCGCGCGGTCACGGAAAGGCTCCCGGTTTCAGCCGGCCGGCTCGACCGCCGCGGTGAGCCGCTCGCGCAGCCAGGCCGGGAGCGGCCGCTTCGCGCGGCTCTCCAGGTCGATGCAGACCGTCACGATGCCGCCGGTGGCCCGGGCCTCCTCCTCCCCTTCGCCGCGGATGGCGAAACGGAAGGTGCAGGAGCTCTCCCCCACCCGCACGAGCCGTGCTTCGACCTCCAGCCGCGCGCCCAGGGGGAGCGTCTGCCGGAAATCGGCCTCCACGTGCACCGAGGGAAAACCGAGCCGCTCGCTCGCCATCACCTCGGCATACGGCTTGCCGGTCACGGCGGCGAAGAGCTCCTCGGAAGCCACGTGGAAGAAATGGAGGATGCGGGGCATGTAGACGATCCCGGCGGGATCGCACTCCCCGAAACGGACGGTGAGAGGGTGACGGCAGACCATGATGCAAGCGTATCGCTCTCGCCCGGCTCCGGCCTAGACCGCGCTGGCCCGCAGCCGACCCGGACGGGACCGGGCGCGGACGCGCTCGCGGTATCCTCGACCAGTCATGGAGCCGATTCCACCCTCGGGCGCCTCCCGCTGGCCGCAGGCACGCCGTCGCTTCCTCTTCTGGGCCGTCTGCACCGCCGTGGTCGCCACGCCGATGCTCTTCGTGGCGCGCCCCCCGATCCTCGATCTGGCTCAGCAGCTCCACCAGATCCCGCTGCTGCAGAAGCAGCTCGGCGGCGGAGATCCCGGGCTCATGGTCACCTGGTTCGGGCCCAACAAGCTCGGCTACCTGCCCCTGGGGCTCGCCTGGCTCCTCGGCGGCACGGCCTGGGCGCCGCGTCTCGCGGCGATCTTCACGGTAGCGATCTGGATCGGCGCGATCCACTGGCTCGGGACCCGTCTCCGCCGGCCCGCCGCCAACCTGATCCTGGCCTCGGCCTTCGTGCTCTCGGCGCCGTTTTACGCGGGCTTTTTCAACTTCATGTGCGGGGTCGTGGCCTTCGCCTTCTGGCTGGTGGATCTCGACCGGCCCGCAGCGACCCGACGCCCGGCCGACCTCCTGCTCACCTCCCTGTTCGGCTCGCTGCTGCTCTACTGGAGCCATGCGATCTGGTTCGTGGTCGGGCTCTTCGTGGTCGTGAGCCTCGTGCTCCTCCGGGAGTTCAGCTGGCGGCACGCGCTCCTGCGGGCGGCGGGCATCGCACCCGTCCTCCTCCTGGCCGCCACCTGGTCGCGCTGGTTCAGCCAGACCGGCTGGCAGAGCCGCCTTCTCACGGAGCTCAGTCCGTGGGAGCGTCTCCAATCCCTGGAATTCATCGCGATCCAGCTCTTCGGTGGGGTCCGGCACCCGGTCGAAACCCTCCTCGCCCTGCTCGTCGGAGCCTGGATCGTCGGCGGGCTCCTCGTCGCCTGGCGGCGGCGCGGGCAGGGGCTCGACCTGCGCCTGCTCGCCATCGGCGCTTTCTTCTTTGCACTGCTGCTTTTCCTACCCGGAAACGTCGACGACATGGGGCTCTTCGAGCGCCGCTGGGGGCACCTCGCCGGGGCGTTCCTGGTGCTCGCCGTCCCCGCGCCGCCCGTACGTCCCCGGCTCGCCCAGGCGGTGGCGCTCACCGCGCTGCTGGCTCTCGGCTCCACGACCCTGCGCGCCTGGCAGCTCTACCAACAGCATGAGATGTCGGGTTTCGACGAGAGCCTCGCCGCACTTCCTCGGGACAGATCGGTTGTCGGCCTCGACCTCGTGAGAGGGAGCCAGTTCCTCCGGATCGGTCCGTTCTTCCAGATGCACGCCTACACCGCTCTCGAGAAGGATGCCAGGATCGATTTCAGCTTCACTCAGCATCCGAGCTCGCTCGTGGTGCGCCGGGACCCCGCCTGGGCCCCTCCCTGGACCCCTCACCTCGAGGCCGTGCCGGAATGGGTCTGCGTCGCGGACCTCGCCTGGTTCGACTACGCCCTGCTCAACGCCACGGAGGTCCAGCGGCAGCACTTCCTCCGGTCTTTCCCGGGAGTCCGGGCCGTAGCCGGCCAGGGCCGGTGGCACCTCATCGCCATCGATCGAGAGGCTATGCGCGCCCTGCCCCCGGCGACGCGGATGTTCGCTCCGGAGGTCTACCGGCAGGCCGACGAACAGATTCGCGTTCGCGTGGTCGGGAAGCCTCGAAGCAGCCCGCCGACACCCCCTTAGCCCCCCCGCCCCACCCTTCGGCGCGGGGCCCGGCCCGAGGGGCGTGGATAGAATCCGCCCATGGCCAAGCTCCGTCCTTTCCGGGCCCTCAGGCCCTCAGCAGAGTGCGCCCCGAAGGTCTCTTCGGTGCCGTACGACGTCATCTCCACCGCCGAGGCCCGCGAGCTCGCGGCGGGCAACCCGCTCTCCTTCCTTCGCGTCACCCGCTCCGAGCTCGAGCTGCCGGAGGGGACCGATCCGTACGCCCCCGAGGTCTACGCCCACGCGGCGGAGAACCTCGAGAAGCTGCGCGCTGCGGCGCCCCTGGTGCGGGAGGAGGAGCCGTCTCTCTATCTCTACCGGCAGGTGATGGGCCAGCACGCCCAGGTCGGTCTCGCGGGCTGCTTTTCGGTCGACGAGTACGAGGCCGATCTGGTCAAGAAGCACGAGAAGACCCGGCGCGACAAGGAGGACGACCGCACCCGCCACATCTCCACCCTGCGGGCCCAGACCGGGCTGGTCTTCCTGACCTACCGCGCCTCGCGTGAGGTGGATGCGATCGTGGAGGCGGTCACGGCCGGCGAGCCGGTCTACGACTTCACCGCCGACGACGGGATCCGGCACACGATCTGGCGTGCCGGTGGCGAGCTGCGCGACCAGCTCGTCGCGGCGTTCGACCGCCTGCCGCTCCTCTACATCGCCGACGGCCATCACCGCGCCGCTTCGGCCGCCCGCACCCGGGCGAAGCTGCGCGCCGAGGGGGCGAGTCTCGACCCCGAGAAGGGGGACTGGAACTGGTTCCTGGCCGTCGCCTTCCCGCACGACCAGATGCAGGTCCTCCCCTACCACCGGGTGGTCCGCGACCTCTCCGGCCGCACCCCCGAGGCGTTCCTCGCCGCCCTCGGCGAGCGTTTCCGGGTGCTCCCCGGACCTCCGATCCCGTCCCGGAAGGGGCTGGTCGGGGTCTACCTCGCCGGCCGCTGGCACACGCTCGAGCTGCCCGCCACTCCGGCCGGCAGCTCGACGATCGCCGGCCTCGACGTCTCGAAGCTGCAGGAAGGGGTGCTCGCCCCGCTGCTCGGCATCGAGGACCCGCGCACCGACAAGCGGATCGACTTCGTCGGCGGCATCCGGGGTACGCGCGAGCTCGAACGGCGCGTCGACTCCGGCGAGATGGCCGTCGCCTTCGCTTTCTACCCCGTCACCGTCGAGGAGCTCATGGCCATCGCCGACGAGGGCGGCATCATGCCGCCGAAGTCGACCTGGTTCGAACCGAAGCTGCGCGACGGTCTCCTGATCCACGAGTTCTGATCGCCCGGGCGCCGGCCGGCGCCTTCCGGGTCGGAGGTGAAACGATGAAAGTACTGGTAGCGGACAAGTTCGAGAAGAGCGGTCTCGAGGGCCTGAAGGCCGCCGGCTGCGAGGTGATCTTCGAGCCGGATCTCAAGGAGGAGAGCCTCCGCGAGGCGATCGGCCGCACCGCCTGCGACGTGCTCGTGGTGCGCTCGACGAAGGTGCCCGAACCGATGCTCGACGCCGGTCAGCTCTCGCTGGTCGTGCGGGCCGGGGCCGGAGTCGACAACATCGACGTGAAGGCCGCCTCGGCGCGCGGCATCTTCGTCGCCAACTGCCCGGGCAAGAACTCGGTGGCGGTGGCCGAGCTCGCCTTCGGCCTCATCCTCGCGCTCGACCGCCGGATCCCGGACAACGTCGCCGAGCTGCGCGCCGGCAAGTGGAACAAGAAGGAGTTCTCGAAGGCGCGCGGCCTCCAGGGACGCACGCTCGGGCTGCTCGGCTTCGGTTCCATCGGCCAGGAGATGGCCAAGCGGGCGCAGGCGTTCGGGATGAACATCGCGGTCTGGAGCGAGATCGGGGTGGAGGTCGACCGCAGCGGCCTGCCGATCGACCTGCCGCTGCTGGTCCGGCTGCGTCCGATCTCGGGCTCGCCGATCGAGCCGCTGATCCACGTCTGCCAGACCCCCGAGGAGGTGGCCGAGCGCGCCGACGTGCTCTCCGTGCACCTCGCGCTCAACGACCGCACCCGCGGGCTCGTCAACGCCGACCTGCTCGGGCGCCTCAAGCCCGGCGCGTTCTTCATCAACACCGCGCGCGCCGCGGTGGTCGACTACGAAGCGCTGGCGAAGGCGGTGCAGGAGAAGGGGCTTCGCGTCGGGCTCGACGTCTACGCCAAGGAGCCGGCGACCGGCCAGGCCGACTTCGCCGAGCCGCTCGCGCAGCTGCCCGGCGTCTACGGCACCCACCACATCGGCGCCTCGACCGACGAGGCGCAGGAGGCGATCGCCGCCGAGGTCGTGCGGATCGTCAAGAACTACGTCGACACCGGCCGGGTGATCAACACCGTGAACCTCTCCCGCCAGACCAAGGCGACGCACGTGCTCGTGGTGCGCTACCGGGATCAGCCGGGCGTGCTCGCGGGCATCTTCGACGTCTTCGGCCGCGGCGGCGTCAACGTCTGGGAGACCGAGAACATCGTGTTCAACGGCACCGAGGCGTGCGTGGCGCGGATGAACCTCGACCAGCCGCCGTCGGAAGAGGCGCTGAGCAAGGCGATGGCCGCCAACCCCGCGATCCTCGACATCCAGATCGTGCCGCTCTCCGCACCCGCGTCGTCGTATCACCTCGCCCGCAACCTGAACGCCTGAGACGGAGCCGTCCAAGGAGATCCCGATGACCACCCAGGTACACCGCATCTACAACTTCTCCGCCGGCCCGGCGACCATGCCGCTGCCGGTGCTCGAGCAGATCCAGCGCGACCTGCTCGCGCTGCCGGGCGTGGGCATGTCCGTGCTCGAGATCAGCCACCGCTCGAAGCCGTTCCAGGCGATCATCGACGAGGCGGTCGCCGACGCCCGCGAGCTCGCCGGCATCCCCGAGAACTACAAGATCCTCTTCCTCCAGGGCGGCGCCTCGACGCAGTTCTCGATGGTGCCGATGAACCTCCACACCACCGGCATGCCGGCCGACTACATCGTCACCGGCGCCTGGGGGAAGAAGGCGGTCAAGGAGGCGAAGCGGGTCGGTGAGGTGAACGTGGCCGCGACCACGGAGGCCGACAACTACTCCCGCCTGCCCCGGCGGGAGGAGCTGAAGCTGACCCGCGGCGCCGCCTACGTCCATTTCACCTCGAACGAGACGATCCAGGGCGTCCAGTACCCCGGCGAGCCGGAGGGGGTCGAGGGGACGCTGGTCTGCGACGCCTCCTCGGACATCTTCAGCCGGCCGCTCGACGTCGGCAAGTACGGTCTGATCTACGCCGGCGCCCAGAAGAACCTCGGCCCCGCCGGGGTGACGCTGGTGATCCTCCGCGAGGATCTGCTGATGCGCTCGCCCGAGGGGCTGGCGACGATGTTCAACTACAACACCCACGCCAAGGAGAACTCTCTCTACAACACGCCCCCCAGCTTCGCGATCTACGCCGTCGGCCTCGTCTTCAAGTGGCTGAAGGGCCTCGGCGGCCTGGCGGCGGTGGAGGAGATCAACAAGCGCAAGGCGGGCAAGCTCTACGCCGAGATCGATCGCACCGGCTTCTACCGCGGCCACGCCGCCAAGGAGTGCCGCTCGCTGATGAACGTCACCTTCCGGCTCCCCACCGAGGAGCTGGAGGCGAAGCTCGTCGCCGAGGCCAAGGCGGCCGGCTTCGACGGCCTGAAGGGGCACCGTTCGGTCGGTGGCCTGCGCGCCTCGATCTACAACGCCTTCCCCGAGGCCGGCATCGACGCCCTCGTCGAGTTCATGCGCGAGTTCGAGCGCAAGAACGGCTGACGCCCCGATCTCCCCGCAGCACCCCGCGCCCCGTCCGGTCCCGCCGGGCGGGGCGCTTTGTCGTCGGCCCGGATCAGTACAAACACCGGGGGTTCTCGCCCCCGGCACTCATCTCATTCGGCGAGGATCTCCACCACCCCTCCCAACGGACGCGGAAGCGGCCGGAAGACGGGCTCTCCCTCGTCTGCATCGGCATCGGGCAGAATCGCCCACTCCAGGTCCCCCCAGGCGAAACAGGGCGGCAGAGCGATCTCCCCGCTCGCGTCCGAGACGAGCTCCGGGAGCGAGACGACGTCCGCCAGGATCTCTCGCAGCTCCCGATCGAGCTGGAGGCCCGAGACCGCGAGGGCGAGCTGCCGGCCCTCGAGGCGGGCCCCCTCGGCGTCCACCAGGCGCACGACGAGGGGACGCTCCGGGGCGCGCTCCGCCTCGTGGCTGCGGGGTGTACCGAAGATCTCGTTGGGCTGCGCCAGCAAGCGCGCCGCCGGATGAGCCACGATCACCGCCTCCGCCTGCCACGGGTCGCAGTCCTCGTCCGGTGGTGCGACCCACCCCTCGGGATCGGCGCGCAGCCAGCAGTGCAGGCGCAGGCTTCCTTCGCTCGCGTCGAGCGCGAGAACTGCCGCCTCGGGCAAGGGGCTCTCCTGCACCGTCAGACGCACCGAACCCGGAGGAACCACCTCCCAGGTGTCCAGAGCGAGCTCGAGGTCGAGCGGCCCGGCGAGCTCCTCTGTCGAGAGCTCCCGGCGGTCGGCCCGGTAGCCCTCCGCTCCTGCGGTCAGCGCCAACCACGGCAGCTTGGGCAGGACCAGGTCGAGCCGGCCGGATTCGTCGGTTACGAACCGGTCGAACGATCCGTGCTGGGCGAGCCGCTCCACGTGACCTCCGTAGAAGAACAGCAATCCCGGCCGGCCCGAGAGGAGTACCCTGGCCCCTGGTAGCGGGTCTCCCGTCATGCGGTCGCGGACGGCGACCCGCACGGCGACGCCGGAGGCGAGTGAGAGCTCGAGCTCTCCCCCGCCGACGAAGAGCGACTCGTTGGCGATCGGGAACCAGCCGACCCCATCGACCCGTGCCCGGATCCGCCACGAGCGCGGCACCCCGAGCCGCTTGGCCGACGGGACCGCCTCCAGCAACTCGCGCAGGCCGTTCGGGGGCTGATCCGCCGGATCGAGCGGGCGGCCGAGGTAGGTCATCCGGAAGCGGCCATACTCGTCCGTCGGAAATCGGAAGACTTCGGTCTTCCCGCGCACTCCGGCCTCCGCCACCAGCTCGCCGAACGCGGCACGCCCGTCGAAGCGCAGCTCCCCCTCGATCAGGTACTCCTCGATCCGCCACGGTGGGACGGGGCCAAAGTCATCGGCTGCGGGATCGAGAATCGGCTCGAGGCCGTAATCCCAGCCGAGTAAGGTATCCCCTGACGATTCCAGAGTCAGCACGTACGTACCGCTGTCGAGTCCGTGGAACTCGTGCGTCTGCCATCCCGGCTCGAGCCGGCGCTCGGATTCGTGGACGCACCCGCTTTGCCCCCACCGGCGGGCGAGGGCCATCCCACCGAGCACGCGGTCGGCACAGCGCCAGAGATGGAGGGTCGCGGCGCGGCCCGGGCTCACGAGGCGCAGGTCGACCTCGGTGCGCAGCGTCCGTCGCGGGCGCATTGTCATGGCAATCGTCCGGACACTTCCCGCTTCCGCGTGCAGAAGCGCCTCTTCGCTGCGGGTGGCCTCGCCACTCACGCGCACCTCGAGGGGACGGGCGGGGAGAGGCGCGAAGAGTGCCACAACCTCCCGCGCCATGCGCACCCACTGCCGGGGCGCCGCGCCGCGCGCCGCCACGGGGTCCGCGGCCACCCGCGCTTCGGCCTCCAGCCGGAGACCAGGGCCAGGCGGTGACGAGAACGTCATGCGCAGGACGATCTGCTGTCGTTCCGCCGCAAGGGGGAAGGGTGGCGACATCTCCAGGACATCTCCGGGGCGACACTCCAGATCCAGCCCGACCCCGAGGAGGCGGCGCTCCCGGCCGTAGAAGAGCACCGCCGAGGCACCCTCCGGGACGACGAGCCGCGAGAGCAGCTCGCGCGGAAGCAGCGCCTCGCGCTGCAGGCGGGAAGAGACGATCCCCACCTCCTCGACCTGGAGCCAGACCTCGCTCGGCATGAGCCGGAGGGGGCAGCCCTGCTGCGGCTCGAACCGCACGAGAAGCAGCTCCCCTTCGTGCGAAGCGTTACGCAGCGGCTCCTTTCCGGTGGCGATCCACTCCTCCCCCAGGAGCGTCCACTGCCAGCCCCCCGCCGGCAGGTCGAGCCGGGCCGCAAGGGGGAGCACGAGCGCTTCGGAGCGTGCCGCCCCCTCCTCGCCCTCTTCCTGCAGGACGAGCCACGCCTCCGGGAGCGGCTCCGCCGCGGCCTGCGACGTCTCCTCGCCGGCGACGAACCGAACCGGGAACGTCTCCCCGCGCGCCGGGGTCGCCCACGACCCGGCCACAACGACGATCACCGCCAGCGAGAGCAACACCCGGCGGACCCGGGGGAAACGCGTCGACATCATGAGGGTCGAGGTAACCATGTCCAGTCAAGCGGTGTACGAATGCTCTGTGTTTTCGATCATCGCCCGATGCACGGTCTCCGGTGCGAGCGCCTCGCCATGAACCACCGCGAGGAGACCAGGGGCATCCGCGCCTCCCGGCACGCGGGGCGGCGAGACCGCGGAGAATCCGGGCACGGCCAGGAACAGGCCAATCCACCAGACGAGGAGTGCGTCTGATCTCTTCATGGATTACCTCAATCTGCGTAGAGCTTGACGACCCGCCCCACCGGCCGGGGCAGTGAGCGGAAAGCGTGTGCCGCGGGAGCGCCTCCGGCAGCAGGCTGGGCCGCCCATTCCAGGTCCCTCCAGTCGAAGCAGGCTGGGAGCACCAGCTCTCCCTGAGTGTCGGTCACGGTCTCTGGCATCGACACGACATCCCGGAGCATCGCAAAAAGCGCACCCTCGAGGCGGAGCCCCGAAGCTCGAAGCGCCAGCCGCCGCCCGGCGACCGGCGCGCCCTCTGCATCGAGCAGGCGCAGCACGAGCGGTCGGCGTCCGGCCGGCTCGGCCTCGAGCACTCCCCGCTCGCGCACTCCCACGAGCGTGAGCGGCCGGATGCGCGATTCCGGGTGCAGGACGAACGCGCTCTCCGAGTCCCAGGGATCGCATCCGGGATTGGCGAGCAGCCACCCTTCGGAATCCGAGCGAATGGCGCAGACGACCCGGTCTTCCTCACCCGACGACGCGATCGCGAGCAGCACCGCACGGGGCAGGGGTTTCTCGTTCACCAGAAGCCGGACGGCACCCGCAGGGATCTTCTCCGCAGAATCCAGCGCGAACTCGATGTCGAGCGGTCCGGAGACGTCGAGCGTCGAGATGTCTCTCGAACCCCCTGCGAACCCTTCCTTGCCCACCACGATCCGGAGGCTCGGCTCATGGGGCAGTACGACCTCCAGCAAGCCCTCCCCGTCCGTCCGGAAGAGGTCGAACGACCCACTCTCCTCGACTCGCTCCAGCTGGCCCGCCAGAAAGAAGACCAGGCCGCGGCGGCCGAAGAGCGCCACGGAGGCGCCGGGAAGCGGGGCGCCCGATGCCCGGTCACGCACGGCAACTCGAGTCGGGACCCCGGGTTCGAGAGCGATCTCCAGGGAACCGCCCCCCAGGAACAGAGACTCGTTGGCGAAGGGAAACCAACCTCTCCCGTCCACCCACGCCGAGATCCGCCAGGACCGCGGCATTCCGATCCGTCTCTCCGGAGGCACTGCTTCGAGCAGCGAGCGCAACCCGTTCGGGGGCTGAAAGGCCGGGGCGAGCGGTCGGCCGAGATAGCTCCACCTAAAGCCCCCCATCTCGTCGGTTGGGAAGCGCTCGACCTTGTTCGGCCCCTCACCTCGCCCTTCGATCACCAGCTCGCCGGTGGCCGAGCGGTCGTCGAATCGGAGCTCGCCATCGATCACGAACTCCTCGATCCGCCACGCGCCGAGTGGCTCGAACCGTTCAGCCGTCGGATCGAGCACCGGCCGCAGCCCGTAGTCCCAATTGAAAAGCGTGTCGCCCGCCGACGTCACCGTCAGCACGTAGGATCCGCTGTCGAGCCCCGGGAGCTCGAGGAGCTGCCAGCCCGGCTCGAGCCTCCGTTCGGCTTCCTGAGAGCAGCCGTGGGCATGCCATCGTCGGGCCAGTACGAAATCATCCACCACCCGATCGGCACAGTGCCAGAGTCGGAACGTCGCCGAGCGCCCCGGGGTGCGCAGGCGCAGGTCGACCTCCAGGCGCAGTGTCTGGCGCGGGCGCAGGGCGATCGGTACGGCCCGTACGGTACCGCGCTCGGAGGGGAGCAACGCCCGCTCGCTCCGGACCAGGTCGCCGGCGACCTGCAGCTCGAGATCGCTCGCCGGAAGCTCCGGGTAGAGCGCGACGACTTCGTGCCGAAAGCGCACCAGGCTAGCCGGCGACGCGCCCCGGCGATCTTCGAGGCTGCCGGCGTCCCGCGCCTCGACTTCCAGCCTGGCGCCGGCATCGAGATTCGGCGGTACCGCGAGGCGGGCGACGACCGCCCGCCGGTCGCCCTCCGGTGGGAGCGCCGGTGAAACCTCGAGCCGCTGCCCCGCTTTGCAGAACAGCTGCGTCTGCAGGGCAACCGGGCGCCCACCGAAGCCGTAGAAAAGGATCGCATTGGAACCGGCCGGAACGACGAGCCGCGTGAGAAGCTCCCGAGGGAGAACCACCTCGTTCGTGAAGTGGGTCGAGAGGATCCCGACCTGCTCGATCCTCTGCCAGGCTTCGTTCGGCTGGATCTCGAGCGGACAGCCACGCAGTTGCCGCAGGTGAACCGTTTGCGGAGACGCAGCCGGCGCGGTCAGATCGAGCGGGGCGGAGCTCTCGGCAATCCAGTCGTCGCCAAGTGCAACCCAGCTCCAGCGACCGACGGGAACCCGCACGGATTCTGAGAGAGGGGCCACCACCGCCCTGCCGGGGGCACCCTCCCCGCTCTCCTCTCGCAAGACGAGCCACTCCCGCTGCCACTGCGCCGGCTCCCTGCCCGGCGCCGAGCGCTCCTGGACAAAACGAACCGGAATCGTCTCTTCGGCTGCGGGCGCTGCTCGGACGGCCCCGACGGCGCCGAGCGCCGCGAGCATCACGATCGCGAGCGTCCGGCAGCGGCGGTCGGGAACGACGCTACTCACGGGATGGGATGGAATGGAGGGTGGAAACTGCCGCCGCCACCTGCACAGCAGGTCACAGCTGCATAAATGCAGCCGTTGGTGCAGCATTCGGAGCAGTAGCCGTAGGGGGCACCCGCCACGCATAGGCATGCCCCGTAGATAGTGGTGCACCCGAGACCCGGCGGACACGACGCGAAAGCGGGGGAAGCGGAAACGAGCAACGCCACCACGAACATCATGAGAAATACAGCGGATGCGGCCTTCTTCGCACGGTGCGCCGATACCATGACGGTTCCTCCTCGAGTTGTTGGTTCACCACAACATCGAGAATACCCCCCCCCCCCCCCCCCCGGCCTGTCAAGTGGTGTACGAGATCGGAGAAGGCCGCGTCCAGCCAGATCGCGTTCGTCGAAGCCGTCGAGGGATCTCCTCACCGGGCTCCGCTCGCCAGTTGCCAGGCGGCAGCAGGCGTGACGGCACGCGCTCCCGCCGCAGCGCGAGCTCGTTCGTCGCCGGTCACGAGGAGGGCGCCGGCAAGGAGGGATTCGAGGTGACCGTCACCGCGCGGGAAGGCGGGGCGGGCAACCGGCCGGGTCTCGACGACGTGGCCGTTCGCGACGAGGTCGACCAGGATCCCGTCGATCTCGGCGGGCGAAAGAGCGTGGCGCGCTGCGATCCGCGGCCGCAGGAGGACCTGGCGGTACTCGGCGAGGAGCTCGACGGAGAGGAGGAAAGGCAGCCGTCCGGCGAGCAGCGCGTCGAGGAGGCGGGCGGTAGGAGCCTCGGCCTCGGCGGTGAGCAGACCCGCCACCACGACGTTCGGGTCGATCACGAACGGACCGGTCACGACCGGCGTCGCGCCGCTCGCGTCTCGCGTTGCGCGAGCGCGTCCGCCGCCGCCGCGGAGAGGCCGGAAGCCGCCCGCGCCCGCCGCACCAGCTCCTCGGCAGCTACCCGTGTCTTCACTCCGCAGGCGACCAGGCTCTCGGCCACGAGCTCGCCGAGCCCCATGCGGCGTCGGGCGGCCGTCTCCTTGAGCGCCTGGTGGAGATCGTCGGGGAGCGAGATCGTGAGGCGGGCCATGCACGAATGGTAGCATCGATGCATCAACGCATCAATGCATCAAAATGCACTCAAAAACCACGGACCCGCCGGGGATCGGGCGCCTTCACCACGGGCTCCCGGCTGGCTCGGGCTCGGGGAGAGGGAGATCGCCAGCCGGCTCGTAACCGAGGCCGGCGTGAGATGGCGAGAAGGGAGTCTCTGCTGGGCTACACTCGGCGCCGATGCGAGACCCCGCGCCGCGCCGCTGGTCGTTCCTCCTGCCGCTCCTCTTCACCGCCGCTGCGCTGCTGCTCCTCGCCTTCGGACGGACGACCGCCACCGCCCTCGCCGAGCGGCGCGAGCTCGCCATCGAAGGGGCGGCCTCCCGCCTCGCGCACGAGGTCGAGCGGACGTTGCGCGACGCCGAGGGGCCGATCGATCCGGGAGCGTTGCTCGCGGAAGCTCTGGCCTCGGCACCCGAGCTCGCCGTCGGCCTCGCACTGCTCGACGCCACCGGCGCCGAAGAGACCCGTGCGGGTCAGCTGCCGGATGGAGGCGCCACGCTGCAGTACGACCTCGTGATTCCGCGCGCCGGCTGGGGAGGAGCCCGAGGTCCGGCTGGCCCCGGCTCCGCGGCTGCGGGGATCGTCGCACCCGGAGCCACCGCAGGGATCTGGGAGCCTGGCGGTTGGCGCGGCGGCTGGACTCGCCGCGGTCCCGGGCGCCGCACGCTGGTCGTGATGCTCGCACCCGGAGCGGCGGCTCCCTCTCGCGTCGAGCGCGCCGCGCTGCCGGTGGCGGCGGTGGCGGCCGGCGCGCTGGTGGCGCTCGCGCTTCTCGCCGGGCTGCTCCTCGACCGTCAGGCGCGCGCCCTTCGCCTCGCGGCGGAGCGCGAACGGCTCGATGGCCTCGCCCGCGCCGGTGCCGGCCTCGCCCACCAGCTGCGCAATCCGCTCGCGACGATCCGCGGCTCCGCCCAGCTCCTCCTCGAGAGTTGCTCCGGGCCCGAGGCGGCGCGTCTCGGCGCCATCGTCTCGGAGTCCGACCGCCTCGGGCGGCTGGTCGACGGGCTCCTCGACTACGCCCGGCCGCCGCTGGCTCAGCCCGAGCCGATCGATCTCGCCGGTTTCCGCCCCGATCGCGATCCAGCGCGCGTCGACTGGCAGGTGGGCGTGGGGGCGACGGTGCTCGCCGATCCCGAGCATCTGCGATTGATCCTCGACAACCTTCTCGACAACGCCCTCGAGGCCGACTCCGAGCGGATCGAAGTACGGGCGCGGCGCCGGCGCAACGGCATCGAGCTCTCGATCCTCGACCGCGGGCCGGGACCCGGACCCGATCCCGAGCAGCTCTTCGAACCGTATGTGACCTCCAAGGCCTCGGGCACCGGGCTCGGCCTCCCGCTCGCACGGAGCCTCGCCGTCGCCAACGGCGGCAGCCTCCGCCTCGTCCCTCGCGCCGACAGCGGCACGGAGGCGCTCCTCTGGCTTCCCGCCGCCGAGGAGTCGGGGTGATCCCAACCGTCCTGGTCGTCGACGATGACGACGGCTTTCGCGCTCTGCTCCTCGACATCCTGCGGCTCGAGGGGTACCGCCTCCTCGCGGCGGCGAGCGCCGAGCAGGCGCTCTCGCTCCTCGAGCGCGACCGCGCCGATCTCGTGCTCACCGACCGTCGGCTGCCGGGACTCGACGGCCTCGAGCTCGCGCGCCGGCTGCGCGCACAGCCGCGGCCGCCAGTCGTGGTGCTCGTGACCGCCTATGGCACCATCCCCGAGGCGGTGGCGGCGGTGCGAGCCGGCGTCGCCGACTACCTCACCAAGCCGCTGGAGAGCCCGGCTGCGCTGCGTCGCCGGATCCGCGACCTGCTCGGCGAGCCCGCTGTCGCCGACGGTTCCGGGGAGTTCCTCACGGGCGATCCGCGGCTCGCCGAGCTGGTCGCGATGGCCGACCGGGCCGCGGCCACCGACGCCACGGTGCTCGTCACCGGCGAGTCGGGGACGGGCAAGGAGCTGCTCGCCCGCCGGATTCACGCCCGCTCCCGGCGCGCCGATCGTCCCTGGGTGGCACTCAACTGTGCCGCGCTGCCCGAGTCGCTCGCCGAAAGCGAGCTCTTCGGCCACGAGAAGGGGGCGTTCACGGGGGCACTGGCCCGCCACCGGGGGCGGTTCGAGCAGGCCGACGGCGGCACCCTCTTCCTCGACGAGATCGGCGACCTCTCTCCGGCGATCCAGGCCAAGCTCCTGCGCGCCCTCGAAGAGCGGAAGATCCAGCGGCTCGGCGGTACGGAGCCGGTGGCCGTCGACCTGCGGCTCGTGGCCGCCACCCATCGCGACCTCGCAACGGCAGCCGCAACCGGTGAGTTCCGGTCCGATCTCTACTACCGCCTGAACGTGGTGGCGCTCGCCATCCCTCCCCTGCGCGAGCGGCCGGGGGATATCGCGCTCCTCGCCCCGCGGCTGCTGAGCGAAGCGACCGAACGGCTGGGGCTTCCGGCCCGCCGCCTCGCTCCCGAGGCGCTGGCAGCCCTCACACGCCACTCCTGGCCGGGCAACGTGCGCGAGCTGCGCAACGCGGTAGAGCGTGCAGCGATCGCGGCCTCGGGCGAGACGATCGAGCCTCGCCACCTGCCGGAGCTCGGAGGCGCACCTTCGAGACCCGCCGTCGCACCTCTTTCGCTCGAGCAGCGGGAGCGGCAGGCGATCCTCGCTGCGCTCGAGCGAACCGGTGGCCACCGGGAGCAGGCCGCCGAGCTGCTCGGCATCTCGGTGCGCACTCTCTACAATCGCCTGCGTACCTACGGCATTCGCTGAACGCGACGAGGGGCGAAGCCGCACGGCTCCGCCCCTCGGATCTTCCCTGCCGGGGTCGAGCTCAGTCGCCGGAACCGAAGAGACTGCTGAAATTCCGGTACTGGATCTCCCAGCGGTCGAGCTGCCTCTCGAGCTCGCGGCTCGCGCGTGCGATCCGCTTCGCGTCCGGATCGTTCGCATCGAGGGCACGATCGAGGGTGCGCATCTCTGCTTCGATCAGGCTGCGCGTCTGCTCGAGGCGCCCGAGTGGACGCTCGAGCTGGTCCCGCTCGGTCTTCGCGAGACCGGCCACGAACTCGTCGTGCTGCCGGAAGATCGTCTCGCTGTGAATGCGCAGCTGGTCGCGCTCCATCGCGGCGAACGCCGGGTTCCCGGCGTTGGCGCCGATCTCCTGCGCGTGCTGGCGCAGACGCTGGGCTCCCTCGTTGCAGTCCTGCAGACGCTGCCGCTGGGTTCCGTCCACGTGGATTCGGTCACGCTGCCGCAGCTGGTCGCCGGCGCCCCGGCCGTAACCGCCGCCCTGGCCCCGGCCGTAGCCGCCACCCTGGCCCGGGCCGTAGCCGCCCTGGTCCCCACCGCGACCCTGGCCCCCGCCACGTCCCTGCCCCCCGCCGCGCCCCTGCGCGAAAGCCTCGCCGGCGAGGCCCGCCGCGCCGACCAGGAGCGCCATCGCCACCAGGCTGCCGTATCGCTTCGTGCTCTTCCGCATGATCGCCTCCTTCTTTCATCTCTCCCGGGCCATCGCTCCGGGATCGGGTTCGCAGGCCGATGGAGCACGGCTGATGCCAGCTCGGCTGGAACGCCGATCCACTTTATTTTCAGATACTTGAATGCTCACGAGACGTGACCGAAGAGAAAGCGCATGCATACGATGCAGCGAATACTGCAGATTCTGCAGGCTTCCGGGATGCGTGAAGAGACTTCGCGGAGGGCCACGTCCTGTCAAGTGGTGTACGAGAGCCGAGAAGGCCGCGTCCAGCCAGATCGCGTTCGTCGAAGACGTCGAGAGGCCTCCTCACCGGACTCCGCTCGCCAGTTGCCGGGCGGCAGCAGGCGTGACGGCACGCGCCCCCGCCGCAGCGCGAGCCCGTTCGTCGCCATTCGCGAAGAGGACGCCAGGGACGACGGCAAGGAGGGATTCGAGCTGGCGGTCACCGCGTGGGCAGATGGGACGGGCAACCGGCCGGGTCTCGACGCGGTTGTCAGGAGATGTACTTCACATAGGGTTCGAGATCAAGGGGCTTCTTGGGGTTAGCCTTGCTTTCAGGAAAGCCAAGAGCAATCATGGTCACGAGACGCATGCCCGGTGAGGTACCCTCAGCCGGTGTGTAAATGAGTTGAAGGCGGCGTAACCTTCCGGTCACCAAGACCGAGGCTGGATCATCCAGCCAGGAAGGAGACACCGCCATGGTGGAGCAGATCACCGAAGGGAAG